>Ga0335069_10001094_pt1 | contig 43681 bp, 32 predicted proteins | sample Lox_Sample_11_FD_206714 | JGI IMG/M metagenome (GOLD analysis project Ga0335069, IMG submission 206714) | Soil microbial communities from Loxahatchee National Wildlife Refuge, Florida, United States - Lox_Sample_1.1 | ecosystem: Environmental > Terrestrial > Soil > Wetlands | place: USA...
GAGACGCGGATCTGGTGTTCACGCTCCATGAGATTGAGCTCACGCTCCTGGTCGGCAACCTTCGCCTTCTGGTCGGCGAACTTCTGCTTCAGCGCGTCCGCCTTGGCGGCAGCCTCGGCCTTGGGGTCTTTCTTGTCGGCCGGTTTATCTGTCGAATCGGTCTTCGCGGTCGCATCGGGAGCGGCGGTGGCTGCGCCCGCGGCGGTCGTCGTGGAGCTAGCGGCTCCCGTTGTGTCACCCTCCTTCGCAGGAGTGGACGACGATGGTGTGGGAGAGGCCAAGTCGTCGTTGGTGTAGACGTGTTTCGTGGCGGGCCTCTTTCCTCCCTGGGCGCGAGCGGCGTCCGCAAGCGATTGCGCCGATATCGACATCGCCAAACTCATTACCAACAGGAGAAGCAGCAGCCGTTTCATTGTGGCCTCCGAAGGGTGTAACCGGTTCGCCGAACGATGGTTCCCGGCGATATTTTACCCCTCTTTCCCTTCATTTCTAGCCGCACCAGGGGGTGGAAACGATAGGGTAAATGCCGTACCGCGGGACACGAACTAAAGGTAGAGCCCCCAATACCAGCCCATCAGGCGCTTGCCGAAGAACAGCGCGAACAGAGCCATACTGCCGAGAAACACGCCAAAAGGCATCTGGTAATGCCGGTAGACCAGCCGCGCCGACCCCCATGCGTGTTTTCGCGCGGCCTGCTGCGATTCGCGGTTACGCGCGATTCGTCGTCGCGTCCGCTGCGACCACACGATCAGCATCAGGGTCACCCCGAAGACGGTGCCCAGCAGAGAGGCGGCAAACATGGTCAAAACCGTCAGCTTAGCTCCAAGGAACGCTCCCACCATCGCCATTAATTTCACATCGCCGAGGCCCATGCCTTCGACGCCCCGTGCGTGAAGGTAGATGAAGCCCACGCCGAAGATAAACGCCGCGCCCACAATCGCGCCAAGCGCTGCATCGCAGAGTGACAACCAATGCCAGTTGAAGCGGCTTCCGTGCGGGACACGAACAAAAATCGGCAGTAGTTCGGCAAACAAATCATTCACCGGGATAAACCAGCTGAAAACCAAGCCGACGATCAGTCCAGGAAGAGTCATCACATCCGGCAGCAGTTTGTGCTCGGCATCAATAAAGATCAGCCCGGTGACGAGAAAAGAGAACACGCTGTATTTAAAGGCCGCGAGCGTGAGACCGAACCGCCAGTAGCAGGCAAAAAACAGCGTTGCGACGATCAGTTCGACAATCGCATAGCGCGGATTGATCGGCTCGCGGCAATTCCGGCAGCGCCCGCCGAGGACCAGCCAGCTCACAACAGGGACGTTGTCGTACGCCTTGATCTCTTTGTGGCACCTCGGGCACGCCGACGACGGAAATACGATCGACTCGCCGCGCGGGACGCGATGGATCACCACGTTCAGGAAGCTTCCGAACGTGAGCCCAAACAGAAAAGTGGCGGCGCCGATGAACCAATCCATGAAGTGACGTGATTATAAGTTGACCGCGCGAGATTGCGGCACGCCCTGCACCTCTTCGGTACATGACCGGGGTAATCATAAAGGCGGGAATCGAAGAAACGAAAAGGTGGAGACCAATCATGCCGGTTCTCAGTTCTCAGCCGTTAACTGAAAACTGAGAACTGGCAAGTGAAAACCGTTTTAGTGGTGGTCCCGATCGTGGTCGCGATCGTGCCCGCACTTCCCGCGAGCTTCTTCCAACTCGTGACGCTGCTTTTCCGCCTGACGGCTGTGCTCACCGTGTTTCCGCTCGGCGTCTTGCAGCTTCCGTTCTGCCTTATGGACCCGTTCCTCGCACTTGTCGTCGTGGTCGCGCGCCTGCGATAGGCCCGCGCTGCCCAGCAGGAAGCATCCTGCCACAAGGATAGAACTCACCTTCCGAAATGCCATACTCCCCTCCTGTTCCGCTTTTTGGGACGGATGAATGGTTAGGAACCCGGCTGCTTGGGATTAGTTGCCGATTGGGCCAGAATGGCTGCACGGAGCATCGCGCTTTCGGCCATGACACCCTCTGAACTATGATCATGCCGAAATGATTGCCCCAGGCCGACCTCGCCCTACCCGTGTCTACTCTCTAGATCCCGCTGCGTTTAGTAGCTTCCGCACTCGTTTTCTGAAGCAACGCGCGATTCTATTGTTCGCTGTGGTAATGCTCGGAGTTCTCGTTTTCGCAGTCACGGCTGAAGGGTTAAGGAATAACTTTCCCTGGTTTCTTCTGGGACTTATGACTATTACCCTGGCATTAGCGACCGGGATAGTTTCCGGCCTCGTCAAAGGCCTCAGACGCGAAAAAGAAGCATGGTCGAGTTTCAGTTTGACCGTCGGCGAGGATTTTATCGCGCGACGAATTACTGGATATCCAGAATTGGAGCTTTCAGCGAATCAAATTAGCGCGATCAACGAATCGCCAGAGGGCATCACAATTGTCGGTCCCACCCGGGACCACTCAATTTTCATTAACCGCGCGCTGGAGGATTTTGAAGAGGTACGCTCTCACCTCGCGGCGTGGACGCCAGTTGCACCCGTCCCGTTGTCGCGATTGAGAGTTGGGAAGGCGATGATGCTCAGCATTCCCTTAGCGTTCGTGTTTGGGTTCGCGATCTTCATCATTTCGGATAACCCGACTGTCCAGGTCGCCACGGGTGTTCCTTTGTTGGTAGCGCTTTCCGCCTGCGCATTCATTGCTATTAGGAGCAAGCAACTCCCCGACAAGACCAGGCGCTCTATGATTTTGATCGTGTTTCCGCTGATCGGAATAATTGGTCGGCTAGTCTCCGCGTTTGAACGTCTTCGATAGTTACGGACTCTTAAACTTCAGAATGTAGCCCTTGACTTCGTCATTCACCGTCGTCGTTGGAGGCAGGTCCCCGGTCCAGTTCATCTTGTGCTTGTTGACCAGTCGCGTCTCCGGATCGTGCACGTTCCAGCCGATTTCTGCCTCTTCCCTCACCCGAAAGTTAAAGCCGATTGATTCTTCGTGCTCCTGCCCTTTCCATTCGAAGAGCGACGCTTCCAACTCCTCGCTCAGCGACTCGTTGGCGCAGAGGCACAGGATCCAGTCGTTGGAGGAATCCACTGCGTAGGTGCCACGGTCAACGCCGGGGATGCCCTTCTTGAAATTTGCCCCGTGATCACGCGCAACCTTCTCGGTGTTATCGTCGGAACCGTGGTCGATGACCAGTACCTGGTCGCAGGAGCGAAGCGAGTCCAACGTCCGGCCGATGCGCAAGCCATCATTGAGCGTATGAATAAGAGCGGTGATTTTCGCCATCGTGTGTACTTCGATGCAAAGTTAAGTATGAAGGACGAAGGTCGAAGTACGAAGGAAAACCTCTCAGGTCGCAATTGTTAGACTGATGGACAGGATACTTGGGGAGGAGTGATGGCAGGGATCAATACACCTGTGCGAGTTGCGGTGGTAGGGATGGGCAACGTGGGCGCCACGTTTGCTTACGCGCTGATGCTGAGCGGACTCGCCGCCGAAATCGTCTTAATCGACGTGAACCGAGCCAAGGCCGAGGGCGAGGCCATGGACCTCAATCACACCGAACCCTTTGCCCATCCGACGCGGACCTGGGCGGGCGATTATTCCGACTGCGCAGGCGCCGCCGTGGTTGTCGTCACCGCGGGTACGGCGCAGCATCCCGGCGAAACGCGCCTCGATCTGGTAAAGCGCAACGCCGAGATTTTCTCTAAGATCCTTCCCGAGGTGGCGAAGCACGCTCCCGACAGCATCTTGCTCATCGCCACCAACCCCGTTGACGTGCTGACCTACTTGTCGCTGAAGCTCTCGGGTATGCCGCCGCAGCGCGTCATAGGGTCCGGGACGATTCTCGACACCGCGCGCTTCCGCCACCTTTTGAGCGAGCACTTCGGAGTCGATCCGCGCAGCGTGCACGCACAGATCATCGGTGAGCATGGCGACAGCGAGGTGCCGGTCTGGTCGCTGGCCAACATCGCCGGAATGCGACTACCCGATTTCGCTAAAGCCAGCGGTGCAGCGTACAACGAAGAGAAGATGGACGACATCTTTCGGCAGACGCGCGACGCTGCCTACGCGATCATCGAGCGCAAAGGCGCGACCTACTACGCTGTCGCCGCCGGCCTGATGCGCGTGGTCGAAGCCATCCTCCGCCACCAGCACACCATTCTGACCGTTTCCAGCGCAATCACGGGCGCCTACGGCATCAGCGACGTTTGCCTCAGCCTGCCCACGATCGTGAACCGGCACGGTGTAGAAAAAGTCTTGCATCTGCAACTGAGTCCGTCGGAACAAGCAGGGCTGCGTCACTCGGCGGAGGTGCTGAAGCGTACGATCAGCACCGTCGTCTAGCAACTCCTTTGTTTTCAAACATGACTCTCGCAAGTCGTTGAAAATGAGGCATGAGCGGGAAAAGTAATCTGGGATTTTATGTTAAATGGAATCAACTTTTTGCGGGCGCGATTCGCTAAATGCTCTGTTTTCTTGATTCTGGCGTAACTTCTTTATTGTCAACGTCTGAGTACCCCCAAAATCTATTCCTAAGCCGGATGTTCCCCCTTCTTTTGTTTCCACCTCCAATTACAATTCCAGCTTTGTTGCATCGTTCAACTCGCATCTGACCAAGTGGATATGAAAACCGCACGACTCGCACTCCTCATCGCCTCCTCACTCCTGCTGGCCGCCTGCAGTTCCGAAGCGCCGAAGACCTCGACCGAAGTGAAGCTTGCCGAGACCACGCCCGCCTTCCAGCCGACCTACATCACCGGGCGTGAAGCTTTGCAGAAGATGTACGTTTCGGCACGCGCGTGGGCGCCCGACGCCAAGCCGTACAACCTGAAGTCCAACGCGACGAAAGACGCCAACGGCCAGGACGGCAAAGCCGGCGTCTGGTCGGCCGGATTCGCGTCCGCTTCGCGCCGCAGCATTAGGTCGTACACCTGGTCGGGCGTCAAGGCAGAAGGCGCACCCAAACCCGGTATCTCGAATGACGTCGAAGACACATACAATCCGGCAAATACCTCCACGGCAATGTTCGACCTGGCGTTCCTGAAATCCGACTCCGACGCGGCCTTCAAGGCCGCTGAGAAGCACGGCATCGCGCCGCTGCTGAAGAAAGACAAGGATACGAAGATCTACTATGCGGTGAATTGGCGCCCGCGCGAAAACAAGCTGGTGTGGAGGGTTTTGGTCGGGGATCAGAGCGAGCCGAAACTGACGCTCGATGTGGATGCCAGCACCGGAGCGTTCATCAAGGCGGAGAAGTAGGATGCACTTAGGGATCGCTCTCCGCCCAAAACCACTAGGGTTGGAACTTTATTTCCTGCTCGAAAACTCGGCTTCTAAAGAGTTACCCCTGCGAACAAATCAGCTTATTTCTTCGCCGTCTTCTTCTCGCCCAGTCGTTCCAGGGCCTTTTTCGAGTCTGCGGCGAATTCGCCCTTCGGCAAAATCTTCAAATAAGCCTCGTAATTCTGCCGCGCCTGCGTCATCTGTCCCTCTTTTTCGAGCACGACCGCCAAGCGATACAGGGCTTCTGCGTGATTATCCTGCCACTTCAGCGCGTCGCGGAAACGCGCCTCGGCGGCCTTCAGGTTGCCGCGCTTGAAGTAGAACAAGCCGACCTCGACGTCTTTGTCCGCTTCATGTGGATTCCACGGCTTGGTCTCCATCACATCGTCAGGAACGCCGGGGCCCGGCTCAATCTTCACATCGCCGCCGGGATGGTCTTTGGCGTCGCCCGCCGGAGGCGTGAGGTCGCCAGTGCTGTCTTTGCTGCTGCTGTAGGAGCCCGCTGCCGGTTCGCTCGACGAGTCCGGCTTCGAATCGGACCGCGGAGGCGTCATCGGTGCATTCAGGATGTCGTTTGTATCCTGGTCTTGAGGCGGCGCCGGAGCGGGTTTCTTTTTCGGCGAAGAAGCTCCCGTGGTGGGCGTTTGCGGTTCGTCGGTTTGCGCCGGAGCCATCACGGCAAACAGCGTCAAGATCGCCAGCAGGAACAAAGAAGAACGGAACATTCTGCCTTCATTCTACCCGTGTTTGCACGCGCATGTTCCGGGTCACCAACAAAAAATGGCCGCCTGGTTGGCAGGCGGCCGTTTAGCTAGGAGAGAGGCACATGCTCAATTAGCGCTGTACATTCGAGTTTTGCTGCGAAACCTGCGCCTGGCTTTGTCCGTTGTCCTGGATGTTGGTCATCAGGCGAACTTGAACCCGACGGTTCTCGGCGCGGGCCTTGGCTCCCTTGTCATCGTTCGCGAGCTTATCTTTGCCCAATCCAATGAGGTAGAACTTGTGCGCCGGCACGCTGTACTTCGAAGCCAGGTAGGTCACCACGGCGTCGGCGCGACGCTTGCTGAGTTCGTAGTTGTACTCGGCCGAGCCGATCTGGTCGGTGTTGCCGTCAACCACGATCAGGTAGTTCTTCGTGCTGGTGAGTTGCTGCGCGAGCTGGTCGAGAGCGTCCTTTGCCCTGGGCGTCAGGTTGGCCTTGTCAAAACCGAAGTGGACGGTGGCGTCGGTCACGTCGCGATAGTTATCGAGATTGGCGACCTGGTTCGCCAGCGAGTCAACGCGGCCGGACGCCGTCGTCGCGAGCTGCTGGGCTTCGTCGGCGGCCTGGCGGGCGCTGGTGGCGTGCTGCTCCGCTTCGCCGGCCTTCTGGTTGGCACCCTGGATGCCGCTCTGGGCGCGCTGGTCCACGTCCTTGATATCATTGGTGGTCTTCGCGGTCAGCTCGTCGAGCTCGTTGACCTTGTTGACGGTCGGCGCGGTCTCGTTGCGGACATACTTCTTGCTGGCGCAGCCCACCATCGTGCTCAGGCTAAGTCCAGCGACGAGAGAGAGAGTAAGAACTCGGTTCATCGGGGGAGAGCTCCTTAGACCGTCAGTGACGTTCAAGTCCAATCATTCCTTGCAGCTCACACGTGGGGAACCCGCGGGCTGCATCGCTCTTGACTATTGCAAACCGCCTGCCAACTGGCGCGAATCGAATGCCCGTGGAAGTTAATCAAATACAAGGAGTTAGCCAAACAGGTTTATGCTTGCCAGTTACGTCGCTTACCTTAGGTCAGGTACAAGCGGCGGAAGCAGTAGAATTTTTACCGGGTAGCAACATTCAGCCTTCTCAATGGACTTGATCCAGAAAATCCGGACCTTGCCGACGCAACCCGGCGTGTACCTATACAAGAACGCTGAGGGCGAGGTGATTTACGTGGGCAAGGCCAAGAGCCTGCGCGCGCGGGTGCGGAACTACTTCACCGACGAGGCCCAGGCCGACGCCAAGACCGGTACGCTGATGCGGGAGGCGGTAGACGTCGAGTACATCGTGGTCGCCAACAACGGCGAGGCGCTGGCGCTCGAGAACAATCTCATCAAGCAACACAAGCCGCGCTACAACATCCTGCTGCGCGACGACAAGACTTACCCTTACATCAAGCTGACACTCGGCGAGCGCTATCCGCGTGTGTACGTCACGCGAAGGTTAAAAAAGGACGGCAGCGAATACTTCGGCCCGTACTTCCCTGCCAACCTGGCGTACCGCATCACCGACCTGATCCATCGTCACTTTTTGATCCCATCGTGCAACATCGACCTGCGGCGATATCATCCGCGGCCGTGCCTGCAGTACTACATTGGACGCTGCCTGGGCCCGTGCGTGAAGGGAATGGTAACGGACGAGCGCTACCGTGAAGCCGTCAACGACGTGAAGCTCTTCCTCGATGGCAAGCAGACGGAGCTGTCGCGCTCGTTACAGCTTCGCATGATGGAAGCTGCCGAGCAGGAACAGTTCGAACTCGCAGCCAAGTATCGCGACCTCGTCTCGACCGTCGAGCAGCTGCAGCAGAAGCAGCGCATCGCCGCTGCCGAAGGCGACGACGCCGACGTCTTCGGCTTCCACTACGAGAACGGCATGCTGGCGGTGAATCTCTTCCACATGCGCGGAGGCAAGGTACTCGACCGCCGCGAGTTCTTCTGGGACAGAATTCCCGGACTGGAACGTAACGAGCAGTTCAACCCCGGCGAATTCTTCTCGACGTTTCTCACACAGCTTTACGTGGATCAGAAGTACGTGCCACGCTACATCTATCTGCCGATTGATTTCGAAGATCGTGAGACGCTGGAAGAGTTGCTGACCGAGCACTACAAGACGCGAATCGAGATCTGCATTCCGCAGCGCGGCGAGAAGCGTTCGCTCCTTGATCTCGCCGGGAACAACGCCAAGCAATCGTTCGATCAGCGCTTCCGCACCATGAAGCCCAACGCGCAGATCATCGAGCAGGCGGTGCAGGATGCGCTGATGCTTCCCGAGCGTCCGCGCCGCGTCGAGTGCTTCGACATCTCGCACATCCAGGGCGCGGAGACGGTTGCCTCCATGGTCGTGTGGGAAAACGGCCAGATGAAAAAGTCGGACTACCGCAAGTTCATCATCAAGACCGTCGAGGGCGTCGACGACTTCGCCTCCATGCGCGAGGTAGTGACGCGCCGGTACAAGCGCATCCAGGACGAAAAGGGCAAAATGCCGAGCCTGATCCTGATTGACGGCGGCATCGGCCAACTGCACTCGGCAGCCGAGGCGCTCGAAGCCATCGGAGTCACCAACCAACCGCTCGCCTCCATTGCCAAGCGCGAAGAGATCATTTACATCTACGGGCAGGAAGACGAGCCAGTCGTCCTCGACCATCACAACCCGGTGCTCCACCTGATCCAGATGATTCGTGACGAAGCCCACCGCTTCGCCGTTACGTTCCACCGCAAGCGTCGCGAAATCCGCGACCGCGCCAACGAACTGCTGGAAATCCCCGGCATCGGCGAGACCGCGATGAAGCGCCTGTTGGAACATTTCGGCAGCGTGAAGGCCGTGCGGGAAGCCGATGCGGCGGCGCTATCAGCAGTAGTGAACCGGGCGCAGGCGGAAGCGATCCTGAACTACTTCAAGTCGGTCGCGACCGGTTGAAGGTCTCTGCGTTCTCTGTTCTCTGCGATCTCTGTGTTCAGACGGCACCGCGCCTCCACGGCAAAGACTTCAAGAGCACGCGAATCACCACTCGAGCGCCTGCGGAGTTCAGAACTGATCGCGAGCGATATGCGCAGAACTGGATCGCCGAACTGCGTGGATTGCCCTCGCCTCTGTTTTATACCTGCGCGAAACGACTTAGTGAGGGTGAGACGGCCCAGGTTGTCGCAGACGGATTATTCAAACAACCCGATCGTGCTTATCCTAATTTGTACTTGCCTAATCTGCTGGTACTGCAGGCCCTGGATGATCTTTTTACGTTTTGAAGCGAAGGACAACTTGTTTAGGCAGCTTGCGCGCTTCCGGTCTGGCCACCGGCGGAATATATTTCCATGAGGAAGTTCACTGTTTTGCGCGTGAAAGATTCTTCTTCTTTGATCCACGAGGGTAGCGTCGGCTCGCTGACATTCGGTCCGAAGGTAAAACTTTCGTTCAAGTGATTTGACCAGCCCTGCAGGATCCGCTCGGTGCTGGAACGGCTGACCTCTTTGATTCTGCCAATCAACGACAATGCTAGGGAGGTGTAAGTTGAGTGCAGTCTCTGCATGTCCTCGGGGCGACCTGCCTGCAGCTCCCGTAGCGGCTGAGCTAGCCGCGCGACATCCCGGATTAGGTCAATGAAGCTTGCACCCAGCGTCGAACGGGCCGCCTCACCCGCGTACAGGTATTCATCGAGATTGGTCATTGCCAGCAACCCATGGCCGGGGTTGGGCGGCGTCACGTAGGTTAGGAAGGAATCCGGGATGGCAGCCAGCGTCGGATCCAGATCTGTTAATGCGGTTGCTTCTGCTGCGTCACCACTCACTTGGCGTGACATTGCATTCGTAAAGACCTCCCGATAGCTTAGAAGAGCTCGACGTACAGCTTCCCAGTCGGAACGGAAGGAAATCGTCTGCAAGGTGAGGGTAGCGGTCCTATCAAGATGCGGCTTTATCTTAATGACCAGTGTAAACGCGTTCAGGTAGCGCTTGATTTCACGGGGATTTACGCCGGTCTCGCCGACAATGTAACGCAGGTGTGGCATAACAAGTTGGCGAAACTCCTGCTCCTGTTCAAGGGGAAGGGCCGCTTCGGACAACACTACCTCGAGGAAATCTTCCAGTTGCGTGATCGCAACGGGCGCAAGCGAGTACGGCACTTGGAAGATCTTTTTGATGTAGTCAGATCCACGGATCTGCAAAGCGGCTTGCTGCCCTGCCAGCTCGGTTCGATATTTGAGATCGATGGAGCGCTCGACTACTTCACGATCCAATCCGACCACGAAAACAAAACCCTCCACATCGAAAAACAGCTTCATCGCCTCTAATACCTCCAGGGCTCCCTGAGGCAAACAACGGTCCAGGTCATCTACGAAAACCACTATGCGGCGCGATGCCGAGGGGCCCGCAAACTGGCGAAAGGCTCCTGCCAAACTCTGGAAAGCTGCATAGTAAAAAGATCGCGGGATTCGTGCTGCTCTCTCTTCCTCTGCCAATTCATGCGCCTTTGCAAGGGATTCGTTCGCTTTGTAGGACACCTCCATCGCATTCGGAATTCCTATCTTGAAGGAAAGACCGGCAACCAGTGAGTAAATAGCCTTTCCAATCGTAGACGCGGTTTCGATCGCCTCCCTCCGCAGGCCTGCGGGGTTTTTCTCCCCCCAATCCACCAGTGCCTGGCGAATCGTGTCCAGTAAGGGAACGATGAGGTGTTGTTCTTTTTCGTATCGCCAAGCGCTGAATTGTACGGCAATCGTTTTAACCGGATCGAGTCTGGCCTCGATCGCTCGCATCAGTGTGGTCTTGCCGGAACCCCAGGATCCAAAAATTCCGATGGCGAACTGGGCCTGGCTACCTTCGATGATTTCCTTGAGCGCAAGAGCCGATTGATCAAAACCGAGAGCGGGAGTGGCTGATGGCAGGTCGAGCACAATCTTGTAGTCTGACGTCGGCATGAATCACCTCCACGAAAGAGGTCCCGTGCAGAAGAACGTGGAGAGCCTAACACAATGGATAGCGTCGTTAGACGTATTGCGTATCATCTATTTCAGCGTCATTTCTATGATGCCTCGACCGTTTTGCCGCATAGGGCTAGAAACCATCGCGGGACAAATCTTAGAACGACTCACGCCCGCATCTCTTCTAGTTCATTGATCTCCAGATCAACCCGTGGCGAATAGCTCTGAGCCGCTCCCTCTATCCGTGCAGTGCGGCTTTTTACCCCCTAGATGGTTCTTTTTCCCACAGACAATGCACTTTGCAAGATGCGCTACTTGTGTTAATTTTTTCCCCACCTATCGATCCTCACGCGACGCGGGTAGTTTGCCGCAGCCTGTCCTGCAGGACAAATATAAGCCTTGCAAGGATTTCTTGGCCTATCTCAGGGTGTGATTCTGGATTGTTACCAAGTCCGATTCTCAAGCGGCGTCGGTACGTTCTATGCCTGCCTTAATCGTTCGTTTGTTTGGAAATCTCGCAGTCCATCGCGGCGACGAACTCTTGCCGGTACGCGTCGGAAAGATGCAGGAACTTTTCTGCTACATGCTCCTTAAACGGCATCGGACACATTCGCGTGAGAGTTTGGCAGCGCTGCTGTGGGGCGACTTCACCATAGGGCAGTCGAAAAAATATCTGCGCCAGACTTTGTGGCAACTGCAGACTATCCTCAGTTCCGATTGCGATCAACAACGCGTCCTGCAGGTTGGCCACGACTCGGCGGGCATGGCGCCCGACAGTGGACTGTGGCTCGACGTGGATGTCTTTGAACGGATGTGCAGTACGGCGCCAGCGCTAGGCGGAGAAGACCTGACGGAGGACTGTGCCAATACCCTGAGGCACGCGGCAGAGCTCTATAGCGGAGATTTGCTGGAGGGCTGGTACCAGGACTGGTGCCTGGGCGAAAGAGAAAGGTTGCAGAACCTGTTTCTCGGCACGCTCGATAAGCTTATCAGGCATTGCGAGGACCGCGGACTCTACCAGGAGGGCCTGGAATACGGAGAACGCATCCTTCGAGTGGACCGCACCCGCGAACGCACTCACCAGCAGATGATAAAACTTTACTATCTTGCCGGGGACCGCGCAGGGGCGTTACGTCAATTTGGGCGGTGTGAATCGGCGCTGGCGGAAGACCTGCAGGTGAAGCCGTCGCGCAAAACCACCGAACTGTGCGACTTGATTCGCGCGGAGAAGATGGAGGGCCATTACCCGGCTCCCGTCATCGAAATCCGCCCCAACCTTTCCAATCCAACGGAGCCACCGCGACTCGCTGGCCTGCTGAACCGGTTGCGCGAATTGCAAGGCTCGTTGAACGCGGTTCAAGAGCAGGTCGCCGCGGAAATCTACGCTGTCGAACAACAACTTTCCCGCTCCGAGTCATTCCCTCCCAAGCGTCGTGCCGCGCCCGTCCGGCGTCCCTAAAATTTTGTCGGAAAGATGGTCGCACAGACGCCCGTAAGACTCTGGCACAGACGCTCGCGTATTTGAATGTCGGGCACTCAGTATAACTTTGGCTTTACGTACGGATGGCAGCAAAACCCTGAGCTCCCTGAGAAAACCTTTTGTCCGGAACGATGGCGGGAGCGACGAAGGAAGGAGAGATCCGTGGTTGACATCAACTGGCAATTTCAAGCCGCAATCCAGGGCGGACCTGTTCTCGCTACCAATCAACCTGTAATCAAGGTGGGTGGCTATGACTACATACAGGTGACGGTTGCGGCGCAAACCAACAATGTGGCGGTGCCGATACAGCCGGCCGCCGCCGCGGGAGACGTGATCTTCATGGCGGTGGTCTCGGACGTCTATGACCCCGGGGTGACTTACAGCGTCGACGCCATCGGAGCCAATCATATCCTCGACGGGCCGCACTTGCTGATCGGCAGCGGAGCTGTGAGCCTTCTCAACAACAACGCTCCACCAAAACTGTTGACTTTCAACAATACGCTGACCAAACCGGTCGATGTCCAGGTAATCGTGGGCCGCAAGGTGCCATAGTCTTGCAGCCGCAAACTTCGTAAACGCGCTGTTCGAATCCATCGACAGCCAGTTCTTTCCATTCTGAGCAACTGTTCTAAGAGGAGCGGCGAATGAGCATCACTCCGACTTATCCGGGCGTCTACATTCAGGAACTCCCCAGCGCTGTCCACACGATCACAGGAGTCGCCACCTCGATCACCGCCTTTGTTGGCCGGGCGCTTCGCGGAGATGTCGACACACCGACCACGGTCTTCAGCTTTGCTGACTTTGAACGCTCGTTCGGCGGGCTGTGGCTCGACAGCACCATGAGCTACGCCGTCCAGCAGTTCTTCCTCAACGGCGGCAGCGAAGCGGTCATCGTACGCGTGCAGAAGGGAGCCGTTCCGGCGACCATTACTCTCACCGGCGGCGTGGGAAATCTGGTGCTGGCCGCCTCCGATCCGGGAAGTTGGGGCAATGGTCTGCGGGCTCGCGTGGATTGGAACACCCGTCCCCTGGAGCCCGGGGAGGGCGCGAACACACTCTTCAACCTCACGGTGAAAGACACGACGACCAACGTGATCGAGACGTTCCTGAACGTTTCGGTCGAGCCGCAGAACAGGCGCTATGTGCTCAACGTTCTCAAAGAGGACTCCGCGCTGGTCGTCGTTTCTGGCGGCGTGCCTGCGCAAGCGCCAACCGCCAATGCGGCGATCTTGCCGGGAGCCGACCCCTTTCCACCGCCTCCCAGTCCGAACTACTACAACAACGACGGTGCCGGACTCGATGGCGTGGCGATCACCGACACGGAAGTAACGGGCGTACAGGCAAACAAAACCGGCATCTTCGCGCTCGACAACACCGACCTGTTCAACCTTCTCTGTATTCCTCCTCTCGAACCGGGAGACCCGACGGTTGACGTCGGCTCCCCGACGATCACCGCAGCCCTGTCCTACTGCAAAGATCGCCGCGCCATCCTGATTCTCGATTCGCCCAACACGTGGAACACCATCGCGAAAGCCGTCACCGGCGCCAGTGCTGCCACCTTCACCCGCGATCAGAACTCTGCTTTGTATTTCCCAAGAGTGCGCATTGCGAATCCATTACGCGAAAACCGGTTGGAGGAATACGTCCCTTGTGGGGTGGTCGCGGGCGTGATCGCCCGCATTGATGCAACCCGAGGAGTGTGGAAAGCGCCGGCCGGGCAGGACGCCACGATGGTAGGAGTAAGCGAACTCACCGTGCCCATGACCGATCCGGAAAACGGGCTGCTGAATCCGCTGGCGGTGAATTGCCTGCGCACGTTTCCGGTCGTCGGCAATGTTGTGTGGGGCGCTCGTACATTGCGTGGGGCAGACGTACTCGCCGATCAGTGGAAGTACCTTCCGGTCCGCCGGACCGCGCTCTACATCGAAGAAAGCCTCTATCGCGGAACCAAGTGGGCCGTCTTCGAACCGAACGATGAGCCGCTCTGGGCGCAACTTCGGCTCAACGTCGGCGCGTTCATGCAAGACCTCTTTCGCAAGGGTGCCTTCCAGGGCTCCAGTCCCAAGGAGGCCTACCTGGTGAAATGCGACAGCGACACCACAACGCAGAACGACATCGATCTCGGAATCGTCAATATCCTGGTCGGATTCGCGCCGCTCAAACCGGCTGAGTTCGTGATCCTCAAAATTGAACAATTGGCAGGCAAAGTCCAGATCTAGGAGGCATGGCAATGGCGCAATTCGTGGTGAATCCCAAGCGGTTCGACCCTTATAAGAATTTCAAGTTTCGAGTTAAGTGGGACGGTCGGTACGTCGCCGGAGTGAGCAAGATCAGCGCGCTGAAACGGAGCACCGAGGTGGTGGAGCACCGTGAAGGCGGCGATCCCAGCACCGGCCGCAAGTCTCCCGGCCGCACCAAGTACGAGCCGATCACCTTGGAGCGCGGAGTAACTCACGATACCGAGTTCGAAAAATGGGCGAACAAGGTCTGGAACTTCGGCGCCGGGCTGGGAGCGGAAGTCTCCCTGCAGGATTTTCGCAAAGACATCATCATCGAGGTCTACAACGAGGCTGGCCAGACCGCGCTCGCCTACAAGATTTACCGTTGCTGGGCATCGGAGTTCCAAGCCCTCCCGGACCTCGACGCCAATGCTAACGCGGTGGCAATCCAGACACTGAAACTCGAAAACGAAGGGTGGGAGCGAGATCAGTCAGTGACCGAACCCGCCGAGCCTTCATTCAATAATCCGTCGACCTAATGAGCGCCTCAGTCCAACTGATACTGCCAGGCGGTTTCTGGCTGAACGGCTCACGCCACCAGGAAGTCGTCCTCCGCTGTCCCAACGGTGAGGATGAACTCTTTGTCGCGGAGAGCCGGCGAACCGCTTCCGTCGCGTGGCGAGTCAGCGCCTTCTTGTCCCGGCTGGTGGAACGACTAGGGTCAATTTCAGAAATTACGCCGGCAACCATGTCGTGGCTCACAGTCGGAGATCGCGAAGCCCTTCTCTTGCAGGTACGCCGCATTGCTTTCGGGGATGAACTGCACGGCGTCACGCGTTGTCCGGCGTGCCGGACTCTCCTGGATCTGGATCTGAAAATCAGCGACCTTCTGGTGAGTGGGAGCCACGATTCACTTCCCGAATATGAGATGAACACAGACTGGAATGCCGCTTCATTCCACGTCGCATTTCGGCTGCCAGTGGGTGCGGACCAGGAGGGCGCTGCCTCGCAGCCAACCGTGGATGCTGGAGCAGCGTGGATCATGCGGCAGACTGTCCGGAGGGCCAGTTGCAATGGCGAGCGTATCGACAACATTCCCTCCCCGGTGGTGGAGGAGCTATCCGCCAGGATGGCGGAGCTGGACCCGCAAGCGGAGGTTGTGCTGCAGCCCCAATGTGTCGCCTGTGGCACCCGATTTTCTTCGTTCTTCGACGCCGCCCATTATCTTTTCGAGGAATTAACCGCTCGCGGCCAGGAGTTGTTGCGCGACGTGCACCGCCTCGCCAGCCAGTACCACTGGAGTGAGTCCTCGATCTTCGCCTTGCCCCGTATGAGAAGACGCTCTTACATTGCCTTCCTCGAAGAGGAACCCTTGCGGAGGCAGACTTCATGAGCGAATTTCTCTTCAACCTGGCACGGCGTGCCCTCGGACAGGAGGCGCAGGCGTTTGTCGCGCCATCACCGTCCGAGATCATCGCGGCGCGCTTGGAAGGCCTGCCTTCCGCGCACCCATCGCCCGCGGTAACTCCTGTCGCTACGCCTCCCGCGGCAATTCAACGACAGCCGGGCGTGGCCGCGTCTCCGGCAGCGATAGCGCCTGTGCCGCAGAGATCGGCAGCCGCACCTCTGCCCACTCCTGCCACTCCCCTGCCATTCGAAGCGGCTCCTCAGAGATCTGCCCCACCAGCGGCCGTTCCGATCGTTGAACCCGAAACCAGTCGCGTACCCGTTGCGGATTCGCGTCCCGCGGCCGAAATAGCGGCTAACCAGCAGCACGTGGTTCCGAGCCGTGTTTCGACGGTGAAGCCGTCTCCGGTTTTAGCAGCCCCGATCGAGGTCGAACAATCTCCTGCGGCTACTTCACCTGCATCCAGCGCGCGGGTAACCCAGCGCTCCGAGCCGTGGAGCCAGGCGCCTCGCGTACCTGCTTTACAGACGATGATTGCGCCCGTCTTACACTCGGAGCCTGCAGTCGCAGACCTGGCTTCTGTGATCCCGAGCGAGGTTTTCGACGAAACAACGGTCACGAGCATGCCGCGGCTGCGGTCGCATGGGAACGTGATTGAACCCGCTCCGGTGTCGTCGCCAACCGCTTCCGTAGTAGGCATGCCGAAGACCGCTCAAGCCGAGCCCATGCCTGAGCTGATGCAACCGGAACCTGCGCGCCGGTCGCTCGACATAAAGATCGGAACGGTGGAGGTCCGGGTATCTACACCGCCTGCGCCCGCGCCGGTACCGGCGCCTTCGCTGCCCGAAGGATTTGAGAGCTACTCCCGCGTACGGAATTTCATTTTCGGAGACGAGATCTAGGGCTAGATGAGCGACTTCCAGGCCATTGGCGGAGTGAGTGAAACATTGCGCGTGCTACTCGAAGATCGGATGGAGATTCCGAGCGTTGCAGTGGCAAACTTTCGCGTTAGTATTGGTCCGCCCCGGCCCGAGACCCCGATCAACCAGGATGTCGCCGAGAACCCACGCGTCAATCTCTTTCTGTACCGCGTGCTTGAAAACGGCAGCCTCAAGAACCAGGAGATTCCCGGACACGGTAGTCCCGGCGCATACGGTTTCCCGCCGCTGAGTCTCGACCTTCATTACCTGGTAACCGCCTATGGCACCACGGAAGTACAAGCTCACTTCAACGAAACTTTGGCCCACTTCCTGCTCGGCAGCGCCATGCGGGTGCTGCACGATCATGCGATCATCGCCGACGAGCTGCGCACGGTACGCCCTCCGGTAGGCACCCCAATCCTGCACTCTTCCTTGCTTGGCGAATACGAGCACGTGAAGCTCTCGCTGGAACCAGTCAATCTCGACGATATCTCCAAGCTCTTCACTGCATTAACCCTGCCTTACCGGGCATCGGCAGCCTATGTGGTCAGCGTTATCCAGATCGAGAGCCTGCTGCCGCGCCGGTTCCCGCGCCTGGTACAACCGCCACCGCCGGCCGGCCCCAGGGTGTTCGTGGTGCCCATGTCGCGACCGCAAATTTTGAACTTGCTGGTCCGCTGGGCGACCGATCCTCCCGGCACCGAGCGGCCGTGGCCTTATGCCCGCGTGAATGACACGATCATCCTCAAAGGGACACACCTCGACAGCACTGCGACGCGGATCCGGTTCGGCACTCTCGAGATCCCTGTTGGCATGACACAGAGCTCCGCTATTGAGTTGCAAGTGCCCGACGACAAGCTTCCGGATGGCACTCCGATTCCCGCGGACCGGTGGCTGCAGCCCGGAGCCGTGACCGTCGAAGTGGGCACCGGGATCAAGGAACTGCCCTCGGTCGGGTTTCCCTCGAACCAGGCTGTGTTCATGCTGGTTCCGCAGGTGAAAACTTTGACCCCCAATCTGGTCGCCGTGCCTCGTACCTTGCAAATCGACGGAACGCGGTTGTTCTCCGCCACCCTCGCGGGCGAGACCGTAGTCGGACGTGCTGTAATCCCGAAGCAACTTTATCGCGCGGCGACTCCCAAACAAATCCAGTTGGAATTACCCGACACATTGGTGGCGTGGCCAGTGGACTCACTGGTTTCGGCACCGCTGGCTCCATTTCCAGTTCTTCCCAACAATCCGACGCTGCAGATGACGATTGCAGGCGACGGGCCTCATACCGTTCGGCTTCCGCGCAAGCCAACCGACATCGTTGATGCCGCCTCGCTTTTGGAAGCCGCGATTCGCGTCGCTCAAGGAGGCCAGGGCGGCTTTACCGGTGCCCGTGTCACGTCCACTTCGGATGCAAGATTGGTGATCGTCCCGGGTGGACTCTCAAGACCCGTCGGTGTAGCCAGCGACGCGATCTCAGCGCAGTTGAAGCTCGACGGTCCTTCGGGCGCCACGACTCCGCAGGTCTACCTGTCGGGCTCTCTCGACCCGTTCCCCGTGATGGCGCACGCGAAACCGGGCATGAGGCTTACGGTTGGCGGGGTTACGCACGACATAACCATCCCCACCCGCCCGGCGTCGCTCGACGAAGCTGCGCCGCTGTTGGAAGCCGCGGTGAACGCCTTTCCCGAGGCGGCGTTTGCCAAGGGTCGATTTGCCGTTCTCGACGACCAACTCCTCTTCCTTCCCGGTGCCGCGGGGGCAGTGGTGTTCGACAAGATTCCGGCCGTGGATGACGCAAGCGTTGTGGAACTGGGACTGTTTTCTGACACCTTGGTGCGAGTCCGGGTAAACGGTTCGGAAAGTCTCGACCAATTGTTCGTGAAGTTGACGCAATGACCAACGCGACCCAAATCCCGATGAACGACGTCGATTGGCGGCAGTCGAATGCCACCTACCTCGACCTGCAGCTAAGAAGGCTGCGTCTGTTGCTCGAGCTTTACAAGCTCTGGCTGCGCTCGCGCTGGAATGGACCTGAATGCCAGGTTGACGCACTCGATGCTATCGTCATTCGCGAAGAAGCTGTTGACCGTTGCGGAAATTCCGTCAGTTGGGAAGAACGCAACGCTTTCTACCAAGCCGACCGGTCGGCGCGGGAAGTAGGCCAATCTCTGCTCCAACTGGAAATGGAGTTGGAAGCACGGTCGCAGGCGATGGCTGCCGAGGGAAAGCCCGCGTCGCTGGATCTGCTATGCACGTACTTTGACCTCAATGAATTCGAGCGTGCGGTCGTTCTGCTGTGTGCTGCACCGGAGATCGACCCTTCCTTTTCGCGCATCTACGCTTATCTCCAGGATGATGCCGGGACGCGGCATCCTTCGCCGGGTCTCGCGCTGGCCTTGTTCTGTCCAGACGCCGAACGCGCGCAGGTAGCGCGTCAGAGTTTTCTTCCCACTTCTTCCCTGCGACGGTACGGGATCATCACCTTGAGCGCCGGATTGAGGACCGACGAGCGTATTGTTTCTTATCTTCACGGTTACAACGAATGCGACGCTCGCATTGCTGAGCTGTTGCGCCCTCTACCCACTTCTGCCCGGCTGGCTTCGCATCAGGCCGCAGCCGAGCTATTGGAGGGCTGGCTGAGAAATCCGGCGGCGCGTCGCCGCTGGCATGGTGTGAATTTGTTTGGCCCGCAAGGCAGCGGCCGCCGCGCCCTCGCCAGGATTCTTTGTGACCGCCTCGGCCTGAACCTGTTTCGGCTCGACCCCGCCGCGCTTCCTCCGCCGGGCATGGACCGGCAAAACCTCCTCCGGCTGCTGGCGCGCGAAGCCATCCTGGCGCAGATCGCCGTGTACATCGACGCCGGCGCGGGCGAAACGGATAGCGACCCGAACGGCATCGATGACCTGATCGAAAGAATGCCGACGTTCTTCGTTGCAGCGAGCCGGTCGCGCCTGTCAACGTCGCGGCCATTGATCTCACTCGCCCTGAAGAAGATCGACGCTGAAGGTCGGCGTCAGCTATGGCTGAACGCCTTGTTTTCGGCGGGCATCAGCCTCCCCGATGGCATCGACCAGCTCGTGGAACAGTTCGAATTCTCTCCCGACATGGTCGTGCAGGCGGTGAAAGCGGCGCGCGTCCGCGCTCGCCTCCGGAATCATGCCGCGGCAGGAAGCGTAACCGCAGAAGATCTCTGGGATGCCTGCCGGGAGCAAACTTCCTGGAAGCTCGCACAGCTGGCGCGGCCGGTGACGCCGCTCTATGTCTGGGACGACATCGTGCTTGGCGATGCTGCCGTTCGGCAGTTGCGCGAAATCGCCGACCAAGCCACTTACAGATCCCGCGTCTACCAGGATTGGGGTTTCGGAAAGAAGTTGGCTCGCGGGCGCGGCATCAGTGCCCTTTTCGCAGGGGTCAGCGGCACCGGCAAAACCATGGCTGCGGAGGTTCTTGCGAACCACCTGAAGCTTGACCTGTATCGCATCGATCTTGCCGGAGTCGTCTCGAAGTACATTGGTGAAACCGAAAAGAATCTTCGCAAGATATTCGACGCCGCGGAACGCTCCGGCGCCATCCTGTTTTTCGACGAAGCCGATGCTCTATTTGGCCGGCGCACCGACGTTAAGGACAGTCACGATCGTTTCGCAAACATAGAAGTTAATTACCTGTTGCAACGCATGGAGGACTATCGCGGGTTGTCCATCCTGGCAACGAATCGCAAGAACGAAGTGGACCGCGCGTTCCTGCGCCGGTTGCGCTTCCTTGTCGATTTCCCCTTCCCCGACCAGGGGCAGAGACTGCTGATCTGGCAAAAAGTCTTTCCACCGCAAACGCCGCTCGGAGACATCGACTTCGAGTTTCTCTCCCGCATGGAACTGGCCGGCGGGAACATTCGCAACATCGCGCTGGCTGCAGCCTTTCTCGCCGCGGAAGAAGGAGAACGCGTGGAGATGAGCCACCTGGTTCACGCCTCGCGGCGGGAGTACGCCAAGATCGACAAGATGGTTTCGGAGCCGGACTTCAGCCGCCAAAACACGCAGGTCGTGAGGAATTGAAATGAAACCGGGATCGCTGCAGATCGATCAACTCGTGCTCGACGGAGTGGACATCAACGCGGAGGCCTTCGCGCGGAGCCTGCAACGAGAACTCGAGCGCTCGCTTCTCGCCGGCGATTCATCGTCGCTGCCGTCCCGTGCAACCACCGAGATCAACTGGACTCCAGCAGATGGGCACGATGCGCTGGCGCGTTCCGTAGCGCAATCGGTTCTGCAAGCCGTGCCGCGAAGCGGCAACAGGTAACGCTCTATGTCGAAGCAGCAACAACAGGTGAATCGCGCTTCTTCCCTCATGCGTGCCCACCAGCCCGCACGAACCGAGAACACGCCGTCGCTGGTGAACGAGTCTCTTCGCTCGGCCCAGCATTCGCTCGGGAACCAGGCCATGCAGCGACTGCTGGAGCGCAAAGGCATCCAGCCGAAACTGGAAGTTACTCCCCCTGGCGATTCGTACGAGCAGGAAGCGGAAAAAGTCGCCAACCAGGTGACCGGAAATCGGGAAGTCGCGCAGAGAATTCCTGAGATTCACGGCCTGAATGCCGTTCATCGCCAAGCCGACTCCAAGGACGACAAGAAGAAAACGGCAGACACAAAGCAGCCTGCGGCCAAGACTCCCGAGAAGAAGCCGGAGCCCAAGAAAGACGACAGCAAGAGCAAGCCGGCCGTAGCGAAGGACAAGAAGAAGGACGAAAAGGTCAGCCGCATGGCCGAGCCCGACGTCGAGGAGCGAAAGCAGAAAGACGAAGAGACGGCGCAGCGCGCCGCAGAAGGGATCGGCGAAGTTCCCGAGGTTTCTTCCGAGCTCGAATCTTCGCTGCATGCGCAGCGCGGCAGCGGCCACCCGTTACCCGATTCGCTTCGGTCTTTCTTCGAGCCGCGCCTTGGCCGCGATTTGAGCACGGTCCGGCTGCATACCGATCCGAAAGCCACGGCCGCCGCGCGCGACTTGAAGGCGCAGGCGTTCACGCACGGCCAGGACATCTATTTCGGCAGCGGGCGCTACCAGCCCCAGTCGGACCAGGGGCGCAAGCTGATCGCGCACGAGTTAACTCATACGTTACAGCAGCGCGGACCGGCGGCGGAGCCTGCGGCGCCGCAACCCTCTTCCGCGGTCGCGCCCGCCTCGCCGGTGGCTGCTAGCTCAGGGCTGTTGCGATCGCCGAATGCCCCGCTCGTGCAGCGGCAGGGAGATACGCCGCCCGCTACTCCACCCGCCGCTGGCGGAGCAGCGCCCGCCCCCGCCATGACCCTGGAGACCGGCCTGCTCGATCAGGGAACCGAGACCATTTCCTTCAAGGACATTGAAGTTCCCGACTTCAAGCTCAGCGCCCACCGCAAAGCGTTGTACGACAGTCGCAAACCACTGAAGCAGAAAAAGGCCTACAAGCGCGGCGATACCGACCAGCGAACTTTGTGGAAGCAGGAACTCGGAAAAGACACCGCCGCGAGTGTCAAGGCGCTTTCGGAACGTTGTTCCACCGCGACTGGTGGAAAGCAGGCTATCGATCCAGCCGGAAACTACATCTTCAAGGCGCCCCCCGACGGGCCTCCGCGTCACTTCATCGGCGACCTGCCGACCATCGCCACGGAGATGACGCTGCCTTCCTGGAGCGAATCCGGCTCGAACCACAAAGCCGGATACGACGTCGATCACATCGTGGAATTGCAGCTTGCCAACTGGGATGCCGATACCTGGGCCAACACCCTCGAGAACATGGAACTGCTCGACAGCAGCAAGAATCGCTCTTCCGGCTCGACCATCAAGGGCAACATCGACAAGAAGATCAAGACCTTCAACCAGGCTACCAACAACCAGTACGGCAAAAGCGAAGCCGACATCAAGAGCAAGTACCACCTCCAATTCAACAACGCCGTTCCCGGCGGAGGAGGTGATTGCACCGCCGATGAGTTCTGGACCAGGGACCAGATCAAGACCGGCAAGCAAATCGTCAAGGAGTTGCAGATCGTCAAGGCCTCGGAGTTAGGCGGCCAGGGAAAAACCTTGATCTTCCCCGGCGCCTCGGGCGTACCCAAGCAGTTCGACGCCAGTGGCCCAGTAACGGGAGACGAGCGTAATTGGCTGAAGCCCTACCAGATCACCGCCAAAACTTTCAAAACCGAACCCGGCTCCGAGACTACCGACGACTTCGGAAGCTTGACCTTCGTGCTTCCCAAAGATCACCCGCAGTACTACTCCGAATCCGGCGAGAAGACGATTCCGGTCAAGCGGGTCCCGGGCGCCCAGTTCGCCGGCATGATCGACAAGACTGCCGTCCGTAATGAACTGGCCAACCTGCGCAAGAGAGGACTGAGCCCTGTCACCATCTCGACCTTCGACATCCTTCCCGACAAGGGTCTGTACGTCCAGGGCGCCATCAACATCGATGTCCCGCTGCTCAACGGCGTCAGTGTTGACTTCGAATTCACCGGCAACGACCTCACCCTGTCGAAGGAATTCGGCCTGGGCGATTTCAACCTGCCGAAGCCCTTCAAAATCGACAGTTCGACATTGAAGCTCTCGGTGGGTACTGCCGTCGGGCTCCAGATCGAAGGCCAGGTCGATTTCAGCATCGAGAGGGTCGGCAGCGGATTCCTTGGCGCCGTCGCAGGCACCACTGCGGGCTTCGCGCTGCAAGGCGGTTTCAACTTCGACTCGACGCTTTTCGATCCGGCGAAGATCGAGTTGTCCTACATCAACAAGGAGTTCAGCGCCAAAGGCGAAATTGGCATCAAGGAGGGCACTCTCAAGGGCATCAAGCAGGCAAACATCAAGGTTTCGTATGCCAACGAAACCGTGCATGCCGACGGACAAGCTGACCTCTCGATCCCCGGCGTCAAGAAAGGCGCGATGACGGTCGACTACTCGGAGCAGGCCGGCCTCACCATCGGTGGCACCTTCGACCTCGCCGATAACATCCCCGGAATTTCCGGCGGAACGGTGAAAGCCGAAGTGAAGAAAGATGATGCGGGATGGGCGGTGAAGGCTAGCGGCACCGCTTCCACGTCGCTGGCCGGCTTCAACACGACCTTGACTGCGACCTACGACCGCGGCGCGATGACGGTCGAAGCCACGGCCGCCTACTCCCGCGGCATGCTTGCCGGGACGCTCACCGTGGGCGCCACCAACCGTCCGGTCGACGACTCCGGCAAACCCTCCGGCGAAGGCCAGGACACCGACAAGCTGACCGCCTACGGCGGCGGCACTGTAACGGTACAGTTAACACCATGGTTGCAGGGCACCGTCGGAGTGATGATCAAGCCGAAAGGCGGCGTGAAGTTGCAGGGCCAGATCGGCCTGCCGTCGTCGGTTAACCTCTTCGACGAAAAGAGCATTCACAAGGAGTTCTTCTCCGTCGACGTCCAGATCCCGATCATTCCAGGAATCGTCGCCAACGTCGGCGGCGGCCTTTCAGCCGAAGCCGGCTTCGGCCCGGGACAGCTCAAAGACCTGAGCCTCACCATTACCTACGACCCCGACGCCGAAGAAGATACTGAGATCGAAGGCAAGGGAACATTCTCGGTGCCGGCGCACGCCGGACTGCGCCTGTTTGTTCGTGGTGGCCTCGGTGTGGGAATACCCGCAGCCAGCGCCACCGGCAACCTCGAACTGGGCGGCCAGTTGGGAATTACCGGAGCCGCCGAAGCTTCAGCCGACGTCGACTACACCCCAAAGAAGGGCATCGACCTCAAGGCCGATGCGCACATCTTCGCGGAACCGGCCCTTACCTTCGACGCGAGCCTGGTCGGCCTCATCAAACTCGGCCCCATCACCGTGTACGAAGGACGCAAGACGCTCGCGTCCTTCCAGTGGGGTTCTGGACTTCGCTTCGGAATCAAGTTCCCGATTCACTATCAGCAGGGTCAGCCCTTTGACGTCAAGCTCGACGATGTCGAGTTCGAAAAGCCCGACATCGATGCCAAACAGATTCTCAGTGGTGTTGGCAAGGAGATCGCGTCGCGCATTATCTGAGAGACAAGCATGGCTTCCGAATCGCCCAACAGTCCGAAGATCCTCAAGGGAGCGCTCGCCGTGTATCCGGAACAAACGCCGGGGACGCAGCCGAAGATCATTGTCTTCCAATACAACCCAGAGCAGTTGCGCCGCACGCTGGCGCCGCGCGCCCAGCCACCCGACCGCGGCAACACGGGCGCCGCGCGCGAAGAGGTACTGCGGGTGCAGGGGCCGCCTATCGAAACCATCAATATGACCGTAGAGCTCGATGCCACCGACCAGCTCGAGCATCCCGAGTCGAACCAGAGTGCCGTTAACGATGGCTTGCAGCCACAGCTCGCGACCCTCGAACTGCTGCTCTATCCCTCGACCGCCAAGGCGCAGGAGCAACAACAGCAGGCGCAGGCAGGCAAGGTGCAGGTCACCAGCTCTGATCTGCCCCTCACTCTGCTGGTCTGGGGCAAGTCGCGCGTCGTGCCTGTGCTGCTGACTACCTTCAGCGTTACCGAAGAGGCGTTTGATGTCAATCTGAACCCGACCAGGGCGAAGGTGGAGTTGGCCATGAAAGTCCTCACCTACATGGAACTCCAGTCCACCAGCCTCGGAACCGACGTCTTTCTCAGTTATCAACGGCAGAAGGAAAATCTTGCCAGTCAAGCGAAACCACTCACCGACGACAGCCGCGTTCGCGGCCTGTTGCCGGTTTAGGACACATCCATATGTTCTTTAAGGGCAGCCGTTACGAATTTGTCGAGACGAATCGCATCACTGCACCGGATGGACGCGAGTTCGTCTATAAGAAAACGCGGTTCATTACCGAACCGCCCGTCAGCAAGCAGCACCTGGTAGCCGACGGTGATCGCATCGACCTTATCGCCCAACTCTATCTCCGCGACCCGCTGCTCTTCTGGAAAGTCTGTGACACCAACGTCGCGATGTGGCCGCCCGACTTGATTGCCGTCAACGGCAAGAAGATCGACATTCCGTCGGCCCAGGACTGATACCGATGCCCGCTGTTACCTACACATTGCTGGTGAATGGATCGCCGATGCCAACCGAGGTGCTGGCGACGATTCAACAGCTCCAGGTGGAAGACCACGCCCTCATGCCCGATATGTTGCGGCTCCGTTCCCTCGTCAGCGTAACCGAAAACGGCAGCGGGTGGACGGTCCTCGACGACAACACGTTCCCGCGTTTGACGAACCTCGAAATACGTCTGCAAATCGGCAATCAGGCGCCCAAGCCGCTGATTAACTGCTACGTGATCGAAAGTTCCGTGACATTTTCCAACACGCCGGGGAAATCCATCCTCGACGTGGTCGCCATGGATCCGACCGTCCTGATGGGGCTCGACGAGAAGGTAAAGGCGTGGCCCAACATGACCCACAGCGACATCGCCACTTCCATCTTCGGAGACTATGGCTTTACCCCCGATATCGATGACACCACGTTCAACTACGAAGAGAACGACACCACCGTCATGCAGCGCGGAACCGACATCCGTTTCCTCACGCAACTGGCCAAGCGCAACGGCTTCGAGTGCTATGTAGACCTGAACGACGCGACGGGCGCAGTGGAAGGGCACTTTCATAAGCCGCGGCTGGATGACACCCCACAGGGAGTGCTTTCCATAAATTCCGGCGATGCCACGAACGTCAACAGTTTCCAGGCTCGCTTCGACATGTTGCGCCCGGTGCAGGCGACTGCCAGCTCGCTCGATGTCGAATCACAAGACAACCAATCGGGACAGGCGGATTCCGCGAGCCTTCGCACCCTGGGCAAAGGGGCGGCGCTGGATCCTAATAAGCCGCGCACCGTGCTCATCAGCCAGACAGGCTTGATCAAGTCCGCTGAACTGCAGAATTACGCGCAAGCCGTGGTAGACCGGTCGGCATTTGCGATCGTGGCCGATGGAGAACTGAACACCAGCGCTTATGGCGACATCCTGCGCGCGAAGCGTGCGGTTTCCGTGCGCGGTGCAGGCCAACAATACAGTGGTCTCTACTACATCGATCGTGTGTTGCACATCATCACCGGCGACGGCTACGTGCAGAAATTCAGCGCGCGCCGCAACGCTCTCGGCCTGTCCGGCCAGGAGACTTTCACGCAAGACAATGCCCTACCGAACTAACTATGAGCGCAGCGATACAACCTGTAAGCGGAGCAGAGCGTGACCGGCACTATGGAAAGTTCCGTGCATTGGTCACCGACAATCAGGATCCTAACAACCTGGGGCGCCTTCGGGCAAAAGTACCTGAGGTGCTTGGCAGCGTCGACACAGGATGGGCTCTTCCGGTTGCTCCGTACTCCGCCGACGGAGAGGGACTTTACAGCATCCCTCCCACCGGAGCAGGCGTGTGGATTGAGTTTGAGGCCGGCGATGTTTCTCGACCCGTCTGGAGCGGCGCCTGGTGGGCCGACAACCAGCTACCGAAAGACGAGAGCGGAACTGCGGCGACCCCATCCCTCAAAATCTGGCGCAGCCAAAAGGGGTTGCTGGTGGCCCTCGATGATGATGCCCAGACCATCACGCTCAGCGACTCCGCAGGTTCGAACCTTATCAAGATCAAGGCGCAGGGATCGGAGATTCGGATTCAGGCAGGTGTGAAGGTTATCGTCGATGCACCCCAGATCGACCTGGTCGATGGCGCGTCGCACCCGCTCGTCTTTGGCGACAGTTTGCTCCAGTACCTGAATCAGCTCGTCACACTGTTCAACGCCCATCTGCATCCGGGCGAACTCGCGGCGGGCGTGCTACCCGTTACGCCGGCTCCCCCGGTGGCGCCATTCCCGCCGGCCACGCCGGACTTGCTTTCTCTCAAAGTTAAAACTGGATGATGAACTGGAGAACCAGACATGACCTTGTACCCCGGTGGCAGACAGTCGAGCGGCTCGACATATGTGTATTCCGTCAGCGATCAGGCGATGGCGGGCAGCATGGCTCAGGCCATGGAAGACGAAATGGAAGCCCTTTTCGCCGCCATCAAACAGCAGCCCTTGCCCGCCAACGGCAAGGAAGGCCGGCTGATTCTCTTCACCTCCATTGCCCGCGGAGTCTTGAAGTATCTGTACGACAAGCAGCAGGCGGGCGAGGTCGACCTGACTGCCGACCTGGTTACCGGCACGGTTAAGGCGGATATCACTCTGGATCACACTTAATTGCAATGTTAACGAAAATCTATTTCGACAATTCGGCGCATATCGACGGGCGCGGAGGCTTCGCGGACACCAGCTGGGACGATCACATTCGCGACATGATCTACCAGGTGCTGTTTACCGCTCCCGGCGAGAGGGTAAATCTGCCTGATTTCGGTTGCGGCGTGCGCCGCCTCCTCTTCCTGGGAAACAGCGACGTGCTCGCCGCGGCCACGCTCTTTCTGGTTCAAGGTTCCCTGCAGCGCTGGCTGGGCGATGTGATCGAGATTAATAAGGTTGATGTCACGAACCAGGAAGAACAGCTCGTGATCGAGGTCGTCTATACGCGGCGCGACAACAACCTTCAACAGAACGTGGAGTTCTTCCTCCCCGCGACGGGGCAATAAAGAAGGATCCTGTGCCATTTCAGACTCCGGTTTGCCAAGACGAAACGAGGCGCGCGGCATTGCTCGCAAATCCCGCTCTCAACGGGATCGACTTCCTCGAAGTGTCCACATCCGGAACTACCTTGCGGGTCTATTTCCAGAAAGACCTGCCTCCCGGCGCCTACGGCCTTCCAACTTCGCCCGGCAACATTTCGGTAACCGGTGGCGTGCGCATTCTGAACATCCAGGTGGTGCAGGCACGTAGAGCAGACACCCGCCTTCTCGAAGTCGATGTCTCGACGGCCGGCGATTTCACCACCTATACATTGATCATCAATTCGGCGAGCCTCGATCCGGTTTACGCCCAGGTCGATTTCAACTTCCATCCCGAGTGCCCGAAGCGTTTTGACTGCAAGCCTGTCCAGGACTGCCCTCCGAAGCCCGCGGATGATCCGGTCGTGGACTACCTGGCGAAGGACTACCTGAGTTTTCGGCAGGCGTTGCTCGATTTCATCGCGTTGAGGATTCCCCAGTGGCAGGAGCGCCACGAAGCCGACCTCGGCATCACGCTGTTGGACCTGCTTGCCTACACGGGCGACCAGCTCAGTTACTTCCAGGACTCGGTTGCCAACGAACCGTACCTGGAGACGGCATTGCAGCGAATCAGCGTGCGCCGTCATGCACGCCTGATCGACTATCGCATGCACGACGGTGTCAGCGCCCGCACCTTCATTCATTTCCAGTTGCAACCGGGAGCCTTTGGCTCTGTACCGCTCGATACTCCTGTCCTTGCGCGCATCGACACTCGCCTCGGCGCGCTGTTTCCTCCCTTTGGCCCGGTGCTGCCGTCGAGCCTTGGGTTGCTCGCGGAATCCACTTCCGTCGCCGTATTCGAAACGATGTGGACCGCCATCGTCGATGCCCGGTTGAATTTCCTGAGCCTCTACCCTTGGGCCGACGAACGCTGCTGTCTTCCCTCGGGTTCGACCAGCGTCGATCTGGTTGGCGACCTCACGAACCTGCTGCATAAGGGAGACCTGTTGCTGTTCGAGGAGGTCAAGGGACCGCTCACGGGCGTGCCCGAGGATGCCGACCGAACCCACCGGCAGGTGGTCAGGCTGATTCAGGCTCAACGGACCAGCGATCCTCTGACCGGCAGTGTGCTCACGCACATTCAGTGGAATGCCGCCGATGCACTGACGTTTCCGCTCTGCATCTCGTCACGAAAGAAAGACGGATCTCTGCTCACGGATGTTAGCGTCGCCCGCGGCAACCTGGTTTTGGCCGACCACGGCCGTCGCATCCAGGACCCCTGGTATCCCGCCGATCCCACGGTCGCCGGAAGCGTGGGAATTTCTGTCGGCTCCCGTCCATTTCGTTTTCAACTCGAAGATGGCCCGCTCAGCTATCGCATCTTGTCGACGGCAACAGACCAGTCTCCCGTCGCGGATCTCGTCGCCACCGATCCCACTCTTGCTACCGCCGAGGTTCGTCAGTTGATCGTGCAGTCGGGTTCTCTTCAGGAGAACGATTGGCAACCGCTGCCCAAGCAGTCCGACCTGCTCAATGTCGGCCCCTTCGATCATTATTTCGCGGCGGAAACCAACAACGACGGCGCCGCCCTCCTGCGTTTTGGGGACAACCAGTATGGCCAGTCACCCCAGGATGGCTCGTTCCTGAGAGCCACTTACCGAATCGGTGTCGGGATAGCGGGCAACGTGGGTGCCGATGCACTCGCGCATGTCATCGATTCGCCCGCCTTGCCGCCGATTGCACTGGTTCGCAATCCGCTCCCCGCCTGGGGCGGCATCGATCCGGAGCCCATCGATCGGGTGAAACATCTCGCCCCGGCCGCTTTCCGGGCGCAACAGTTCCGTGCTGTCACCGAAGCCGACTACGCCGAGGTTGCCGAGCGCAATCCCTTGGTCGCCAGGGCCGTCGCGCGCTTCCGCTGGACCGGCAGCTGGCTGACGGTCTTTCTGACCATCGATCCCAGGGGACGGACCGATCTCCCGCCGGATTTGCGAACCAACATTCTGAACTGGGTGCAGCGCTTCACGATGGCAGGGTACGATCTCGAAATCGAGCCGCCGATTTACGTGCCGCTCGACATCGAGATTGATATCTGTGTCTCGCCCGACCACTTCCGCGGAGATGTCTACCCGGCTGTCCTGCAGGCGCTGAGCAATCGCCGGCTGGTTTCCGGTACCACCGGATTCTTCTTCCCCGATAACTTCACCTTCGGCCAGCCTCTCTACCTCAGCAAACTGTATGCGACCATCCAGGCAGTGGAAGGCGTGAATTCCGCCACCGTCCGCCGTTTCCACCGCATCGACGAAAGCGATCCCGGACCTTCTTATCCCGCCACCGCGTTGAATCTCGATCGCGGCTACATCCAGGCCGGCGAGTATGAAGTCCTGCGGCTCGACAACGATCCCAACTTTCCGGAAAACGGAACGTTGCGGCTCAACATGTTGGGGGGCAAATGACCTCTACTTGCGGTTGTTGCTCCGCTCCTTCGCCCGCTACGCCGCTCCTGGTGTACAACCGCCCGTCGCTCGCGGCGATTCTATACCGGATCGGCACATTCTCCAGCTTCCGCGAGGCGATGATCGAGAGTATTCCCGGCGTCTCGTTTGATCTCAACGGAATCACCATCCGCCCCTTGGTGAACTGGACTTCGCGCGATAACGCCGACATGGGCATCGCCGTCATCGACATGTGGTCGTACCTCGCCGACGTCCTGACCTTCTACCAGGAACGCACCGCGAACGAAGCTTTCCTGCGAACGGCGATCCTACGCGAATCCGTCACCCGCCTCGCCGCTCTGCTGGGCTATGAACCCGCGCCCGGCCTCGCTGCCGTCGCCCTGCTGGCATTCACTCTCGAAAAAGACAAGCAGCTTCTCATCCCGGTCGGCTTGCGCGTCCAAAGCGTTCCTGGGCAGAACGAAAAACCGCAGAAATTTGAAACCGTGGAGGCGGTTTCTGTCGACGCGGTATTCAATAACGTTCGCGTTTTTCCTGCCCCACAAACCCAGACGCCATTCAGCAACTTATCTACCCAGGGAGTGCTCTTGTCGACGCTGGCAATGAAGCCACCACTGGCGCCGGGACAGAACTTGGTGATTTTTGACATGGCGGCAGAAGACAAGACGGTTCAATCCACCCAAACCGCCGATGGCCTTACTACTCTCACCTGGTCGCCAGCCGTGGGCACGGGCCTCAGTAACGGCCAGATGTACCGCTGGACCCGCAAAATGCGCCTGTTCGGCGCCAACGCCCCCGGCACCTACCTGGTGGGCACACCGAGCTCCGCCAGCACCTTCGAGTTGACATGGTCGATTGCCCATACCGTCTTCAACGTATCGGGTGCAAAGCTGAACCTTGACGCGTCGTACGACGATCTCAAGAAAGGCCAGCAACTCCTCATCCTCACGCCGGCTCCCAAGCTCGCTACCATTACCGCCGCCACCCGGGCCACGGTCTCCGTGGGCGATCCGGCTGCTCCGCAGCCGGCTTTAACCGGAACGGTAACTCAGGTCACGATTGATACCTCGTTGTCCACGACAGACCTGCGGCAGGTCGTGATTTACCTTCTCGACTCGCCCGCAATCCAGTTCGAAAGCAACTTCTTTCCGTCAACCATCGGTCCGAACGCCAGCACCATTTATCTTCAGTCCGGATCGGCCGTGGCGGCCAAAGGCCAACTGGTTCCCAAGCGGACGATCGTGGTCGACGACGTGGCCGCCCAGCCTCAGTCGGTCACTATCACTGCCGCAACCCTGCTGAACAACGGGCTCCTGGCAATCACTTTCACGCCCGCTCTTACCCGCACGCTCGGCTCAGCCTCCGCCTTCTTGTACGGCAATGTGGCGAAGTCTACGCACGGCGAAACGGTGGTCGCCGAGGTCTTAGGCAACGGTGATGCCGGCACCTCTTTCCAGTCCTTGGCTCTTGCCAAGTCGCCGGTCACGTTTACTCCCAAAGCGGGCGCTCCCCATGGTGCTGCGAATTCCCTGGAACTCCGCGTTGACGGAATCCTGTGGAACGAAGTTCCCAATCTCTATGGACACGGCCCGAAAGAACGCATCTATGAGACTGCTCGCACCGACGCCGAAATCATGTCTGTAGAGGCGGGCGATGGACAGACGGGCGCTCCTTTCAGCACCGGCCGCGCCAACGTGGTTGCTCGCTACCGCGTTGGTATCGGCACGGTAGGCAACCTCAAGGCCGGCGTATTGAAGAATCCGCTTGATCGTCCCGTTGGGCTCAAGGGCGTACTCAACCCGCTGCCCGCCGCTGGCGGTGCTGATCCCGAATCGCTTTCCCAAGCCCGCAGCAAGGCTCCCACCACAGTCCGTACTTTCGGCAGGATAGTATCGCTACGCGATTTTGAGGACGCGGCACTCGACTATCCAAGCGTCACCAAGGCGCGGGCGACATTCACCTGGGATGACGAAGATCAAGTCGTCTTGCTCACCGTGGCAGGCGCCGGCAACACCATCATCCAGGGGGAGGTCTACCAGAATCTGGTTGCCGATTTGAACTCCCGCCGCGATCCGAACCGCAAGCTCGTGGTGTCGCCGCACGTCAAAGTACCGGTCGTCGTGACCGCCGCCATTCAGGTCGATACGCCAAACTATGTCCGCGAAGACGTCCAAGTTGCCGTAACCCAGGCTCTCCTTGATCGTTTCGCTTTCGACAATGTCGATCTCGGCCAGGCAATCCATATCAGCGATATCTATGCCGTCATTCAGAACGTTGCCGGGGTTGTTGGCGCAGATGTCGACGAATTGCAGTTCAAGAAGCTGACGGATCGCTCGACGCACGGCGCCGGCAGTGATCCTCGCCAGTTGGCACTGGCGATCTTCGGGTCCGAAATTCCGTTCGTCGAGGATGCCGTGAACGATATCACCGTAACGCTGGGGCTCGAGTGATGGCGAACTACAACAAACCGATCGACCTTTACCCGTTGCTGCCCGCGTTCTATCGCATCGACGACGCCAATCTCGGCTATCCCTTGCGTGGTCTGATGGCCCTGGTGAGCGAACAGGCCGAACTCCTGCGCCAGGACATATCCGGCCTCTGGGACGATTTCTTCATCGAAACCTGCTCCGACTGGGTCATCCCCTACATCGGCGATCTCGTCTCCAACCGCGCACTGAACGAAGGCGTAGTCGGCCGGCGAGCCGATGTCGCCAAAACCATCTACTACCGCCGGCGCAAGGGAACCTTGCCGATGCTGGAAGAACTTGCGCGCGATGTTACCGGATGGGGCGCACATGCAGTTGCCTTCTTCGAAATGCTAGGCTGGACCCAGAACCTGAACCACCTGCGTTTCCAGTCCGCCCCGAATCCCGATGCATTGAATCCCAATGCGGTGAATCGCGTCGGCACCGCTCACATTCGCGATCTCAACGCGATCGATCTGCTCGACGGCCCCTTCGACGTCACTACGCACACGATCGACATCCGGCCGATCTCCACTCTCGAAGGTTGGTACAACATCCGCAAGATCGGCTTCTTCCTGTGGCGCCTTGGCAGCTTCCTCATGCAGCACTCCGATCCGCGGCAGTCGGCGATCGCACCGTTTGGCTTTCACTTCAGCCCGCTCGGAAATCCGGCGCCACTTTTCACCTCGCCCGATCCCGTCTTGAACGACAATCAATTATCGGACGAGTTCCACGTCCCTGGCCCGATTCGACCGCGGGCATTTCACGACGACCTGGATGCTTTTCGGCGCCAGGCGGCAGCATTGGGTTACGTGAACTTGCCCACCTCTTCGCGCTTCTTCGGTCCTGATCGAAGCATTGACATTCGCCGGAACAACACTTCCGTCTCGCCTCTCGACGTCGTCTGCGCCGACCTCAGCGCGTGGCAGCGACCGCCGGGAGGATTCTCCGGTGTCCTCTCCGGAGATCTGTCGGCGTTCGCCGGCCTCTCCAATGGTGCTCCGCAAATGGACGTCACCATCGCTGGGGAAGGCACTTTCGTCGCCTCCATCGCCGGCAATCCGGCGACCCTTGCGGCCGCTGCACATGCACTGCAAGACGGGATTCGTGGCGCGCATTCATCGCTTGGATTTGCCGGAACGCGCGTAGTGATCGCGGGCAACCGCCTGCTGGTGATTCCCGGCACCGGAGGAGCCGGAATCACTTTTGCTGCCACCGCTGGCGACGCCACGACCTTCCACGAACTTGCTCTCGATGCTACTTCCTCTGTCGAGCAGGGCACCTTGTCCGGAGATCTGACCGACTTCCCGGTTCTTCTCTCGCCTGCTCCCCAACTGGATGTAACCATCGGCGGCAACGGCCCGCACACCATCGTACTGGCGCCCTTGCCCTTCGGCCTTCTCGCTACCGCAGCGGTGCTGGAAGCCGCGATCCAGGCTGCATCGCCCGCCGCCACTTTCACAGGAGCCCGCGTCCTCGTCGTTGAAGATCGCCTCGTCGTGTTGCCGGGAGTGGCCGGAGATGCGGTTGTCATCCGCCGCAGCGGAGGCGATCCGGCCACCGCGGAACAACTCAAGCTCTCGCCCAAAGTCGGCGTCGACGTCCGTCTGGGACGCTTCGTGTTTGCCATCGGTGACGAACCGGCGAACGCGCCGCAAGTCCGTTACGCCTACGGTTTCAGCGACAAGTTGGGCGGCGGACCATACGATCGTCGCCAGGCTCCATCCCGTCTCGGACAGGCGCCCTCCGACCGTCCCGACACGGTTCGCAATCCGCAGGCGCTTGGGCGCCTGTTGGAGGTCTCTGCTACCTCGTTCAATACCATCACCGCAGCGTTGGCGGCGTGGAATCCGATCGCCGATCCCAGCGTCGTCGTTCAAATCGACGACAGCCGCACTTACACCGAAGACCTTGTCATCAACCTGGGCGCTGCCGCCGAATTGATCCTGCAGGCCAAAAATCAGGAACGCCCTACCCTCGTGGGTAACATCAGCGTTACAGCCGCGGGCGGCAACGGCCGCTTCCGCATTGACGGCTTCTGGATCGAAGGCCAAGTCACGGTCAAGGGCAGCCTTGGCGAATTGCGCATCTTTCATAGCACGGCTGTCCCCGGAGTTGCGCTCGGCGAGCAGGGTGCCCCCCTTCATCCAGATTCCCCCAGCCTGATCATCCTTCCCACCAACGACAAGTTGCGCTGTGAAATCGATCACTCCATTCTCGGGACTATTGTCGCGCCGGAAGCGATGCTCGAACTCGACGTGAGCGACAGCATCATCGATTCAGCCCGCCCGGAAGGGCCTGCCACACCGGTTCCGGCCTGGATCTCCGGAGACCTCGCCGCCTTCCCTGCCCTGAGCTCGGCGTCGCCGGCAGTCTTAGCCACCATTGGAGATAACGGCCCGCAGCGCATTTCGCTGCTGCCAAAACCCATTGATCTCGCCTCGACTGCCATCCGTCTGCAGGCCGCTTTGCAGGCGGCCGCGACCGAAAAGGCCTTCGCCGAAGCTCGCGTTCTGGTCGCGGAGAATCGTCTCGTGGTGCTTCCGGGCGCACCTTGGCCGGTATTTTTCGAATCGCTTCCCGGCGATAACACCGCTGTCGAGCTCAAGCTCGACGCAGCTCAGGCAGCAGAAGTGACCGGGTTGCGCAGCGGGAGCCTCGCCACATTCCCCAACCTCACCAACCCGGCTCCATCTGTGAACGTTGTGATCGGAACCAGGGATCCCGTTGCGGTCGCATTCGCTGCCCCCGATCTGGCCAACACCCGAACCAATCTCGAAAACGCTATCCGTGCGGCTGATCCAGCGCCCGAATTCACCGGCGCCAAGGTCATTGAAGACAATCAAACCCTGCTGGTGTTTCCCGGAGGCGACGACACGGGCCTCTCGTTTGTCCATCGTCCGGCAGACCTAACGACGTTGTTGGAGCTGAAGTTCGAGAGCGCCCGCCCCTCGATCGCTGCCACGCTCGGCGGCGAACTGGCAGGGCCTAATGTCGTCTTCTCGCGCGTTACATTCTTCGGCTCCATCCACGTGCGTGAGTTCATTCTCGCCACCGAGGTCATTTTCTTTGCACGCGCATTCGCAGACCGCCGCCAGGCTGGATGCGTCCGCTTCAGCTATGTAACGCCACACTCGCGAACCCCCAAGCGTTATCGCTGTCAACCCGATCTTTCCCTGGAAGGTGTTACCGGCTCAGCCCAAATCGATCTTGTCAGCCTGCAGGCGCGCCCGATGTTTACCTCGGTCCATTACGGTGATCCAGCTTATGCGCAACTCAGTGTCAACTGCCCGTGCGTGATTCGTACCGGAGCGGAGAACGGATCCGAAATGGGGGCCTTCAGCGAGTTAATGCAACCGCAGCGTGCTGCCAATCTCCGGCTGCGCCTGCAGGAGTATCTGCCGTTCGGCCTGGACCCCGGACTGATCTACGTGACCTGAGGTGCGGAGGAAACCATGAAAGGTGACTTTACAAAATTCCGCTTTGATCCGCGATCGCGCTTCACGCGTGTGCTCAAGCAACAGGGGCGGGTCGACTTGGATGCCGATTGGAACGAGTACAACGATATCCGGGAGTACCTCGACCGTACCACCCGCATCGATACCCTCGGACACTATGGCGTTCCGGTAGATGGCGGCGGATTTGCGGTTTCCACCGTCGGCGGCGACATTCAGCTCAGCCAGGGGCGCCTCTACATCGAGGGCATTCAATGCGAGCTCTTCGAGGACACGAAATATTCAACCCAGCCATTTGTTCCCGCTCCGCCGCCGATCAATCCCGTAGATGGTCGCGTCGATGCCGTCGTTCTTGATGTGTGGGAGCGTCATGTTACGGCAGTTGAATGGCCCTCTCTCCGCGAAGTAGCGTTAGGAGGTCCTGACACTACCACGCGGGTCGAAACCATTTTCCAGGTTTCCATCGCACAGAATGTCGGCGACATAAGTTGCGGACAGGTTCCCTTCCCCAAGGCCAGCGGCGGACAGATGACACCCTCGCTCGTGCCGGTTCCGCCCGGGGACGATCCCTGCCTCATCTCTCCCACCGGAGGCTATCGCGGACTGGAGAATCGTCTCTACCGGGTGGAAATTCACGATCCTGGCGACATCGGTGTTGCCACCTTCAAGTGGTCACGCGACAACGGGTCCGTGGTTTTTCCAATTACCGAATTCGTGACCGGCCAGCCGACCCACATTCGGGTGGCGCGCCTTGGCCGCGACCAGGTACTGGCCTTGCATCTCGGCGACTTCGTCGAAGTCCTCGGAGACGAGACGGAGCTCAAGCAGGTTCCCGGAACCATGGCTCAGATCATCAACATCGATGTGGCCAACCTGGAACTTACTCTCGACACGGATGTTAGCGCCCACAACAACGAAAAGCACTGCCGCGTACGCCGCTGGGACCAGAAGAGCCTGCCCATCACGCTGACGGCCACTCCCATCCCACTCGAAGACGGTCTCCAGGTCACATTCTCCGGCAACGCCTTCCGGGTTGGCGACTGGTGGACTTTTGCCGCGCGCACCCAGGGGCAACCCATCGAAGAACAACCGCAAATGCCGCCACCGGCCCTGGTTCACGGCGCCGCCGGCATCGTGCACTACTACGTTTCCCTGGCCCTCGTGACCTGGCACGTCGCCGGCGACGGCACCATTACCTCCGATGTCCACGATTGCCGTCCTCATAAAGAGGACAATTGCTGTTGCTGTTCGGTCACGGTAGGGGATGGAACCAACACCAAGGGAGATTTCTCCGATCTTCAGGAGGCCATCGACTCGCTCCGGAACGTCGCAGCGCCCGTCGAGGTCTGCCTCTTGCGCGGTCTCTATCGTCTGAAAAAACCGGTGAAGATCACTCGCGGTCAACTGATGTTGCGTGGTTGCGGCGTCCAGACGGTAGTCGTGGGCCCCGAGAACGGTCCCGCCTTCCTCATCGAGAAGCAGAGCGACATCAGCTTGGAATCGCTGCGTATCCGCAGCCTGGCCGAAGCTCCCGCAATCGAGGTTCTGGCGGGCAAAAACATTCGCGTCAGTGACTGCATGATCGACGCGCAGGCAAAGTTTGGATGGGCGATCATCGCCCAGGCGCAAGGCCTCATTATTGAGCGCAACACGCTGAATCGCGGTGGCGCCTGGATTGCCGACGGTTCCTCTCAGGTCCTGGTGTGCGACAACCAGGTTGTGAAGAATGATCGCGGTCCCGGCATCGGCCTTGGCGGATTCCCCAAGGGCTTCAAAATTGTCGAAAACTCCGCCGGCGTGATCGCAATCGATATCGCCGACAACCTGATCACGCAGTGCGCCAACAGCGGAATCTCCACCGTTCTCGACGCGACGGAGCAGATTAAGGATTTCGGCGATATCCAGGACCTCACCGTCTCCGGCAACTACATCGCCGGTTGTGCGACGCGAGCGCCCAGCGCGCCTTACCACCCAAGCGCGGTTGCCGGCATTCTGCTGCACCACGCCAACGGCGTACGCATCCGCGAGAACGAGATCGTTAACAACGGCACGGCCAGCGAATCCGGCGCCTGCGGCATCTTCACGGAGATGGTCGGCGATCTAGCAATCGCGGACAACTACATCGCCAACAATGGCTTTGCCAACCCTGAGCAGCAGACGGGATGCGTCGACTTCCGGACGAAGCCGGCTGGGCAGATCGCAAACCCTTCCACGTTCCTGGGAGCTTCGTTCACGGTGATGGACGCCGCTGGGGCAGTCCTTCCTGCTGCACGGCTCTTCGACAGCGGCGAAGGCATCTCGCTCGATTGCGGCATGACCACCACCGTGCAACTGCCTCGACCGGTCGATGCCGTCACTTTGCTGGTGAAAAATACGAACTCCGACGGCGCGCCGGTCACCGTCTCCGCCGTTGGCGGGAACAGCGTCCAGGTAAATGGCCCCAAGGCTCAGTCCGTGACCCTCTCTGGCACGAACATCTCTTCCGCCTCCATTACCGCAGGCAACGGCGACAGCCGGGGAGAACTCCTGCAAATCTGTTTCAGCAGCGTCAGCAGCTTCCAGGCGGGCATCGTTGTGCTGAAAGGATTCGGCTCTCCGGCGCTGCGAATTTGCGACAACGAGGTGAAGACACCCGCCGGACATGCGCTGATTGTGCTCGGGACCGGCCCCATGGTGTTCCAGGACAACAGCTTCGAAACCGGAGAACTCCGCATCCAGCCGCAGTTTGTGCCGGCTCAGCAGATCGCTATCGTCAATCTGGGCCGGGTACTCGCCTTCAGCAAGACCGCCTTCAGCGTCAAGGACCTTGCCATCGTCAGAGCACCGTCTCTAACCGCCGGTGCCTCGATCGACGCTTTACCAGCCGAACTGAAGGTTTTCAGCGGACCGATCCTGTTCTCCGGCAACCAGGTGCGGGGAAATCCCAAGCGCCGAATCGCCGTCATTCTCCCTTGTCTCATCGGTTCCTTCGACGATGTGGCGATTGAAAACAACCAGTTCGAGTTCCTCACCAGCCTCATCCTGACCCACGTGCTCGCCTACGGATTTTCGCTGCGCACGATCGGCAATGGATTCTCTACGGCACTGCTGGCCCTCTACTCCTATTTCGGGTTCGGAATTCTCGACATCCTTTCCAACAACCAGGCCACCTACTGCATGGAAGCTTTGGGCTTCCAGAACAATACCGCCAACAACCAGGTACTGATAAAAGCCCTTTGTGAGAAGACCCACGGTTTCATCGTGAAGACTCTGGCAGGAGAACAATAAATGGCGTCCTCCGACTCGCTCGACCCAAAATCGGTTATTGACCTGCTGAACTCAACTTCACAGGGAGTAAACGATCTCATGAAGCAATATGCGGATGAGTATGCGGCCCGCGCAGATCGCCTCTCCGCTGTCCGGGATCGAATACAAAAGTCAGCCAATCCTCCGGCTGATCAGTTGGCTGCCTTATCCGAAGCTATAACCCAAGCCGACACTCTCGCACGCAATCTGAAAAGCATCGCCACCCGAGTGGCCGGCAAACCCGCCGTTGGCCCTGAGGACCTGGCAGCTACCGGCCGTGTCGTAGATGCCTCCGGCGCCGGCATCGCCAAAGTCTCGGTTCGCCTGACCGACCAAGCCGGCGTGCTAAACGTTGGACAAGCGGTACAAACCGGCCCTGGTGGAGACTTTTCGCTCGTCTTCAAGCCGTGCGAAATACCGTCTCCTCCGCCGACTCTCATTCTTGCGGTCGAAGATGCGGCTGGAAAACGGGTAGGCGTCTCCGATCCCGTTACGCTCCAACCTGCAAGTCCGCTTTACCTGGAAATCGGGCTCACGAATCCGCAAGCACCGGCGGCCGGCCCCGCGGCTAAGTCCGGTCCCCCGGTGGAGCCGAAATGAGGTGGCGAGAACCTCTTCTCTAGCCCGCCGGAGCGAATCGCCGTTTCGTGGCGAACCAACCTTGTTCCGAAAACGGAACAAGCTTCCCGCTTTCCGTTCACGGTGCCACGAACCGGATATACTCCCGCCCGTTACCCCGAGACCCTCATCCCTCCGTCCTCGCTTTTGTAAAGGAGATGACTATGGCTACCCCAACGACACCCGTTCTCGCAACCGGTCAGCAACTGTTGTCCCTTGCCGCCAAGCATATAGCCGAACCCTACAAGCTGGGTATCCTCGTTCCGAAAGACAACGCGAACTGGCAAGGTCCGTGGGACTGCGCTGAGTTCGCATCCTGGCTGCACTTCCAGGTCGCACGCAAACTCTACGGCTGCGACCGGGACGGCGGCAATCCGGCGAGCGCCGATGCTTATACCGGATTTTGGGACCGCGACGCAAAAACCCGCGGCCACATCGTCTCCGTGGATCAGGCAGCGCGTACCGCCGGCGCCTGTGTCCTCCGCCTTCCGGCCACCGGGGCAATTGGGCACATCGTGATCTCAGACGGCAACGGCGGAACGGTAGAAGCGCACTCCCATGTCGACGGTGTGATTCGTTCCACACTTACCGCACGGAGATGGGATTACGGAATCCTTGTTCCCTTCATCTCCTATTCCGGCGGGTCGCCTGTAACTGTTCCGCCGCCGAACAGCACGATCTACCGGTTGACCGCACCACCAATGAGTGGAGACGCTGTTCGAACCATCCAATCCCGCCTTAAAACGCTTGGCTTCGACCCGGGCGTCATTGACGGTGAATTTGGACCGCATACCAGTTCAGCCGTGGTTGCGTTTCAGCTGTCGAAGGACCTCGTGCCTGATGGCGAGGTCGGTCCTATGACAGCAGCCGCGCTTGGAGTCGACCTCGAGTAGAACCAAATCAGTTAGCCCGATTGGGGGATTGGTATCTTTCAAGACATGCCTTTCCCGTGACGAGACAGTCACGCTAGCGAGACACTTGACACGTTGAACCCAATTTATCGAGCCATCGGTTTGTTGAACCGGTTCTCGGAACCGCACGTACCACAGATTGAAACAGATTTCCTTCCTGCTGGGTTCTCACTGAATCCTTCCTCCTTTTCTCGGAGACCCAGCCTCGCGTTGTTGTGTGTTGTAGCCAGCGCGGCGGTCCAGCCAAGCATTCATCTCGGGAGACCCCCAGCGATACCCCTGTCAAGCACTTTATTTTTCGCCGCCGCAACTCCAGCGTTAAGAAGATTTTGCCGCCCCTCGCCCAACCTTCGAGGTCCTCCGATTTTGCTATTCTGGAAATAAGGGGATTTGCTGATCGCAGTCTTGCCTGCGCCCGGGCCCAGGTCTTGGCGCTATCGTTCCGATCTTTGAAAACTGAAGAGTCTTCGTTGGCAGGGGATAACTTAGTCGTTAACCATCTCGGAAGCCGACAGATGTTTCGATTTTTTTGGGATTTCCCGGTAAGCTGCTGATTCGCGGAATTTTACCCCTAACCCGTTGATTCCCGGAATTTTACCGGGAAGATGGCCGTAAATTCATGATTCCAGGATTGCGGGTAGGGGGGAGGGGTCTCCGATTTTCGGCACAAGGTGTTTGCAGGTTGGTTAACCAGAGCGAACCGGCCCTTTCCAAAGAACAGAAAGGACCGGACACCCTATTTGTGCTTCTACCACACCCGGCATTGCGTCGTGCGCACCATCGGCTGGCCGGCTTTGCAGCCGAACGCTTTGCCGAACTCCGGCATGTTTCCGACTACGCCGTTTACGCGAAACTCTCCGGGCGCGTGCTCATTGGTTTGAGCCAGCATCCGCGATAATTCCGGACGCATGTTCTCGCACCAGATCTGGCCCCAGCCCAAGAACGCACGCTGTTCCGGCGTGAATCCCTTTTCCTCGCCGGCGACCTTCGATGCCTGCGTAAGCGCCATCAGCGCGATTCGAACGCCGCCGTTATCGGCCGTGTTCTCGCCTAGCGTCAGCTTGCCGTTTACCTTCAGGTCATCCACGGCCTTGAAGCTGCTGTACTCGTCCACGATGCACTGCGCTCTCTGTTCAAAGGACTTGGCATCTTCCGGAGTCCACCAGTCGCGCAGGTTCCCTTCTCCGTCAAACTGGCGCCCTTCGTCGTCGAAGCCGTGGGTGAGTTCGTGGCCGATGACAGACCCGATGGCTCCATAGTTAGTGGCATCGTCGGCGCGCTGGTCGAAGAACGGAGGCTGCAGGATTCCCGCCGGGAAGTTCACGTTGTTCTCGAGCGGATTGTAGTAAGCGTTCACCGTCGGAGGCGTCATGCCCCACTCTGTCCGGTCGGTGGGCTTGCCAATTTTGTTCAGGCGGCGGCGGACTTCGAAGACGGTGGAACGCAGGTCATCGCCGAAGAGGTCGTCGCGCGTGATTTTCACGGTGCTATAGTCGCGCCACTTGTCGGGATAGCCGATTTTGTTGGCGATCATGCCCAGCTTCACCAGCGCCTGTTTTTTCGTGGTTTCGGTCATCCACGGCAGGTTCTGGATGTCGCGGTTGAGCGCGTCTTCGAGGTTGTGCACCATGACCAGCATCCGCTGCTTGGCTTCCGGACCGAACGCCTTCTCGACATAGGCCTGCCCGAGCGCCTCGCCGAGGTCGCCATCAATCATGGAAACGCAGCGCTTCCAACGCGGGCGGATTTCGGCCTGCCCCGTGAGCGTCTTCTGGAAGAAGTCGAAGTTCTCGTTGACGAAATTCTCCGAAAGCATGGGCGCGGCGTAATGGAGCACTTGCCACTGGAAGTAGGTCTTGAGATCGTCGAGCGAAGTCTTCTGGACCAGTGCGTCAAAGCCCTTCACGAAGTCAGGAACCGTGACGTTCAGCTTTTCGAACGGCGGCGGATTGACGACCTTCAGGTACTG
>Ga0335069_10001096_pt1 | contig 43600 bp, 27 predicted proteins | sample Lox_Sample_11_FD_206714 | JGI IMG/M metagenome (GOLD analysis project Ga0335069, IMG submission 206714) | Soil microbial communities from Loxahatchee National Wildlife Refuge, Florida, United States - Lox_Sample_1.1 | ecosystem: Environmental > Terrestrial > Soil > Wetlands | place: USA...
CCTTGCCCCCCACCAGCAGGCGCGTCGCATGCACCGCAAGATCCAACATGTGTATTCCGTCCGGAGCCGAATAGACCATCTGCTTGCCGTCCGGCGTGTAGGCGTTGATGTTGAAATAAAGTCCCGTCGACCCCGGCTCGGAAGTGAGACGCCTGATGCGATGCCCCGTATCCGGATCGACCCACGACAACGGCGGTTCTGCCGCCGGCGCAGTCGCCGGAAGCGTCTGCGCCGCCACCGGCCCGCCGGACGCCAACTGCAGGCCGAGCAACATCAAAAGAAGGGCCGGCACTTTATAGTCACCCACGAGCGCACCTCCGGCAGATTGAAAGGGCGATCTATATAACGCACGCCGCACCACCGTCATTGCGACAGACACCCCTTTTTTCCGGTGTGCAAATGTCGCTGCTTTTTGTACACATTCCGCTCTCGCCGATTTCTCTCACTCGCCACGAAGTACCATGAAATAAACGGCAATCATCTACGTTGGAAATAGCTCGCCCACGCAATTCAGGATCGTGCCAGTGTCACAAAAAACCTTTCATCTTGCCTGCGTCACGCTTCTGCTCTCGATCACGCTCCCGAGCGCCGTTGCGGAAGAACCTCAGACCGCCCCATGGTCCACACGCATGGCTGACTCCATCATCTACCGGCACCCCAAAGCAGGAACCATCGAACCACAGAAGGCCGACCGTCCTCCCCCCTGGAGCTACTCCACTTCGCTCGCCGTCTATGCCATCGCCCAGGTCGGCCTGCGGACCGGCAATCCAAAATACCTGCAATACTCCCGCGACTATGCCGACGATTTCCTCGACTCCACCGGCCACATCGACCCCACGCGATACAAACCCCAAACCTACAAACTCGACGACATTGCCCCAGGCCGCCTCTTGCTCCTTCTCTTCCACGCAACCCATGACGACAAATATCGCAACGCCGCTCTCGAACTCACCGCCCAACTCAAAGACCAGCCCCGCAACTCCGACGGCGGATTCTGGCACAAAAAAATCTACCCCCACCAGATGTGGCTCGACGGCATCTTTATGGCCTGCCCCTTCCTCGCCGACGCCGGCGCCACCCTCCACCGCCCCGAACTCTTCGACGAAGCCGCCACCCAAATCCAGCTCATCGCCTCCCACACCCGCGACCCCAACACCGGCCTCTTCTTCCACGGCTGGGATGAAAGCCACGCCGAAAAGTGGGCCAACCCATCCACCGGCACCTCCCCAAACCTCTGGGGTCGCGCCGACGGCTGGTTCGCCGCCGGCATCGTCGAAACCCTCGACAATCTCCCGCCCGATCACCCCGCCCGACCGAAACTCATCGCCCTCCTCCACGACTTCGCACGCGCCATCGCCAACGCTCAGGACCCCAGCACCCACCTCTGGTGGCAGGTCCTCGACCAGCCCCGCCGCGCCGGCAATTACCCCGAATCCTCCGCCTCCTGCTTGTTCGTCTTCGCTCTCGCCAAGGCCGTCCGCCTCGGCTGCCTCGACAAACACTACCTCGACGTCGCCCGCACCGGCTACGACGGCATCCTCAAACAATTCGTCGAAACCGACCCCGCCACCGGAACCATCACCCTCAAGGACACCTGCCTCGTTGCCGGCCTCGGCGGATCCCCCTACCGCGACGGCTCCTACCAGTACTACATCAGCGAACCCCGCGGCAGCAACGACCCCAAAGCCATGGGTCCCTTCATCCTCGCCAGCCTCGAACTCGAACAGGCCCCCCGATGAATCATCCCAATTCCACCAAGCGCAAAGCCCCGTTTAGCGACGTCGCAACGCGACGCGTTCGGAGTTCCGCCTTTACGCCGATGCGCAGCGAGGCGCCGCGCTGAAATTAAAAAACGTCAACATCAAACGTCGCGCGACATTCCCCGCGCGCTTTAAGGAACTCACAATGCGCCAAACAGTCACCATCGGATTACTGGCCACCACCCTCCTCACCGCCTGCAATACCGCGCCGCCACGATCACCAACCGACTCCCTCCCCGCTTCCTCCCTCCCCGCCTTCCCCGGCGCACAAGGCTTCGGCGCACTCGCCACCGGCGGCCGCGGCGGAACCATCGTCCACGTCACCTCCCTCGCCGACGCCGGCCCCGGCTCCTTCCGCGATGCCGTCAGCCAACCCGCCCGAATCGTCATCTTCGATGTCGCCGGCATCATCACGCTCCACTCCAACGTCGATTTCAGCGACAACCTCACCATCGAAGGACAGACCGCCCCCGGCCAGGGAATCTGCCTCTACAACCGCACCGCCTCCCTCAGCGGCCACCACAATATCGTCATCCGCTACTTGCGCTTCCGCGAGGGCATCAATGGCGATGAGGGCAAATGCGCCATCAATATGGCCACCGTCGACCACATCATCCTCGACCACTGCTCCATCGAATGGGGACGCTGGGACAGCATGGGACTCACCAAGGGCAGCCACGATGTCACCGTGCAGGACTGCATCATCGGCGCCTCCATCGATCCCCAACGCTTCGGCGCACTCGTCGATACCGTCACCAACGTCACCCTCGCCCGCAACCTCTGGATCCACAACCACAGCCGCAACCCCAAGGTCAAAGGCACCATCCAATACATCAACAACGTCGTCTACAACTGGGGCATCACCGGCCTCGCCGGCGGACACTCCGCTACCGACCACTACGTCGATGTCATCAACAACTATTTCATCAAGGGCCCCGACTCCAACGACCAGGCCGCCGGGGGCTTCACCGCCACCGACCACGTCTACTCCCGCGGAAACCTCGTCGACCTCGACCGCGACGGAACCCTGCACGGCCTCCCCCTGACCGACTCCGCCTACTCCCAGAAAATCGGCTCGCCCACCTTCATCAGCCACCCCTGGGCAAACCCGCCCATCCCCGTCACCATCCTGAACACACCCGCCGCCTACGAACACGTCATCACCCGCGCCGGCTGCTCCATCCAACGCGACCCCGTCGATCAACGCCTTATCGCCGACGTCCTGACCCTCGGCAAAACCGGCCACATCTCTCACAACGAATCCGAAGCCGGCGGCCTCGCCGAAATCCCCGCCGCACAACCTCCACTCGATTCCGACCACGACGGCATCCCCGACGCCTGGGAATCCTCTCACCACCTGAACCCCCACGACCACTCCGACGCCGCCTCCCTCGACCCCTCCGGCTACTCCCTCATCGAACTCTACGCCAACTCCCTCCCCAAATAAGCCCTGCAATCTCCTATAAAGCCGGCGATGGTATCGCCGGATTGTGCTTTCGCAACAACAAAGCTTATCGATCCTCCACCCAGCCACCTGAGCCGCCGCCGCATCGGCAGCGCGTGCCCCGGCGCATCTTTCAATCAATCCCGGATTACTGAGCCGGTTTCCCCTCCGGCTCGCTCACCACCGTCACCCCCATCACCCCAATCACCACCTGCTCCGACAGCGTCTCCAGCGTCACCGACCGCACCGCCACCCCCCGCTTCAACCGCCACGCCAGCACATTCGCACGACAATTCCCCCCAAGCTGCACCACCGCCGGCGGCTCCTTCGGCAACGCAAACCCATCCCGCCTGTAGTCATAATCAATCCCATCAATCGGACACAGCGTCCAGAAATTCATCGGCGGCACAATCTCAATCTTCTCCACCGTCCCATCCGCATACGCCAGCCGCAACTCCGCATTCGGAATCCGCACCTCCATCGGATTCGTCGTCCCCGCAAGCAAAAAGCAAATCGCGTCCCCCGACCTGTTCACCGGTATTTCCAACTCCTTCGGCCAATTGTCCCACCGCGACGTAAACGCAATATTCTTCCCATCCTCGGGCCGTAGAAACGCAATCCCATCCGGTGTCACCAACTGACCATCTGCACCCGTCAGCGACGCAACCCTCCCAAGATCAATCTCGGGCGCCTTGTACCCTTTCTGCAAAACCATCTGCCAAGTCCCATACCCATCCGCCGCCAGCCGCAGTGAACAGGTGTTCGGCCGCGGCGACAAATACTTCTGCTGATAAATCGCCCGGATATCCCCGTTGAAAACTGAATCCAGCGGAATCGGATCAAACTTCGCCGCCGTCGAGAAACGGATATGCGTCTTCGCCGCCAGCGCCTCGTCCGCCTGCCGATCCGTGATATGAATCTTGCATGGCGTCCATTGCTTGATTTCGCCGACTTGCCCAAGCGCAAACAGAAGATGATCACCGGCGTTCGCCGCCAGCACGCCCGTCAGCTTCCCATCCGACACCTTGCCATCCACGAGCAGTTGCTGCGGATCGTGAAAATCCACGATCGACCCCGAATCCAGTTGAATGCGGATCGCCTCCCCCGCATTCCCGGCAAGATGAATCGACGCAGCCGTCGGCAAAGCATCCCGACATCGGACATCAATCTCCGCCGCACCAGTCGAAGGAACCGCCACATCCACGATGCTGCGCCCAAACCCCGGAACCACCGCAAACTTGACCGGCGCCCCGTTCACCATCACCGCATCAATCCCCGAAGTCGTCACCGGAATCTGCAGGTGAAGCGCCGCCGCATGGCTGAGCATCACCCCATAATGACAGCTCGCCCCGCTGCGCTGAAACTTCAAGGTAAAGTCCGGCGTCTGAATCGAAGCATGATCCCAACTGCTCGGAAATTCCGGAGCAATCTTCACCACATTCTGCGTGTAGTCCGGTACATAGCCAAACAGCCCTTCCACAACCGCCCGATCAAACATGCTCACGCAGTCGTTAAAATCCGTCCCCCCCGCCGGATGCCCCAAATCCCCCGGCACCGTCCCAAACAGCGCCTGCTGCGGAAACGTCCCGCGAAGCAACGCCCACCCATCCTCCGGCAGACCCGTCTGAAAATACGCCAGCGCCAATTGGTAATTGTCCCCCGGCCACAGCTCGCGCACGGACCAGATCGACGGCACCCAGTTCGACGGCCAGCACTGCTCGCCGCCGTACGGCATCTTTACTCGCTCGAGCGTTGTCTCGGTGTACTGCAGGGACTCCGCCGCCTGCTCCGGATCCAGCAGCCCCGCGTCGATCGGGCAGAAAATCGCGTACAGCCAGCACGAGTCATGCAGCCGCTTCAATCCCCCCTGCTCGCGATACGCGCCCGCATGCCCCGCTTGCGTGTTCCACAGCAGATCGAAGAATCCTTTCCGAATCCGCGCCACGTTCGCGGCATGGAACGTCGCACCCTTCTGGTCCCCCGCGCGCTGCGCCAATTGCAGCGCCGTCGATTCGGCACGGTAGGCGTATGCCGTCTCTTCAGAAGTTCCCCCGCCGTTGTACCATTGATCGTCGGTCGGCCAGGTGTTGCAGTAGCTCTCGTAGATCCCGAGTTGGTCCGGGTCGAAGCACTGCTGGATGTACTCGCAATGCAGCGGCAGCGATCCCTGCAGCAGTTTTTCGAGCTCCGCGTCGCCCGTCCACCGCCATGCGTGCTGCACCTGCTCGAAAAACTGGCTCTGCATGTCGTAATGGTAGGGCTGATGAAAATCGATGCGTCCCTTCCCGAACAGCCGCGACTCCGGCGCCTGGCTTGAGAGGAATGTCGCCGGATCCGCTCTCGCTTCCGTTCGGTCCGACTTTTTCACCTGCTTCGCCACCGCCGAGAGCGTCTGTGTCTTCACGTTCTCGTGTGCCCCGTAGGCCGTCCCGCCGTACATCGTCCGCCAGCCCAGCAGCGGCACGCCCCAGCGCATCCCGGCGTGCGTGTAGACTCCGTTGCGAAAGACGCCGTCGGTCGCACTGGCCGATGCACCGACGGCCGCGTTCAGCCACGGGTCGGGAGTGTCGACAACCACCTGCTGCGCAATCGCTGCCACCCGTTTCATCCCCGCCTCAAACTCCTTCTCTGCCGAAATGCCCGCGCCCCCGCCATCGGGTTCTTTCAGAACGCAGTACACATCCTGATTGCGCGCAACGTCGATTGACCCACAAACGATTGGGAGCGATTTGGCCGCGCTGGCCACGAGTTTGGCTGGGTTCTCCCACACCGACGCGTCCCCCACGGCCACCTTGGTCTGAGCGCTGCACGCCCCCACGGCCGTTGGAGACTTCTCCCCCGCCTGAATGCTCCACCCGCTTCCCTGCAGCGAAATCACATTGTGCTCACAATCCCCCGTCACAAATCCGCGTTTAAGCTTCGACAAGTTGTTCGGCGTTGTAAAATCCCAATCATTCAGCACGGTCCCCCTCGTTCCGAGCGCGGCTCCGCTGGCCCAGACGAGCGAATCTCCCGCCACCGCATTCTCAATTCTCACATGCGCCACCAGGCCCGCTCGTTCCGCGGTTGGCGCGACCTCGATGTGCACCGACGTGTCGCCCCACGCGGCGTCCTTCACAATCCATTCCATCCGCCCGGGCCGATACTTCGACGTGATGTCGCTCGCATTCTGGGCCCACTTCGCCTGGCCGTTGCGGACGAGGGCGAACATCAGATTGCCCAGCATGGTCTTGCCGGTGCCCACCATCGCGTAGGGTTTGTCGCCGGCCAGGACGACGGCGGAGATGTGATTGCAGTAGAGCGGGCGGTTGGCGTACCGATCGCCGTTGTGGCGGACGAAGGCGTCGCCATCGACGGTGTAGACGGGGGTGCGGTAATCGTCGAGATCGATGGCGCCCATTCTGCCGGCGAAGACTGGTGCGGCACCACTGAGGATCGCCATGGCCGCCGCGGCATAGCGAACGTAAGTCGCTTTTTCATGTTGGCGCGAAACGTTAAATGAGTTGGTCATGGTGTGCGATGGTCCGGTCAGAAAACGGGGCAAAAAACCGCGTTTTTGATAGCGCCAGCCGAAGGCACTCAAGATGTTTTTGCGTTTTTCTCCGAAGATACTCAAATTCGGGTTTTTGCACCCTCGTTTTTGATAGCGCCAGCCGAAGATACTCAAGATGTTGGCGACACACCACATTAGATTTCCGAGTGATTTTGGCGTAAAGCGATAAAACTGGGTGCGATGGGAGGAGGTGGACTTATGTGCGTTTTGGCGGCGTGTGAAAGTAGTGGAGAACATAGTGGGGATCCCCTCGCTTTCGCTGGATTTTTGCGCGGATCGGGACGGCGGGAATTGTACCAAACATAATGCTAACACATCAAGGGGAAATTGGTGGAACCGTAACTGTTTACCGCACTGCCTCCCCCCGCCCCCACGACGACGTAAATCAGCCACGAAAGACACGAAGGACACGAAAGAAGTAAGTTGGAGGGGACGTCTGGCGCGGGCGGAACGTTTTGAGTGGAGGTTTGCGGTGACGTGGTTCATTTTTTGTTTTTCCGCAGTGATCATCATCCCCTCTCCGTTGTAACAAACGACAGAACTATGTCACGAATTGCCCGGCGATGGAAATTACGGCGCTCGCGGTGAGAATACGTTCGTTCGGCAGAGGAGGAACAATGGAATTTACCCGTCGCGAGATGCTCGTCGGCAGCGCAGGCGTCATCGGCGCGGCCGTGCTGGCAGGCTGTCAGAACACGAAGCCGGAATCCTCGTCGCGTGCGTCCTCGCTGAGCAATCCCACCATCGATCGCCACGCCGTCATCAGCCGCCACAACCCGATGGTCCAAAAACTCGACCCCTACGCCGCCCTGACCGTGGGCAACGGCAGCTTCGCCTTCACCGCGGACATCACCGGGCTGCAAACTTTTCTCGACCCCTACAACACGGACTTCCCACTTTGCACGATGGCGACCTGGGCCTGGCACACCACCCCGCCGGACCCCGGCATCGATCCGGCGAACTATCGCTACAAATTGTACGACTCCCACGGGCGGCAGGTCCCCTACGACACGGACGTCAAAGGCCAGGCGCCGCTCGCCAACTGGATGCGCGAGAATCCGCACCGCATGCACATCGGCCGGGTCGGCCTGGTCCTCGAAAAGCCCGACGGCACGGAAGCTTTGCCGAGGGATGTGACGACGATCCAACAATGGCTGGAACTGTGGACGGGAATCCAGGAAAGCCAGTTCCAGTTCGCAGGGCAGCGGGTTCGGGTGCGCACGACTGTTCATCCGGCGATGGACGCCCTCGCAATCCGCATTGACTCGCCGCTGATTCGGAACGGGCAACTCTCGGTGCGGATCGCGTTTCCATATCCGACATCCGCGGTCAACATGGCGGATTGGCGCGCCGCGGAGAAGCATCGCAGCAATGTCGTTTTGGGCGACCATCGTGCGGATATCACGCGGCATGTCGACGAGAGCACGTACCACGTCGCAGCCGCGTGGCGCGATGGGGGCCTCAAGCAGGCGGGGCCGCATGAATTCGTCCTGTCGGGTTCCGGCGCCAGCCTGGAATGCACCATCGTGTTCTCCCCGACCCCTGGCGGCGTTTCCGCCATTCCGATGTTTAAGCAGATCGCCTCCGCGAGCACACGTTACTGGGAGGACTTCTGGACGGAGGGCGCCGCGATCGACCTTTCCGCCAGCACCGATCCGCGCGCAGCCGAACTCGAGCGGCGTATTGTCCTTTCGCAATACAACACCGCCCTCCACTGCGCCGGGCCAATGCCTCCGTCCGAAACGGGGCTTCTCTTCAACAGTTGGTATGGCAAATCCCACCTCGAAATGCACTGGTGGCACGGCGTCCACTTCGCCGCGTGGAACCGGCTGCCGCTCTTCGAACGCAGCCTCGATTTCTACCAGCGTATCCTGCCCGTCGCGCGTGACATCGCCGTCCGCCAGGGATATGAAGGGGTGCGCTGGCCCAAGATGGTAGGCCCGGAGGGTCTCGATTCGCCCTCGCCGGTCGGTCCGCTCCTGATCTGGCAGCAACCCCACCCCATCTACTATGCGGAACTCTGCTATCAGCACAATCCCACCCCAGAAACGCTGCAGCAATGGCAGGAGATCGTCGAACAAACCGCGCGCTTTATGGCCAGCTATGCCTTCCTGCAGGACAACCGGTATGTCCTGGGGCCGCCGCTGAAAACCGTTTCCGAAAACACCGACCCGCTCACGACCACCAATGCCACCTTTGAACTCGCCTACTGGCGCTTCGGCCTCGCCACGGCCCAGAAATGGCGTCAGCGCCGCGGACTCCTCCCCGATCCCCACTGGGCCGACGTGCTCAGCCGCCTCGCTCCCCTGCCGCAAGCCGGAGGGCGCTACCTGATGCAGGAAGGAATGACCGACACCTACAGCAAGTGGAACTGGGAACATCCCGCGCTGCTGGGCGCCTACGGCATGCAGCCGCCGCCCCCCGCCCCCCCCCCCAACCGCCTCGGCGTCGATCCATCCGTGATGCGCCAAACGCTCGCCGAGGTCATGAAGGTGTGGCAATGGGATCGCTGCTGGGGATGGGACTTCCCCATGACCGCCATGACCGCCGCGAGAGTCGGCGAACTGGAACTGGCCTTCGATGCCCTGCTGATCGATTCACCCAAGAATCACTATCATCCGAACGGGCACGTGTATCAGCGGCCCGGGTTGACGGCGTACCTCCCCGCCAACGGCGGCCTGCTTTCGGCGATCGCCATCCTGGTAACCCAAGCGAAGCGCATCGCCACCGCGGATTCCACAGGCTGGCTGCATGCGGGCAACTGGGCGCTGCACTCGGAAGGCATTTCACCGCTGTTGTAAATTCGCACGCAGATCCCGGCGGTGCCCGCCAGCCAGATGGCTCGACTGAAACCCCGAGGATCTGAATTTTTTCGACAATTTTGCATGTTTTTTTGCCGCTCCAGCACATAAAAAGCGACATTTCTCATCAAGTGAGATATGCAAAGCTATAGCCTTTTTTTATAACTGACGTTCCCTCAATATCAGTGTTGTCGCATTCTAACTCATTACTTTGCGTCCTCTTGCAAGTTGGAATCTACTGCTTGAACAGACTTGCTTTTACCGCACCCCGATCACACTTCCTGCCCGGGAATTGCACTTTTAGCGCTTTTCTTAGTACTTTTAGTAAAAGGAGATACGTCTTTTTCCTCTTGAACAATTCGATTTGCAGGTTATGTTGAATATAGCCTTTTGCATATCGCGTACATCCGCCATTTCAGATGCGATGTGCCACATGTCGTAAAACCAAACGGCCGAAGGGCGGCTTTTTCTCTTCGGTCAGAAGTACTCAACATATTGACGGTGCGATTCTCATCGCCCACTTCCCTACGCGGTACCCGGCCGGCGACGTTTACATTGGAATGCCCACTTTCTTTCAAATCGTCGACGCGCGATGAAGCCAGCCGGGGCACCGCCCAGTCAACGGAGTAGTTAACGTGACAAAATCAAACAGACGTGCATTTACGCTCATCGAATTGCTCGTGGTGGTGGCGATCATTGCGCTGCTTATCGCCATCCTTCTGCCGTCGCTCGGACGGGCCCGTGATCGGGCGAAGTTGACGGCGTGTGCGTCGAATCTGCACGGGCTGACGAAGGGGACGCTGGTCTATGCGACGGAGTGGGCCAATTTCCTTCCGCCGATGTATGCGCAGGGGACGCTGGGCGTGGTTTCCACGCAAGGCGGCTATAAACCACCGCATACTTATGAGGCAATTAACGGTGGCCCACGCGGCCTGGGTATTCTCTTCCTGACGGGGGCAGTCACGGATCCACGCATCTACTTCTGCCCAGCCCAGACCAACACCGGCTTCACTTACGACACTGTCGCGGCTGAACAGGCGGGTGGATTCTTGAATTGGGACAAAGCCCACGTTCCCGGGCAGGGCCGAATGGGGTACAACTTTCAGATTCATGCGGTTGCCGCGAATGGCGGTTATGACGTTGCGTACTACCGCAGTACGGACTATCCGAATGATGCGATTGTGGCGTGCGACCAAATCTACTCGTCGAGCGGGGCCACCTATATCGCGCATGGCGGAGAGAATTCTCCGTCGAGCGTGAAGTTCAATGTCAGTTTCATCGACGGGCACGTTCAGACGATTCCGGCGACAACGGTTCGAGGGATCTACATTGGACACACGGCAAAGACCTGGGTGTTGCAGGACATGCAAAAGTCGGCCGGGACGCCGACATTTGCGACGATACCTCTGACGTCAGGCACTAATTTTGGTTTGACGGTTGAAGATCTGGATTACACAGCCGCTCACAATTAATGACCAGCGCTCCATTTTGAAAAATGGTTCTGAAATAACAGGGTGAATAAGGGTTGAGAAAATAGATCGAGGAGGCCCTGTCGTCTCAAACGCGGACAGGCATTTCCTTCTCCTGTGGAATACGAGTTGTCATCACTGTCGGCAGCGCGTCCATCACCTGCCTTTTCGGGCCGCGCGATGGAGCGCTCATCTCTAAAGCTGAGGAGGCACAAAATGGTTTCAAGTCCCACCCGTCGTCGCCAGTCGGCCAGAGTCCGCGGCGCTCATCAATGCCTCGTCGCGGCCATCGCGAGCGCTGGAGTGCTCAGCTTCGGCGCGTCCCAATCCTTGGCGGCCACCACTTACAATTACGTCTTCCCCGGCACTGCGGGCTCGAATGTGGATTGGGCGACTTCGTCCGCATGGACGACCACGGGCACCCCAAACGCCGTGGCGTATCCCGGAGGCGACCCCTTGTTCGTCGATGATGTCGCCTCCATCTCGTTTATCAATACGACTGCGGCGCTCAATACGTCGGTAATCGGGGCCAACGTCATTACGCTGAGTTCTCCACTGGCTTCGACTCTCTCCAGCATGTCGCTGATCGACGAGGCCGCCACCAACAATGACACCCTTACCCTTAACTTAAATGCAAACCTCACGGTCACGGGAGGCGTCACGGTCACCGGCGGCACGGGGACGAGCAACAGTACGCCGGTTGTCAGCCGGGGCCTCACGTTCCTTAACACTGCGGCAAACACGACATTTACGGTGGGCGGGACCTTTTCCGTCGGAGGTTCGAATTCCTTCGGCAACTCCAACGTCACGATCAATGGCAACGCCTCTTTCGGCAATCTCACGCTCCGAACGGATGGAAGCACCATCGTGGTCAGCTCCACCGCCGGAAACGTTGCGCTCGGCAACGTCAACCTCTCCCGTAGCGCGAACAACGGCACGGCAACCAGCGCCGGCCTGCACCTCCTGGACGGCACCATCACCGCCGGCAACTTCGTCGTCGGGTCCGCCGACTCGTCGGCAATTGTTGAAATCAACAATGCGGCGAACCTTTCGATCAGTGGCACGTTCCTCGTGGGTGACAACTCGGCCGCTTCCGCTCGCAACAGCACGGTCTTTCAGAACAACGGGACGGTAAGCGCCCCCGGTTCAACCCTTGTGCTCGGAACCAGTGCCGTGGGAACTTCGGGACGATATCTGCTGGCGGGCGGCTCGCTGAGCGTGGGTGGAATTCAATTGACGAACGTCGGCGGGAACGCGTCAAACAAAGCGAACTTTACGTTAAGCAACAATGCCACGGTCACGATCGGCTCCGGCGGTATTGCGACCGGATCCGGCACTTATACGTTGGCGTCTTCGGGCGGCACGATTGCGGCTGCCGCCTCCTGGGCCACAACCGCAAACATGGCCCTCACCAACACGACAACATTCCGGTCCGCGGACGGTTCCAGCAATCCTTTCGACATCACACTCAACGGCAGCCTCAGCGGTACCGGCACGATTATCAAAACCGGCGGAGGCAACCTGACGCTCGGCGGAAATAACAGCTACTCGGGCAACACCACCGTCAGTGCAGGCAGCCTCTTCGTCAACAATACCGCCGGCTCGGGCACCGGAACCGGCAGTGTCACCGTCAACACCGCGACCCTCGGCGGCAGCGGCACGATCACCGGCGATGTCACCATCAACAGCGGCTCACACCTTGCGCCGGGCAACAACAACGTCGGCACCCTCAACCTCGGCAACGTTACCCTCGCCAGCGGCTCCATCCTCGACTTCGACTTCAACACCGCCGCCAATTCCCTCGCCAACCTCACCGGCTCCCTCACCATCAACGGCGGCGGCATCAACCTGTACACCGAAGGCACCACAAACGCCTTCGATACCAACGGCACCTACAACCTCTTCCAATTCGCCGGCAGCGTCCCCGGGAACTTCAACACCCTCCAGATCCTCAATGGCGTTGCGGGCGTCACCTACACGCTCGGCTCCACCGCTCACGACATCACCCTGACGATCTCCGGCGGCAGCGGCGGCGTCGGCTGGGCCGTCGACGCCGGCGGAAGCTGGGGCACCTCTTCGAACTGGAGCGGCGGCATCCCCTCCGGCAACACCGCTGTCTTCCCGAACGTCCTATCAGCGCCCCGCACCGTCACGCTCGATGGCAGCAGAACCGTCACCGGCCTGAGCTTCAACAGCCCGTTCGGTTACACCGTCGCTCAAGGCTCGGGTGGTTCGCTCATTCTCGACAACGGCTCCGGCAACGTCTCCGTCACAGACTTCGCCGGACCCCACACCATCAGCGCCCCGGTCGTCCTCAACTCCACCACGAACATCACCACCACCAATATGGCGGACACGCTCACGTTCTCCGGTGTCGTCAGCGGCGCCGGCAATGTCAGCGTCAGCGGTTCCGGCACGGTCATCATTTCCGGAAACGCCAACACCCTCTCGGGCACCATCACCAACTCCGGCAACCTGCAGATCGGCAGCGGCGCCGCTGCCGGCTCCCTCGGGACCGCATCGGTAGTCAACAGCGGCACACTCCTCTTCAACTCCTCCTCCCCCATGACTCTCTCCAACACCATCTCCGGCGTCGGCAACATCACCCAGAACGGCTCGGGCATCGTCACGCTCTCCGGAAACAACACCTACACCGGCACCACCAACATCAACGCCGGCATCATCCGCTACGGCACCACCACCGCCCTCAACTCGGGCAACGTCAACATTGGCGCCGCCGGCAAGCTCGACATCAACGGCCTCGCGGTCACCGTCTTCGGCCTCACCGGCAGCGGCATCGTGGACAACATGCTCGCCGCCAGCAACGCCACACTCACCTTCGGCGGCGCCAACCCCAGCTTCTCGGGCACTATCCAGAGCACCGGCGGCAACCTCACGGTCGTCTCCTCCGTCACCGGACGCCTCACCCTCTCCGGGAACAACACCTACAGCGGCGGCACCAACGTCACCAGCGGAACCGTCGGCGTCGGCTCCAACAACGCCCTGGGCACCGGAAACGTCACCGTCACCTCCACCACGGCCAACACCCTCGTCCTCTCCGCCGGCGTTGTGGTCCCCAACACCATCCTCATCAACGACGGCTCGATCGAATTCGCCGACATCGCCACCGCCGGCACTTCCGCCACCTTCGCCGGCCCCATCTCCACCGTCGGCAGCACCCAGTACCGCCTCGGCAACAGCAACACCGGCACCCTCATCATGACCGGGCCCAGCACCGTCGGAACCGGCATCACTCTCTTCACCCGCGGCAACATCGTCTTCGCGGGCAACGGCTCGCTCAGCGTCACGAGCCAGCCCGTCACCATCGGCCGCTCCAGCGCCACGTCTAACGTGAATGTCACCGTCCAGGACAATGCCTTCCTTCGCGGCGCCGGCATCAATCTCGGCGGTCTCAACAGCAGCTCTGATGACCTCTCCGCCAACATCACACTCAACAACAATGCCTTGCTCGACGCCGGCACCAACGTCTTCAGCCTCAACAACAGTTGCACCACGGGAACATCCGTCACGCTCATACAGAATGGCAATTCCACCGTCCGCGGCGCTTCCTTCGCAATGACCGGCAGCAAAGCCACCGGCGGTTCACCCACCGCCACCACCCTCTGGCAGATCAACGGCGGCAACATCGTCGCCACCGCCAACAACACGAACTTCATGCCCGCTTCCAGCCAGCTCACCATCTTCCTCGCCGGGCCCCTCACGATTAACGACGGGGGCTTCAACATCACCATGGCAGCGCCCTTCACCGATTTCGGCGGCAGCGTCACCAAGACCGGCACCGGTTCCCTGGCTCTGACTGCCGCCGGCAACGCCTACTCCGGCGGCACGACCGTCAACGCCGGCACGCTCTTCGCCAACGCCGCCGGCGCCACGGGCTCCGGGGCCGTCGTCGTCGGAGCCAACGGCACTCTCGGCGGGAACGCGTCCATCCCCAGCGCGGTGACCGTCAGCGGCCACCTCGCTCCCGGATTCGGCGCCGCCACCGGCACCCTCGCCCTCAGCAGTGGCGCCACCCTCAACAGCGGCTCAACCCTCGACATCAACCTCAAGGCCGACGGATCCGCCAACTCCGTCCTCGAAATCGCCGGCGGTTCCCTCACCAACAGCGGCGCAGGACTCGACCTCTATCAGGCCGGAACCACCTTCCCGTTCGAAGTCAACGGCACCTACAAGCTGATCCAATTCGACGGCGGATTCGTCAGCCCCGGCTTCTCGTCCGTGGCCAATGCCGTCGCCGGAGTCAATTACGTCTTCAGCAACGACGCGAATAACTTCTTCGTCACCATCAGCAACGGACTCACCTCCGCTCAGTGGGCCGTCGACGCCGATGGCTCCTGGACCGCCGGCGGCAGCTGGACCGGCGGAATTCCCAACCAGGTCAGCGGCATCGCCAACTTCGGCAGCATGATCACGGCGCCCCATGCCGTCTCCCTCGACGGCACCAAAACCGCCGGCATCATCAACTTCAGCAACGCCAACGCCTACACGATCAACCAGGGCTCCGGCGGCAACCTCATCCTCGACAACGGCATCTATGGCAGCGCTCAAATCAACGACAATCTCGGCAGCCACACCATCAACGCCCCCGTCACCCTGAACTCCAACACCACCGTCACCGTCACCAATTCCACCGACACCCTCTCGATCTCCAGTGCGATCGGCGGAACTGGGGCGCTGACCTTCCAGGGCGCGGGCAAGCTCGCGCTCGGCGGCGCGAACTCCTTCGCAAGCCTCACCGCCGCGGGCACCGGCTCGGTCATCGTCACAGGCGCGAACACCTACAGCGGCGCCACCACCATCAGCAGCGGCACCATCCAACTCGGCGCCGGCGGTACCCTCGGCAACGGCCTCTCACCGCTCTCCATCGCCAGCGGCGCCACCCTCGACCTCAACGGCCAGAACGCCACCGTCGGCTCCCTCTCCGGCGCAGGCACCATCGACAACGTCGCAGGCGCCGGCTCCTCCACCCTCACCACCGGCGGACTCAACGCCAACGTCGCCTTCAGCGGCGTCATCAAAAACACCACCGGCACCGTCGGCATCACCAAGGTCGGCACCGGCAACCTCACCCTCAGCGGCACCAATACCTTCACCGGTAACGTCACGCTCACCGGCGGCGAACTGGCCGTCAGCGCCACCGCCAACCTCGGCGCCGCCAACAATACCGTCAACTTCAACGGCGGCGTCCTGCAGGTCACCGGCACCACCCTCACCGCCCCCGGCCGCACCATCACCTGGTCGCCCAACGGCGGCGGCTTCGACATCACCAATGCCGCCAACACCTTCACCGTCAGCACCGCCCTCTCCGGCGGCGGCCTGATCAAACGCGGCCCCGGCGCTGTCGTCGTCTCCCAGCCTTACAACACCACCTCCCCCACCACGCTCACCGCCGGCAACCTCAGCCTCACCGCCGCGGGCAACACCTCCGGTCTCATCTCCGGCGCCGGCAACCTGACCGTCTCGGCAGGCACCCAGGCCGCTCCCGGTCTCACCGCCGCGGGCATCCAGGTGAACGCTCTCGCCATCACCGGCGCCGTGCAACTCGCCGCCGGCAGCCCGACCAGTTCCACCAACAGCTACACGCTCGCCGGTGCCGCAGGCGCCTGGACCGCCAGCCTCGACCTCAACGGCAACAAGCTCGTCGTTGAAGACGCAGTCACCAAGCCCACCACCCTCGCCAACCTCCGCGATCAGGTCGCCTTCGGCAAGGCCAACGCCTTCGGCATCAGCAGCACGGGCCTGCCGGGGAACTACGGCATCGCCGTGGTCGACAATGCGGTCACCCAGAAAACCACCTTTGGAACCGTCCCCGTCGATGCCAATTCCGTGCTCGTCGCTCCGGAAATCCTCGGTGACGCCAACATCGACGGCCACGTCGATCTCACCGATCTTTCCACCGTCCTCAACAACTTCGGCACCGCGACCGCCGCCTGGACCTCCGGCAACTTCGATGGCGCCGCCACGATCGATCTCACCGATCTCTCCGCCGTCCTGAACAACTTCGGCCTCACCAATCCGAACGCCACCGACGTCGCATCCGGCGCCAGCCCCGCGATCCCCACCCCCGAACCCGCTTCACTCGTTGTGCTGGGCTTCGGAGCCGCCGCACTCATCTCCCAGCACTCCCGCCGCTCGCGCCGCTCCATCTAATCCTTCCCTCTGGATCCCCGGGCGCCCATTACGACGCCCGGGGATTCAACACAGAGAAAAAGCCGGCGATGGTATCGCCGGAATGTGCTCTCGCCTGGCAATGATCGAAATCGATTTCAACGCCCCGTCGATTCAATGCGCGAACGCCGGCACCAACTGAATCGGCCCCAGCAGACCCGAAGCCAGCGGCTGCCCATACAACTGCGTCCCCTGCGGATCAAACCGATTCCCATACACCGACCGAATCCCCTTCAGGTCGTAGTTCGGAAATCCCGCCTTCGACAGATAATTCACCGCCGTGTTCCCCACCTCGATCCGAATCGTGTTCTCCCCCGCCTTCAGCGCCCCGGTTAAATCCACCTGGTACGGCGGACACCACGCGGTACCCACCGGCTTGTCGTTCACGTACACAACGGCCACATCCAGCACCGGCGGCGTCACCTCCGCCATGAATCCATTCCCGCCCCGTGCCGTCGCGCTCCCCGCCGAGGTCGCGCCCAAGCTCAACGCCGCGCCGGCATTCGCCACATCGGCGCTCACCGTGAATTTCTTCTGATACGTCGCTACGCCGGAGTAATTCTTCATTCCCCCCACCTCCGTCCACGATGTCAGCTTCGGCATGTGCACCGTCTTCCCCTCGCCGCCGGGTCCGCTCTGAAAACTCACATCCCAGTCATCGCTCAAATCCACCGTGCCACTCATAGGCGCGACGCCCCCGGGCAGAACGCGATCCGTCCACGCCACCACGGCAGATCCGTACGCATCCAGATCCAGCTCCACCGTGGCCGGCTCCCCCTTTCTCGTCGGGAGATTCCGCACCGTCCCCGTCAGGCCGTTCCACAATTCGGGATACATCCCCGCCACGCGAAACGTCGCCCGCAGGTGCTTCTTCTCATTCACCCGGTTCGCCAGAAAATAAATCTCCCCCGCATCCGTATGTCGATGCACCATCCCGATCTCGCCATTCCCGCCCTCGATCACCACATCCGGCGCAATCGCCTTCTTTAAGGCCGCCGCCAATCCATTCTCGTCGGCCACCAGAATACCCCGCCCGCCCGCCGAAAAAATGTCATCCATAATCCCCGCCAATTCCTTCTGATCCGCCTCCGTCGCCTTCACGCCTGGCACCACCGTGGGCTTCTTCAGCGCAATGACCGTCCCGCCGCCCTTCGCAAATTCCTCCAGCTTCCGCGCCGTCTCCAGCGGCATGTGCGTGATCGCCGGCAACACCACAACGCGATACTTCATCCCCCCGAACACCAGCGCCCCGCCCTCCACCTTCCCCTTCAACTCCAGCATGCCATCATCCCAACCGTCCAGGTTATAGCCCGCATTCAGCACCTGAGCCAGAATCGGACTTTGCTCCGTGAACGCCGCATTCAAGCTGCTGAAACCCGTCCCCGCATGCGCCCACACATCCGCGTCGGGCAGGTACAGCGCCACATCCTCCACCGGCATCCCCTCGCGCAGCAGCGCGCTCATCCGCTGAATGTACCCCGTCACCGCGGGCATCCCCACGTACCACGGATTCTTGTCGTCCACCACCGCCGCCGCGTAAAAACTCCACCCCGGATACGACGCCCCATTCCCCGTGTACGGCCAGCCGTGGCAAATGATCTGGTTGATCCCGTCCAGAAAATGAATGTCCACCTCCCCCTTGAAATCGACCGGCGTCGCGCGGAAAGGCGCCGTGTGCAGCCACGTGAACGTCTCCGCCGACGTCACGGGAACATTCATCAGGTGCGACGCCGACGCCGCATAACGCGTCGCCCGGAAATCGTGTAAATCGAAATTCGACTGCAACTCCCCCTCAGGCAGATTGGAATACGCATAACTCACCAGCCCCGCCGGTGGCGAACCGTACCCCTGCACGCGGAATCGCGTCCCGTACTTTTCCGCCAGCGCCTTGAACTTCGCATTGAAATTCCCGCTGTACAGTTCCGTCACAGTTCTTCCAAAGTCGTATCGCACCGCATCCGTCTTGTCGCCGATGTTGCCGATCAACGCCGGCAGGTACGGCGTGAGCTCATACCCGCGCCGCTTCTGGAACTCCGCGAGGAAATCGTCCGTCCAGTTCTCGCCCTGCACCTCGAGACTGTCGCAGAAAACGGCAAACGGGGGATTCGCCCCGCACGCCTTGATCTCCGGCTCAGCGATCTCCGCTATGAACTTGTCGACCACCGCCGCACTCAAATGATCGATCACATTTCCCTCCGCCCCAATTGCCGGCCGCTTCACCTTCATCCCAGTCCGGCCCGCGATGAAGAACACGACCGATCCGCTGTCGAACCCCGCCGGCAATTTGGCCGCGCCGCTTTCGACCGGCACCTGCTTCATTCCGCTCACATCAACATTGCTCGTGCCGCGCCGGCCGCGCTCGCCCCCCTCCTCCGCAATCGCCGGCCCTGCAAACGCCGCCACCACTGAATACCCGGCCTTCAACTTTGGTTTCAGAGTCAGTACCCCCGCCTGCCCTTCGCTCTTCACCCTCACCACCTGCGTCTCAATCCTCCCCGCCCCCTCCGCCGCGCCGAACATCGGCCCGCCGTAAGGCCACCCGCTCCCCAGGGTCAAATCCATCCGCATCCCCAGTTCTTTCGCCCTCGCCGCCGTGTATCCCAGCATGTGCAGAAATTCGGGCGACATGTATTTCAGATTGTGCACGTTCTTGCCGTCGAGCCCCAGGGGATACGTCGGCTGAACTTCCACGCCCCCGAACCCGCCCGCCTTCATCGCCTGCAACTCGCGATCGATCCCCTCCTCCGTCACCGCCGGCCCGAACCACCACCAGCGGACCATCGGCCGCGCATCGTCGGGCGGATGACTGAAGCGCTGCTGCAACTGCTCAATATTGTCCGCCATCGCACCGGCGGTCATACAGGCCAGTGTGAGTGCTGCCAGAACGCGGGAAGAAGTCACAGCCATCGGATGCCCCTGCTGCGAAGTTATCGCGAAATCACTTGCCCGGCTTGGTCGCCGGCGGTGGAAGCGGCACGGCCCCTTCGAGCCCCGTGCCGCTGACGTTGCGGATGTTAAGAAGCACGCCCTGGGAGACGGCGACGTGAATGTCGGAGAGGGCGGCGTTCTTTACATTTTCGAGGTAGATGCCGCGCTTCGCGGTGCCGGTGATGTCGGACAGCATGAGGCCTTCGAGAGGTTTGATGGGGGAAATGTGGGCGCCATCGACGATCCAGCCAACGTCGTTACATTTGGCGTGGGCGATCCTGATGTTGGCGGCGAGGGGAACGCCCGCGTCGCCGGGGACAGGGTCGGCGCCGACGATGCCTTTGTTGATGAGATCGATGCCCAGGAGAGTGGTGGCTGAGGAGGTCAGGTCGCTGGCATCGACGTCGGTCATGTAGCCGGACCGGCCGATGCGGCTCTTGATGAAGATGCTGTTGGCGCCGCGCGTGAACTCGCAGCGGCGGATGGCGACGTCGCGCACGCCGCCGGACATTTCGGTGCCGAGGGCAACGCCGGCGAAGTGGCTGCCGAGCTTGCAGTCGGTGATGAGGACGTGTTCTGTGGGCCGGCCGATTCTGACGCCGTCAGCACCGCGGCCGGATTTGAGCGCGATGCAGTCGTCGCCCGTGTCCATGTCGCAGTGGTCGACGTGGACGTTGGTGGTGGATTCGACATCAATGCCGTCGCCGTTGTTGAGCGTGGTGCGAATGTGGAGACCCTGTGCGAGAACGTGATCACAGAAAAGGAGATGGATGGACCACATACGGCGGTAGCGGTCTTTGAAGTCGATGAGGCGGATGTTTTTGCAGTTGGTGAATTCGACCATGACGGGTGCGCGGGGGCTGCGGAGGTCGCCGATTTTTTCGTCGCCCTGCAGAGTTCCGGGGCCTTCGATGCCGATGTTGTCCGCGTCGGTGGCGGAGATAAGGGCCTGATGACCCTGGACGGCGGCGCCTTCGAAGCGGAGCGGAATGATGGGGTAGTCGGCGGCGTCGGGGCTGCCGTGGAGAGTGGCGCCGTCACTGAGGTAGAGGATGGTGTTGCTGTACATCTGGAGGCTGCCGGAGAGGTAGTCGCCGGGGGGGAGGAGGACTTTACCGCCGCCAATGCAGGCGTCGAGGGCCTTCTGGAGCGCGGCGGTGTCCTTGGTTTTGCCGTCGCCGAGCGCGCCGAATTGGCGTACGTTGAAGGTGCGCTCGGGGAGGGTGCCAGTGGTCGGGCCGTGAGTGCAGGCGGCGAGCATGCAGGCCAGGACCAGTGTTGCGGCGGTGGAGATGCGCTCTTTACCAAAAATGGGCGGCCCTCCTGTATGCGGGAATCAGTTGCCCAGAGGCTTGGTGGTGGATGAGACGGGGCTGACGGGAACGTCGAAGCCATCAATCGGGTCGGGCTTCGCGGGATCGAAACCGGTCCAGTCGTCGGCGATGAACCTGGCGAGGTCGAGCTTGTCCCGCTGGATGCCCAGCACGATGCACTTCGCCATCTCGTAGCTGCCGTAGTTGCTGTGGTGCGTACCTTCGTGCGAATTCGCAAACAGCGGCTGGATGTGCTCGGGACCGATCGCTTCGTAAAGCGTCCTGGACATCTCGTTGAGGTCGATCAGCGGAACGTCCTCCTCCCTGGCGATGCGACGGGCGCCGTCGATGTAGTCGCCGTTGGCGTTGATGAAGGAGTTGGTGATGTGACCGTCCTTGTCGAAAGATTTGCGGTTCATGGAGGTGACGACGACGGGGGTGGCGCCCTTGGCCTTGGCGCCTTCGATGAGTTTTTTATAGATGCTGGTGTAGGAGGCGAGGCCGGTGTCGTTTTTCTCCTTCATGTCATTGTGGCCGTACTGGATGAAGAGGTAATCGCCCGCCTTGATCTCGGAGAGAACCTTGTCGAAGCGGTGCGCCCCCTTGGAACTCTTCAGCGATTCGCCCGACTCCGCCTGGTTCGAGACCGCGACGCCCGGCTTCAGAAAGCGCGTCAGCATCTGGCCCCACGAATTGTACGGCTCGGCGGGCTGATCGCAGACGGTCGAGTCGCCCAGAATGTAGACGGTGGGGCAGTCCACCTTCGTGATCTCGATCGAGGAGACGCCGGGGTTGGTGCCATTGATTTCGAGCGTGAGCTTTTCGTCCCAGTCCAGGATTTCGGTGGAGACTTCACGCGGTTTCAGGTGGACTTTGCCACCCTCGTATTCGGGCGTGCGGATGTTGACCGTGATCGTCCGGGTGACGGGTTTGTCCGGCGTGGTGCGAATGGATTCGAGCATCAGGCGGCGAAGCTCCGCCTTCACGGTGATGGCGGCGGGGGCGTCGGGGTTGCCGAGGGTGAGCGTGACGTTGTAGTTCCCTTCGGGGAGCGCGGCGGAGAAATAGAACGGCTTCTTGCTCGTGATGAAGGGGCCGGATGGGGTGAGGCTGGCGCCGGGTTCGAAGCCGTAACCCGTGGACTTGTCGTAAGCAGCGTCGGCTGAGACGTGGGTAACACCTTCGGCGGGTGAGGGGGCGGGAGCGTTGCCGAAGGAGAATTTCCAGTCGGTCTCGGGAATGGCGGCGCACAGCGCGGGCGTGGCAAGCAGGGAGAAAAGTACGATCAATCCCGTTCGCGGGGTCCACTTGTGCATGATTTTGTCCTCGATCCGCCGGCCGGTGTTGGGAGGTGGATGGCCGTGGGACAAAGTTACAGGGAAGCGGGGGTCTTGTCACGGGGGATTAGGCGGGAAGTGCAAAGGAATTGGCGATTTTGCACGGTGGGGTGGCGGGGGGAAGATGGCCAAAAGAACACTGCAGCCATCTCCCCATACGTTACCCGGCTTGCCTCGCTGTACAATAAAAGGCGCACTCCACGACGCTGGAAGGAGGCAGGAATGCAGACTGAAGCGTGGCGTTGGCAGGCGCCGGGGGCGCCGGAACAACTGCAGCGGGCGGCGCTGGAATTGCCCCCGCTGGATGAATTCGCGGTGCTGGTCGAGAACCGGGTCATCGCCTTCAACCCGGTCGATTGGAAACTCATCGCGAGCGGCACTGCCGCCTGGCAGGCGGGGCAGGTGCCCGGTGTCGATGGCATGGGGGTCGTCCTTGCCGTCGGCAGCGGCGTGCATCACTGGCGCATCGGCAGTCGCGTGGCCTATCACACCGATTTGCGCCACCATGGCAGTTTTGCCCGGCACACCTCGGTGCCGGCGCGGGCGCTGCTGGCGGTGCCCGAACATTTGAACGACGAGGCAGCAGCGGCCTTCCCGTGCCCGGGGCTGACTGCGTGGCAGGCGCGGGCGAAATTGCCGGACCTGCGAGGCGAATCCGTGCTGATCAATGGGGCTGGCAGTAATGTCGGGCGCTTTGCCGTCTGTCTTTTGCCCACGGCCGGGATGCGCGTCTTTGCCAGCGCCGGCAGCAGTCATCACGACTGGCTGCGACAGCGCGGTGTGCAGGCGGTGATCGATTACCGAGCGCCAGACTGGCTCGAGCAACTGCGGGCGGCGAACGGTGGCGAGCCCTTTTCAGCGGCAATCGACCTGGTCTCCGAACAGGCTGCGCGAACCCTGATTCCGCATCTGGGCTATTACGGTCATCTGGTTTCCGTGCTGGGGCGCATCGAATGCAATCCGCTGCCAGCCTTTACCCATTGCCTTTCGCTGCACGAAATCGCGCTGGGAGCGCAGCATGCCTACGGCACCGATCGACAGTGGCAGGTTCTGGTCGAGGCCGGGGAGCGCATGCTGCAGGAACTGGTCACCGGCGAATTGCCCCTGCCGCCGATGCGCATCGGCCATTTCGACGAACTGCCGCGGCTCCTCGGGGAATTTCGTCGAGTAGGGCAGGGCTTCAAATACCTGCTGCGGATTTGAACCGGATCCTGGGCCCCGGATGTGCCGGTCTGGTTCGCGCGAAGTTGTAAACATCAACTCCGCATCAAGGCTGTCGAATGATTCCTGTTTGGAACCCATTTAAGCGTCTGTCATGGGCTTTCTTTTTTTGTTGGAGAGTGACATGAGTATGGGAAGTGGGAGTTTGGCGGCCGCGGCGGGGACCTTTGCGATCGGCGGGGATCTGCTGATCAATCGCATGGGCTTTGGGGCAATGCGCATCACCGGGCCGGGCATCTGGGGGCCGCCCGCGGACAAAGCGCAATGCATTGCGACGCTCAGGCGGGCGGTGGAACTCGGCGTGAATTTGATCGATACGGCCGATTCGTATGGGCCCTACGTGTCAGAGGAATTGATCGCCGAAGCGCTTTATCCCTATCCAAAAGGGCTCGTGATCGCGACGAAGGCGGGATGGGAGCGAAAGGGGCCGGGGATCTGGGTGCATAACGCGAGCCCGGCGCATTTGCGCGCGGCGATGGAGGGGAGCTTGAAGCGGTTGCGGCTGGAGCGGATCGATGTTTTCCAGTTGCACACGCCGGACCATGCGGTGAGTTTAGAGGCGTCGATTGAGGCGCTGGCGCAGATGAAGGCAGTCGGGAAGATTCGGCACGTCGCCCTGTCGAACGTGACGCGGGAGCACATTGAGCGGGCGCGGCGGATTGTGCCGATCGTGACGGTCCAGAACCGGTATAGCTTTGCGGATCGGGAGTACGACTACGTCGTGGAGTTTTGCGAGCGCGAGGGAATCGGGTTCATGCCGTGGGGGCCGCTGGGGCAGGCGCGGCTGGCGAATGAGGTTTTGCAGCGGGTGGCGAAGCAGTTGGGCGTGACGGAGATGCAGGCGGGGTTGGCGTGGTTGCTGCGGCGGTCGCGGGTAATGTTGCCGATACCGGGGACGTCGAGTGTGAAGCACGTCGAAGAAAACATTGCGGCGGCGAAAATCGTTTTGCCGGATTCAGTGTATGAGGAGTTGAGCGCGGTGAATCCGCCGCCGGCGAGTTTGCGGGGGTGAGGGGCGGACTTAGGCGGCATCGCGTCAGAGAATAGTCTGGGAATTGACGTGTATTAGGGGAAGATTTGCAGCCCGCCGAACTCCGAAAAGTGAGAATCAAAGGTCAGCACTTGTTTGACATGAAGACGTTCCATGAGCACTTTGCTCGTGCAGTCGGTGAAACTCCATCCTCGCTCCGGATTGTCGCGAAAGAGCGTCCAAGCACGGCGAACCAGAGGCTCCTCAAGAAAATGAATCGTCACGTCCGAGAGATCGAGCAATCGCCTCCCCAGCGCGACGGCGCGTGCCTTTTCGCCCCGGCTGCGCAAGAGCGTAAGCGTTTCGTCAATGACATAGTCGGAGGTTATCAGAGGCTGTTTGTTCTGCCGCAGCCATGCTAACACGCTGGCATGGGATGGGTCGGTGGGAACTACGCTGGCATACCACGGTCCGGTGTCGACGAAAACGCTCATCGATTTTCATTCTCGCCGTAGAGGAGGCGATCATGGTCGGCACCTGAGAAACCGTCATTCGGGCTCTCCAAGGGAAGATGCGCGATCGCTTCGAGGTTATCGGCGATCGACGGAGAACCGGAATCTGAGATGACGGTGAGTTCGACCTCGGTCCCGTCCTCCATCGGGACAGGGCCGGAAGGAAGGAAGGCTCCGTTCCGATAGACGGCGTGTATTTTAACGGTCATAGATCACCATCAAGAGTATAACATACCGCGCCAGGAGATGGTCAGCAGGATGCCACCTTGGCACTCGTTCTTGCGAGCACAGAGCCACGGGTTAAACACCAAGGTTGTGTTTGACCCGTGGGACCCAGCCGGCGGCGAGTTTGCGGGGGTGAGGGGGATGGAGCCGGTAAAGCACGCTGAACACGTTAAACGAGTGCAGCGGGCGATACTTTCGGGACCTCCTTGCTTCGCACTCTTTGCTTCTCATACAATCCGGCGAAGAACCTGCATCGCTAAGGTGAGTGCCATGAGCCTCCTCAATGTCCGACTCAACAAAGAGCTTGACAAGAAAATTAAGGCGCTCCGGAAGGACGGCGTTGCCGTTTCCGACCTGCTCCGCGATGCCGTCAACCAGGCCTTTGCCCGCCGCGCCAAAAAGACGCAAAAAGATCGCGTGTCAATCCTCGAAAAGGTTTACGCCCAATATCCTCCGCGATACACCAGCCTTGGAGAGCGCTACGATCTGGCAAGCCGTCATCAGGCCCGCGCCGCCATGCTTGAAACAATGCTCCGGAAGGAACGACGCCGTCGATGATCCTTTTGGATACAAACGTCGTCGTCGCCCTCACAGACCCGCGCGATCAGCATCATTTGCAGGCAATGCGCGACCTTCAACGATTCTCCAAACAAACGCTTCATACCATTCCCTCCGTTCTCGCTGAAGCCATTTTCCAATTGCCCGCCAAGCCCCTCCGCCTGGGTTTATGGACCTGGCTCCAGGAGGCAGATGTCCAAATCCTCTCCACCATCGAAGAAAAAGCACTCTACGAGCCGATCTTCGCGTGGCTGATCAAATACGAGGAGCACCTCCCCGACTGGACCGACGCCGCCCTCTGCGTCGTCAGCAGCCTGCACCGCAGACTCAAGCTTTGGACTTATGACTCAGAGTTCCGAACCACTTGGCGCCGCCCTGATGGCTCCTGCGTCCCCCTCGCCCTCACCACTAAATGATTCACTTTGTGGTCGCCATCCCTGACGCTACGGGCTCTGTGGACTCATTTGGAGTTGCAATGGCCGCCTCCCACTCTTTGGTGTTGAGCTTGGTCAGTTCGCGCGGGGGTTGGTGGGGATCAAGGAAGCCGAGGGCGTGCGGGGGGATAATGACGTGCGTGCCGGCGGCCTTCTGCTGCTCCTGAATCTGCAGATGCAGCTCGCGCATCTTCGTCCAGTGATGCCGCGGCCGGAAGTGGTGTTCCGCGTGGTAGCCGTTGTTGAACCAGAGAAAGTTGTAGATGCGTTCGTAGCAGGAGACGCCCCAGGCGACCGGCACATCCGGGTTGCCGCCGTAGTGGAGGAAGTAGCCGTTGAGATTCGACAGGCAGTGCCCGAAGTAATAGAAGGGAAGGAAGCAGACGAGGAAGCGCCAGTTGAGGAAACCGATGAAGGCGTAGAAAGCGACCATAAGAACGATTTCCAGGACGCCGAAGCGGGCTTCCGAAGGCGACCGCTTGTAGATCTCGGCGTAGATCTTTTTGGGGTCGTCGCGGAAGTAGGTGAGGAACACGTAGGACAACATGCCTTCGGCTTCCCCTTCGTGGCCATGGCGATAAATGGAGAGCCAGTCCACAACTTCGCCGTGATCATCGGGGCGGTCGGAATTGCCCATGTGATGCCGGCGGTGGACAGTGTCGTAGAAGGTCTGCGAGAACCCCAGGAGAAGCGATTCAAGGATGGAGAACAGTTTGTTGAGCGGCGCGAATTTGAAGTAGGCGTTGTGCAGAAAGTTGTGCGAAACCCCGTTGATGTTCCACGAAATGGAAACCGACCAGACAAGCCCCATCGCAATGAAGGCGTACCACGGAACTTTCCCAAAGGAGTAAAAAAGCAGTGCGAGATACGCGGCCTGGGCGAAGGCCGCAAGGACGGGGACGATATCCCATGTGGAGTATGCGAACAGCAGGGCTTTTGCGTTCTTTTTCATTCGGGCGGGCTCCGGCATGGGGGTAGTTTCGGCTCCGGCGGCGATTATGATCCATTCGCGGTGGAAGAGCAGCTTGTTACGGAGGAAAACACAAGGCACGAAGGACCGCAAAGAGATGCTTTGAACCATTGGGGGTGCTCCCATTTCATTTGCCTCAATCGCTGGATGAGGCGTCTCCTCCGGTGAGAAATTGGGAGACGATTTGGGCGATGAGAAGCTCTTCGTCGGTGGGGAGGACGCGCACTTTGACGCGGCTCTGTCTGGAGGAGATTAATGCGGCGTTGGCGGCGTTGTTCTGCTCGTCGAGTTCGAGGCCGAGGAACTGGAGGTTCTTACATATTTGAGCGCGGATATTCGGGGCGTGCTCGCCGATACCGGCGGAGAAGACGAGCGCATCCAGGCCGTTCATGCTGGCGGCGAAAGCGGCGATGGATTTGGTGGCGGTGTAGCAAAAGAGGTCGATCGCATCCTGGGCACGGGGGTCGGTGGGGGCGGCAGCCATGAGGTCGCGGATGTCGGCCGACGTGTCGGAGACGCCGAGAAGGCCGCACTTGTTCGAGATGTAATCGTCCATCTGTTCCGGCGACATTTTTTCGACGCGGAGGAGGTAGACGAGGAGGCCGGGGTCGATGTCGCCGGGCCGCGTGCTCATGACGAGCCCCGCGGTCGGAGTGAAGGCCATCGTGGTGTCGATGGGTTGGCCATTCTGGACCGCAGCCATCGAAGCGCCCGACCCGAGGTGGGCGATGACGACTTTCCCGGCAGCTTCCGCCGGGGCGATTCTTTGCAGCTCGCGAAGAAGATAGGTGTACGAGAGGCCGTGGAAGCCAAAGCGGCGGATGCCGCCGTCGAGGTGTTTGCGGGGGATGGGCAGAAGCTGCGCGACGCGGGGGAGATTGTGGTGGAACGCCGTGTCGAAGCACGCGATCTGAATGACATTGGAGCCAGGAGGAAATTGCTCCTGGAAGGTTTCGATCAGGGCGATCTCTCGCGGAAGATGGGCGAGATCCAGCGGCTGGGTGCGGCGGAGCTCAGCGATGAGATCGGCCGTGACGGGCTGGTGTTTGGTGAGATGGACGCCCCCATGCACGATGCGGTGGCCGATGCTGGCGATTTTCCGGTTGCCGATTTGCTGGGTGAGCCAGGCGAGGAGTTCGCGGGCCGCGGAGCGATGGTCCCTGGCCTTGTCAGCGGGCAGCTTGGTATCGAGGGAGGAATTGTCGGCATATTTGACGGACAGCCTGGCGCCGGGGGCACCGATGCGATCTACCGCGCCGGAGAGGAGCCGCTTGTCAGTCGAGGCAGCGTCGAAGACAGCAAACTTGATCGACGAAGAGCCGCCGTTGATCGTGAGAATGGTGGAACCGGTCACAATAAGCCCCCTGCATGAACTGGGCACTATATGCGCCTGAACAGCGCGGGGCAAAAAACGCGTTCTGCTTTGCAGGGAATCGGTACAGAAGTCGCAAAAATGGATGAGGGCGGTTGGACCGAACCGCCCTCATCGCACCCTGATCGGAGCTCGACCGCCTCTATTACGAGCAGGCGGTGTCTTCCTGCATGATATTGCAGCCGCGGCTGGTACGAGCCCGGGGCGGCAGACATGCAATTGCCTCTAGAAATCAGTTCCCGCCCTCCTCCGAATTGGATTCCAGCATCTGGCGGAGATACTGGTTTTCGCGGCGGGTGGCCTCGAGATCAAAAACCAGATATTTGACGGAAAGGCGGAGCCAGTCGAGGGACTCCTGAAGCGAGTTGATGCTCTTCTTGAGCTGCTGATGCCGTTCCTGGGTTTCCTTGGCGAGGCATTCCAGCTTGCCGCGTTCGGATTCGGGGAGGGTGGAGATTTCGCCCATGAGTTCCGTGAGTTTGGTCTGGAAGGTGATTTCGTCCATGGCCCGCTCCTGTATTGTGAGTGCCATCCCTACTTCCGCATCTCGCTCCGACAACAGGTCCGATGGGTGGTGGATGACTCTGCGAAACAACATTGCAAGGGGAATGCCATAGTTGTGGGCAGGTAAGCGGAATGTGAGCGAATTGAAAAAACGTCGCGGGCACTGCTGGCGGCGGGGTTTTTATCGCTCCTGAGTAATTCCGGCGCGGCTGGACCTGTGACGGGTATGCGGGGTGTTGCAAAAAGACCACATCGGTGCGCCGCAATGCAACATCTGTCGCGGCCAAAGAGGGCTGTTCGCCGCACCTCTTTCGCCCCCCCGGGCCGAGGTCAGCAGCTATTTCACAGAAACTTTCGTATTCACGCATTCACAAAATCACGCAAAGGAGGAATCTCCCCGATATCCTTATGACCATGGCTCCACTGCAAGTCATCCTGCTGCTGCTGCTGATCCGGATGCCGGCCATCCTCGCCCAAATGTCGCCCGGGGCTGCTCCCGTCCAGGTGTCCGGGTTCATGGCCGCGTTCGTTGTGATTTCGTACCTCGCGACGCTCGGGGCGCTGGTGGTCTTTGTGTGGCAGCGAACCGCCAAGGCGGTGCGGCTGCTGAACCTGCCCTCGACGAATGGGGCGGAGGTCTCGCACCACATGGACCGGCTCATGTCGTGGACGCGAAGGGCGATCAATGCGGTCGTGGCGGTGCATTTGTATCTCCTGCATCTGCCGGCGGTCGTGAGCGGCTGGCTGTCGCACACAGTGCTGCTGGGGAGAATTCCGTTCTTCGCGGAGGCGCTCTATCTCCTGCCGGTATTTCTAGCCTGGCTCGGGCTCTGGACTGCCAACTACGAAGTGGAGTCGATCAACCGGGAGCGGTCGTTTCCATACCGCCTGGCACAGGGACTGCCGGCACATCCAATGCCGACCTTGTCACAGTATCTGTCGATGCAGGTGCGGCACAATTATTATTTTGTGGTGCTGATCGGGCTGGTGACGCTTTTCGAATTTCTGGGGGATCAGACGGAAGGGCGGATTCCGAATTCACAGTACGTTTTCGGCGCGCTGGCTTTCTTGTCAATGGTGCTGGTGGTTCCGTGGCTGATGACGCGGATCTGGGTGACGGTGCCTCTGCGCGGGCCGTTGCGCCAGCGGCTCGATGCGATCGCCAAACAGCACCATGTGCGCTTCCGCAACATCCTGCTCTGGAAGACGCACAACCAGGTGACCAACGCGGCCATCCTCGGGCCGGTGCACTTCGCGCGCTATTTCCTGATGACCGATGCGCTGCTCGAACAACTGTCCGACCAGCAGATTGAAGCGGTCTTCGCGCATGAAGTCGGGCACGGCGTGCATCGGCATATCCTGTGGTACTTCGCGGGGCTGATCGGGGCGCTCTCGCTCACCGGCGGCGTGGCCAAGTTCATGCAGGTGTATGCCACCCCGGCGATCAACCTGGCCCTCGTGAAGTATGTCGGCACGCCCGACGCGGCGGCGTATCTCTTCGTGATGGTCGCCATGGGACTGGTGATGTCCTTCGGCTTTCCGCTCGTCTCGCACCGGTTCGAGCACCAGGCCGACTGGTTTGCAGCGCGACACATGAGCAAGATGTTCGCGGCCCGGAATGAGAGCCTGCCGATGCCCGCAATTACCCTGACCCAGGCGCCCGATCCGGTGGAGTATTCCGCGTCGATCGTGGATGTCCAGCCGCTGCCCGTACAGAATGTGACGGTGGAGCAGTACGTGGCGGGGGAATATCCGCACGCGCGGCCGTCGGACGTGCCGCCGCCGAAGGTGATCAAGCCGAGCGGACCGAACATCTTGAACGCCCGGCCGATCCAGACGGTGCTGCCGCCGGAGATCGCGGGGACCGAGGTCTTCATCTCGGCGCTCGATGCGCTCGTGGAGATCACGCATCGCTCGCGCGACAAGCGGGGATGGATGCATCCGAGCATCAACAATCGGGCGATGCTGTTGCGGGAATTGGCGCGGAACCCGGCCGCGGCGGCGGCATTTCGCCACCGCATGATCCGGACCCGGATCATCATCGCCGCGGTGCTCGTCGTGGGGGCGGCGACGGCACTGATGGCGGATCGCCTGCCGGACCCGCCCGCACAGGAGCAGCCGCGGCAGCAGTTGCCCGTGAGTAAGGACGGAAAAGTATTTCAGGCGTGAGGGGCTAGAGATGCGCCGTGATTTCCTCGCCGGCGCGGAGCAGGATTTCCGACGCCTGCTCCCTGGAAACTGAGGGGAACTGCTCAAGAAAACATTCGAGGGTGCGCCCCTTCGCGAGGCAGTCGAACAGGGACTTGACCGGAACGCGCGTGCCCGTGAAGACGGGTGTGCCGCCCTGGATTTCAGGATCAACCGTGATCAGGTCATTGGCGACCATGTGGAGCACTCCAGACAAAGTGCCTTTGAACTGATTATACCGTGCGAGAAGGGCACGCTCCCGTGCGATTTCTCCACGGCTTCACCCCGGTTTGTTCACCTTGGTCAGCGCGAGTTTGAGGTCGCCCCAGACCTTGCGGCGGTTTTCTTCCGTGTATGCGCGCAGCAGGAAACTCGGATGATACGTCGGCATGACGGGGATGCCGCGGTATTCGTGCCATGTGCCGCGGATTTTCATCACGCCTTCGGTCGTGCCGGTGACGTATTTGATGGCGGGCGCGCCCAGCGTCACGATCACACGCGGGCGGATGATTTCGATCTGCTTGTGAAGGATCGGCAGGCCGCGGGCGGCTTCCTCGGGGGTGGGCGGGCGATCCTTGAGCCGGCCAGTGGTGTCGTCCATTTCGGCGCAGCGGAGCTTCACGACATTGGCAATGTAGACCCCCCCACCGGCGCCCGTCGGATCGCGCTGGAAGCCCATGGCGACGATCATTTTGTCGAGCAGTTGCCCGGAGCGCCCCACGAACGGCCGCCCGGTGCGGTCTTCTTCGATGCCCGGGCCTTCGCCCACGAACAGGATCTGGGCGTCGGGATCGCCTTCACCGAAGACAAGCCGCGTGGAGATCTCATTGATGTACTGCTTGCAGCCGCGGGTGACTTCGTCGAGGAGTTTGGCGAGCGCCTCCTCCTTTTGCCGGCGCGTAATGGGCGGAAGCGAAGCGATGTCGCCGGCGGGGGCGGCCGGCATCTCGATGACGGCTTTTCGGCGGGGCATGTCGTCGGGTCCTTCGGCGATGGCGGGGATCAGCGCGGATGTTGATGCAGCCGGCCTTGTCGGGGCAACCGGTCTTGCAGGCGCGGCAGGCTTTGCGGCGGCAACCGGCGGCGGCGATGCGGGACGCGCGGCCTGCTGGGCTGGAACCGATGCGCCGACCCGAACCGCAGGCAGCGGCACCTCCGCCACGCCAAACGCGGCGTCGGTCTCCAGCCATTGACGCACGAGACGATCGACATCGGCCATCGGTGCACCTGCGGGAAATCAAACGTGAAGCGAGCGCACACTAAACGCGGCCCGACCTGCGGGCCGGCTAAACGGGGTTTCCGGCTAACCGGTTATCCCTGCTTGAAGCGGCGGCGCGGATCCAGCTCGATCGGGCCAAACTGCTGCTCGTAACGCTGCACCGCCTGCGACAGGGCGAGGGCGAGACGCTTCGCGGCAAAATAGTTCATCGCCACGCGCGTGCTGACGTCCATCACCATCGTCTCGGCCTGCTGCGCGCTCGGCGTCATCATCGTGAAGTCGAGGATCAGCTCTTCCGCGTTCGGGCCGCCGAAGATGCGGACCATGTTGCTGTACACAGTGACGGCCTTGTCGTCCTTCACCTGCACCTGCATCTGCTGGCCCTGAGGGTTGGTTGCTGGTTCTGTCATTGCCTGCTCCGTACTTAAGAGTTTCCTGAGGATTATCTGGAAAAGGCCCTTCAGAATACCCGTGCCGCCGCGAAAAGTCACACGCCCGACGCATGTCGACGGCTTTCAGTCGATGCACAAGGGGACTTGAGCGCGATGACCCCGATGTGGCCGCCGAAGCCTTGGGAGATGGTGAGGGAGCGGGCGTCTGCCGAGACGGCGGTGCCGGTCGGCGTGCGGCGGGCGCGGTGGCTGAGGGCGGAGAGGGCGACGCTCACGAGGGCGGCGGCGCCCAGCGAGTGGCCGAGCCATTGTTTGTGGGAGAATACGGGGGTGTTGGGGAAGACGCTTTGGATCGCGGCGAGTTCGTATTGATCGTGCGCGGTGCCGGTGGCGTGGGCGTGGATGAAGGCGGGGGCTTCTCCCGCAAAGGAGCGCAGGGCGGTGCGGAGGGTGCGGGTCTGTTCGTCGATGGCGATGAGGCCCGTGGAGTCGGCACCGATCCAGGACTGCTCGATCTGAGGCCATTCTGAATTCTGAACTCTGAATTCTGAATTCTCGATCACGAGCGCGGCGGCGGCTTCGATCAGGAAGAAGCCGTTGCCCTCTTCGCTGAAGGGATCGCAGCGGCGGATGCCGTTCGCGTCGGCGGGGGCGAGAACGCCGAGGCGGGTGAAGGAGCCTTCAAACAGCGGATGCAGAGAAGCGTCGGCGGCAACGACGAGGGCGCGCCGGCATTCGCCGCGCCGCACGGCGGTGACGGCGCGGTGAAGCGCATGCAGCCCGGAGGAGCAGGCGGCGACGGAGGTGTGGGCGGGAGCGGAAATCTTCAGCCGATCGCGGAGCAAAGCGCCCATCGCGCCGACGCCGAGCGCGAGGTGGGTGGCTTGCGACTCCGTGAGCGATTCACCTCGCCGGGTGTTTTCAGCGGCGGCGAGGAAAGTAGTGATCGGCCCTTTGCTCGTCCCGCAGAAGAGCTGGCAATCCTGCACGTTCACATTCAATCGCTCAACTGCGGCGAGGGCGAGGCGGATCGAGCGGTCGAGCGTGGAATCTTCGGGAAGAAATTCGTCGCGAATGGCGACCTGCTCCGTGATGCGCTGGTCGGCGCAGAGGGCACCCCATGTGGTCGCCCCGCCGGGGATGTCCAGCGGGGTGAGGACAGAGCAGTGGGTGATCGTGGCGGAAGCGTTCACGCGGAATCCTTTGGAAACGAAGTCGGGCAGTTTAACGTTTCTTTCCAAATCGCCTTCGGCCTCCCCCCCCCCCCCGACGCCGCCTGAAGGCGGAACTCCAACTTATTTGCGTTTTAACAGCCGTTCGAGGTCGGAGATCGTCAGGCGCAAGGTGGTGGGGCGGCCGTGGGGGCAGTTGGAGGAGCGGTCGACTTGTTCTTTGCGGGCGAGAAGGGCGGCGATTTCGTCGGAGGAGAGGGGATATCCGGCCTTAACGGCGGCTTTGCAAGAGGCCATGTCGAGGACTTCGTGGAGGAGTTCTTCGGGGGTGAGTTTGCTGCCGACTTCGAGGAGCTTGTCGAGGAGGTCGCGGAGAAATTCGCGGGGGGAGACTTTGGAGAGGAGGGAGGGGAAGGAGTGGACGGCGATGGATTGGGAGTCGAAGTCGGTGATTTCGATGCCGAGGGTGGCGAGGAGGGGGCGGACAGTTTCGAGGGCGGCGGCGTGGCGGGGGTTGATGGGGAGGATTTCGGGGATGAGGAGTCGCTGGCCTTCGAGCGGGCCGCGGGTGGCGCGGGCGAAGAGTTCTTCGTAAAGGATGCGTTCGTGGAGGGCGTGCTGGTCGATGATGACGAGGCCGTCGGGGGTTTCGGCGACGATGTAGGTGTTGTGGGTTTGGAGGAATTTGGAGGGGAGGGGATTTTCGATTTTCGATTTTCGATTTTCGATTTGAGGGGTGGGGGCGGAATCGGGTGTTGAGGGAGAGGTTGTGTCTTCGGTGAGGGCGCCGGTGCGCTCCCTAACGGTCGCGGTACTGGGGGTCGGGTCGGTGGGGAAGGTGATGCGGGAGGGGTCTTCGATGGGCGAGGGCCGGGTTTCCACGCCGAAGTGGAGGCGGGGCTGGGTGGGTTCGGTTTGTTTGAAGAAGTCGGCGATGATTTGGCGGGTGTCGGCAATGCTTGGCGTCGAAAGCCCCGCGCCGCCCGAGGCGGCGGGCGTCAATTGCTGGGGCGGGGGCGTTGGCGCGTCGAAGCGGTTGGCGGTTCTCACCTGCGGCGTCAGGTCGGAGGCGAGGAGTTTTTCTCTGAGGGCGGCGAGGACGGGGCGGTAGATGGCGCCGGAGTCGCGGAAGCGGACTTCGGTTTTCTGGGGGTGGACGTTCACGTCGAAGAGGGTGGGGTCCATTTCGAGGAAGAGGATGGCGACGGGCTGGGCGGAGGGTTCGATGAGGCCGCGGTAGGCTTCTTTCATGGCGTGGAAGAGGGAGCGGTCGCGGATGTAGCGGCCGTTGAGGAAGAGGTATTGGTACTTGGCGGTGGGGCGGGCGAGGGAGGGCTGGCCGGCGAAACCGGTGACGCGGATGCCGCGCTCGGCGAAGTCGAGGGGGATGAGCTGGCTGTACAACTCTTTGCCGCCGTCGCCCACTAATGCTTCGGCGACGCGCATTCTGTGGTCGGCGGTGATGGGGAGTTCGAGGACGGGTTTGCCGTTGTGGCTTAGCGTGAAGGCGATGTGGGGGTTGGGGAGGGCGGAGCGGAGGACCATTTCGTGAATGTGCGAGAATTCGGTGGCGTCGGTGCGGAGGAATTTGCGGCGGGCGGGGACGCTGTAGAAGAGGTCGCGGATTTCGAGCGTGGTGCCGACGGGGGCGGCGGCGGGAACGGCGGGGGAGAGTTGGGAGTCCTTGACGTCGATGCGGATGGCGCTGGGGGAATCGGCGGTGCGGGTGGTGAGGGTGGCGTGGGAGACGGAGGCGATGGAGGCGAGCGCTTCGCCGCGGAAGCCCATGGTGGTGATGGCGAAGAGGTCGTCGGGGGATTGGATTTTGGAGGTGGCGTGCTGGGCGAAGGCGAGGGGGGCTTCGTCGGGCGGGATGCCGTGGCCGTCGTCGGAGATGCGGATGAGGGTGCGGCCGCCGTCTTCGATGGCGATGGCGAGTCGTGTGGCGTGGGCGTCGATGGAGTTTTCGAGGAGTTCCTTGACGACGGAGGCGGGGCGTTCGACGACCTCGCCGGCGGCGATTTTGTTGATGAGGGCGTCGGGAAGGCGGTGGATTTTTTTGCGTTGGGCGGTGGTGGTGGTCATGAGGGGGATTGTAGCGGGAGGGGTGGGAGAATTCAGAATAAGCGAATGGGGGAATTCAGAATGCTGGGGGGCGGTGGGGGATCTGGGGGAAAGGAAAGTGGGGTTTTTCTCGAAGATTATCAGGATTGTTTGGGAAAAGGTGCGGATTTCCAGCAAGATTATCAAAATGCTGGAAAGGAACCTGCGTATTTTCAGCAAGATTATCAAGTTGTCGTGTTTCGACCACAGTGCGTGAGTTGCGGTTTGGGGCGTGGGTTGGGTGGGAATCATGATGTGGTTTTTGAATGGCGGGTGCGTTAGGCGCATGGCGTGGGCCTCCTGTAATAGGGGGAGCTGCGCCCGTTTTGTGCGCACGGGTTGGCAGGTGGGAGACGTAAGTGGGGGTTGGGGAGGCGCAAAAATTTTTGGAAATCTGGTGGGGTGGGGCGGATTTTTTCATTCGTGCGCACCCATGTGTTTTTGCGAAGGGGGCGAGGGGTGTCCTTGACGCGGGTTAGGGGGTTGATGTTGGCGGGAGGTGGAGGGTGGCGCGGGCGGTGTTGGAGTTGGTGAAGTAGGTGGGGAGTTCGGAGTCGCGGGCGAGTTCGGCGTGGCCGTCGGCGAAGGCGAGGATGTGGTGGTTGGGAAGGACGCGGGAGGGTTTGGTGTAGGCGATGATGATTTTGGAGTCGAGAGGGGATGGGGGTGTGGTGAGATCGGCGGCGGTGTAGATGAAGAGGGAGCGGGCGTCGAGTGCGGGGGCGATGGTAGGCCAGGCGGATTCGGGTGGGGTGGGAGCGGGGAGGACGTAGGGGGTGTCGTCGAAGTCGGCGAGTTGTTTCGAAGACATGTAGTTGTCGAGAAGGAGGACGGCGGGGTGGGGCGGGAAGTGATCGGCGTGGTCGGCGGCGTAGACACATGATGACTGGGCCAAGCAGCATGCGTTGGCCATAAGGCGTTCAAACGGAAAGTCGTGGCGCCACTCCATGGGGTGACATGGGAGAACCGTCGGCAGAAAGAAGCAGGAGGGTGCGAGGACCAGAACAACGCCGAGTTGGCGATACGTGAATTGGTGGAACGGCAGCATGCACAGCGTGACGAGTGAGGCGAGGGGGGCAAGCAGCGTCGGAATGAGAATCCAGCGTCCAAGTGAGTTCAACCAGCGAGGCGGTCCGAAATATGTGTCGTCGAGCGCGCCGTAGACGAAGTCGAAAGTTATGACGGCGATGATAGAAGCGATTGCGATAACCAGGGTATGGTAGCGGAAGGGCTTTTTCCGCTGAGGAGGGGCATAGGAAAGAATAAGGTCGGGCATGGGGTTCTCGGCACGGTCCTTTGATTTGGTACGAATGAAGAGTTGTTTTTGTTCGCGCGATTGATGTTCCCGGCGATGTGCCGGCCCCTCGGGCCTCAAACATTATTTTGCGCTCGCTTTCCCGGGGCCTCACGGCACCCGGCTACCAAAAGTTGGCGGCCCATTCGGGCCGGGCGCCGGCGGGGTTGGGGCATTTGGTTCGTTCAGCGGCGGCGGTGCGCCGGAGCGCGAGATATTTGGATGGACTTCCCGACGCCGAGCATGCTCAGGGGCCCTACCCTGAGCATGGCACACGGGTATGGGTCCTCGGATTGGGAATGTTGCGGTGGGTTAGGTGAACGGTTCGCGACGACGCAAGCGTTGTTGCGGGCACAATTGATGAGTGAGATGTTTGATTGATGGCATTTGTCGCGCGGCGGAAATTTGGCATGTTGTAGGGAAGGGAGCGAGGATTTGTCTATGAGCAAGCAGGCGATCATTCCGGCGGCGCTGGCGATTGATGGGTTGGGGGATGATGCGCGGGCGGCGTTTGGGGTGGCGGCGGAGGCGGGGTATGGGGGGATTGCGTTTGCGACGAATCATGCGGAGCTGACGCCGGACGAACTGGGGCAGTCGGGGCGGCGGGGTTTTGAAGCGGATTTGCGGCGGGCTCGCAGGAGGAGCAGCGGGGGGAGGAGGAGGGCGAGGGATGCGGGTTCGGGGACGGCGGCGGCGGAGTAGGCGGTCGGTTCAGAGCTGACGGCGGCGAGCGCGGGGGCGGAGAGGCCGAAGTTGTTGAGGACGAGGCTGAGGTCGGTGAGGTCGATGGTGGGGGAACCGTCGAAGTTGCCGCTGGTCCAGGAGAGGGTGGCGGTGCCGAAGTTGTTGAGGACGGTGGAGAGGTCAGTGAGGTCGACGTGGCCGTCGTCGTTGGCGTCGCCGAGGAATCCGAGGTGGAGGTCGATGAAGCTGGGGTCGCGGGTGGTGTCGAGGGTGTAGAGGTAGCCGGTGGTGAGGGAGGGGAGGAGGAGTTTGGAGAGGTCGCCGGAGAAGGTGCCGGCGTACTGGATGAGGGAGTAATAGCCGAGGGATTGGGCGGTGATGGGTGGGGCGGAGAGCTGGAGAGTGCTGCTGTCGAGGGTGAGGCCGTTGGGGCTGGAGACGTTGAGGAGGCTGTTGGCGCTGGGGGTTGCGGGAGCCTGCGGGGAAGCGAGGGAGAAGGAGAGGGTGGTGTTAGCGCTGGTGGTGAGCGCGGCGAGGGTGAGGGTACCGATGTTGCCGGCGGCGCCGAGGCCGGGGGCGATGGTGTGCGGTCCGGCGCCGGCGATGACAGCGCCGGCGATGGAGCCGGTGCCGCCGAGGGTGCCCTGGTTGAGGACGAGGTTGCCGGAGCCGGTGGCGGAGCCGGAGGAGTTGCTGACGAGGAGTGTTCCGGCGTTGAGGGTGGTACCGCCGGAGTAGGTGCTGGGTCCGGAGAGGGTGAATGAACCGGCGCCGTTTTTGATGAGGCTGCCGTTGCCGGAGATGATGCCGGCGAACTGGGTGCTGGTGGCGTCGCCGGTGGTGAGGGTGCCGTTGCCGAGGGCGACGGCTGCGCCGGAGGGGCCGGCGAGGGAGGCGATGGTCTGGTTGTTGCCGTTGAGATTGAGCGTGGCGCCGGAGGCGATGGAGAGGGGAGTGGCGGCGGGGAGGACGGAGGCGGCGGGTGCGGGGTTGGGGGAGTTGGCGGAGTAGAGGAGTTGGATTTGGGAGGCGTTGAGGGCCTGGTTGTAGATGGCGACTTCGTCGAGGAGGCCGTTGAAGTTGACGGTGCCGTCGGGGGCGTAGGTATCGGTGGTGGCGCCGAGGAGGACGGTTCCGCCGGTGTCGAAGGAGGGGATGAAGCTGCTGTTGCCGCTGGAGAGTGCGACGGGTTGTCCGTCGGTGTAGATGGCGAAGGAGTTGCCGGTGCTGACGTAGGTGACGAGATGCCAGGCGCCGTTGACGACGGAGGGGGTACCGGTGGCGGCCTGAACGAATCCGCGGCCATAGCGGACGGAGCTGGGGAGGTTGCCGGTGCCGGGGCCAGTGCCGTCGCCGAGGTAGAAGATGGAGTTGTCCCAGGTCCAGCCGCCGTCGGATTTATCGAGGATGGTGGAACCGGGGGTGGTGGTTTTGACCCATGCGGAGAGGGTCCATGCGCTTTTGCCGCCGAGGTCGGCGATGCTGTTGGGGATGTTGACGGCAGCGCCGGCGGAGAGGCTGACGGCATTTCCGAAGCGGCCGCCGGAAACGACGGAGGCGCCGCCGGTGAGCGCGCCGTTCATGGCGGAGCCGCCCGTGCCGGTGTTGACGACGGTGGAGCCGGAGATGTTGTCGAAGGAATAATCGGCGACAGGTTGAATGGCGGTGGCGGTGGCGCCGGCGGCGGGGTTAAGGGCGAGAGTGCCCGCGGAAATAACGGTGGGGCCGGTGTAGGTGTTTTCGGCGCCGAGCGTGAGGACGCCGTTGCCTGCCTTGGTGAGTCCGCCGTCGATGGTGCCGGCGGAGGGGGAGTGGGACAGGGGCTGGTTGACGGAAATATTAAAGCCGTTGGAGTCGATGATGGCGCCGGCGGCGCCGACGGCGGCGGTGGTGAGGCCCTGCATGAAGGTTGTGCTGTTGGTGCGTGCGCGGAGCGTGCCGCCGCTGAAATTGAAGGTGCTGGAACCGGGTCCTCCGGAGAGGGAGTTGGCGAAGAGGACGCCGCCGGAGAGGTTGTAGGTGCCGACGCTGGCGGAGTTGAGGGAGGCGAGGGAGACGGTGGTGGCGGTGAGGTTTCCGGCGGAGTGGTTGACGGTGCCGGTGGCGCCGGTGCCGGTGAGTCCGGTGGAACCTTTGCCGACGTAGAGAGGTCCGAAGGAGGCGGAGGCGGAGTTCTGGAGATTGAGGGTGCCGGTGCCGCCGAGGTCGCCGATGCTGGTGTTGCCGAGGTTGGTGAAGGAGGCGGAGCCGCGGAGGGTGAGGGAGGCGGAATCACCGGTGTAATTGGCGATGGAGGCGGAGGCGTTGGAGATGGTGACGGCACCGCCGGTGTCGACGATGAGGCCGCCGGCGCGGACGCGCAGGAGGGTGCCGCTGTCGGGGTGCACGGTACCGGTGAGGGTGAGGTTGGCGGAGCCGTTCTTGGTGATTTCCCAGTCGTTGCCGTACTGGGTGGAGGAGCCGCCGCGGATCTGGGAGCTGATGGTGGCATCGACGTTGGTGGTGATGGCACCGCCTGGGGCGAAGACGAGTGCGAGCGCTCCGCCGGCGATGGTGTAGGTGCCGCTACCGGCGGGATTGAAGATGAGGGTGTTGACGGGAATATTGGCGGCGAGGGTGACGGTGCCGGCGGCGCCGTTGGCGGCGCCGAAGGTGACAGATTGCGTTTTTTCGGGTCCGTTGAAGATGTAATTCGTGCCATCGGTGAAGCGAGCGGTGGAGAGGTCCCAGGTGCCGCCGCCATCGACGGCGGTGGGGGTGCTGTTGTTGCTGTTCCAGGTGAGAGCGGCGTGGGGGAAGACGCTGGTGACGATGGTGGAGGCGAAATTGGAAATGCGGGCATATCCGCCGCTGGAGCCGAAATTGTTGGTTCCGCCGGTATCGCAGACGCCGATGAGGGACCAGTCTCGGAGGTCGAGGTCCTGGTCGGGCCCGTTGGCCATCCACATGCCGCTGCCGCTGTCGCCGGATTGATCGAGGCCGAGGAGATAGCCATCGTTGACGAGGCGGGAATTGCCGTTGGCGGCGATGTTGATGGAGCCGCTGACGCTGGCGATGTTGAAGGCGCGGTGGAAGGAGGCGCTGGTGTTGGCGGTACCGCCGAGCTGACCCCAGTAGCCGAAGCCGCCGATCTGGACGAGGCTGCCGCTTTCGCTGCCGCCGGTGTAGATCTGGGAGCGTTGGACGCCGGGGAGGTTGGTCATGGTGCCGGAGGTGTAGTTGGCGTAGTGGACGAGGGCGATGTCGCTGGAGCCGAAGGCGACGAACTGGTCGCCGGTGTAAACGGTTCCGAAGACGTCCATGGTGATCTGGTTGGGGTTGGCGAGGGTGTTGTAGTCGCTGCCGTTCTGGATGACGTGGCGGGCGGTGAGGGCCCAGCCGTTGCCGAGGAAGGTGGCGGTACCGCGGGTGCTGTTGCTGCCGTTGTAGATGACGCTTTCGTTGACGAGGAGGTCGTAATTGTCGGTGAGGCCATTCAGGGAGATGGCGCTGGCGCCGGGGTCGGTGCCGTTCCAGGTGACGGCGGCGGCGTGGAAGGGGAGAATGGCGGTGGCGGCACAGGCTGCGCAAAGAAGAGTGACGATGGGCGCGCGCGATGAACGCGCTGCGAGGGGCCGCTTCTTCATTATTCAACTCCCGGAACGAGAACGAAATGATGTGCCGACGCGATCGTTCCGCGCCATTGGACAGCGCACCGCGAGCGGGAAACACGAATGAACAATGGACCCGTTCGCTGGAGGTGGAAGAGAAATGAACGGTCCGCCAGTCGGAGTGTATTCCGAAACGGCGATGAGTCAACGAATTCGTTCACTTTATTGTTTACTTATCGGTGCTGTGAAAAGAGAGGGAATTTGGAGATTAACGGCGGAATGGAAGAGGACGGCTAAGGGCGGCGGGGGTGCATTTTGTGGGAGCCGCCGGCAGGAACGTGGCATCGTACGGCTGAGCAAGCTACGATTCGCATATGGGCAAGCAGGCGGTCATACCGGTGGCGCTGGCGATCGATGGGCTGGGGGAGGATGCGCGCGCGGCGTTTGGGGTGGCGGCGGAGGCGGGGTATGGGGGGGTTTCGTTTGCGACCAATCATGCGGAGCTGACGCCGGACGAGCTGGGGCAGTCGGGGCGGCGGGACTTGAAGCGGATTCTGGCGGGGAAGCATTTGGAGATTGCGGCGATTCGGATTGCGTCGCCGCGGACGGGGCTGGCGGATCCGGGGACGATTGATCGGACGATGGAGAACGCGCGGAAGGGGATGCTGCTGGCGCAGGATCTGGGGGTGCAGACGGTGGCGCTGAACGTGGGGAACCTGGCGGATTCGAAGGTGCCGATGGAGACGGTGGTGGCGGCGATCCGGGAATTGGCGCAGCATGCGGATGCGGCGGGGCTGACGATCGCGGTGGGGAGCGAGACGGCGACGATTTTGGGGGGGGTGCTGAAGCGCGTGGATTATGAGCGGGCCCGGGTGAACTTTGATACGGCGCGGATTATTGGCGCGGGTGAGGATCCGCTCAAGATTGCGGAGAGCCTTGCGGAGTCGATCGGGCAGTTGACGGCGACGGATGCGGTTCGGGCGGGGCAGAGCGTGCGGGCGACGTTTCTGGGGGAGGGGCAGTTGCCGCTGGTGGAGTTGATGGAGATTCTGCAGGACATCGGATTCCGTGGGCCGACGGTGGTGGATGTGCGGGATTTGCCGGATGGGGGGGAGGGTGCGCGGCATGCGGCGGGGGTGTTGCGGCGATTGCTGGGAGAGACGTAAACACAAAGAGCACGAAGCCCCCCCCAGCACCAAGGACCACCAAGAAATGACGAATGACAAATGACTAATGACGAAACGGGGTGTCGATGAGTACGGAATGGCGGGTGGAGCGGGTGGAGGTGGTGGATTCGACGAATCGGGTGGCGAGTGAGCGGGTGATGGAGGCGTGGGGGCGTGGTGAGCGTGCGGAGGGGATTGCGGTGGTGGCGGCGCGGCAGACGGGGGGGAAGGGG
>Ga0335069_10001097_pt1 | contig 43590 bp, 29 predicted proteins | sample Lox_Sample_11_FD_206714 | JGI IMG/M metagenome (GOLD analysis project Ga0335069, IMG submission 206714) | Soil microbial communities from Loxahatchee National Wildlife Refuge, Florida, United States - Lox_Sample_1.1 | ecosystem: Environmental > Terrestrial > Soil > Wetlands | place: USA...
GTCTACTTTTACGCTATTGAACGTGGACTTACCGATTGGAAGAACCCGCGAGATAGACATAGCAATTAAGACTGCTACTGACGATAACTGTTATGGGTTCAATAATGATAGTTACCACGCCAATCACTTTCTACACCCCAGATGGAAGCTAGTTGGTGAACGTTTTAAGGCTGTAGTGCGAGTGAGGGGTGCCTTTGTGGATTATGCTTGGGAAGTGCGGTTTCGCAACCCTGGTAAGGGCCTTGAGTTTGAAGTGGAAAGCTGCAAGGAAGTTAAACCCTCATCACCATTTTAAGAGCTATTTGGAGCGACACAGCCGCCACCGTGACCGGCAGATCATGTGCTGCGATAGTATAAGGCACATGAGAGAAAAGATCCTGTGGTCTGTTGTGCTACTGAGCCTGATACTCGCATTTGCCCACGCCCAATCACCGGCTAGACCCGAAGCCCTTGTGGGGCGCTACCAGATCGTCACAGTGCAGGGAAGCGGCACCGAGGAAGCGCAAGCTTTCAAAATTGATACCGTGACCGGCAAGACATGGGCAAAGGTTCACGGTGCGAATGATATCATCGAGTGGGCGATCATGCGGGATTTTGCCGCGCATCAGCAATAGGACCAACGCGCTTTTCAGACACTACCCCGGAAGGTGCCCGCGATCTGCGTGCCCGTGGTTGAACCTGGAAGCGGGCATTAGTTCCGCATGGCGATTGGCAAACACCGGGGCCGGGGGAGCAATTATTCGGAATCCGAATATTCGCATCGCTCAGACTCAATTCGGCCTATGCGAAGCGCGGCGACTTTATGGACACAACCGCGAAGTCATGAAATAATCAAGAAGAGTTAACAGGAAGAGCCGGATCGCTCGAACGATCCGGCTCTGAATCCACCTGTTGGAAGGTGGGTGGTTGCTACACGAGAAGATTCATACTCGTGTTAATCATCCAGACCACGTTCGGTTTAACAATCGTGGTCTGGATAATACCCGTGCCCCCGTCAGAACATCGGCGGGGGCCCCATGGAACTTGTATCTCCCGTGATAATATTATGAGTAATAATAGTAATAATAAACTTTCAACTTGAAACTTGTCAAATACCTTGGCATAACATTCCCGTAGGGATCTAAACAGATACAGACAAAGCGAAAGCTACTTTAACCCCTGTCCCGTAGGATCTAAACAGATACAGACAAGCAACTCAAGCTGCTTCCTTGTTGTAGCCGAACAAAGTAGCGCCTGAGCACCGACTGAAACACGAAAGCCCTGGTAGGTATCTGTTGCCCATCGCTCCGGTGCCCGTGGCTGAATCGCCACCGATGTCCGGGGCGGTCCGGTTGAGTGCCCGGTTCATAGTTTCACGATTATTTCACGCCCGACCTTGGTTTTCCTTGCAAGTGGTGCCCGAGAAAGGACTTGAACCTTCACGGCCTTTCGGCCACTGGAACCTAAATCCAGCGCGTCTGCCAATTTCGCCACTCGGGCTGGTGAGCTTTTTCTCGGATTATAACAACCCGTTCTCGGTGCCGCAGATGCTCACGTCCATTCCCATTTCGCGAAAGGCCGCGGCTTTGGCCGCCAACGCGAGGTTGGCACGCTCGGCGTCGGGCGCGTACGCCACCTGAATGTGGTTCGATTTGTGGCGCGCCATCATCTGGTCCCGCGTGACTCCGTAGAGGACGGCGTGCATGATGGGCCATTGCGGCGTCGTGATCCGCCATCGCCGCTCGGTTTCCTCCTGCGGCAGTTCGACCACCTTGGCACGGCCCAGATCCGCTTTGAGCACTCCGTTGTCCACGAAGATCCGGCTCCAGACGATCTCCCCTGGTTTGCTGACGCCCTTCACCGTTCCGCCGCCCAAACGGAAGTACATGGGCGGTTGCCGCTCGCTGACCGCGCCCGCATATCCACCGATGAGATGATTCGGCGGTACCGCGCCCGAGATCTCGAACACCCAGACAAACTCCTCGGCGCCGTTCACGTAGGTCTCGCCGTAGCGAATGTCGTGCAGGGTGGTTTCCGGGTCGTAACCAAGATGCGTCCAGACCCGATTCGTCACCAGCGCATCCAGTCCCGCACACTCATCCACTTCATTGAAGTGCGGCAGCGCCTGGTTCTCGTAGAGCACGCGTCCGCGCGTATCACGCACGGGCGGACGGTCCACGTTATTGAAGAGCCCTTCGGCCAGATCGGAAGCCGGCGCCAGATCTTTCAGACCTTGCTGGTACTGGATACCGATCGCGTCGCAGCCGAATTCGTCGGCGATGCGCATGGCCGCGATATACATTTTGCACTGGTCGAGTAGCTGGGCATCGGTGAGCTCAGTTTCCGGGTCCGCGCCTGTGCGAAACTGCATACCGCGTGCATCCAGCCACGAGCGCACCCCCTGCGCTTCTTCGGCGCTGACCTTCTGCATGGCAGCAAAGAGCGCGGATTGACTCAGCCGCTCCTTAAATACGCCGGTTCGATGGAGCAGTTCATCGGGAATGATGGCGTTGTACATGCCCATGCATCCCTCGTCGAAGACGCCCAGGATGGCTTTGTTCCGGCGCAGATCCGCCGCAAGCACGCTCGCAATCTTCTCGGCGCGCGGCGGTAGCGTAAACCCGCTCAGCGGACGCACGTGGCGCGTGTCGTGCTCAACCTTGTTTCCCGCTAGCCAGTGGCGCAGGCCGATCAGAAAGAAATCGTCATGGAAATCTCCGCTCCACAAGGTGCTGTATGGAACGCCGGCTTTCGTGAGCGAGCCGTTTAAGTTCAGCATGCCGACCAGACCGGGCCACTGGCCGCTCCAGTTCGCGACCGTGAGAATCGGGCCGCGATGCGTGTACAAGCCATGCAGCAGGTGGTGGCTATATTGCCAGACGGCCTCCACCACAACCAAGGGGGCCTCTGGCGGGATCTCGCGAAAGATCTCCATGCCGTGTTTCTGGCTATCGATGAAACCGTGCTGCTTCACGGGATCGTAGCGATGTCCTCGGCGGACTTCGAACCCCTCCCGGCGAATCGCTTGAAAAACTGCGTCCTCTGCTTGAGCTTGAGCGGGCCAACACATTTGATTTGCCGCCAGGCGCAGATCCCCGTTGGCGACCAAAACGACAGGTTCGTGCATGCAAACATTTTCACACCGCCGACAGCGCGCGTCCAATGGATCGGTGCCGTGAGGCTACTATGCTAAGCTGAAAAACGTCCCACCACATCGGGCCGGTAGCTCAGGCGGTAGAGCATTTGCCTTTTAAGCAAAGGGTCGCGGGTTCGAGTCCCGCCCGGCTCACCAAAACTCAAAAAGAAACAAAGAGTTTCGCACACCAAGGTCGTCGCCAGATCCCCGCTGGAGCCTTTGCGCACGCCCCAAAATCGTCACAATGCTACCTTGCGGTTAACAAGCGGAGGCAGACGGTCGTTGCGAAGCCGTGCTACTCGGAACGCGATAACGAGCTACCACGGCGACGCCCGTCGCAACTTTCCGATGGGACGATTGGGGCCAGTCAGATCAGAAGCGATGAGAAAGGCGGCAGCATGAGGAAACGAGGTCCGGCAGTTAGGAGAAAACTGCAATACCAGGGTGGCTGGTTGCAGTTGCATGGAAAGAAATTCCCGAAGGCTTGGCTGGGACACTGGAACATATACGATGGTTACGGGTCCAGGCATCGCCGCTCTGCTGTCATCGGCCGCGAAGACGAAATGACAGAGAAGGAGGCGAGAATCAAACTTCGCAAGATCATCGTGGAGGAACAATCCCTCTCTGGCGCCGCCTACGCATGTGGACTTTCTGGAAGAGCAAAAGTAGAACTCGGGGAACGGACATTGAAAGCCGGCCACCTCGGGGCAATAGCAGAATTGATCGTAGCTGCAGATCTGATGCAAAAGGGCTACGACGTTTACAGGCCACTCAGCCCCATGGCGTCCTGTGACCTTCTCTGTGTCTACGACCAAGACATCATTCGCATTGAGGTCAAGCGCGGCGAAGTCAGCGAAAACGATCGTGCCAATTGCGCGTGCGCCGCAATGCAGGAAAGTTCGATCTCTTAGCCATTGTCGCGACAAACGGAGAAATCCACTACGTCAAACACTTCCTCATTGCTAATTTCAAAAGACCGTTGATTCGGCGGGCAAGGGTTCCTGAAAAGTCAGATCCAATTGACCCGAGCCGATTCGTCCGTCATGCAGGCTTCGGCCCGCTTCAGCTTCATTTCTGATGGTTCTTGGCATACTGTTGGCATACGGCGCGCCAGTTTCACTCGATCGTCGCATGGAGCAACCAAGAAACGATACATTGGAACTGATGGAACTGCCTCCCGTGCAAGGGGTACGCGGCCGGATCCCCGGCCGCAGCGCTTTCATGTCCGGTAGATTGGGGGAAATAGTCACGCCGGAGGACTTTCCCTCAGCCAACGTCACGATGGCGCCCGACAAATACGATTACGAAGGAAATTGGCTGTTTTGCAGCTTTGACAACGCGGTGATACGCGCCGCGCGTATCGGATTTGGGCAAGGGAGATTTCTATGGGAGGATTACGGTCTGGATTCTGCCCACGGTCCCGGTATTCCTTTGGCATACCGTATCGAAGTTATTAGCCGGTCAGGCGTCCAGGCCTGCCTCTTCTCCCGGAGTTACGACCGGACGCCCGTAGAGTCAGGCTTCGATCCGATGCATCTCAGATTTGCCGATAGCCATACAGAGCTCTTCCGCATCGAAGGATGGCCGGAGATGATCTGGCGTTTCCAGTCGCCGTGCGGTTCGTTGGCCATGGAACTGCAGGTCTCGCCCCAAGGCTTAGTGCTCTGGCCGGACTCTCTGCTGCCACACAACACCTTTTCCATGTGTATCGGTGCCTGCACAGTGCGCGGCGTCGTGCGAAGCGCGGGTCAGGAAGTCCGAGTAGCCGGTGGGGGTTTCTACGATCATCCAAGAGTGTTGGCGGAAACGAATGATGTGGCGCCGTTCGGCTGGTATCTGTATGCGCCGGTTCGATTCTTGAACGGAACCACGATCGTCGGCTACCACGTCGAAGATAGCGCCGGACGGATCGATGAACTATATTCGGCCGCATTTCTCACCGCTCCGGGCGGAGTCCAGCGTTGGTTACCTAGGCTGCGTGTCCGCAACTTGCAATTCGATGGCGCCGGTCGCGCGTGCAGTTGGGAAGCCGAGATGAATGGACCAGACGTGGACATACGGTACTCCGTGCGGATTGAGCCACTTGCTCTGACTTGGCTGTGGAATTCCGAAGCAAGCCAGCCGACCTTGGATCAATATCTCGCCTTTCCTTTGTCGATGCTCGTTGAAGGCGAATGCACGGTCGACGGGGTCGCCACGCGTCTCGAACAGGGGACCGGTATTGCGGAACTGCTGGTTAGGAAGGGATACCGGCCAGAGTACCCGTGAGGCGCTTATACCCGGGAGAAACTCCCCCTACCCTATTGCACGAAACACATCCATATCGGACTCGTACAGATCGCGGAGGCGTATCTTTGCGGAGCCAGGGAAGTGTACGCTTCCTCTCTTGATGACCAAATTCGGAACGACTCTCCTGGTGCCGTGGCGCACGGCCAAATGACTATCGGTAAATGAAAAATCGCCGCTATCAACTTCGAAAACGAGGACGTCTGCTTGCGCGCCCGGTGCCAAGGTTCCGATTTCGTGTTCCCGCTTCAGCACCCGGGCTGGAACGGCCGTTGTCTTCCGTACAACATCCTCCAGACTCATTCCGATACATAGCATCTTCGACATCACCTGCGGCAGTGTGATGCAAAGCGGCTCGGACACACTGTACCTGTGGAGATCGGTGCTAAGCGTGTCCGGATAGAAGTGATGTTCGAATGCGCGGCGTGCCGTATCCCATGAAAAACTGCCGCAGCCGTGACCTACGTCGAAGACGACCCCGCGACGTCGCGCCTCACTCGCCTCTGGAACAACGGTTTCGGCGATCATTCCGTTCCCCCGTCCATGGAAGCAGTGGGTAAGGATGTCACCGGGACGGAGCCGGCGGAGGATTTCCCGCTCCTCAGCGCCGTTGCTGATATGCACCATCAAAGGGACGGCGGCTGTAGTGGCGGCGACAAGGGCCTTCTCTAAAGCTGCGATCCCGTGGCTCGCCGTCATGGTTCCAATTCTCAATTTCACGCCAACCGCGCGGTCTGAATGTTTCGCGATCAGTTCGGCCGTTTCTTGCGGCCGCGCGTACCGTAGATCGAGGAGTTCCTCGGCATAAGGCGCATGCAGTCCCATGAACGAGATGTGGATGAACGCGTAGACATCCGTCAGGCATTGGTCAATGGTAGCCCGCCGGAATTCGGGAAAGTTCGTATAGCCCGTGCTGCCAGCGTCCACCGCAGTGGTGACACCGTGGTTTAGGCAAAAAAGCGGATCTATGCCGTAGAGGTTTCCTTCGTACCAATGGCCGTGTAGATCAATTAACCCGGGGCAGACGTACTTACCAGAAACGTTGCGGACATCCCGGCAACTGGCGGGATCGAGGTTAGGTCCGACCTGCGCGAGGCGGCCGTTGAGGATGCCGACGTCGGCCACTGCGTGGAGCGATTGAGACGGATCGATTACCGTTCCGCCCGCCAAAAGCAGGTCAAACGGCATCCGCGTCTCCGAGTTCGACCGCTTGACCCGTCTCCGCGGCCTGGTAATACGCCAAGACAACGCGAAGAGAACGTATGTTGTCTTCAGCCGAGGGCCACGGTGCGCGAGCTTCGGCGATGCTGGCGCAAAACTCGCTTATTTCACCTTCGACGCCGACTTGCACTTTGACAGGATGCGCCTCGTCCGTATAGAAGACCTTCTTTTGATGACCGTCCCGGTTCCACATTTCGTACCCTTGCCAGGTGTGAACGAGAATACTTCCGTGCGTGCCGATCACCTGCAAATCGCAAACAAGGGGGTGAGGTTCACGCATAAAAGCAACCGTAACCTGCCCGGAAATGCCGCCGCGGAAGCGCAGTAACATTTGTCCAACGTCTTCGACATCGCCACCAAAGTAGGGGTTCGCTGCCGACCCGGTCACCATGATCACTTCACCTCCTGTAAACCACCGCAGCCGGTCGACAAGGTGAATCCCGGAAGTCATCGCAGGGCCCCCGCCGGACAATTTCTTCTTCATGTACCACTCAGGGACATTTAAAAATCCGAGATGTTCGAGAGCGCAATCGTTGCAGGCCACAATGCTGCCGATTGCGCCGTCGTCGATGAGCTTCTTGGCTTCCCGAAGTTCGGGGTAAAAGCGGTGTGTCATTCCCACATAAAGAACCCGGCCGGCCTCTCTGGCTGCAAGCAGCATGCGTCGGGCCTCCTCCAGATTTACAGCAATTGGCTTCTCGACGAGTACATGCTTGCCGCGTGCCAGCGCGTCGAGGGCAACTTCACAATGCAGGTGTGTCGGCAAGCAAATACTGACAGCTTCGACATCGCTCGCGAGCAGTTCTTGATGACTCCTGCAAACGCGCACGCCGGGTGGAAGATCCTCCAACCGCTCCAACCGTGAATCTGCAATTGCCGTTAACTGCGTTCCGGGGCTCGAAAGATACGCCCGCGTGTGGATCTTACCGGTGTAGCCGTAGCCGATCACGCCAACCTTGAGCGGCATCATTGGCCTTCCGCCGTATGGGGCGCCTTGTTTGAGGATTCGAGCGAAACAAGTGTGACAAGCACGGGAGCAATTGTATTATATGGAAGTTCGGGGAGGACCTCAGATCAAACAGGGTCGTTTCCGGCGCAAAATCAATCATGGCGATTATCACGGTCACCGGGCCAATTCCCGCTTCCGACGCAGGCTGCACGCTTTCTCACGAGCACGTACTGTGCGATCTGTGGGCGTTGAGTAAGAGTTACGACGGAATCCTGGATGACGAAACTCTGGCCGCCAGCGAGCTGGCCAAGTATCGGGATGCCGGGGGATCGAGCCTTATCGATGCAACCAGCGTCGGGTTGGGCCGCAATCCGCTGGCACTACGCCGCATTTCGGACGCCAGTGGCATTCGTATCATTATGGGGTCGGGGTGGTACCGCGAGTGCGTCTATCCGGCTGTCGTTTGGGAACGAGACGCCAATGCCTTGGCGGACCTGATTGTGAGTGAGTTTACCCAAGGCGCCGACGGTACCGATGTGCGCCCCGGCTTCATCGGAGAAATCGGCACCGAAAGGAAGCACATCACTCCCGCCCAGGAGCGGGTGTTCCGTGCGGCGGCGCGGGCACAGCGCCGTACCGGGGCGTGCATCATGACCCATACCACCCACTTTGGCGAACTGGCCATGGAACAGATCGCGCTTCTGCGCGAGGAAGGTGTGCCGTCTGAGCGGATCGTGATCAGCCACCTTGGCGACCGCCACGATTCGAGCGGCCTGCAGAGAATCGCGAGGGAAGGCGTTTTGCTCAGTGTCGACAACATCGGGTATGCAGGCAACGGCTATCCGGCAGACGAAGTGCGCATGCGAAATGTCTGCCTCCTCGTAGCGGAAGGCCACTTGGCGCAGATCGTGCTAGGCGGTGACATCTGCCAAAAGAGTCACCTCGCGGCTTTTGGCGGAAAGGGCTACGCTCACGTGCAACGTTGCTTTGTGCCGGCGCTTCGCGCGCAGGGCCTTGGAGAGGATGCTATTCGTCAGATGACCGTGACCAATCCGGCGCGTATGCTCGACATTCCGGAAGCTAGCTCCCCATTGAATTGCGATGAATCCGTCGATCAAAAGCGGGCCTAAAGTGCACATCTACGAAAAACTCGGCGTACGGCGATTAATCAATGGCCGGAGCTTCAGCACCAAGGCCGGCGGCTGTGCCTTGCCGCGAGAAGTGTTGGAAGCCATGCGGGAAGCGGGCGAGTGCTGCGTGCGCATGGATGAGTTACAGGCTGCTGCGAGCGATGTCATAGCGCGAGCAACCGGCTCCGAAGCCGGCATCGTAACAAGCGGCGCTGCTGCCGCTCTAACCTTGGGGGCGGCGGCTTGCCTGGCTCGGCTAGACGTCAATCGCATGAACCAGTTGCCCGATACAACGGGTATGCCAAACGAAATCATCACCCACCGTGCGCATCGCAACGACTATGACCACGCGGTGCGGGCGGCGGGCGCGAAGTTCGTAGAGGTTGGTTTCAGCTACTACACCTTCGCGTACGAAGTGGAATCGGCCATCACGGGGAAAACCGCTGCACTCTACTACGAAGCGGGAGCGCGTCAGGGCGTGCTGCCCCTGGATGAGTACGCCGCGATTGCCCATCGCCACGGGCTGCCAGTGCTTGTGGATGCGGCGCCCGAACTGCCCCCGGCCTTCAATCTGCAATCGTTTGTCAAGGCAGGCGCAGACCTGGTTGCCTTCAGCGGCGGCAAGCATTTGCAAGGCCCGCAGGCTACCGGCATCCTTTGCGGCCGGCGCGACCTGATTCTTTCCGCAGCCTTGCAGCACCAGGATATGGACGTGTTCCCGGAGACCTGGCCCTTGCGTTCTCTCATCGAGCAGGGAACGGTCATTGGCCCTCCACACCACGGTATAGGGCGTGGGTTCAAGGTCGGGAAGGAGGAAATCGCTGGTCTGGTGAGCGCGCTCGAGTTGTATCAGAACCGCGATTTTGCGGCCGAGCGCACGCGTTGGAATTCTGATATGCAATGCATCGTTGCCGGCATTCGCGACATACCGGGGGTTACCGCGCGCGTTCAGTACCCCCAGCCGAACGGCCGTGAGGTGCCTGGCGCAGAGATTACAATCGATGCGGCAATGGCGGGATTGGATGCTCACGCTGTAATCAACGCATTGCAGGCGGGAGAGCCGCCGATCTGTGTGTTTGAGAAGTTTGCCGGTTCTGGGGAGATTATCGTATTTCCGGAAGCCTTACGGCCGGGCGAGGCGGTAAAGATTGCGCAGCGGATTCGCGCCATCCTCAAGGGCGCAACGTAACTCGCGATACGCCGATGAGGCGGGATTATTTCCAGCTCTTCGAGGCCTGTTTCAGTAATACGCCACAACCGAATACCGGTTCTGCGACGGATTCTCAATGCGGACCCACTCTTTTCCGCCGTCAAACTCTTTCCAATTCTGACCGTCGACAGTAACCGACCGCATAGGCTTGCCTTCCGGGTGACGAAGGCGGATTAAGAGTGATTGCGGCCGGCGTTGTTTCTCGAATTCGACCGTGGCCAGAATGCTGCCTGCACCCGCTCGGCTTTCAATTCGGAACGAGACAGGGCCGAAATAGGTAGGCGCACGCTGCACTTCGATCTTCAGCCCGTTTTCCAGCCATTTGCGGGGAGTGGCCTGTGCCAGCAGCAGTGTATGGTCATCCAATTCGCGCACCAGCATGTTCCGGAAAAGTTCGAACCAGGCTCCGTCAGTGCTCGGCGGTCCGAAATACTGGCCGTGTGTCCATCGATGCTCCACCGGCTCGAACGCCGACTGACTGAACGCGCTTGCCATGTAGCTGTAGAATGTCCGGATGGCAGCCTTGGGTTCGTCGCGCATCAGGTAAGCCGTGCCCTGCTGGTTATAAACCGGTTCGTTGGCCATCCCCCAACCTTTTAGGTACAAGTTATCCTCGTGGTCGTTGAGCAATGAATCAGCCATTTCCCCGTCTGCTGGCACTGCCTTGAGCCGGAGCAGGTGTACGGCTCCCGTGTCCACATCCGTGGGATACCACTGATCGAGAATGCGATGGTCAGTCAACGCTTCGCTGGGGACGTAGGGGATCCAGGTGTGGTCGCGGAGCTGGACAAGGGTCGATCGGGCGGCCGCACCGGCAAAGGCCTCTGCCGTTGCCTTTCGGAGCTTTTGTGCTGCCTCCAGCGCTTCTCCGGCTCGAGGGTTGCCGATGGCTTCGAGGATCTGGCCGAAGCGCTCCAGCGCGGCGTACATGTACGCTTGATTGAAAGCCCAGAATCCCTCACCCGTGCCGTCATTCAATGGCCCCATGACCAACCCGCGACCCGGTCCGGCGCGCTGCTCTGCTTCTCGCGCTTCCTGCAAACACCAGTCCAGGGCCTTCAGACTGTATGGCATTAGGCGTTCAAGCGCCGTTCGGTCGCGGTACAACAGGTAGTCTTGCGCTACCGCGTATAGGATGCCCGGGGTGTTGGATACCCAGTTGGCATAGCCGTTCACGTGACCGTTGTACTCCTGGTTGTTGCGATACTGAGCGAGCAATTCTTCCGATGCAACGTCGTGGTAACCGCGCAGTCCGTAAAGCATGTAGTCCACGTAGACAGCTTGATTCACCGGCCATGGAGTGCCCGTCTGCGAGTAAGCGAAATTGGAGTACGGCAGGTCGATCTGGACGCCTTCTTGCTGGCCGCCGTGCCGCCGCGGCAATCGCAAAGCGTGCCACAGCGTGGCCCGGAACAAATCGTTGACCGATTCTTCGGGAACCTCGAATTGCGCTCCGCGCTTTATCCATCCGGTCCAAAAATTCAACGTGGCCTGGCGCGCGGCGTTGTAATCGATCGCCTCAAGTGTCGTTACGTCGGCAGGATTCACCAGGGGTGAAGGCAGCTTCACCACGAATTCCCGCGAACCGTTGGCCGGCAGATTCAGCAGGGCAGTCGCATCGACTCGCTTTTCCTCCCGCTGATAATCACGTGTGCCGCTCCACTCCATTTTTTGGTCGAGCCCCTCGGCGGTAAACAGTACTTTGTGAAATGCACTCTCGACCAGTAACTGCGCATTGCCGCGTTGCTCCAATCCAACATCGGTGTGGACGAAGGCCGGAAACTGCCGGCGATGTGACATGGTCACAGAAACCACGCGAGCTCGTCCCGAAAGGTCGGTGGCGCGCACCTTTTGCATCAAGACCATGGGGATATCGCCGCGTCGCTCGGCAGGCGGGCCATTCAGCGGGTACGCGAACTGCTCAACCTCATAGCGAACCTCATCCCGTTCGAATACCGTAGTGAGTACCGGCAGCCCGTCCTTCAGTTGCTGGCTTTTCCAAGTGCTTAGAATGCCCTTTGTGAGATCGCCGAAATCAAACCAGAACCGAAAATGGTCTGGGTTGCCGTAATCATTCCAAACGCCCGCGCCCCGGTCGATTCCAAACTTGGCCATCGCGCTGTCCCAAGTGAGTCCCACGATGTGGCCTGGCGCAGGCTGGTTCGGGTGGATATAAGCCGGGCTGCCCATGTCCTGCCATCGCGCCGTGTATTGGGAATAGCTGGCCTCCGGTTCCTCCTTTACGCGCTCCAGAATTCTTTTTCCTTTCCAAGCCGCAAGCTCCTTCTGAGAATCGTCAAACGAGACGGGGTGCTCTCCGGCGGCCACAAAAACGTGCAGCGACGGCACCCACATTGCTTTCTCTTCTAACAACTGATCGACACCGACCGTGAAGCCTCGCGTGCCTTCCGAATTCATGAACACCGTTAGCTTCGGAATGCCCGGATGAAAGGCCGGATCCTGACTGAGCCGGCGCGCCGTATCGGCGTCACTTTGCGCGATCAGGTCGGCCCAGATGATGTGCAGACTTTGAAGCCGCTCTGCCTGCGTGTCGGGATAGACGAGCTTGAACGTCATGCCATCGATATCGCCGGCGCCGGCGGTCGTTTGCCATGCATCGCCTTTCAATCCTTCGCCTGATTCCAACTCGTACCCCGCGGCGTCCCGAATCTCTACGCCGCTGGTTTCGGCTGACAGACGGACGTAATAAGGAGTGGCGGCCGGGCTCTCATGTCCCCACGTGATCCGAACTCGCAACTCTGCACAGAATAGCGCTGGAGCGAGCACGAGTAGCCAGATAATGCATCGCATTTTCATCTTCTTTCCGGCGCCGCACGCACCAATGCCTGAATGCGTTTTCGGTCACCCCAAACGGACTCCGTGTGGGCCACGATGTCCTCTGGTGTGAACCAGAAGCGCTTTGCCTGCCGTTGGCTGTGCAGTTTCGCTAGATCGTTATAGTGCGGGGACCACGGATGCTCCGATTCTCCATAGGGTAGCAGGCTCCAAATTTCCTTCGGGTTCCCTTCCACGACGATCAACAGATCCCCCCAGCCATCGTTGCAGTACATCTGGCCGTTTTCCTGCTCCACACCTTCATCGGGATGGAGCACATCGTACATCCCCGTGCCATCCATCGGAAATTTCCCTCCGCGGGAAACCACGTTGATGTCCCCCCACCGCACCTGGGGTCTTCCGAACTGTTTCTGGATCCGTGTGACTGCGGCTTCAAATGCTCGCCGGGCGGCATCCTGCTCCTCGGCGGAATCGAGGTCGATCTTTCTCCTGCCGTAGTGAACGAATCGCGCAAATTTGTCTTCCGAGAAAAGTTCTTGATACGAGCGGCCCCAATAATAAATGTAGGTATACGCAGCTGAGTCCTCCGCCGATCGCCGGTTCCAGGCTCTGACCAGTTGGATAGCCTGGGTGACCTGCGAATCCTGGCTCGGCTTCGCCGCGTAAGCCCGCTCCAGCAGAGGCACGATTACGTCTGCCGGCATGACCTTCGTGTCGAAGGCTAGTCGTTTCATGTCGTCAAGAGTGAACTTCTTGTTCTGCCCCAGGACTTCGAACAGACGCTCGCCGCGCGTATTGAGCGCTTCTTCCCCGGCCTCCGGCTTTGGTGTCACGCGCAGATAATACGGAGCTGGAGCCAGAGGATCCAGGCCGGAATCCTTGGTTACAACCCATGGCGGGCTGTTACAGTTCTGCAGAAAGCCCGAAGTCGGGTTCAGCAGTTGCGGATATTGTTCGAAGGGAAAATATGGTCCCCATTCCGTTTCCTTCGTCCATCCCGGAATGGGCTTCGACCAGTCATAACCCTCCGCTCGTCTCGCTACATTGCCGTTGTGTACCCAAAAAATATTCTCGGAATCAGTGAACAGCAGATTCCAGCGAGGTATCAACTGGCGTGCCAGCGCGCTCTTGAATTCCGTAAGATCCTGCGCTTTCATCAACCCGTACATGCCGGTCGAATAGTTCACTCGGTCATAGTTCGGTAGCTTCACAGAATAGGCGCGGTTCTTCTCACGATCGAAACGCACGATTGGTCCGTGGTGCGTATAGTAGAGTGGGAACGTGATGGATTCCATCCCGTGGGGGCCCTTCACGCCGAATGTTTCGGTATCCACGCGGATGTCGCGCCATTGCCCATCGTAAAGGTACTGGAGATGATTGTCCGGATTGATCTTCTCTTCGTACACGTCGGCTATGTTGGGTTCGTTCCAGGTGGCCGACCACGTGATCTTGTCGTTGAACCCGTCTAGGAAGAACGGGCTTCCGAACCAACTGATGCCCGCTGCATCCAGCTTGCCAGGCGTCATCAAGTGCGCTTCATAATTCTGAAAGCGATTCGCCCATGGCATATGCGTGTGCTCCACATGCATAACCCGGCCATTGGCGGAACGGAATGGCGCAATCGCCCATTGATTGGATCCAAAATCCGGGAAGTCATAGACCTTCTCCGACATCTTCTGAAGTGCGTCGTGAATGCTGTAGAAACGCATGTAGTGGCTACGCTCCAGCGCCTCAATATCTTCGGCGGTCACGGAATCGATCCACGTCGGAATATTTCCCCGATGCTCAGTGATGTACTCGTTCACCCCGCGCGCAAACGCCGCCAGAATCTTGTATGTATTGGGATCAATCTTGTTTTTGTTCTCCATCACGCATTTCTTCGTCCGCAACAGGCGCTGCAAGTAATCGCCATCCCAGCGGTATTCATACGGAATGAAGTGCAGATAACCGTCGCCAAGTGCCTGGAAGCCTTCAACTTCAGCACGGCGTCCTTCCGCATCACGGTATTGGAGCATCATCCGCTCGAGGTGATCTTCCGCCTGAGCGTAACCGTAGCCGAAAAACGTGCCCTCCTCGGTTTCTCCCACGATGTGTGGAACCCCATAGTTATCGCGATAAATTGTGACTTCTTGTGTGAGCGGATCGGCGCCGCAAGCCGTAAACGCGGCGAGCAAAGCGAAAAAGTTCAGGCGCAAGACGGATCGATGCGTCATCAACTCCTCGAACTAGCGAGATTTTACCTCCAACTGTCTGAGTTCAAGGACGGCGACATCCATTTTCGTCCCGCCAATTGGACGAAAGCCAGGAACAGTCTTGACCTCGTATCTCGACGTCCTTAACATCTACCAACATCGCAATATGTTTTCGTGTGGCCGACTTCGCGGTGGCAGGCATGCTCCTTTCGGATCGAAAGCCACGAAGCTCAAGTGCCATAGGTTTCGCATTCCCAGGAAAAGACATGACCACCAATCCATGGAGTCCTGTACAAGAACAGTCGTCGCTCGTTCGAGAGTTTCACGAGCGCGGTTTTCTGATCATCCGCAATGCGCTTTCCGCGGAGCAACTGACAATGTTGAACTACTGCATCGACCAAGATTTCAATCAGCATGGCGATCAATGGGTCCAGTTCGATGAATCCCTCATAGAAACGCCTGATGTCCTATCGCGCACGAGAGAATTCGACTTTGCCATCGAAAATCCAAAGACGCTAGGAATTTTCCGCAGTCTGATCGGCGAGCTCATTACGTTCGAAGAATTCGAGATCCTCATCCGGAACCCGACAGTCAAGACGCAAGATATCAAGGCTTGGCACCGCGATGCGACCCGGGACTACCACCGGCGCATGGAAATCGAATACATTTCGCTCGTCTACTACCTGACCGACGTCACGGAGCAGGATCACTGCTTGAGCATCATTCCGGGCAGTCATTACCGGCTCGTAGATCTCAAGCCAACGGAAGTAATGGCGGGCAGTGAGTTCGATGTAATCGGTCCGGCGGGGACGGCCGTGATATTCCATGGCCGCTGCATTCATGCGGGCAAGTTGAAGCCCGGATCGCGGCAAAGGCGGACCCTGCACATTTATTATGCCCGTGCCGACCAGCCGAGGTACTCCGAGTGGACGGAAATTCCGCAGCGCTTGTATGAGAAGTCTGATTCTAGCCTGCCGCCTCTGCTCTACTCTAAGTGGAATGCCACTCAGCTGTTTGAGGGCGTGGGGAAAAAGCCTCGGGATCTCCCTTCAGCCATGCCGGTCGCCGAAATGATTCGCGAAGTGCAAAAGCGCGCTAATCCTCCAGTTGCTTAATGGGCCACGTCTCAATGGACTCGCTCGTAGTCGTCAGGAACAAGATACCTGATTGCTAGGAACAACAGAACCGCCGCCGCGATGAGTAGCAGCGACGTGCAGCTCAACATCCTGTGGATTCCCAGCTCCCGTTTCCACGCTCCGGTAACGAGGGGAGCAAACCCCGACGTCAAGTAGGCCGCCAGATTCATAAAGGCCACGGCAGAAGCCCGGGTATCCGCTGGAACAATATCAAACGACGAGATGTACAGATTGGCTAGCGCCAATCCACCCACTAAACCGAAGGCAACCGCGGCCAGTTTCGTCACCAACAGAGTGTCGCTGTTACCAATCAGATGGACGCAAGGGGCGGTCAGTAGCAGCCCGATCGCGATCAGCCAAAACCTGGCAGACTTGTTATGCCGGTAAAGGGAGTCGGCCAGGGCGCCACCGGCGAGCGTGCCTACCAGACTGGCGGTTTGCAGATAGATCGTCGCGGTATAGCCAGCGTCCGCTAAGCCTAATGAGAATTTCTCATAAAGAAAATCGGGCAGCCACGTATACAACAACCAGAGCGTGAGATTGAACACGCTGGACACCACACAAAGCACCAGGTAGGTCGGAATCTTGGACAGCGCTGTGACGGCTAGTGTTGCCCCGGATTTCTTGGTCTCCACGTGGACCTCTTCGCTGAAGCTGTTCAGGAACCTGAAATAAGGAATGCAATACAGGATGCCCGCGAAACCTAGCAAATAGAATGCCAGCCTCCACTTGAACTCTTGGGCGACATAACCGCCAAACCATCCGCCCAACACAATACCCGCGAGTTGACCCGTGCCATAAATCGCAAAAGCGCGTGAGCGGTTTTCAGGCCGGTGCGCGTTGGCCAGTAAGGCAACGGCGGCCGGCACAAACAGGGACTCCGTTACGCCAGTCAGCGCCCTGCAAGTGAGCACCATGCCAACCGAATGAGAAAGGCCTGTGAGCGTCGTTACTCCGCTCCAAAGCAGCAGGCTGAGGGCCACCAGACGGCGCTTGGAAAACCGGTCGCCGATCTGCCCCGCGATAGGAGAGCACAGGCCGTAAACCCACAGGAAAGCCGAGCCCGTCAGGCCCAGTTGAACATCCGTGAAGTGCAGTTCCGTTTTGAGAACGGGAAAAATTGAGAAGATTACCTGCCGGTCGCTGTAGTTCAGACAGTAGGCGATCCAGGTGAAGCCGACCAGCAGCCAGGCTTTCCTGTCAAGCTTGGCTTCTTCTTCCGCTTCGCTCCGGAAAACGTCGCTCACACCTCTACACGACCTTCCTGCGCGTCGCCCGTTTCATTAGGTGTAGTCGAGTTCAAACTTGCGTCCGGCCATCAGTCCGCCGTCCACCACCAGGCTCGCGCCGGTCACGAATGACGACGCGTCCGATGCTAGGTAAACGGCGCACTCGGCAATGTCCACGGGCGCCCCGAGTCTTCCCAGCGGGTACATCGTCCGCACCCGTTCCTCAAGCCCCTGCCGTTCGTTGTAAATAGCGATGCTGTTTTCCGTCATGATCGTTCCTGGACAAATCGAGTTGACGCGGATACCCTTGGGCGCAAACTCCACGGCAAGAAGCCGGGTCAGCGCCTGCACGCCGCCCTTTGACGCTGTGTAGGCTGTCAGACTCAGGCCCATCAGAGCGTTTACCGACGACAGATTCACAATCGAACCGCCGCCGCTCTCGATCATCCTCGCAACGGCGAACTTACAGCAAAGGTACGTACCCTTTAGATTCACCGCAATTATCTTGTCCCAAGTTTCACTAGGAACCGACAGCAAGCCGCCATCACCGAGGTATACGGCTGCATTATTGACCAGCACGTCCAACCGTCCGTACGCCCCCACTGCGGCTTCGATCAGGCGCTCCACCTCCGCGACTTCTGACACGTCGGCTTTGACGAAGATCGCCTGCCCGCCCTCGGCTTTGATTCCAGTCGCAACCTGCAGCCCACCCGCCTCATCAATATCGGAGACCACCACCCGCGCGCCTTCTTTGGCAAACAGGACTGCGGTAGCCCTGCCAATTCCCGTTGCCGAACCCGTGACAATAGCCGACTTGCCCTCTAATCTGGAACCCATAGGCGAATCCGGAGATTATACGATTACCACCTTGCGGAGAAGCTTTCTTCCAGCATTCTGGACAAAGTCATGACAATCGCTTGACCAGGGCTGATTGCAGGAGCTACATGAGACTATGACGGATCGACTTGTTTCCCGCTGGGTTCTGTTCCCTGCGCTTCTCCTGATGGCCTCGCTGACCGTGATTGCCCAGAATCGTACCGTGCCGCTCCGGTTGAATCTCAAAGACACCGCGGGTCACATGGAGATGGATCGGTTTGCTCTGGGCCAGGGCGGTCTGTCCGAAGAGCCCATGTGGGCAGACCGTGCTGCGGAGATTCGCGATCTTCATCCCCGGGTGATCCGGCTCTTCATTCAGGAGTATTTCGATCTGCTGCCCGACCACGGCCGCTACCACTGGGAGAAACTCGATGAGTCCGTGGACTTGATCCGAAAAACCGGGGCGACACCCCTCATGAACATCGACTTCAAGCCCAGGGTTCTCTATCCTACCGTCGACGAGAAGATCGTGGATCCAACCAGTTACGAGGAATGGGAACAGCTCATTTACCAAATGGTGCTGCACTATAAAGAGCGCGGCTCCAAAATCCGCTATTGGGAGGTCTCCAACGAACCAGACATCGGCGAAAACGGCGGCTGCCCCTATTTATTCACACCCGAAAATTACACACGCTATTACCAGCACACGGTCGCCGCGGTCATGCGAGCCGATCCCGAAGCCCGCGTGGGCGGGCCGGCTCTGGCCTATTCCGGGTCGCCCATCCTGCCCGCACTACTCTCGTTTTGTGAGGCGGGCAAAGCGCCGCTGCATTTCGTTTCGTGGCACATCTATAACAGCGATCCGGTTAAGATTCGCGGCACCATTGACCACGTGAAAGGATTGCTTGCCAAGTATCCGTCGCTCCATCCTGAGACGTTTCTGAATGAATGGAATATGGCGCTGCGCGACCCGCCAACCGATCCCCAGTACCAGCCCTGCTTTATCACCGAAACCGCCTATCAGATGAAGGCCGGTGGACTCGATTACTCTTGTTACTACCACATCAAGGACTATCACGTGGAACTGGAACATTTCGCTCAGTTCATGTCTCCCGTGGGCGCCGGCCTCATGGCGCGCTGGTGGAACCGCAGTTCGCAATGGGATGGCCTTTTCGACTTTCAGAACCGCGTGCGCCCCTCGTATTTCGCATTCAAGTTACTCGCGCGCCTTACCGGCGAGCGTTTGCGTCTGGATTCGGGCGACTCGTCCGTGCACGCCTTTGCTACTTGGGATCCCAAGCTGCTCACGTACAACATACTTGTTTGGAATTATTCAACCAAGCCGGCGCAGGTAGATCTGGCCGTCGAGGGAGCATCTTCCGATCTCACGCTTCGCCAGATTTTTCTGGATGCTACCGCTCCAACTGATGACGAGAACGTGCGCTTGCGGCCGCTACCCGCGCGCCATCTCAAAGCGGGAGACATGCGCATCAAAGTCGACCTCGGCGGCTACGGAATCAGCTTTCTGGCTCTGGAGAAAAATCGCTAGATGGAATTTCAGTTCGGCCGCTTTTTCAGCTCGCGCAAGTATGCCGCTAGTGGCGCATGCAGTTCGGGCCGGTCGAACAGGTACTTGTTCGGAAACGGATCCGTTAGCGGATACGGTCCTTTTGCTGGTGGCCGTTTCTGCGGCCAGTTCTCGTCTGTCACCACGAAATCCCCGATGCGATAGCCGTACATGTCCAGGTGACGGATGCCGAATTTGAGAGCCGCTTCGCAGATTTCGCGAATCTGGTCGAACGTCGGGTACTTCGCGGGCCCTGGTTTTCGTAGCTCCAGAATATTGCCGATCCAGAACGTGTAAATGATTTTCTTGCCAGGCCCCACGGCCGCGCGTGTCTTCTCGAGCACGTCCAATGTCTGGGTCACCGCGCGTGCTCCCGAGTCGGGCCTGTCGTCCCAGTGCGCCTCTGTGTAAGCGCCCACCGCGTCGAAGGCCTTAGCCGCTCGCCCAAAATCCACACCCGTCGTATCCCGCGCCTCTTGGGAGAGCACGTATTCCCCATCTTCCAAATACACCTCGTGCCGCCTGTCCACTTCACGAATGAAGCGATTAGTATCGCGCGCCCACTCCTCCCACCAGCCGGCACGCGTCCGCGTCCAGGCTGTCCAATCCGGATCCGATGTTTGCTTTGGTGGCGCCTTGCCGTATCTGCGCCGGTCATCGCCGCTGTAAGAAACGATCCTCTCCGCCGGCAACCCGTCCTTCCCACCGATGCCTCCGACGGGGCCGATACCGAATGAGTCGTCGAAAATGTACCCGGCGAATGCTGGATCTTGGGCGTAGAGCTTGGCGAGCGATTGCAGATATTCCTTCCACTCAGTCTCTCGCCAGCGTGAATTAAACGTGTTGAACGTAAATCGCAACCGGCCCGTTACATCCATCTGTTGGAACTCTGAAGTCCGGGGGAGCGAATTGTGAACCGGATGCCAGACTACGAAGTAAGCGCCCAAGCCGGCGCGCCTGCATGACTGAAGCGCGTATTGGGTGTCCTCCGGCCGGAGTGTCCAAGCGGCGGCGTCCAGACCCCAGCAGAGATCCACGTGGGTGAAACCGATCTCCGCCATCTTCCGAAAGTCCCTCTCCCACTCGCCTCGTGGCGCCGCGTTCAGCCAGTACCAGGCGCTGATCCGGAGCGGTTGAGACTGCGCGTGTGTCAGACCTTGCGCGATTAGAAGCACATGAAGCGCAGTTCTCAATCTCTTTGGTTTCCAAATAGTTTTCAGCATGCTGGACGGCAAATTGACAGCCAATGTTAGCACCGCAGTATAGTCTTATCCATAGGTGCTTTGGCTATGCTTGGGCGTTGTGTCGGTGTCCGTGGGGACCGTTTGGCGCTCGCGGCGCTGTTGCTCGCACTCCGACCGCTCGCATCTTCGGAAACTCCCGAGCCGCCCATCGAGCCCCGTCTGTTGAGCGTGTATCCTCTCGGTGACCGGCCTGGATCCACTTACCAGGCATGCTTGCGCGGTTTCACACTCCGTGAGGCGCAGGCGATCTGGTTCGAGTCTGACTCCATCCATGCGCGAATCGATGGCACTGGTCGCGACCCCGAATCCGATCCTCACGCGTCCACGCCCACCGATGTTGCCAACATTCACGTGACCATTGATCCTGCGGCCAAGCCCGGTGCCTATCCGTTTCGCGTAGTCACGAAACAGGGCGTCTCCAATGCAATTTCCATGCGAGTAACAGACGTCCGAACCATCCAGGAGCCTGATGCTGGCACCGGAAATCCCGAGCAGGCTCCGCACTTGTCGGATTTTCCTTTGGTAGTGAACGGGCGAATCGCCAAGAGAGGCGAAGTAGATTACTATGCGATCGACGCGCGGCCCGGCGAAGAGCTAAGCTTCCAGGCCGTGTCCGGCTTCTCGGCCTTCGATCCCTCTCTCGCCATTCTGGAGCCGTCCGGCAGTTGGTTCGATCCCCAGCGCCTGAATCGTGTCGCCTTCAATGACGAACCGCTCTATTATCCCGACTTCTCCACCGACGCCTTGCTCGTACACCGGTTCGAGCGCGGTGGGCGATATCTTGTGTCCGTCGCCGCGTTTGAAGGACAGGGAAGTTCGAACAACGTTTATCAACTGCGCGTGTCAATCAACCGGGCCGCTGCGCCATTGCTGCGGGCGCTTCCAAAACCGGGCTGGCAGGAGCACACATTTACACGCCACTTCGCTGCCGACTGGTTGGCTCAGCTCCGCGAACGTGGAGATCCGCCGGGGCCCCCGGAGCCTTTGGAAACCTTTCTCGCCGTCAACGCGTCGTCTACATCGCCGCCGATGATGAAGGTGCCGGGTATAGTAGAAGGGACTATCTCGGAACCCGGCGAGACCCAAAAAATAGCTTTCCAGGTGAAGGCGGCACAGGACCTCGTTCTCGAATTGGAGACCCCCGAAGCTACCGTGCCACTGTTCAACCCCGTGGTTCGCGTTCTCGATTCCACTGGCCATGAGGTCGTCACTAACGTCTACACACAGCTCAATAACTGCGGTGGCTTCATGATGAAAACCGCACAGCCGAAAACGATTGCATCGTTTCGCGGTGATAGCGAATACACTTTGGAGATTCACGACGTCACTACAGACAGCGCCGGTCCGAACTTCGCGTATCGCGTGTTGATTCGCCCACTCGCTCCGCACCTCGGAAAGGTCACGCTGGAAGAAGAACGTATAAATTTGAAGCCCGGCGCCGCTAAGCCGATAAGCGTGGAAATGGAACGCGAGGAGAACTACTCTGGCCTGGTTGCCTTGAGCGTCGAAGGACTGCCAACGGGCGTGCAGGCCGTTGCCGGTTCCGAACCCGAACAAGAAAAGCCGCCGCTTATGAATGGTGGCAAAGTGGATCGCTACTTTCCCAAGAAGCAAAAATCGGTGCTGCTTCTGACCGCCGCGCCTGACGCTCCCATTACTTCCATGCCGCAAATGGCCCGTGTTCTCGTGCGTCCCGTTGTGGAGGGCAACGTCGCCGCGCCAGTCGCTACCGCGCTTGTGCCGGTTATGGTGGTAGCCACATCAACCGAAATTCCCGTGGGTAAACCATAATGCAGAGGGCGATCTTCACTTTGCTGATCGTGACCGTCGCCACGAGTGCGGCACCCAGTTCGCCAAGACTCCTTTCGATCCGTATCCAGCCGCAGGACCGCACCCTGTCAGGCGCCGGAGCTTCGCAGCACCTTCTCGTAATCGGTGTCTTTTCGGATTCGACCGAACAAGATCTCACCGATGACGCGAAATGGAGCCTCTCGGACCCCTCACTAGCGCGAATCGCGGACGGCGCGCTCTTGTTTGCCTTGGCGGATGGCGCTCTGACCGTCACCGCTACCGTACACGACCGCTCGGCAACAACGTCGTTCCGGCTCGAGCGTACGCAGCTGCAGCGGCCGTTCAGTTTCGCTCGCGATATCGCCGGCATCTTCACCCGCCGCGGCTGCAACGGCACGGCCTGCCACGGCAGCGTCAAAGGGCGCGGAGGCTTCCATCTGTCCACCACCGCGTCCAACCCGCGCGAGGATTACGACTGGATCACCAAGGGCGGCGGATACCAAGTCCTAACCGATGCCCCCAAAGGCCCCAGGGTGCCGAGAATCGATCTTCAAGACCCGGCTAAAAGTCTTCTGCTCATGAAGCCGTCGATGACCGTGGCCCATGGTGGCGGCCTCCGCCTCCCGAAAGATTCGAAGGACTATCGAACCATCCTCGATTGGGTGCGAAACGGCGCGCCATTCGGTCAGCCGCCTGAGTCCGAAGTTAAGATCGTATCGCTCGAAGTTGCTCCGAGACTGGTCGTTTTTTCGCCAGGAAATCGGCATCGGCTCCTCGTCACGGCGCACTTGGCCGATGGTAGCCGGCAGGATTTCACCGGCGAAGTGGCTTATCAGGCAATCAATCCGGAAGTGGCTCAGATTACGGAAAACGGCGTGCTCACGGCGGAAAAATCAGGGGAGACAGCCGTCCTGGTGCGGGCGGCCGGCCTTGCAGCCAGCGCCACCGTGGGCGTCGTCAATGCGCCCGTGCTGAATTATCCGAATATTTCACGCGTAAACTTCATCGACGATTACGTCTTCTCGAAACTGCGCAAATTCCAAATCGTTCCGTCCAGCCTCTCGAGTGACAGCGAATTTCTCCGCCGCATCTGCCTCGATCTGGCCGGCACTCTCCCGCCTCCCGATCGTGTTCGCGAGTTCCTTGCCAGTAAGGATCCGAAGAAGCGCGAGAGGCTCATCGACGCTTTGATGGCCTCGCCGGAGTTTGTTGACTATTGGACTTTCCGGTTCTCCGACCTGTTCCGCGTAGCCGTGTTTCCCAACGGCCTTAGTACGAAATGGAGTGACATGTACTGGCGATGGATTCACGACAGCATCGCCAGTAACAAACCGTACGACCAGATGGCGCGGGAGCGCCTGGCAGCCCAAGGTTACGATGCCCCCTCCCGCCACTACCTTCCATACACGGTGATCTCTCCGCCGGCGGAAATCATGTCCGAGGAGGTGCGCGTCTTCTTCGGGCGTCGTCTCGATTGCGCCCAATGTCACAACCACCCCTACGAGAATTGGACGCAAAATCAGTTTTGGGGCATGGCGGCATTCTTTGACCGCATGTTCATTCTCAGTAACACGCTGACTGATTCCGTCATATTCGATCACCCCATTCATCAGGACTTGGGGTCGGCCGATGTCAACGGCAGCATCAAGCTGCTTCACCCCCGCACCAAGGCCGAGGTAAAACCCGCATTGCTCGATGGAACCGTCATTCAGGGCTCCGACACAGTCAACCCACGGCGTGAGCTTGCCCGCTGGATGACCTCACATCCCTACTTTGCCGAAGCCGCCGTGAACCGCATCTGGAGTTCGTTCTTTGGACGCGGAATCGTAGACCCCGTGGATGACTTCCGCTCGACAAATCCGCCCACTCATCCCGAGCTGCTGGAAAAGCTCGCGCAAGACTTTCGCGATCATGGTCATGATCTTCGCCATCTCATGCGGCTAATCGCCACTTCGCGCACCTACCAACTCTCTGGCCTCGTAACTGAGACCAACAAGGACGACCTGATCAATTACTCGCACGCAATGTCGCGCCCTCTGGATGCCGAAGTTCTGCTGGACGCCATTTCAGACACCACCGGCGTCCCCGAGGTCTTCAGCACGGCAGTGTCCGATACCAACGCATCTGGCGCCGGACAAGCGCCCGTGGGAACGCGCGCCATCAATCTGCATCAATCCGATCTGTACTTCTCCCGTTTTCTCGATGTGTTTGGACGTCCCAACCGGCTCAGCGTGCCCGAGAGAAACGCCAAGGCGAATCTTAGCCAGGCTCTGGACATGCTGGCCGGTCTCACTTACAACGAGAAGCTGGCGGCTAAGGGTTCCCGGCTCGGCCGGTTGTTGGAGTCGTCAGCACCAGATAACGAGATCATCGAGAAATTTTATCTGGTGGCTCTCGGCCGGTCACCCACCCGTCAGGAGACGGCGGATTTGTCCAAATTGATCGGCCAACAAAGTACACGCGAAGAAGGGTTGAAGGATTTTGTCTGGGCATTAATTTCGTCTCGCGAATTTGCCGAGAACCATTGAGGACTACAATCAAGGAGATCTAGCCATGCCAAAGGCAGGCTGTTTGAACCTAACGAACCAACAGGCCGGACGCCGGGACTTTCTCAAGGCCGGCTCGCTGGGCTTTCTGGGAATTCACCTCAGCCAGTTTCTAGCCGCACACAGCGCCATGGCAGCTACCAGCGAGAAGCCCAAAGCGCAAGCCTGCATTTTGATTTGGTTGGAAGGCGGACCCAGCCACATCGACACCTGGGACCCGAAGCCCAACAGCAACTTCAAAGCTATCTCAACCAACGTTCCCGGAATCCAAGTTTCAGAGCTACTACCTAAAGTTGCCCGGCACATGGATAAGCTGTCCATCGTCCGCTCCATGCATACCAAAGGAGACAATCATCCGCAGGCAACCCACTACGCGGTCACCGCGCACGAAATCAACGCGGCTATGACATTCCCGAGCATCGGGTCCATCATTGCTAAAGAAACTGGAGCGCGCCAGAGCATGCCGCCTAACGTGCTCGTACCGCGTTGGGAGAATAGCCGCCAATATGAAGAGTATTTCCATGCGGCTTTCCTCGGATCGGACTACGATCCCATGAGCATTCCCGACCCGAGCCAAAAGAACTTCTCGGTGGCGGATTTGAGCCTGCCGAAATCGGTTTCCCAACAAGCCGTCGAAAGCCGGCAGGAATTTCTCAAAGTCGTGGACCGGCGTTACCGCAACCTCACGTTTGCCGCTGAGCACGCGAATATGGACCACTTCAGTGCCCAGGCGTGGAAAATGCTTTTGACTCCCACCGTGCGCGACGCGTTCGATCTTTCCAAAGAATCCGACAAAACCCGCGATCGCTACGGCCGCGATGCCGTCGGGCAAAGCGCATTGCTGGCGCGCCGCTTGGTGGAAGCCGGAACGCGCTTTGTCACTGCCGCCGGCTACCACGCCAACTCCTGGGATACCCACAGTGCCAACGATCAGGGACATCGCGATCGCCTGGCCCCGCCGCTCGACCGAACCCTTTCCGCCCTTCTCGAAGACCTCGACGAGCGGGGCATGCTGGATTCCACCGTGGTCATCGCCATGGGTGAGTTCGGCCGTACGCCCGAACTGAATCCGGCGCTCGGTCGAGATCACTGGCCCAACTGCTGGTCGTTGGCCCTCGGTGGCGGTGGCATTCGGGGAGGCCTAGTCATCGGCGGCAGCGACGAGCGCGGTTTCAACCCCGCCGGCCGCCGGGTCAGCATGGGCGAGCTGTTTGCCACCGTCTACAAGGCCTTCGGCATTGATTGGACCAGGGAGTACATGAGCCCCGCTGGACGTCCCATCAAAATCGCTAACTCATTGGAGGACAGTACCGCCCAGCCACTCCCGGAGCTGGTCTAGTAAGTTTCCAGTATGCTGGACAGTGCGTTGACACTTGTTGCATGGCTGGCAGACTATAAATGTTATCAATAAGTTGCGGAGTTCAATTGGATGTCCGCATTTAAAACACTAGCTCTTTCGGCGCTCCTCCAGTTCGGCGCGTTTCCCCAAACATACAACGAACAAATAAAGCCGATTTTCGAAAAAACCTGTCTGCCTTGCCATGGACCGCAAACCAAGAGCGGCGGTCTGGATCTTTCCACGCCTGATGGACTATTAAAAGGAGGCGAGCACGGTCCCGCTATCGTAGCCGGAGATCCTAAAGCGAGTCTGCTCTATAAGTTGGTATCCCACGACGCCGAGCCGCACATGCCCTACAAGAGCGCCCGGCTTCCCCAGGAAACCATCGATCTGATTGCCGCATGGATTAAGGCCGGGGCGCCATTTGAACAGCCACCCGATTTGGCTTTGTTTCGCAAAAATATAAAACCGCTGCTGGAGGCGAATTGCATCCGGTGCCACAACTCCCAACTCAAGCGATCCGGTTTCGACCTCTCCACGCGTGAGGCATTGCTGCGCGGTGGGGACACGGGCGCCGTGATCGTACCGGGCGATGCTAAGTCTAGTGTTCTCTACAAGCGCATCAGCCATTTGGAGCCGCCCGGCATGCCATTCGGAGGCCAAAAGCTCGCCGACTCGGCCATTGCCCAGGTCGCCGAATGGATCAATTCGGGGGCTCCATACGACGGAACTCTGGCAGCCGGCAATGCCGTGATGAGTCACTGGGCGTTTAAACTCCCGGTGCGTCCTCCGGTACCGGAAGTCAAGAACCGCGCCTTTGTGTGGAACCCGATCGACGCATTTGTAGCCGCCGCGCAGGAAAAACGCGGCTTACAGCCCGTCGCGTTCGCCGATAAACGTACACTGTTGCGTCGTGTATATCTGGACCTGATTGGACTTCCTCCAACCCCCGAGGAAATGAACGCGTTTCTGGCTGATAACTCCAAAGACGCATACGAAAAAGTTGTCGACAAGCTGCTGGCGAGCCCGCGCTACGGCGAGCGGTGGGGACGGCACTGGATGGACATCTGGCGCTACAGCGATTGGTACGGCTGGCGCGCTCAAAACCAGGTTCGGTACAGCCAGCGGCATATCTGGCACTGGCGCGACTGGATCATCGAATCGGTCAACAAAGATAAAGGCTACGACGAGATGATCGTCGAGATGCTGGCGGGCGACGAACTCGCGCCCAATAACCCCGATATCGTGCGCGCTACCGGTTACCTGGCCCGCAATTGGTACATGTTCGATCGAAATGTGATCCTGAAAGACACCGTGGATTACACGGCCATGGCCTTTCTCGGGCTCACTTTGAAATGCGCGCGGTGCCATTCCCACAAATACGATCCAATCACGCATGAGGATTATTACCGGTTCCGCGCTTTCTTCGAGCCCTATGATGTGCGGACGGACCGGGTATCCGGCCAACCCGACCTGATGAAAGACGGAATCCCGCACGTGTATGATGCTCATGCCGACACTCCCACGTACCGTTTTCTGCGCGGAGTGGATACGAATCCCGACTCGGAACATCCGCTGACACCGGCGGTTCCCGCGATGTTCGGCAATGCCAACTTGAAAATCACGCCGGAGCAACTACCGCTCGAAGTTTACTATCCGGATTCCCGGCCGTTCGTGCATCACGACTTGATTGCCGAGGCAAAGGCGGATATCGAGAGGTCGGAAACCGATCTGCGTAAGGCCCGCGAGGAGCTGGCGAAAGCTAAGGAGCAGGTGGCGCATGCGGGATCGCCCGAGCCCGCTTCGACCGATGACAAGCGCATGGATGCATTGTTGAAGGCACAGGCCTCGGTCGCGCTCAAGGAGCGGGAATTGGCGTCTGCGCGCGCGGCCCTGCCCGCGATCGAAGCGCGCATCGCCGCTGATGAGGCGAAATTCGCCGCCAAGCCCGCGCCGGATCTCGAAGCGCTCGAATCCGCAGCGCTCAAAGCCGAACGGCACGCCAACGTCGTGAAGGCCGAAGAAAAGCTATTGCGCGCCGAGCAGGAACTCGCCGCCGCCAAGCCGGATTCGGAGACGTACGACAAGGAAGCCGCGAACAAGTTGGGCGAGGCACGGACGCAACTCGAAGCCGCGGCAAAAGCGCTCGAATCCGAGGACGCCTACACACCTGTTGGGAAAGTCTACCCGGATTCGACTACAGGGCGCCGCCTCGCATTGGCACGATGGATAGCAAACAAGCAGAATCCGCTGACGGCGCGCGTAGCAATCAACGACATATGGCTGCGGCATTTCGGCCAAGCGCTGGTGCCCACGGTGTTCAACTTCGGAATGAGCGGCAAGCCACCTTCCCATCCCGAGCTGCTGGATTGGCTGGCGGTCGAATTGATGGATCGCAATTGGAGCATGAAGGCCATCCATCGGCTGATCGTCACCAGCAACACCTATCGCCTGCAGTCCTCGACGAAAGATCCGAACAACCAGAATGCGAGGATCGACCCGGAGAATCGTTATCTGTGGCGCATGAACGAGCAGCGCATGGATGCTGAGGTCGTGCGCGATAGTTTGCTGTCGATCGCGGGTCAGCTCGATACGACGATGGGGGGGCAGGAAATCGACTCCTCCAAAGGTCTGGAATCGCATCGCCGAAGCGTTTATTTCCAAGATACGCCAGACAAGCAGGTGACTTTCCTGAAAGTCTTCGACGAGGCCAATCCCAATGAGTGCTTCCAGCGCAACGAAAGCATCGTGCCGCATCAGGCCCTGGCGCTGGCCAACAGTAAATTGAGCTTGCAGGTGGCCCGCACGTTAGAGGAGCAGATTACGAAACGGACTGGAACGGCGATGTCATCGGATTCCAGATTCGTCGCCGATGCGTTCGACGTTGTACTGAACCGGCCTCCCACCAATGCGGAACGGGCGGAATCGCTGAAATTCCTTCGCGAGCAGGAGGAGCTGTTCCGGGATCCAAAGAATCTGACGCCCATTCAAACCGGCAGCGCCGGTGACGTAAAGCCCGAGACGGATCCTCACCTGAGAGCGCGTGAGGACCTTGTGCATGTGCTGGTAAACCATACGGATTTTGTGACCATTCGATGAGGTAGAGCGATGAAATTCAATGAGCGGCACCCCTTGAAGTCTGTTGCCATTTCTCCAGGCTGTTGCACGCCAAGCCGCCGCGTATTTCTTGCCGATTGCGGAATGGGTCTCACTGGCCTCGTGCTTGGATCGATGCTCCAGCGGGATGGGAAGGCCGCCACGACGGTGGATACCTGGGCACCTCCCGATGGTAAGCCGCACTTCACCCCAAAGGCCAAGCGAGTGATCTGGATGTTCATGCTTGGCGGCGTCAGCCATGTGGACACATTCGATCCAAAGCCGGCGCTTAACCAATACGCGGGAAAGAATATCTCGGAAACGCCCTACAAGGATTCGCTGAACTCACCCTACTTGAAAGGGGTCAGAGAGTTCGTCAAGGGTGACCACGGTATTAAGCTGACGCTCTACCCGATGCAGATCGGATTCCGCAAGTATGGCCAGAGCGGAATCGAAGTCTCCGACTGGTTCCCGAATGTCGGCTCGGCTGTTGACGACATCGCGTTGATCCGTTCGATGTATACAACGGACAACGATCACGGGGCCATTCTTCAGTTTCACACGGGCCGGCACATGTTCGACGGCTATCTGCCGACCATCGGCTCATGGGTGCACTATGGTCTGAGCACGCTGAACCAGAATTTGCCGGAATTCGTTGTGCTGGGCGAACCGCCTAGCGATTGTTGTGGAGGCATGGGAACACACGGATCTGGCTATTTGGGACCGGAACACGCGGGCGTGCAATTGGAAGTGAACCCCGATGACCCACTGCCGTTTGCATCACCGGGGAAAGACATCTATCAGCAGGAGCAGCAGCGCGAATTCGAGTTTCTGAAGCGGCTGAACGGTTTGAGCGCCGTGGAGTATCCCGGCGATGCGGCATTGAAGGCGCGCATCAAATCATACGAACTCGCGTTCCGCATGCAAATGGCGGTGCCGGAAGCCGTGAGCTTCAAGGACGAGAGCGAAGAGACCAAACGGCTTTACGGGCTAGACCAGGAAGTCACCAAGCCGTTCGGTGAGGTATGCCTGGCGGCGCGGCGTCTTTCCGAGCGCGGTGTGCGCTTTGTGCAGCTTTATCACGGTACCGGCGGCAACGCCTGGGATGCGCACAAGGACTTGAAGAAGACCCACGCGGAGCAGGCGGCGAAAGTCGATAAGCCGATGGCCGGTCTGTTAAAGGACCTGAAACAGCGCGGCATGCTGGACGACACGCTGGTGGTCTGGGCCACTGAATTCGGGCGCACGCCAGGCGGGGAAGGCGCGAACGGCCGCGATCATAATCCCTACGGCTTCTCGGTTTGGATGGCGGGCGCCGGAATCAAGCGCGGCATCGTCCACGGAGCGACGGATGAGCTTGGCTTCAACGCTGTCGAGAACCGCCACTATGTTACCGATATCCACGCGACAGTGTTTCATCAATTGGGCCTCGACCCGCGACGGCTGGAAGTTCCCGGGCAGAAGCGCCTGGATATCGACTACGGCAACCCGATCAAGGAGATCCTGGTCTAGGTTCCTTTTCTTAGCGGTTGTCAGCTTTGGCGAACTCGACAAACGTCTTGGCGAGCGCTCCAATCACGGCCTCTCGGTAGAGACGGCCGCGCTCGACGGAACCACCATCCGGGCTATCAGAGAATCCTTCAATCATCTTCCAGAAACCATGCTGCTCGTGACGGTATGGCTTGTGGAAGCTTCTCGGATCGGTGTCTTGGACAGATTCGCGATGGGGACGATCCGGTGCCACAAGTTCCGGCCTTAGAGCCATCATCATGGAAGTCTCGAAGACACCGGCATGCCCCGGCAATCGACAGCCCAGATGAGCCTGGGTACCCACGAGCGCGTCCCACGCAATGGTCCAATAAGACCCGGCGGCGATGCGCGCAGGCAACTCAAGTGCGATGTCGCGTGCTGCCAGTTCCGCTAGTTCATGATTGCCACCATGGCCGTTCAGAAGGAAGATGCGGCAGAAGCCGTCGGTAACTAGCGACCTGACGAGATCCGTGAGGACGCGGTAGTAGGTCTCGGTCCGCAGCGATAAGGTGGCGCCATAAATCAAATGGTGGTCGGAGGAGCCAAACGGCAGCACTGGCGTAACAATAATAGGAATCTCCACGGCGGCCCGTTCGGCGGCGGCAACGGCCAGGTTGTCGATCGTGAAGAAATCGGTGCCGGCGGGCAGGTGCGGGCCATGCTGCTCGGTGGCTCCAAGCGGCAGCACGACCGTGGCTTCAGGAGCTATTGCGCGAAGTTCCTCGCGCGTCATTTCGGCAAAGAGCAAACGACTGGGTTTCATGATCTCAGGCTTCGCAAGTGAATTCCCGAACCGCGTCGAGGTTGAGTCTCACGCCCAGCCCCGGCCCTTCTGGCGGCGTTAGGTGGCCGCCCGCTATAGGAATCGGATCCTGCACAATATCGTGCAGGTGGCGGAGAGGGCCGAAGCATTCGCACGCATGGGGCAGATTGGGCGCGGAGACGCCGAGGTGTGCGCAAGCAGCGGTGCCGATTCCCATTTCAGCCTGACTGCCGATGATGCACGCGAGATCGACTTCGGCGGCGAAAGCGAAAATCCCCGCTGCGGCCATCAGGCCTCCAGCTTCGACGACATAAACGTTGAACAGATCCGCCGCTTCGGCGCGCGCGAGTTCGTAGGCGTCACGCATGGTCTGGCAACTTTCGTCGGCCATGACCGGCAACGCGGTAATCTGGCGCAGCGCCCGCAGCCCAGTCAGGTTTCTCCTCGGCAGCGGTTGCTCCACCCAGGCAATGGAGGCAACGCCGGCCAATGCGTTCATCGCGTGGGCTGCTTCCGCCACCGATTTCCAAGCTCCATTCGCATCGAGGCGCAGCGGAACATCCGGGCCTAGCGCTTCGCCCACAGCCCGAACCGCGGCGAGATCATCGCACAAGCGACGGCCGACTTTGAGTTTGATCGAGTGATAGCCCTGTTGCAAAGCGCCGACCGCATCGGCCGCCATTTCTTCCGGCGATTTCTGATAAATGCCCCAGGCGAGAGGCACGCGATCGCGCATCCGCCCGCCGAGCAATTCAAAAACCGGCACACCGTAATGCCTGCCCGCCAGATCGAGGAGCGCCATCTCGAACGCCGCGCGAAGATAAGGGGCGCTCAACTCTCCGGCCAGCAGCCGATCGATTTCGGCCAAAATTTTCGGTCTCTCGAGGGCGTCGCGGCCCACCAGCGCCGGAGCAATTACGCACCGCGCCGCGTGACAGAGCGAATGGCCCACTCGCGGAAAAGTAATCGAGATCTCGCCCAGACCTTCCAAATCACCCTGCGCAAGTATCCGGACGATGCCGAACTCGGATGCGTTGACGGGATCACCCGCGTTACCGCCGGACCGGACCGGCTCTTTGCGAGGCGCGCGGATGGGGATCACTTCCACGCGCTCAATCAGGTGCGCCATGAGAATTTCAACGTTGGCTAATTATGAACAAGGCGTTCAGGTTGATCTGCTTCCGGTTCAGACCAGGATTTCCTGGATCGGCTGGCCGAAATCGATTTCCAGTCGCTTCTGGCCGGGGACTTCGAGCCGGCGCGGATCAAGGCCCAGTTGATGAAGAACCGTAGCGTGAATGTCGGTGACATAATGGCGATTCTCAACCGCGTGGAAGCCCAGTTCGTCGGTCGCGCCATGTATGGTACCGCCCTTGATGCCCGCACCTGCCATCCAAGTGGTGAACCCGAATGGGTGATGGTCGCGTCCTCCCTTCGCGGTGGCGTCATTGGGCCGGACTTCGACGCCCGGCGATCGGCCGAATTCGGTGGCCCACACGACTAGGGTATCGTTCAGCATGCCACGCCGCTTGAGGTCCTTCAGCAGGCCGGCGATAGGCTGGTCGACCATTCCGGCCAACTTGCCATGATTCTCCTTCAGATCGGAGTGCGCGTCCCAGCCGTTGTTCTCGTTTCCCACTCCGCCATGGAAGACCTGTACGAAACGCACGCCCCGCTCCACCAGACGGCGCGCGGTCAGGCAGATTTGCCCGAATGGCTTAGTCTCCGCCTGTTCCAAGCCGTACATTCGGCGCGTGGCGGCATCCTCTTCCTCAAAGTGGAATAATTCGGGAACCGTGGTCTGCATACGAAAAGCCAACTCGTACGACTTGATACGCGCTCGCAGAGCGGCGTCCTCGGGATAGACTACCGAATCGGCACGGTTCAACTGCTGCACGAAGTCGAACTCGTCCCTCTGTTCGCCTTTGTACATTTCCCGCTCCGGGCGAGCGAAGGGCAGAGGATGCTCCGGGTCGACCGCCAGGGAAACGCCGCTGTGCTCAGGTCCCAAATAGTTTCCACTGACGGCGGCGTAGCCTCCGCAATTCGTCGCCACCATGGGACCCAGCACTACGAACTGCGGAAGGTTCTCGTTCAAAGTGCCCAGGCCGTAGTGGACCCAGGAGCCGATTGACGGATAGTAGCCCTGGAAAAACTGGCGGCCGGTATGAAACTGTAGCTGCGCTCCGTGATCGTTGTCCGTCGTCCAAGTGGAGCGGATGAATGCGACATCGTCGACACAGTCGGCGAAATGCGGCCACCAGTCACTGATTTCCACACCGCACTGCCCCCGCTTCCGGTAGCCCACTTGCAGCGGTAGAAGGGTCTGCATCAACTTCCGCTCTTCCATGGTGGCGTTGACGTGGTTTTTCACGAGCGGGGATTGCAGCACACCCCGGTATGGAGTCTCGCCGATGGTCTTTCCGCCGTATCGGCTCAGCGCCGGTTTGGGATCGAAGGTCTCCACATGGCTGACGCCACCGAGCATGAAGATCCAGATGACACTTTTTGCTTTGGGTGGGAAGTGTGGTTTACCGTCCGGAGGCGCCCAATCCTGCACGGTGGCAGCGCGGGCTATGCCATTGCCGTGGAACATTGCACCCAGGACGAGCCCAGTGAAGCCCAGCCCAGAGTCGGCTAGAAAAGTCCGCCGGTTGATTCTTCCGCAGGAACTGCCATAGAGCCTCTTCATCTGTTCCATATTGACCCCTAACGAATGGTCACAAAATCATTGTGGTTCAACAAGGCATGAACCAGATCGACGCGCGCGCGTAAGGCGGGCGCTGTAGTTTCGCTGGCTTTCCCGTCTGCCCAAGCAGGTTTTTCGGGATCGCGGAAACGCTGCTCCTCGCGCTCCAGGAATTGCTGGCTGAGGCGGAGTTCCTCGGTGGACGGAGGCCGGTCCAAAATCATTTCGAACGCCCGCGCTACGAAGGTCGGGGAGGGAGGCTTCTCGCCACCCAAATGACCGGCCATCAGGCCCGCCACCGTGAAACTCAATTTGCTGTTGGCCAGTGCCAATGCCTGCTGGGGCGCCACAGTCTCGGCGCGCTCGTAGCACTCGATGGGGCTGGCGCCGTCGAATACCTGCAAGAATGTCATCTGGTTATCGGGAGTCTGATGGAAATAAAGGCTGCGCCTGCGCGATTCCTCGCCCTTGCTTTCATCGATCTCCGGGCCGCCCACGGCCAGATCGAGCAATCCGGACATATAGAGCATGCTGTCCCGCACCTCTTCGGCCTCCATACGCTGCGGGTTCATGCGCCACAGGTATTTATTGCCGGGGTCGAGGGAGAGGTTGGAATCTTTAGGATCGGCGGCCCCGGATTGCATGCGGTAGGTGCTGCTGGTAAGCATGAGCCGGTGGATGGCCTTCATGCTCCAGTTCTTGTCCATGAACTCGCAAGCCAGCCAGTCGAGCAATTCCGGATGCGTGGGGGGCGCGCCGTTCATGCCGAAATTGGCGACGGTGGGCACGAGCGCCTTGCCGAAATGGCGGAGCCAGATGTCATTGATGGCTACGCGAGCCGTTAACGGATTATTCTTGCCCACAATCCAACGCGCCAAGGCGAGGCGGCGGCCGCTGCTCGCAGCCGGATATATCGTGCCTACGGGAGTGTAGGTGGTCGTCGCCTGGTTGAGAGCGGCCTGAGCGGCCTCGAGTTCCTCGCCGGCCGCATCGATACGGGCTTCCCGAGCGCGATCCTCTTTTTCGCCGGATACGTTGGAATTGAGCGCATCGGTCAGCTTCTGCTGAGCCTGGAGAATATCTGCTTCTGCCTTCAAGAGGCTGGCCTGACGATCCGCCTTGCGGGCGGTCTCCGCTAAATCCAATGCGTGGGGATCGGGCGGATTGGCGTACTTCGCGTTATCAGCCGCGATGCGCGCTTCAAGCGCGGGAAGATAAGCGCGGGCCCAAGCCAGATGCTTCTCTGCAAGCGCCGCCGCTTCCTCCGCTCTATGCAGGGCTATCTTTGGATCTTCCTCCGGCAGTTGATCGATCCACCGGCCGATGAGCGCGATTTGATCACCTGGCAAGGGATCCTGGCGCATAGGCATTCGCGGCTTCTTCTCACCCTTGAGATAGAGAATCAAGGGGCTTTCAGGGCCGTTGCCGGGAAGGACAACAGGTCCATTGACAGCGCCGCCGCGGGAGATGGATTCCTCGGATTCGAGCACCAAGCCGCTGGACTGCTTGTCCGCGTTATGACAGCCGAAACAGTTCTTTTCGAGGACAGGCCGGATTACTTTTTCAAAACTGATTCCGTCGGCGGTTGAGCCGGCAGCTTTTTGCGTGGCGGCAGGCGGCTTCGCGGCGGCGCGTTGCGTCGCTGTGGCCAGGACGCGATTTGCCCTCGCTAAAGCCACCTCTGACTTCTCAATCTCTTGCTTGGCTTGAGCTACTAGATCGCGCTTGACAGCGGGTCTGAGGTCCGGATAGATCGCCTCAAGAGGCAGAGATACCGGTTGAATTTTGATCGGATCCCCGCCCAAGACTTCCGGAACACCTGGCGACAACGGGTGATCTTTATCGGGGGCGTCCGGGCTCCCGCGAATATATTTATACGTGGCCGGATAGATCTCCACTACTACGTGCTTGAATTTCGGTGGGTCAAGATGGGCTGGCCGCGGCTCGGCGTCGAAAGCGCGCGGGAGCCCATCTTTCGCCAAGTCGGGTGCTCCGGGGAGACGATCCATTCGAATGTCTTCGGGTTCGAAGAATGCGCGGAACCGGTAGTATTCCTCCTGCGCGATCGGATTGTACTTGTGATCATGACAACGCGCGCAGCGGAGCGTCAGTGCCAAGAATGCAGCGGCAGTGTGCTCGACCGTGTCCTGCAACCATAGATCGCGGTTGTATAGATAGTAGTTTCGGCCGAGAAAACCGGTGCCTGCCAGTACCTTTGGATCGGTAGGGGCGAGCTCGTCGCCGGCCAGCATCTCCTCAATCATCCGGTCGTAGCCTTTGTCCTGATTCAGCGAGTCAATGATCCAGTCGCGCCAGTGCCAGATATGAGGCCGGCTGCTGCGGTCGGCGCTGCCGTAGACATCGCTATAACGCCAGATGTCCATCCAATGCCGGCCCCAACGCTCTCCGTAGCGGGGGCTCGCCAGCAGCTTATCCACAACTTTTTCGTAGGCGTCTTGGGATTGGTCCGCCAAAAATGCCTGGAGTTCCTCCCGAGTGGGTGGAAGTCCGATCAGATCGAGGTAGACGCGGCGCAACAAGACGCGCCTGTCCGCCGGCGGAACGGGATGCAGCCCATGCTTCTCCTGTTCCGCCGCGACGAAAGCATCGATGGCGTTGCGAACCCAGGCAGCATTCTTCACCAGCGGGATAGAGGGCTTCTTCGGCGTTTGGAAGGCCCAGTGAGTGCTGACGCGCCGGGCGGCTTTCCGGTCTAAAGGTCCGTCGTAGGGAGCGCCGGCATCGATCCAGTCTGCGATGCGCGCGATCAACTCAGCAGGAAGTTGCGGACCTTGAAAAGGCATGCCGGGCTGGATCTCGTGCCTAATGCGCTTGTAGAGGAGACTTTCAGAAGCTTTGCCGGGCACCACCGCGGGACCCGTTTCGCCTCCGTGCAACAAGCCTTCGCGAGTGGAAAGATCGAAACCAGCTCGCTTGACTTGACCGGCCCCGTGGCAACCCAGACACTGAGTTTCCAGCAGTGGACGTACGTACTGGGTAAACAGGATCTTGCCGGGATCGCTCGGGGCCGCCGGACCGTAGGGCGCGCCTGCGTTGATCCAATCCGCGAACCGGGCGACCACCGGGTCAGGGAGCTTGCCACCCTTGTACGGCATCGCGGGCTGCTGCTCGTGAGCAATCAGCTTGTAGAGCAGGCTCTCTTTGGCGTTGCCGGGAATGATGGCGGGTCCGCTATCTCCGCCGCGCAGCAACGTTTCCCGCGAGGAAAGGTCCAAGCCGCCCTTGTGAGATTCGCCGCTGTGACAAACCAGACATTGCTTCTGGAGCACGGGCTGGATGTCGTGAAGATAAAGGTCGCCAGCAACTGGTGCTTGGGCGAACACAAAGGTAGGGCACAAGAGCAGCAAAATCAGCGTCTTCGGAAATTCCGGCGAATATCTGGCAAACACCGAAGCCACGCGCAATTGTAGTTCATGTTGCGCTTTGCAGAGGGGGGCCGTCAAGGCTCCGTCCAAGATGCTGGAAACGCCCTCAGGGCAGATCCGATGCCAGGACTGTCCTGCATTCTGGACATTCGGTGCAGACAAACCAGGCAAGGGAACTATATTGGTGTACCTATGCTGCGGGTCACCCGTGACAAACTCACGCCGGTTTTTGATCGCCGGTTGCCGCCCGTGGCACGCGTCGAACCAGGCGAGGTGTTTTGGGTTGAGACAGAGGATTCGCGCGGCGGACGCACACGAGTTCCGGAACATACAACGCCGGAGTATCTGTTGGCGATGCGGCAGCGTGGCTACTACGGCAACCCGGTCACAGGGCCGATTTTCGTGGAACGTGCGCGGCCGGGCGATACGCTCGCGGTCCGTATTCTGGAACAGATTTGCGACGACCTCGGGTATATGGGGTATTGGCCGCATCTGTTTCACCTGGAAGATTTCTTCGAGAAACCGAGCACGGTGCTTTGTGAGATCCGGGATGGCAAAACCGTCGTGTTCGGCCCGGATATCGAAATCCCTGTGCGGCCGGTGATCGGGACAATTGGCGTGGCGCCGGCCATGGAGGCCATTCTCTCCGGTGGCATGGGGCGGCACTGCGGCAACGTGGACGTGCAAGAAATCTGCGCCGGCTCCACCGTGTATTTGCCGGTTAACGTTGAGGGCGCCTTACTTTGCCTGGGAGACTGCCACGCGATTCAGAGCGACGGGGAAATCGGCAGCGTTGAGATGCGAAGCGAGATCAAACTATGCTGTGAGGTCATCCAGGGGCGCAGCCCCAACATGAGCTGGCCGCGCGTTGAGACGGCCGACGCGCTGGTCACCGTAGCAGTCGCCACTCCGCTAGAAGAAGCCATGCGGCAGAGCCTTCGCGAGATGATCTTCTGGCTGGAGGAACGAACGGGCATGAGCAAACATGAAGCCTACCTGCTGATCGGATGCGTTGGCGATTCGCGCCCGGGCCAAGCGCAAGTCCCGCAGTATTCGATGCGCTGCATCTTCCCGAAGAAATATCTACGGCAGAGAACGTCTGCATGAGCTGAAAGGCGGGTGATTTGATTGTTGATTGATTGCCATACGCACGTGATGTGGTATCCGGACCACCTCAGCGAGCAGTACGCCAGTGAGGCGCTGGCGTCGAAGTTGGTCAAGCTGAAACGATCGGGTGGGCTGGCTTACTCCGCCAAGTTAGACAAGCACTGTTACGATTCGAAGCCGGAAGACCACTGGAAGGCATCGGCACAAGTCTCCAAAGTCGTCGTTTTCGGGCTTCAGGCGAAGGCATCCGGCATGTACGTACCGAACGAGGTAGTGGCGGACTACGTAGCCCAGCACCCGGAAAAGCTCGAGGGATGGGCTTCTGTGGATCCGAACGAACCGGACTGCGTCGAGCAACTGGAGCACAGCGTAAAGACTCTCGGCTTGAAAGGTCTCAAGCTGGGGCCGGTCTATCAGCACTTCGATCCGCAGGATCGCAAGCACTGGCCGTTCTTCCGGAAGTGCCAGCAACTCGAGTTGCCCATCATGTGGCACCAGGGGACGACGTTTCCGAGCGCGGCGCGGTTGAAGTGGGGCCTGCCGTTGCAACTGGAAGATATCGCGATGGATTTCCCGGATTTGAAAATGATCATCGCCCACCTGGGCCACCCGTGGGAAACCGATGCCATCGTTCTGATCCGTAAGTGCCCGAACGTGTACGTGGACATCAGCGCGGTGCACTATCGTCCATATCGCTATTGGCAGGCGATGGTTACGGCCATGGAGTACGGCGTGGAGCACAAGGTCCTGCCGGGTTCAGATTTTCCTTCAGCCACGTTGAACAACGTCATCGCCGGGCTGCGCAACATCAATCGCATCGTGGAGGGAACGCAGTTTCCGCGGGTTCCCGTGGAGGTTCAGGACATGATTCTCTACGAGAACTGGAAGGCTTTCTTTCCAAAGTGGACCGAGGATGCGGGAGCCTGCCCAGCCACCAACGAAGCCTGAGCGTGCGCAACGTATCGCACCTTGGCACGATCGGGCGTGGCTGCTCATCGGATTCTTGTGGTTTGCGTACCTGCTCAACCATGCAGATCGCCAGGTCGTCTACACGCTTTTTCCTGCCCTACAACGGGAACTTGGCTACTCAGATGCGGTAGTCGGGCTCACCGGCGCATTGTTCCTTTGGGTGTACGGACTGTGTTCTCCGGTTTCCGGCATTCTCGGCGATCGTATTTCCAAGCGAGTGCTGGTTACAGCCAGCATCGCCATCTGGAGCACGTTCACGATTCTCTCGGGCCTTTCACCCACAGGGGCGTTTCTGCTGTGGTGCCGTGCGCTACTGGGTGTTTCCGAGTCCATGTTCATGCCGGCCGCCTACGCGTTGATGGCGAACGCCCACCGTCCGGAGACGCGATCGAGAGCAATCAGCATATTTGGAACCAGCCAGCTCGTGGGGGTGGCTGTCGGCGGCTCAGTTAGTGGGTACATCGCGGAACACTTTCGATGGCGTGCGTCATTCCTGGTGCTGGGCCTGATCGGTATTCTCTTCGCCGGGCCGTTGTGGATGTTCCTGCGTCGCATGCCCGAACATTTCGAGGGCTGCGTACCAGCGGCGAAGCTGCCCAAGGTGGCCAGCTTCCTAGCGCTTTTTAAAATACCCAGCTTGTGCGTGGTGACAGCATTTGTCTCGATCGGTACGTTCGGGCTCTTCCTCGTTTATACGTGGCTGCCAACATTTCTGTACGACAAGTTCGGGTTAGGGTTGGCGCGTGCCGGGGTGGAGGCGAGCATCTATCCCCAAATTGGCGCGGCACTGGGGCTGCTGGTTGGAGGAATGACGGCAGACCGCTGTTACCGGCGTGCAAAGGAGGGCAGGTTCTGGGTCGTCAGCGCAGGCTTTCTGCTGAGCGCCCCGTGTATTTTCGGGTTGGGCACTTCACCGACTCTGGCGTTGACGCGCCTGTGCGCTCTCGGCTTTGGCTTCTTCGCTGCTTTCATCTCGGGCAACCAGGCGGCCTGCGCGTTTGACGTGGTTCCTGCGTCAGTGCGGGCCTCGACCACTGGAGTACTCAACTTCGTAGGGGCGACGGTCTCCGGCTTCGCACCATTTCTGGGCGGGCTCAGCCGCAGGACGATTGGTATGAACCGGCTGATGAGTTTCACCGCGGTGCTGTTCCTGGTGGCAGGGTTGACGGTTATTTATAGCACGCGGCGATACTTTAGCTCGGATCACCACCTCAGCGGCGAATGAGAGGAGCGCTTACCCGGGTATTCGCCAGCGATTGATGACTTCCCAATCCGGCGTGATGCCCAGGCCAGGCGACTCCGGCGGATAGAGCAAGCCATCTTCGATCCGCAGAGACTCACCGATGATCGACTCGTCGTATCGCAAGGGACCGACGAGATCACAGGTCAAGGGAAGGTTGGCGCAAGCCACGCCCAAATGAGCGGCCGCGGCTGTCGCGATCTGCAGTTCCCCCATGGTCCCAATGAGGCAGGGAATACCGGCCGCTTCCGCGATGGCGATGATCTGCTGCGCTCGCATCAATCCACCCGATTCGCTGACGTAAACGTTAAACACGTCTCCTGCCCGTGCCTGAATGGCTGCGATGGCGTCTCGCGGCGACTGAATGGATTCGTCAAGGCCAATGGGCGTGCTAACGGCGGCCCTCAGTTCTGCGTGACCGGCCAGATCGTGCGCCGCGAGCGGCTGCTCAACCAATTGCAGATCGTATTCTTCCATGCGTCCAATCGCCTTCGCTGCTTCTTTCGCGGATCGGTAATACTCATTCGCGTCGACGCGGAGGGGAAAGCTTGGTCCCAAAACCTTGCGCACAGCGGCGCAACTGCGCGCATCGATCTCTCCTGGACGACCGATTTTGAGCCGGATACTGCGGACTCGGTGGCGTTCCAGATATTGTTTAGCCTCGGCTGCCGCATCCTCCGGTTCACTTAGACCGATGGTCCAGTTCAGCGGCGCAGCAGTTCGCGCCCTGCCGCCCAACAGACGGTATAGCGGCAAACCGGCCGCTTTGCCGGCAATGTCCCATAGAGCCATTTCCACGCCTGATTTCGCCTGACGCCCCCCACTCAGGGTATGGTCCATGCGCGCGACCAGGCCGGAAATCATCAGTGGGTCCTGACCGATCAGGGCAGGCCCGAGATAGGCGTTGATGTCGTACGCGTGGGATGGCCCAAGGCGGTAATAATACAGCGCGCTGGAAACCTCACCGTAGCCGGTAATTCCCTCGTCGGTCTCGATAGCGACCAGCGCGAAATCTGAGTGGGTGAGCACTGCCCGGGCTCCCGCGAAACGCCGGGAACGCGGCGCATGAATTGGGAACGCTTCGATGCGGGTAATCTTCATCGGACCATCGGGCTTAACCTCTCAGCTCTCATAGTTGCTTCCGATTTGGTTTTTGATCTCCCGCACAGCTCTGGGCTGTTATGTAGCAATCCCGCCGCACACGTTGAACGCTTGACCGGTTATTGCTGCTGATTCCTCAGATGCCAACAGAACGGCCATGGGCACGATCTCTTCCGGTTCCACGCGACGGCCAATGGGAGTGAGACGAGACTCCAATTCTTCAAATGATATTCCCAGGCGCTGTGCGTCGTACTGAATCCGCCGGTCGTTCATTTGCGTGCGAACGGGGCCTGGACAGATGGCATTCACCGTGATTCCTTCGCGAGCGACTTCGATAGCCACGGTGCGCGTCAGACCGAGCAGTCCATGTTTGGAGGCCGTGTAGGCGACAGCGTGGATGGAAGGAAGCTTGCCGTTGATGGAAGCAATATTGATAATGCGGCCCCATTTTTTCGCGAGCAGGACCGGCAACACGGCCTTGGTTAACAGGTAAGGGGCAGTTAGATTCAGTGCCAGGGTCTTGTACCAGAGTGCATCGTTAAAGTCGACCACGGGGCTGGGCCCAGCGCTTCCTCCGATGCCGGCGTTGTTTACGAGGATATCGATCGTTCCAAGTGATTCAAGCATCTGCTGGACGACCTTTGCCGGCGCGGCAGAGTCTTCCAAGTCCGCGGGAATGGCGACGGCTTTGCCACCGTCTTGCCGAATCTCTTCCACCAGTGTTTGCAACTCGGCGGTGCCACGGGCGGTGACGGCGATCACCGCGCCCTCACGCGCATAACCGAGCGCTATTGCACGGCCAATACCGCGGCTGGCTCCGGTGATTAGGGCGACGCGGCCCTCTAGTCTTCGCTTGGTCATTGTTTTACGTAAAGTCGAGAGTCATAGAAAATTTGCGACGATGTCGATGGACTCTCCCTCCGGCAGCGTAATTTCCTGTCCGCTGAACTTGTGCCAGCTCCTTCCATCAATCGAAACGCTGCCCAGCTTTCGTGGCAAGCACAGAACAACTGTCCGCGCCTGAAAGCCTGGGGTTCTTGTCACGTGCGCACGGACTCCCGTGGCCGTAGATTCCATTTCGAACGAGATGTGGCCGAAGAAGGTCGGCGCTTTGCGCACGACGATATGTTTGCCAGGGGTAA
>Ga0335069_10001098_pt1 | contig 43576 bp, 35 predicted proteins | sample Lox_Sample_11_FD_206714 | JGI IMG/M metagenome (GOLD analysis project Ga0335069, IMG submission 206714) | Soil microbial communities from Loxahatchee National Wildlife Refuge, Florida, United States - Lox_Sample_1.1 | ecosystem: Environmental > Terrestrial > Soil > Wetlands | place: USA...
CATAATTCCCAGACTGATGCTCAGCAGAGTCCCGATCAGGAAGTATTCAGCGAATCGTTCCGACTTGAATTCCGGGTATCGCGCGATGGATTTTGCGGCAAGGATCAACCCCGCTGTGGCTGGTGATTGGAGCATCAGCGAAGTCATGATCAGAAATCGCTCGAGCCAACCTATATACATTCCAGCGTTCTGAAGTTCTCCCGCCGTGTGTCCCACAAGGCCCAAGTCGCCACTGAGCAGGGGTTTCGTGGCGACGCGGACCAAGCGCCCTCCGCCAAAAACGACACCCACGTACGCCACCAGAATTAGAAGGGTTTTCTCAGCGTGAGATTGAACCCAACTCCCCGCGGCAACCCATTCGCCGCGGGAGGTGCCCGTGAGCAGTTCAGCCGCCACGGCCATCGTGAGCACGCGCAAAGTCTGGCCGGTCACGAGAACGCGGATTTGCTCGGAGCCCTTCGCGACCGCAAACCTTCCCCAGTCAAGAGCGAGGTGCGCGAGGGTTAAGCCCGTAAGGACGGCATAGAAAGACACACTCCGCGCCGACGCCGGGCCGGCAAAACCCGCCAACATGGCTGTTGTAACAAGGTGCAGCCCTCCGTGCTCGAGGTAGGCGACGACCTCGCCACGCTTCCTCCGAGCCAATCGGCGGTCGGACTCAAACACCAAGTCCGTTAATAAGTGGGCTAAGCAGAGGGCTAGAAAGGTTGTACCAAACGCATGCATGAAATTATGCAATTAGCGAGTTTTGCACAGATTCGTGCAAATGAGGAAAGGCCCTCAATATGATCTTTGCCATGCTGTCGATGGTTTCCTCGATGTGCCAGAAGTGGCCCCTTTTCAGGCTCCGGGATGCCGTGGAGACACTGACCCGCAAGGCTCTGGCTGCCAGGTCAACCCGCCTTCTCGAGACGTAGGCGTCTATCGCCTGCCATTGCTTTTCGGTGAGGTTCCAAACGAGCGCGTCGTGGAGACCGTAAACCAGGTTGGCGATCCGATCGAAGTCCCGGTTGGCGGAGCGGAACGCGGTGTACGCCTCGAAACGGTGTGCCCGCCCGCTCTTGGTTTCCTCGATGGCCTGCCGCGCCATCTGGAAGGCTGGACCGCCGAGTTGGTTGACGGGAGGGCGCAAGCGGCCTGGAATAGGACCGATGCCGATTCCGATCCGTAATTGGATGGGCCGCAGTTGCCGGCGGAGATCGAACACCAAACCAGGCACTGCACTGAGCTCCGCCGCAATGGTCTGGAACTCATCGCCCGCCGTGACGGCGTAAGGTAGCCGGATGCGTTTTTGCGCAAGGTGGGTGCGGGTCGCCGTACGCAGCTTCGAACTCAGAAGCGAGCGCAGGCCCGGTGTGGACCTCGATCGCACTACGTCCGCGATAAGCACACCCCAGATTCCCTTGGCCATTTGCATCCTGGGATGCAATTCTATGCATTTGCACTAATGTGTGCAATCAAAATGTGCGGTCCCTGGTGGGCACGCGACGGGGGAGGACGCTTGCGGAACCGTAAATGGTGCGGGGCACCAGCACCCGATGGGCTCTCTCAGCGGGTGATCGCGCCCCGCTCGAATCCAGGCCACTATGCCAGACGCTAAGAGGCTGCGCTACGCGCAAGTAATCCCTGTTCAGCCATGACCTTTTCAAGCTGGGCGCGATTCTCGGGCCGCATGGAAACCATGGGAAGACGGTAAACCTCTTCGATCATGCCCATCATGGCCAAGCCGGCCTTGACGGGGATAGGGTTGGTCTCGATGAAGTTGGCGTGCATGAGTGGCAGCAGTTGGGCGTTCAGCTTGCGCGCTTCGTCGTACTTCCCTTCGAGCAAGAGGTGGGTCAGCCGGACCATGGGGCCGGGGGCTTGGTTCGAAACCACCGAAATCACGCCGACGCCTCCTGCGGCCATAAGCGGCAAAGTGAAGGCATCGTCACCGGAGAGGACCCGGAAGCCCGGTTCCACGGCATTCAGAACATCCATCTGTTGCACGATGCTGCCGGAAGCCTCCTTGATCCCGATGATATTCGAGACCTGCGAGAGACGAGCCACTGTGGCGGGTTCGATATTTGAGGAAGTCCGTCCCGGCACGTTGTACAGGATCACCGGCAGTTCCGTGGACTCCGCAATTGTCTTGAAGTGCTGATAAAGACCCTCTTGCGTCGGCTTGTTGTAATACGGCGCAACCGAGAGGATGCCCTGCACGCCCAGCGCCTTGACTTGACTCGCCAGTTCGGCCACCTTCTTGGTGTTGTTGCCGCCCACGCCGGCGATGATAGGAACTTTCTTGCCGGCCTCTTCCACGACCACGCGAATCACGCCGACGTATTCACCGTGTTCGAGGGTTGGCGTCTCACCTGTCGTTCCGCAAGGAACGAGAAAGTCAATTCCCTCGCGAAGCTGGAACTGCACCAAGCGGCGAAGGGCCGGTTCATCGACCGTACCGTTTTTCCGGAACGGCGTAACCAGTGCTGTGCCGCATCCGCGAATTTCCAGGCTCATAGCGAACCTCCCAAACAGGGGCTAGGGGTTGGAAAACATCAGATTCTCAAGGCTGAAGTCTAAAGCGTGAAGGATAGAAACCTGCATCCCTTATCCTTTACACTTTACCCTTCACAGTTGTCAGCCCCCAACTCCAACACATCTGCAAAACTATAGAGTCCTTTTTTGCCCACGACCCATCTGGCAGCGTAGAGGGCTCCCTCCGCAAAACCCTGGCGGCCCCGCGCGGTGTGGCGCAAGACGACCGTGTCGGCCTCGGAGTCAAAGCCCAATTCGTGGACGCCGGGGATATATCCCGCGCGCACGCTGGCCACCGGAATCTCCCGCTCTCCGAAGTAGGGCTGCACCTGCCGCGCGATTTCGAGCGCCGTACCCGAAGGAGCATCCTTCTTCATCTTGTGGTGTTCCTCCGTGAGGAACGGATCGTACATGGGAAACGGCGCGAAGATTTCCGCCGCGGCGCGCGCCAGCCGGTAGAACAGATTCACGCCGATGGAGAAGTTTGCGGCGTAGACCATGCCCACCCCAGCTTGCTCGATCACGCGGCGGACCTCCGCCTGATGACTGCTCCAGCCGGTCGTTCCTACGACCAGATTTATTCCCAAGGCTGCGACCTCGCGAATGTTTCCGAGCACCGCATCCGGAGTCGTGAAATCCACGCAGACGTCGACGCCCTGGAACTTCTCGCGCGTAATGCCTTGTCCTTGGGCGTTGACGTCAACGTCCATTGCCAAACGCACCTCGAAGCCCCGCTGGGGCGCGAGCTGCGCCAGCGTCTTGCCCATTTTCCCATAACCAAGCAAAGCTAGGTTAATCATGATTCACCGCAAAGGCGCGGAGGCGCGGAGAATAGCTTTCTTAAGCATGTCTTTTCTGTGCCGGGTTGGTTTCCTCTCCGGCACGTTGCGGCCCTGGCCCCAAACCCTCACCAATAATGGTTCACAACCCTCTTGATTCCACGTCGTAGTACCGGAACATTGCAAGCTGGTTGATCTCCATGCTTCTTTCTTAGCCTGCATCCTCCGCGCCTCTGCATCTCTGCGGTGAAATCAGACTTGTCAGTCCAGATACCCCTCTGACTTCATCAGTTCCGCATTTAGCAGTGCAGCGCCGGCGGCGCCACGAATCGTGTTGTGGCTCAGCGCGACGTATTTGTACTGAAGCACCGGGCATGTCCGCACGCGTCCCACGACGGTTGCCATGCCGTGTTCGGTGTTCAGGTCGAACCGAGGCTGCGGCCGGTCGCGTTCCTCGCGTACGACGATGGGATGTTTCGGCGCCGAAGGCAGGTTGCGCTCCTGCGGCACGGAACGATAGGCACGCCAGGCGTTCACGAGGTCTGGGATCGTCGCCTTGGTCTTGAGCGCTATCGAAATGGTCTCGGTGTGGCCGTCTTCCACGAAGACGCGATTGCAGTGCGCGCTGACCAGGAAGTCGCCGGGTTTCACCAGCCCGTCCGTCAGCTTGCCGAGCAGTTTCTGGGTTTCACGCTCCACCTTTTCTTCTTCGCCCCCGATATAGGGAATGACGTTGGCGAGGATGTCGAGTGTGGGCACGCCAGGGTACCCTGCGCCCGAGACTGCCTGCATGCTCGTCATCATGACCTTCTCGAGCCCAAAGGCTCTGTCGAGCGGCGCCAGCGACATTACGAGACCGACCGTTGTGCAGTTGGGGTTGGTCACGATCATGCCCTTCCACCCTCGCTTCTTCTTCTGTTCGCGTGCCAGCGCCAGGTGGTCCGGATTGACGTCGGGGATAAGGAGTGGCACATCCGGCTCCATCCGGAAGTTCGAGGAGTTGGAAACCACCACATGGCCCGCCTCGGCGAATTCCCGCTCGACTTCTCCCGCAACCTTGGAATCGAGCGAGGAGAAGAGCAATTGTGGAGCGCCTCCCGGCTTGCATTCGTGCACGGAAATTTCCCGCGCGGAGTCCGGCATGGGCTCGCGCACCCGCCAGTTGCAGGCCTGCGCGTAAGTCTTACCCGCCGACCTCTCGGACGCTGCGAGCCATTTGAGTTCGAACCACGGGTGATGCTCCAGTAGGCTGACGAACCGCTGTCCGACCATGCCGGTAGCTCCCAAAATGCCCACTTCGGTTTTTTTCATGATGACGTCTAGAGCGGATGTATTCCGCTGTTACCTTTCTGCCCCCATTCTGGTTTTCAAATCTCTTACCATGCGGCAATAAAGATCGACTGCCGCGACAAGGTCGGCTTTGCGCACGCATTCGCGCTCTGTATGCGCCACGCTGATCGATCCCGGCCCCATGAGGAGCGGCCGTCCCCAATTCCCTAGCGCCGGCAAATCCGTCGTGAACGCTACGACGTCCGTTTCGTATCCCTCAAGCTTCTCCATCAGGAGGAGCGGTGTGTCACGGACGAACTCCAGTTCACAGCGGCCCCGGTTGGCTTCCGTAACTGCCTGCCGCGTGGGACCCGAGTCTTCCACGGTTCGAATCAGGATCTGCACCCGGGCCTCATCCGGAACCACGTTGGCGGCGCGGCCTCCGGTGATGAGTCCGATGTTCATCGTGGACGGGCCCAGCACCGGACTTGTGGGCAGCTTCACCTTGCGCACGTCCGCGAGCACGTCCAGCAATTTCTCGATGGCGTTCACACCCAGTTGTGGATAAGCGGAATGGGCCAGCTTGCCGTGCCCGATGATGTCCAGGCGCAAGTTGCCCTTGGTTCCGAGCACCAATTTGTTCTCTGTGGGCTCGCCATTAATAATGAAACGTGAGCCGCACGGATGCAGGTTCGCTTCGCGGGCGCCGTCGCTGATGGTTTCTTCGCCAACCAGGAAGAGCAGAGCGAAATCCTTCACGCCCTCCTGTTTCAACCTCTCGGCGGCCGACACCTGCGCGGCGAGAATGCCCTTGGCGTCGCAAGCACCGCGGCCGTGAATGTATTCCGCATCTTCGTGTGCAGGGAAGAAGGGCGGCACGGTGTCGAGGTGCGTGCTCAGGACGATGTCCGGTTTTCCCCAAGTGGCAAAAACGTTGGCACGATCGCGGGAGACGGGCATCAATTCGGTGTGAAAGCCCTTTTCCGCGAGGTGCGATTTCACGAACTCCGCACAGGCTTTCTCGTGACCGGTGACCGAACCGATGTTGACCAGGTTCTTTGTGAACTCAAATAGTTCCATGGAGAATTCCGATCAGGCGCTTGCCGGAAGGCCAGGGCTATTGTTGCACTGGAAAGGTCCTGTCGCCAAGCGCAACTCTATGACGTTAGCCTACTAAGGAAAACAGCGTCAAGAGCTATCGAGGTCATTGGGCGCGGCCGTCTATCCCTCCAACAGATCTTCGTTCCCGATGCCGGCATCCCATCGGCAGCACTTCCCCAAGAGTTGTGGAGTAGAATGGCGGGCGCTGCGACAGTAACGCACACGCGCCATGGCGCCGGATCATGCCGCCGCCTCGGCGCAGAGGAGATGCCATGCCCCCCAAAACACCCTCAACCAACCGCCGGGCGTTCTTGAAGCTTGCCGGTGCTGCAACTCTTGCCCCGCCTGCCCTTGCCGCCGCAGGTTCCGGCGCAGCTTCGACTGCGCAACGAACCGCGGGACTTCCGCCGCTGAAGATTACTGACGTCCGCGTCATCGTCACCTGCCCGGACCGGAATTACGTTCTCGTGAAGATCCTGACCAACGAGCCCGGCCTGTACGGTGTCGGTGACGCCACGCTGAACGGGCGTGAGCTCGCGGTCGCGACGACGCTTGAGAAGCACCTGGCGCCACTGCTGATCGGGCGCGATCCGGAAGCCATCGAAGACACTTGGCAGTACCTCTATCGCGGCCCTTACTGGCGTGGGGGCCCGGTGCAGATGACGGCGCTGGCGGGTGTGGATCTAGCGCTATGGGACATCAAGGGCAAGCGCGCGGGGATGCCCGTCTATCAATTGCTCGGCGGCCGTACTCGCCAAGGGGCGCTCTGTTACACGCACGCGAGTGGAAGCGAATTTAAGGAGGTGGAAGACGCCGTGCGCCGGGCCATGGAACGCGGCTTCAAGTGCGTGCGTGCCCAGGTGGCCATTCCCGGTCTCGAAGGAACGTACGGCACGGCCAGGCGGAAGACCTCTGAAGAAGTTGCGGGCCGTGTCCCTCAGCAGGCGGACTTGCCGCAAACGGAACTCTTCGAGCCGGGTCCTTACCTGCGGATAGTCCCTAAGCTTTTCGCGCACCTGCGTTCGGCGCTGGGCGAGGAAGTAGAACTGCTCCATGACGTGCATGAGAAGCTTCTGCCGGTCGAAGCCGCGCGGCTTGCGAAGGAGTTGGAGCCTTACCGTCTGTTCTTTCTCGAAGACCCGCTACGCCCGGAATACAAAGCCAGTTTTCGCCTGATTCGTGAGCACTCCACCACGCCCATCGCCATGGGCGAACTCTTCAACACGCTCTGGGATTGCGTGGACCTGATCAAGGAGCAGTTAATTGATTTCATCCGTTGCGACCTGGGGCACATCGGAGGGATCACGAACGCGCGCAAAGTGGCGGCGCTTGCCGAGGCCTTCCAGGTGCGGACCGCGTGGCACGGCCCGGGCGACATCGCTCCGCCGACGCATGCTGCCAATGTACACGTGGATACATCCATTCCCAATTTCGGCATCCAGGAAATGGTCTTTTTCCCCGACGTCGCGCGCGAAGTGATGCCCGGCGGCCCGGAGTTTCAGGATGGCTACATGACGGTCCGCGACGTCCCGGGGCTCGGCACCGATGTGAACGAGGAACTGGCCAAGAAGTATCCTTACAAACGCGCCTATCTGCCCACAGCCCGGCGAAAAGACGGAAGCGTGCAAGATTGGTAAGATCCGCCATCAACGCCAGCCAGCCTTCGCGTGTATCCGGGTGAGATGGGTAGAGCCGGACAGAATCTAGTTGGAGGAACAGGTATGAGTGCGATGACCCGCAGAACCTTCCTCGGCATTACGGCGACGGGTGTGGGCGGATTGTGGCTCGACGATGCATGGCCTCACACCGTCAATCTGGACGAGACCTCCGGCAGTTTTGAGTCTCTCCACAAGTCCTTTGTGGACCCCGATCGGAAGTATAGCATCCGCCCGTTCTGGTTTTGGAACGGGAAGCTGGAGGCTGAGGAAATCAGCCGGCAAATCCACCTCATGGTGGAGCACGGCGTATATGGGGCGTACGTTCATAATCGCGATGGGCTGCAGACTCCGTATCTCTCCGAGGAGTGGTGGCAAGTTGTAGGCGCCGCTTTGCAAACTGCCCGGGAAGCGGGTTTCTCACTCTGCTTCGTCGATGATTTCGAATGGCCCAGCGGCGAAGCGCGCGATTATTGGATGCCGGGCATCAACAAGAGCCGCGTGGTGGCTGCCAACCCTGATTTCCACATCCGCGTGCTGCGGCCTGCTGAGACGCTCGTGACAGGTCCCAAGCGGGTTGAGATTCCCTTGCTGCCGGCGACGCAGGTGGTCGTTGCCGGCCGGCAATTGTCCCCGGGACGTATCGAGGGGGCCACGCTCCGCACTTTGCCCATCACGCTGGGTGAGAAAACCCTAGTCTGGCAGGTACCTGAAGGAGAGTGGCTGATCGTGTCTTATCAACTCCGGCCGTCGCAGACTCCCGACGGCGGCACAGTTGACCTGATGAATCCTGACGCGGTTCGAAAGTTCATCGATCTCTACTACGAGGAGTTCTACCGCCGCTATGGTGAGTACTTTGGCAACGTGTTTCCCGCAACGTTCGCCGACCACGAAGGAAGTTACGGCGGAACGATAGGTTGGACACCGCGATTGTTTGAAACCTTCCGGCGCAAGACCGGTTACAGCCTCGAGCCTTTTCTCCCTGCCCTGGTCTATGACATCGGGGTGAAAACGGAAAAGGTCCGCTGCGATTACGTCGATACCGTGAGCGACCTTTATTCAACGAGCTTCTTCGCGCAGGTCAACGACTGGTGCCGCGCACACCATCTCCAGTATTGCGGCCACGTCTGGGAGGAATCACTCTTCTTTGGCCCGTGGGTTCAGGGGGACTTCTATCGGATTCTGCGCGCCATGGGACAACCCGCCTGCGATACGCTGGTGGAATGGGCCCGGCAATCAGTGTGGCTGAAGGAAGTCGCATCGGTGGCGGGTTTCGAAGGCCGCCACGTCGTGTGCGAGAACCAGGGTGTGCAGGGGGGTGACTCGTACCTGTCGCCGGAGCGCATGCGGCGCGTGTCCAATTGCCTTGGTGCCTGGAACGTCGCGGAGTTTATTCCCCACGCGTTCGATTACGACCTGGGACGCATCAACTTCCCGCCTGATTGGTTCCTGAGCCAGCCGTTTGTGTCGCACTTCCGCGCCTATGCTGACCAGATGCGCCGCATCAGTTATATGAACCGCGAGAGCGAACACGTGGCGGACCTGCTGCTCTATTACCCGCAAGTGTCGATCTGGGGTCAGAGTTCACCGGCTTTTCGCACCGACAGGCCCGCTAGCGTCACCGACTCCACTTTGTGGAGCCACGATGCGGCTGAAACGAACTCGGGTTACGCGCAACTGAAGCTGCGATTAACCGATGGGGGCCTGGATTTCAAAGTTGCTGACGACAGCTATCTGGCAGACAGCCGCATCGAGGATAAGACGCTGGCCATTGCAGGGTCGCGTTTCCGCGTTTTGGTGCTCCCGCCGATGTCCACGGTCCGGCGGCGCACGGCCGAGCGCGTGAGCGAGTTCTACCGCGCTGGCGGCACGGTGATCGCCATTGGCCGCGTACCGTTCATTTCAGCAGAAGAGGGCCGGGACGACCCCGAGTTGAAATGCCTGTGGGATGAGTTGTTTGACACTACCCCTGGCCTTCAACCCTTCACACTACGCAGTGGCGCGGGCGGCGGGAGTGCTTACTTTGTTTCCGGGTCTGTGGATGACGCCGTGGCTTTGTTGGACAAGCTCGCCGACCGCGATTTCGAGATCACCGCCGGGCCCAAGGACCACCTCTACTTTCTGCACAAGAAGAAGCAGGATGTCGATTTCTACTGGATCGTAAACGACTCTCCCACGCCGCGTACAAACCTTTTGCGACTGCGCACCGCGGGCCGGCCGGAACGGTGGGACGCGGTCACCGGCAGGCGCGCTCCGCTGTTCTACAGAACCGAGACCACATCGACGATGGTCCGTCTGGCGCTCGGTCCTTGGGATGGAGCCTACGTCGTCTTTGACCCGACGGGCCCAGCTCAACCGATGGAACTTAAGGCGACCAATCTGGATGAGTTCAGTATTGAACGCTCTGCTCCGGGCGGACCTCTCGTTCATGCACGCACGCTAGCTGGCACCGGGCCCTTGTTCGTTGATCTGAGCGACGGCCAGCGGCACTATCGGGGTGAGTATCTTCCGGCCTCGGTCTCGCCACTGGAGATCACTGGGGAGTGGAAGGTGACGGTGGACGCCGCGGCGATTACGATTCCCTGCGCGCAAGTGAAGGATGATCCTCTCGATCAAGGTCTCGAAGCGCATTGGTTCGAGCCTGACGCAAGCGCTGGCGCCTGGGAGCAGCTTTGGCTTTCGCCGATGAACTGCTCACTGCGTGAGTGGAACGTGTTGGGGCCTTTTCCCAACCCGGACGACCGCGGGCTCGATGAGGTCTACCCCCCGGAGAAGGAGATCAACTACGAGGCGGCGTATGAAGGTGAAGGCCGGCAGGACATGCGGTGGGCGACCGTCAACAGCGCGGAGCAGGACGTTGAGGGGAAGACCGGATGGGACTGGCCTTTAATCCACGTTACCGGTGGCCCTTTTGCTCCTTCGAGCAACATCGTCGATTACGGAAAAGCCTTGGAGGCTGCGCAGGCACCGAGCGGCACCTTCTTCGCGCAGACCAACTTGTATTCTCCCCGCACGCAGGCAGGCATGGTAATCCTGGCCACAGGGAATCCCTGCGCGGTGTGGATGAACGGGAAGCAGGTCTATTCGCGCTGGTTGCGCCCACTCTATAACGAACTGGCAGATGGATTTGCCTTTCGCATTCCGGCGGAACTCCAAACGGGGTGGAATAGCCTGCTCGTGAAGTTCCTCCACAGCTCCGAAAGCGACAAGGCCGGCCGTTTCACCTGCCGGGTCGAAGGCCCCACCGGGGAGGGGTTGGCGGGCGTCGTCGCGAGCCCCCGTCAGGTTGCCGCCAATCGACTCCAGGGCCCGCAGGGCTTCCGGTGGCTGCGAATTCCCGTGCCGGCCGTGGCCAAGGTGCTGCGCGTACCGCGTCTTCAAGATCCCTGGTGGGTTTGGGTTGATGCAACCCCTGCTCGCACCGCGTCTGAGATCCCGCTGCCGAAGGAAACTCGCTGTGTCACGATACGCGTCAAGGCTGACGAAAGGCTCGATCGGCCTTTTGAGTTCGCAACGGCATCCGCGTCTGGTCCGCTTGGAACGTGGACCGTTCCAGGCCTCGAACATTTTTCCGGACACATGACGTACGAGAAAACGTTCGAGGTCCCCGCGTCTCTGCTTGAAGAGCATGTCTTGCTGGATTGCGGGCAGGTGGGCGTGGCCGCTGAGGCCTGGGTGAACGGCGAGCTGGTGGGAGGACGACCGTGGCAACCGTTCGTATTTGAAGTCACGGGGCACTTGCGCCCGGGCCGCAATCAGTTAAAGGTCCGGATCGCGAATACGGAAGCGAACGCGCGCGCGGTGGGAACCTCCGCGGATATCCTCAAGAACATCGACCTGAACGGCTGGCTGGGCCCGGTGCGTCTGGTTCCTTACGTTGAGCGAACCATCGTATGTCGCCCTGCCTGAGCGATGCACCCGTTGCGGACGACGGCCGGGGGCGCATCGGGGAAGGAGGATGGCTCCCGCCGCGTGGGCGGCTCAATTTGGCCGGATTAGCACACCGGTTGACGCCGCGCAGTCTTCGCAGTAAAGTAACCGCCTACTAACGTCGCAAGCCACGTCTCCCCCGCGAGGGGGGAGCCTCCTGCCGATCGGCACTTTAGCCAGGAGAACCCGGAACATGCAAGGTTCTATGCTCATAACCGTAGGAATATGGAAGTCCAGGCGTGTTGTTTGGGGGTTGTGGGCGGCCGCCCTATTTGTCGGCACACTCGTGCTTGCCGGTTGCTCCTCGAAGCCCGCGGATTCGCCGAGCGTTCAGCAAATGGAGTTCCGTGTCCCCGTCACGGTTGCCAAAGCGCTGGTGAAAACCGTTCCGGTGCAGGTAGAGGTGATCGGAAACGTGGAGGCTTACTCCAATGTCTCGGTTCGCACCCAGATTGCGGGTGAAGTCGAGCGCGCGTATTTCACGCAGGGCCAGGACGTGAAGAAGGGACAACTGTTGTTCACGCTCGACCGCCGTCCCTTCGAAGCTGCGCTGCACCAATATGAAGCAAACCTGGCGCGCGATCGGGCGCAACTTGCGAACGCCCGGGCCCAGGCTGACCGCAACAACAAGCTGTACCAGGAAGGCATCATCTCCAAGGACCAGTACGAGACGATTCGCACTAACGCCCAGGCTCTTGAGGCCACGGTGCGCGCCGACCGGGCGGCGATCGAGACGGCCAAAGTCAATTTGAGCTACTGTTCTGTCTATTCCCCGCTGGAGGGCCGGACGGGAAGCTACCAGGTCTATCCCGGGAATATCGCGAAAGTGAATGACTCCGTCCTGGTCGTGATTAACCAGATCCATCCCATTTACGTGACCTTTGCCGTGCCGGAACAATACCTCGCCCAGGTGAAGGAATTCCAGGCCCGACGCGCGCTCGAGGTGCAGGCTCTGATTCCCCAGGACACGCGGCCGCCCGCCACGGGCAAACTGGGTTTCATCGACAATACGGTGGACGCGACGACGGGCACCATCAAGATGCGGGCCACCTTTCAGAACGGCGACGCGCGCCTGTGGCCCGGGCAGTTCGTGAACGTCGTGATCCGTTTGACCACTCGCCCCCATACCACCGTCGTCCCCTCGCAGGCAGTGGAGACCGGGCCCACCGGCAAGTACGTGTTTGTGGTAAAGCCCGACACCACGGCCGAACTGCGTCCCGTCGTGGCGGGTGAGTCCGTCGCCGGAGAGACGATCATCGAAAAGGGGCTTGCCCCGGGTGAGTCCGTCGTTACCGACGGCCAGTTGCTGCTGGCTCCCGGGTCGAAGGTGGAAATCAAAAAGGGAGCATGACGACAGTGGTCAGTTGCTAGCAGCGGTTCTTCGGTAGCTGGTCACTAGCCACTAACCACTTTCTTTGCGCACTCCCGCGACACTTTAGTCAAGGCACCATGAATCTCGCTGAACTTTTCATCCGCCGGCCCGTCATGACGACGCTCACGATGCTGGCGATCCTGGTTTTCGGGATCATCGCCTACCGTGAGCTTCCCGTCAGCGACCTGCCCAACGTGGACTATCCAACCCTGGAAGTGGACGCCGGGCTGCCGGGTGCCAGTCCTGAGACGATGGCCTCCGCTGTGGCGACGCCGCTGGAACGCGAGTTCTCCACGATTGCCGGCTTGGAGGCGATGAATTCCACGAGCACCCAGGGCGGCACGCAAGTCACCCTGCAGTTCGCGCTGAGCCGCAACATTGATGCCGCCGCGCAGGACGTGGCCGCCGCCATCACGCGTGCGCGGGGCAGCCTTCCCACCGACATGCCGGAGCCGCCATCCTTCCGGAAGGTGAATCCCGCCGACTCGCCTATTCTCTACATGGCGATTTACTCCGACACGCTGCCGCTGACCGTCGTGGACGACTATGCCGACACGCTGATGGCGCAACGCATCTCCATGATTACGGGCGTGGCGCAGGTGCAACTGTACGGTGAGCAGAAGTATGCCGTACGCGTGCAGCTCGATCCCCAGGCGCTGGCGGCGCGGGGCATGGGTATTGACGAAGTCTCCGACGCCGTACGGAACGCCAATGTCAATTTGCCCACGGGCACGCTGTTCGGCACGCATAAGTCCTTCGTAGTGCAAGCCAACGGGCAACTGCGCAACGCGGCTGCTTACCGGCCCTTGATTGTCGCCTATCGTAACGGCGCGCCGGTCCGCTTGGAGGCACTTGGGCAGGTCGTCGACAGTGTCCAGAACAACAAGGTGGTCACCTGGTACAACGGGACCAATTCCCTGATATTGGCCATTCAGCGGCAGCCTGGCACCAACACGGTGCAGGTTGTGGATAACATCCGCCGCCTGCTTCCGACCTTCCGCAAAGAGATTCCCCAGTCCGTCTACCTGGCGACCCTCTACGATGCCTCGGTGAGCATTCGCGACTCGGTGGACGACGTGAAGTTCACGCTTTACCTGACGTTGTGCCTGGTGGTGCTGGTCATTTTTCTTTTCCTGCGCAACGTGTCGGCCACCATCATCCCCAGCCTGGCGCTGCCCATGTCGATCGTGGGCACGTTCTCCGTGATGTACCTGCTGGGCTACGCGGTAGATAACCTCTCGCTGATGGCGCTCGTTTTGGCCGTGGGTTTTGTCGTAGACGACGCCATCGTCATGCTGGAAAACATCGTGCGCCACCTGGAGGCGGGCGAAGGCGTCATAGAAGCCGCGCTCAGCGGGTCGAAGGAGATCAGCTTCACCATTCTCTCCATGACCTTGTCGTTGGCCGCCGTCTTCATTCCCGTGCTCTTCATGGGCGGGATCATGGGGCGCCTGCTGCATGAGTTCGCGGTGACGATCATTTCCGCCGTGCTGGTTTCGGGTGTGGTTTCGTTAACGCTGACTCCCATGCTCTGCAGCCGTTTCCTTCGTCATGTGAAGTCCGAGGAGCACGGCTGGCTGTTCAACTTCTTCGAGCGCGGCCACGAAGCGATGCTTGCGGCTTACGACTGGAGCCTCAAGAAAGTCCTGCGCTTTCGTCTCGCGACCCTGCTCCTCTCATTCGTGATTGTGGGAGTCACCGTCTGGCTCTTCGTGCGGATGCCCAAGGGTTTTCTTTCCCCTGAAGACAGCGGGTTTGTCTTCGGAGTCACGCTCGCCGAGCAAGGCATCTCCTTTGACTCCATGCAGGCGCACCAGAAGGCCGTCGGCGACATCGTGTTGCAGGATCCCAACGTGGATAAAGTGATGTCCTTCGCCGGAGCCGGAGGGCCGGGTGGTGCAGGGAACTCCGGGTTCTTTCTTTTGCACCTGAAACCTCGTCCCAGCGGTAGCGTGCAGATGCTCCAGTGGTTCAAAGACCGCTTGCACGTCTCTTATCCGCGCGATCCCGCCTTGCGCTATGTCCACACCGACCAGGTGATCCAGGAGTTGCGTCCGCAGCTTCTGGCTGTCCCCGGCGTGCTGGCGTTCATGCAGAACCCTCCCCCCATCCAGTTGGGCGGGCGCTACACCAAGAGCCAGTACCAATTCACGCTGCAGGGGCCGGAAACCCAGGAGTTGTACCGCGAGGCGTTGAAGCTGGAAGGCGCCGTGCGCGGGCTGCCCGGACTTCAGGACGTTAACACCGACCTGCAAATCTCGAACCCCCAGGTGGACGTCAACATCGATCGGGACAAGGCGAACGCTCTGGGGGTGACGGCCTACCAGGTTGAAAACGCTCTTGAGACGGCCTACAGTTCGCGCCAGGTTTCGACAATCTACACCCCTAACAATCAGTACCGGGTGATTGCCGAACTGCTTCCGCAGTACCAGATGGACCCGAAGGCGCTTTCCTTGATCTACCTCCGCTCGGGCAGCGGCCAGTTGGTCCCGCTGAACACGGTGTCCAAGCTCACGCAGTCGCTCGGCCCGTTGCAAGTCAACCACTCGGGCCAGTTGCCCTCCGTCACCATCTCGTTCAACCTTGCCCCGGGAACGGCCTTGGGCGATGCGGTGAATCGAGTTGAACACGTCGCCCGCGAGACCCTGCCATCCGACTTGAGTGCCAATTTCGAGGGCGAGGCCCAGCAGTTTCAATCTTCGCTGGTCGGGTTGGGCGTTCTCCTCGTGATCACGATCCTCGTGATCTACATCGTGCTGGGGATTCTCTACGAGAGTTTCATCCATCCCTTGACGATTCTCTCCGGCTTGCCCTCGGCGGCGCTCGGAGCCCTGGTGACGCTGAAGTACTTCGGCTATGACCTGGACCTTTACGGTTTCGTGGGCATCATCATGCTGATCGGCATCGTGAAGAAGAATGCCATCATGATGATCGATTTCGCTCTGGATGCGGAGAGGACCGGCGGCAAGAGCACGGAAGAAGCGATTTATTACGGAGCGCTGGTGCGCTTCCGGCCCATCATGATGACGACCATGGCGGCGCTGATGGGAACGCTTCCCATCGCTGTCGGCTTCGGCGCGGGAGCGGACTCACGGCGCCCGCTGGGCTTGTGCGTGGTGGGAGGGTTGGTCTTCTCGCAACTCATCACGCTCTACATCACTCCGGTCTACTACACCTACCTTGATTCCTTCCAGAAGTGGCTGCGCGGAACTCCGAAGGCCAAACAGGCAGTGGCGATCTCAGCGTAGAGAGGTGCTGGGCTTCGAGTCACATTGTCAGCAAGATCGCCTCCTCGTGATCCTTCCGTAATCCGCCGGTAGAGGCGGGCGAAGATCGCCGGGGCGCCGCTACAAAATCCGCTTCGCAATCACATCTATCCCAACCACCGTGGCTGGGATTCATGCGCCGCCCGCGGGCCTGCTCTGGATGAAATTCACTTCGAATTCTTGCTTTTACTTTGTTTTTTTGGCGACAATTTGATATGTTTCGGCCGGGCGCGTAATGTATTTACACTATTACAGATAACATTATTTCCCTTCAGGGCACCGAAAGGACAATGGATGAACATTCGAATTGTTCGTTTTGTTCTCATGGGATTTCTGTCGCTAACGCTGGTGCCGCTCCGGTTGAGCGCGCAGAGCTTTAACGCCACGATCAGTGGCTCTGTCACCGATCCGTCCGGGGCAGCCGTCCCGGGGGCGAAACTCACGCTCCGCGCTTTGGGTACCAACACTACCGCAGCGACCACGTCGGGAACGGACGGGCTCTACTCGTTTCCCAACCTTGTGGCCGGTGCGTTCGAACTGTCAGCGCAAGCTGCCGGGTTTAAGGATTACACGCAGCGGGGGATCATTCTCCGCATCAACGAGCAGGCGCGGGTGGACATCGCGCTACAGGTCGGCGAGGCTCACCAGACCGTGACGGTCTCTGACAATGCCTCGCCTCTCAACTACGAAAATGCCCAGCTTGTCGAGGGCGTCACGCCGGAGTCGTTGCGCGACCTGCCCTTACTGCTTTCGGGCAACATTCGCTCCGCGGCGCAATTTGCGGTGCTGATGCCCGGAGTGAATACCGGAACCGGCAATGGCGCCTATGACGCCCGCATCAATGGCGGCCAGCAATCGGGCGATGAAGCGACGATTGACGGCGTCACCATGCAGGATTCCATGAACAGCCAGAGCGGCATGACCGAAGCCTACACGGACCACCCCATGTCGCCCGACGCCATCAGCGAAATCAGCGTGCTGACGTCGAACTACGAACCGCAATACGGCAGCACGACGTCGGGAGTCATCGCCGCCGTGACCAAGTCGGGAACGAGCGAATTTCACGGTGTGGCCTATGAATTTGCGCGCAACGCCGCACTGAATGCGCGGCAGTTCGGCGTGCCTGACCGTCCGCCCGACATCGAGAACGACTTTGGTGGGACTATTGGCGGCCCCGTCAAGATCCCCAAGCTTGCCTGGAGCGGGCGAAAGAAGACCTACTTCTTCGCGAGCTACGAGATGTTTCATATCCGCGGAGGTGCCAAGACGCCGGTTATCAGCATTCCTTCCATGAAGGAGCGGGCTGGTGATTTCAGTGATTGGACCAATCCGCAGACGGGCGCCCTAATCCCAGTTTACGACCCGGACACGACGCGCGCGAACCCCACCTATGATTCCACGCAACCCGTGGGTCCTCAGAACCCGCCCTATTTACGCGACCAGTTCATGGGGTGCAACGGTGACCAGCCGAACGTGATCTGCTCGAGCGACCCACGCTTGGCGAATTCGTTGGCCAAGCAGTGGTTTCAGTATCTGCCCACTCCCACTTTTTCCGGCCCGCTGAATAACTACGTTGTGCCCGTGCCCGTCCCGGACACGGTCTTTTCGGATTCCAGCCTGTTGGATACGCGGGTGGACCACTACCTGGGCGACAAGGACCACTTTACTTCCACGGTGCATTATCACGGATCCGCAGGATCCGGTGCTTCGAACCTCCCCCGGGCCTTGGCCAGCGAGCAGCCCTACGGAGTCAACTATGGGTTTCTCGACCGGGCGAGCTGGGATCACACCTTTACGCCGACTCTCTTAAACAACTTGAACCTCGGTTACAACACCGAGAACATCATTGCGACCTGCCTGGATATGCCTTACGCCACCAAGGTGCCGCAGATTGCGGGCGTGGCCAGCCACGACCTGCCGCCCATTATCACCATGTCGTCATTCCAGCAGTTTGGGTGTACGGGCAACGCCAAGGAGCAGCGCCCGGAAGAAGTGCTGAACGACCTGCTGACCTGGGTACACGGAAAGCACACGGTGAAAATCGGCGGCGAAATTCGCAAGCTGGGGTACAACAACACCGGGCCTTACAATGAGTCCGGCACGTTTAACTTCGCAGATAGCGAGACCGGGATCCTTGGACCGACCAGCGGGAATGCGGTGGCCAGTTTTCTGCTGAGCGAGGTTGACAACGCCAGCGCCGGCTTCCAGACCGTGACCAGCCAGTACCCCCGCGGCAGCCAGTGGAGCCTCTACGCCGGTGACACCTACAAAGTGACTTCGAAGCTGAGTCTCAACTACGGCGTCCGCTGGGACGTTTCAACACCCGCCACTGAAAAGTTCGACAACCTCTCGTTTTTTGATCCTGTTGGGAACAACCCGGAGGCGGGGCGCCCCGGAAGGCTGGCCTTTGCGGGAAGCAAGTGGGGCGACGCGAGCTTCGGCAACAGGCATCCCGAGAATACCTGGTTCAAGGGGTTTGCACCCCGGCTGGGGGTGGCCTACTCTCTTACGCACAAGACGGTCATCCGTACCGGTTACGGGATCTTCTTCGCCAATGCCTACTACCCGGGATGGAACGGCGGAGTATCGCAGGATGGTTTTGCCGCCAATCCGACTTTCTCGAGTTCACTGGGCGGAATGCAGGCGGCCTTCCTGCTCAATGAAGGCTTCCCGCAGAACTTCCCCCAACCGCCGTTCATCGATGCCTCGGCGGACAATGGCAGCGGCAGTATCAACTACCGCCCGTTTGACGCGAACCGCTTGCCTTACGCCCAACAATGGAATTTGACGGTGGAGCACCAGATCACCAGCAATTTCTACATTAATGCTTCCTACGTGGGGAACAAGGGCACGCGCTTGCTCTCGCAAGTAGCTCCCTTGAATGCCCTCAACCCCGCCCTGCTTTCCATGGGAGAGCAACTCCTTGACGAGTTCCAGCCGGGTCAAGCCTCGCTGGATGGCGTGGCTGCGCCTTACACAACTTGGGCCGGGGAAATGCAATGCACGGCTTACGTGGCCCAGGCGCTCTTGCCCTATCCGCAGTATTGTGGTTCGCTTTTCGGCCAGAACGAGAATGCGGGTAACTCCACTTATCACTCCTTTCAGATAAAGGCGGAGAATCGCCTGTCGCATGGTTTGTGGTTCCTGGCTGCCTACACCGGTTCCAAGCTCTTGACCAACACGGACAACGTGCAGACCGAGAGCTTGTCTTGGAGCGGCGCGCACGGCGTGATCTCGCCCTATCAGCGCGAGCGCAACAAGGGGCTTTCGGTGGATGACGTTCCACAACTGCTCTCGATAGCCCTCACTTACGAACTTCCGGTGGGGAAGGGAAAGCGGTTCCTCGGGAACGTTGGACTGGTGGACAAGCTGATCGGCGGCTGGGAGGTCTCCTCAATTGGCCGCTTCACCTCCGGCACTCCGCTCTTTTTCCGGTCCGGCACCTGCAACATCCCAAGCGCTTTCGCGGAGAGCTGCATCCCGGCGATCTTGCCGGACGCCGACCCGTGGGCACAATCGAAGAGCAGCTTCGATCCCAACAGTCCGCTGATGAATGTGAATGCCTTCGAAAGCACCGACAAATTTAACTTCTACGCCGGCCAAGGCCCGCGTATCTCGAACCTGCGCGGTTTTGGATTCCACAACCAAGACCTCAGTCTCGTGAAGAACACACGGCTGACCGAGCGCGTGGGATTCCAGTTCCGGGCGGAATTCTTCAATGTCTGGAACTGGCACGTTTTCGATTGCACCAGCCAGTGCCAGGGCGCACTGGCCTTCGACAACGATGTTTCCAGCCCGAGCTTTGGCTTGTGGAACGGCCAGGTCAGCACGCCACGTAATATCCAGTTCGGTTTGAAGTTGGTCTACTAGTCGGCAAGGTCTCTTTATGCGCGCGGGGCGCCTTTCCGCAGAAAGGCTCCCCGCGCGTTCTGGTTCTGGACTTTTGTTTGTTGCTTGCCGGTCTGAATCCTTTGTATCTCTTTATTCCGCTCTAGTTCATGTGCACAGGAGCACCTGCCAAGTCATCCATGAAAATCACTCACAGCCTGATCATCGTATGCAGCTTGGTTTTGGGCATGGCGTCTACAGCCGCCGCGGAGCAAGGTCGAGTTCAGTTTCTACAGCAGGGAGATCGCATTACCGTCGCTAACGATTACGTGGAGAGGGTTTGGCTGACGACGGACGGAACGTTGAAGTCGGAGCAATTTACGAACCGGCTCGCCCAACGGAGCTATACCCTGTGCGGCGAGGAGTTCGAAATCGATCTCAGCTTCGCCCGGTTGAAATATGATGCCGAAAATCCCGTACGGCTCACTTCGAGAGACTTCAAGATTTCGACCGTGGAGACGGCAGAAACCCCATCGGGAGGGCGGCGCGTCCTGCTTCACCTCGAGTTGCGCCGTCCGATCTCTGACGAAACCGGTCTGCAAGCCACGGTTGTTTATGAGTTGAACCCCGACGATTTCTACACCCGGCAATGGATTGAGCTGAAGGCAACGGGGAAGGGAACGCTTTTCCTTGACGCTGTTTGGCCGCACGTGAACCACTGGTCCCCGGGCGGCTTCCGGCTGGGAGGACTGGGGCAACCGCTCCTTTCGGACGATCTCTTTCTGGGGCTCGAATATCCTTCCAGCATTAATAGCGCACAGGATGGAGAAGTGAAGCTCGGATCGCGCCTAGGATTGAACATCCCCGCCGAGGGGTTCAAGAGCGAAGCCGTGGTGCTGGGCGTCGCGGCCCGCGGGAATGCTCACGCGGCGTTCATGGACTACGTGCAACAAGTCCGCCGTGCCGCACCGCGCCCGTTCATTCTCTATAACACCTGGTATGACTTGCCGGGTGTGGAGATGACATCCGCGAAGGTCCTGGAGCGGATTCCCATCCTCGAAAAGAACCTCTTCGAAAGATATCCGCTGCGTCTCGACAGCTTTGTGCTGGACGACGGTTGGGACGATCCGCAGAACCTCTGGCGCGTCGACCGGCAACGCTTCCCCGGCGGATTCCACGATCTTGTCGGTGCCTTGGGCGAGAACGGCAGCAAACTGGGAATCTGGTTTGGACCTTTGGGGGGCTACGGGGGAGGCCCGGCCACGAACCGGTCAGTGCGCATCGCCACGGGGCGGCGTCAGGGCATGGAGATTAGCTCCAACGAGGACTACTTCTGTCTGGCCGGGAAGAACTACAGCGCTTACTTGCGCGACTCCATGCTGCGCCTGATTCGGGACTATGGTGTGAACTATTTCAAGCTGGATGGGATTCCCTTTGCCTGCAGTGCGCCCGACCATGGACACCCCGTGGGCATCTACTCGCGCGAGGCCTACGTGCGCAGCGTCATTGACCTTGTAAAGGCCCTCGACGCCGCGAACCCACAGGCCTTCATCGGGCTTGCTACCGGACCCTGGCTCAGTCCCTGGTGGTTGCGTTACGCCGATACGGTAGATTACGGCGGTGACGACTTTGCTTACCTCGACGCCGTTCCTTCCTTGACGCCGCGCCAGAGCGCTCTGAGCTACAACGATTCGGTCCTTTACCGCAACTATGCGGAGAAGCAGGTTCAGTTCCCGATGTCGTCGCTGGACGGGGAAGGAATCATCAAGGGCACATACAACCTGTTGGGAGGGGAGAATGAGCCCCTGGAAGACTGGCAGGACACGGTCGTAAGTTTCGCGGGGTCAGGCCTGATGCGGGCGGACCTTTACCTGTCGCCTTCGATATTGAAGCTGCAGGAATGGGAGGCGCTGGGCAGGTCGCTTGCCTATTTCGAGGCCAATGCCCACCCGCTGCTAGATAACAGCACTTGGGTGCTGGGCAATCCCGCCGCGGGTGAAGCGTATGGCTTTGTTCATTCTGGCGCGTCAAAAAGCATCGTGATGCTGCGCAATCCCTCGCTGGAACCCGCGCGCGTGAGATTGCCTCTCACTTCGGAGAACGGTTTCGTTCCTTTCACACAGCCGCAAGAAGCTGAAGTTGTGTTCCCCTTCCGTGAAGTGCTGGCGGGCGAATTCCGTGACAGCGATACACTTGCGGTGACCCTTGATGGTTTTGAACAGCGCGTCATCGAATTTCGGCCTCGCGACGCGCACCACGCGGCCATCGAGGGAGTGCGATATTCGGTCCGGGCCGTGGATCGCGAAGGTGCGCACTTAGCGGTCTTTGGCGAGCCGGGAACCAGTGTTCCCGCGTACTTCCCGGGTGACGCGGGCCTTGCGATTGTGGAAGTGGATGGGAAGAAGGCGAGCCAGGAAACTGCCGGGGTCGGCGGGAAGCTCCTCCTGCGGTTTGGCGAAGGGAAGGGAGGATCGATCCAGCCCAGGTTCTCCGAACCGTCGATTAGAATTGGCGGCACTGACGAGAAGGGAAGGGACGTACAAGCTGTATTCGCCGTTCAAATCCCAACGGATTTTGAGAACAACCAAGTGGGTCTGTTGGTGCAATCTCCGCAGGCACTCGGCGACGTCAAGGCGGAACTGAAGGTTAACGGGAAGGCAGCGTCGCCCGCGATTCGCAAGGGAGAGCGCCAGTTCTGGTATTGGTGCGGGATCGATCTAGTGGCGGGGAGCTACCGGCTGGAACTTACCCTTCATCTGCCGGCCGGACATGCCCCATCGCCCAGGGTGTCGGGCTGGCTCCGGACGCGTCATAGATTGGCGAGCAGAGAGCTTGTCCTGAAGGCCGGGGCTGGCCAGGGAATGAACTCTGCCACAAGCGATCCGCTGCCGGCGTCGTCGGGAATCGAGAGAAAGACCTACCGCCTGTTTGACGAGGTCCTTGAGTAGCGGGTGGCGCTGCTGGCAGCCGATTTGGGGATAGCTGGTCCGGATCTCTCACCGCTTTTTGGATGTTAGGGGAAGGTCAGGGCTTCAGCCCTGCCGCCATCGTGGTCACCAACCCTCTTTGTGTTCCGCGCCCCGCGCAGCTTGCGATTGCAAGCTGCGCGGGGCGCGGAACAAGGGGAGCATTCTGCGCGCGTCTCAACGGCGGGGCAGAAGCCCCGCCCTTCCCAAAACCGATGAGAGATCCGAGCAAACGGTGATTCCACACACGCGCTCGTTGCGTGCTTGTTTGGGAGAGCCCCACCGTGTTAGCGTGGCGTCGTGGAGGGGTGGCGGAGGCAGACTATGCCGATTGTCCCGCCATCGGGAAAAGGCTGTGCTCACGCGAACGAGTTACGTATTGATTGTCGCGTTGCTGATCGCGCTTGCTGGCGGTTCGACTGCTGCCCAACGGTTACACCTCGACGACACCCCTTCCACAGAGCTGACGCTGGAGCTCTACCAGCGGCTGCCGCTCGAAGAGCCGCAGCGAGCTGCGCTGCGTACTGCAGTTCGGGCGCGCCAATACGGACATGCTGAGGAATTGCTAGCTCGCGAGATCGAAAAACAGCCCAAGTCTCAGGGGCTGTTGACTGCGGTGGCGGGCATCTTCTTCCTGGACGGCAAATACCTGAATTGCGCGGTCGCCATGAAGAAGGCGGAGGCCCTGGCGCCGCTGGCCGACCGCGACCGTTTCACGCTGGCCCTGAGTTACATCATCCTGAATCATCAGGATTGGGCGCGTCCGGAACTGGAAAGGCTGGCAACTTCGAGCCCCTCGAATCCGCTTTATCCCTACTGGCTCGGCCGTATCGATTACGATGCGATGCAGTATAGGGCCGCCGTTGAGCACTTCCAAAAGGCGCTGAACCTAAATCCGGGGTTCATGAAAGCGTACGACAATCTGGGGCTCTGCTACGAAGCTCTGGCCCAGTATGACGACGCCATGCATGTCTACCAGCAGGCGATTACCATGAATCGCGCCGCACAGGTCCCTTCGCCCTGGCCTCCTTTGAACCTGGGCACGCTGCTCGTAAAACTGGGGAAACTGGACGAAGCAGAAACCTGCCTGGAGGAATCACTGAAATATGATCCCCACTTCCCTAAAGCGCATTACCAGATGGCCCTGCTGAGGGACAAGCAAGAGAACGATGGCGCAGCCCTTCAGGAACTCGCGGAGGCGGTTCGCAACGATCCCGACTATCCTGAACCGCACTATCTTCTGGGGCGAATCTACACGCGGCGCGGCGAAAAGGCAAAGGCTGACGCTGAGTGGCAGACGTTTCACAAACTCAAGCAGGAAAGCTCACAGGAACGGCCGCACTAAAGGGTGTTTGTGCGCCCCCTCGCCGACGTGACATCGGTGAACCGGGGCGCGATAGTTATCAACGACCGATTTCTGTCAGATGTCGGATTAACTTGCCTAAGGAAAAGTGGTCGGGGCGCCCAGATTTGAACTGGGGACCTCTTGGTCCCGAACCAAGCGCGCTACCAGGCTACGCTACGCCCCGATACTCAGTTAGTCCCTTACCCTCAGCAACTTGCACAACTGCTGTTATTGTACCACATTGTCCAAATCTGGGACCATTGGGACCAATTGGCAATCCCGCTTCCACAGTTGGGGGCAAAAGCGGTCCCAAATCACGAGCCACCTGCTGCCGGTATGTATCTTGAAAGTGAGTGTACCGGCTAGTCATTCGCAAACTGGAATGACCGACCCATTCTGTTACGAGGTCATCCGGCACCCCGTGCATTCGCAGTACTGACACGCGGCCATGCCGGAAGGCGTGGAGGCCACCCTTGGGCAGGCCCAATTTTTGAAGAACCGTTTGCAGCTTTCGACGCACGTCGTCCTTCGAGAATGGTGTGCCTACCCCCGTCTCAAACACCCGCCCGGCTTTCCGTTCGCCAATGTGCTGACCGAGCATTGCCGTGAGATTGCGGTCGATGTATATCACCCGGTGACTACGCGGTGTCTTCGCAGTTCCTTCCTGCTTTTTGTACACACCGCGCCGGACGAAGATGCGGCCCGCTGCCAAGTCAAGATCGTCAATGTGCAGCCCAAACGCTTCACCGGCTCTCATACCCGTGCCAGCAAGCGTTGCGAACAAAACGCTCCACTGTCCCGAGGTGGCTCCGATGATCTGCCGCATTTCATCCTCGGTAAAGCAGCGTTGCTCCTTGGGTTCCGACTTTGGAAGGGTGATGTTCCAATCCCGCCAAACCTTCTCTCCAAGTATTTGCTTCACAACACCAACGATGTTGCGAATAGACTTCGGTGAAAGTGGCCTGCGAGCGCCAGCCGGGTTGAGGTAGGTCGTGCGCGTCAACGTCGCGATGAACTCTTGCACTTCCTTCTCGCCAATTCTATCCACTGGCAGATGTCCGAGGCATGGCACGATGTACTTGTGAAGGTGGTAACCTACCGTGTCTTGGAATGATGGTTTACAGAGTGCAAGCCGGTTCTGCTGCCACCACTCTACTTCCTCGGTGAGTGTTTTGACACCACGTGTTGCACGTTCAAGATGTTCTGCCGTATTGATTCCCAGTTCGTTTAGCTTTTCACGAAGCTTTCTTCTAGCTTCTGGCTTCGTCATTTCTTTTACGAAGCCCAGCGGCACGGACAGGCGTCTGCGCTTCTCTTGCCCCACAACATCCTCGTAATACCTGCCACGCCACATGCGACCGCTTTTGACTACATTGCCATTTTGGCCGGATCGTCGAGTCATGCTCTTTCCTCTCCGATTCGGCGTCGCTGCGTTCAGTGTATCATAAGCAGGCTCCCGTTGGAGAGGAGGGCTTAGGATCGCCGTGCGACCGGGCGCGCTCGCATGGCGGTCATCCCGGATTTCAGAGGCGGAACCCTCATCACATTCCTGCAACAGAAGGTGGCCCTTGGCTACGTCGTATAGACCGACGGCCACACGAGCTTCCCCGAATTGGTTGAGGTTGGGTTTCGCCATGTGTCCCGCCGTCAACCCGCGCGAGCCGACCTGGACAAAGGCGCGAAGTCCGTGTTGCCCCTGGCAGACCGCGCAATCGGCGACCTGAAGAAATGGCTGCTCGAAACCCATCACGGGGTGGGCCGTAATCCGTTCCGTGCTTATCGTGATGAATTGGTTCTTCACCATAATCGGCACAAGCAACCTGTGGCAGCGTTCCAAACCCCGCTCGGTTTCGGGACCGGGCACAAGTCCACGACCTATGAGGAGTAGGTTGAGCTTTCTACCCAGCCAGCCAAGGCCGACGTCAATATATTGGGGCTTGCTGAAACAACAGGATAAGCATGTGCAACCTAAGTTCGTGGGCAACCTGTAAGGTTCGCTGTGTGCGTCACCTTGATCACCCACGGATACCGAAACTGGATCGGACTTTTCAAGCTCGGGCGAACAAGATACCAGGCTCGACACTTCCGAACCGCGGATTCGGAATCCACACTTCAAGGGTTCGTGCATCCGCCAGTTGCCAGCGACCGCGGATTGCCAACTCCCGAAATGACTGCCGACACGGCCTTCACTTCCTTCGAGACTCTGGCTTGCTGCACACTCTGGTGACTGAAATCGTATGGCTCACCATCCGGGAAGTCTCGTAGAGTGCCCGCCCCACCGCTGAATCACGAAGGCTCGCCCCGTTTCTCAGTCGATTTCGGCATACTCGACCTCTAAGGCGTGATCTCGGCAGCTCACGCGCCGGTATTCCCGGAACAGCCTGCAGATTTCTACCAGCACAGCATCAGGGGGCATCCGCCAAAACGATCGCGGCGACCCCCGGGTCGCTTGGGTAGTTCTCGAAAGCGACGGAGTACATGCGGGGCTTGATGTGTGAGAGTGATCTCGCACTTATGATATACATCGGACCGGGTGGTTTTTTCGGGGAAAATTGAAAGCAATTTGAGGATTCGCCGGCTGGGTCATGGACTTGGCCGGGCGCTCGACGAACTCTTACATGGAACGAACTCCCTGCCTATTCCGTTGAAGGTGGGCGGTGATTCCGAATTGAATCCGGTCGCTGATTCCGGGGTGAAGCTGGGCGTTTTCGGAGCGCAGCGACGCTGGCGTTCTTATCCTGCTTGAAGTGACCGGATTGGGTCAACTGGAATTGGCTTTTCTCTTCATCTTTTCTTGTCTCCTTTGTCATAAATATCCCCGCCGTCGGGCTGTGGAAATGTGGGAATCCGGCTGCCCTGTGCCGGATTTCCAAGCCCGGTGGGAAGGGTGGGAAACTCGCTCTTTGAGTTTTCCACGCTTTCCACGGGGCGGCATTTCCACAGCGCCACTGGGGGTGTTCGGAGCGCAGCGACGACCTTCATTCTTTGCCGCCACGTTTCTTGCGCATCGACTCGCCGCGCATTTCGACGCGGTGGGCGTTGTGCACCAACCGGTCGAGGATGCTGTCGGCCAGGGTCGGATCGCCGATCTGCTCATGCCACTTGGCGACCGGCAGTTGGCTGGTCAAGATGAGGGAATGCCGCTGGTAACGGTCTTCACAGATTTCCAGGAAGTCGCGGCGTTCGATATCCGCCAGCGGCGCCATGGCCCAGTCGTCCACCACCAGGACATCCAGCCGCGCCCAGCGGGCGAGCAAGGTGCGCAGACTGCCGTCGGCACGAGCCAGTGCCAAGTCGCGAAACAGTTGGGCGGCGCGGGTATACAGAGCCGTAAACCCATCGCGGCAGGCCTTCTCCGCCAGAGCACACGCCAGGAAGCTCTTCCCAATCCCGGTGGGGCCGAGCAGAAAGATGTTCTGATGCTCACGCACCCAAGCCGAATCTTGCGTGAGTGATCGCAGCAAGGCCCGGTCCAGACCCCGCGGAGTGCGAAAGTCCAGATCCTCCACCGAGGCCCGGTGCCGCAGTTTGGCCTTGGTCAGGCGACGCTCCAAGGCGCGGTTCTGTCGCCAATTCCACTGCTGATCGACGAGCAGGGCGAAGCGTTCCTCGAAGCTCAACTCGGTGATCCCGCTCTGCTCGGATTGGGCGCGAAAGGCCGTGGCCATGCCCTGCAAGCGTAGGGCGTGCAACTTCTCCAGGGTCTGCTGATTCAACATCGATTCTCCTCTCTTCCGATTCCGTTACTGCACCCGGGACGTATCCGTGGGATCGAAATAAGCCGCCCCGCGCAGGTTGTCGTGGGCCACCGGCGGCCGCGGCGCCGGCGACTCCAGCGGCTGGCGGTCCAGTCCGCGTTCCAGCATCGACTTGACCCGCTGATAGGAGCAGGCACCGGTGGCCAGGGCCCGTTGTGCCGCCGCTTCCACCCGCTCGTTCGAATAGCGCTGGCCCAGGCGCAGAATCCCCAGGCATGACCGATAGCCCATCTCCGGGTGCGGCTTACTTTCCAGAATGGATTTGAACAACTGCGCGGTGGAGGGCCCCACCGACTCCGCCCAGCGCAGCAAGCGCGAAGGGGGCCAAGCCAGGTGCTGCTGATGGCTCTTGGGGCGATGCTCATTAATGGTCGTGGCGTGATAGGCCACGTGACTGCGGACGTGCGAAGCCACGCGTTCGCCGCGGTGGAAGATCTCCACCGTGGTCAGCGTGGAGCGGACTTCCACCTCCTGCCCGGTCAGCACGTAGGGCACGCTGTAATAGTGGTGGTCGATCTCAATGTGGTAGTCGATGTTGACGCGCGCCTTCGTCCATTCCTGCGGCTCAAAGCGTTCCCGCGGCAGCGGCCCCAGCGCCGGGCGGTCCAGCTCCTGAAACAGGCTGGCGCGGCAACCCGAGCGCTTGCGGAAAGGTCGCTGATTGAGCTGGGTGAGGAGTTCGCGGATGGACTGGTTGAGTTCGGCGAGAGTGAAGAACTTCCGGTGCCGCAGCGCCGCGACAATCCAACGCTGCACGATCTGCACGCCGGTCTCGACTTTAGCTTTATCGCGAGGCTTGTAAGGCCGGGTGGGCAGCACGCCCACGCCATAGTGCATGGCCAGTTCGTGATAGGTACGGTTCAGATCGGGTTCGTAACGGCAAGCCCGATTCACGCCGGTGCGGGTATTGTCGGGGATGACCAGCTTGGGAACGCCGCCGAGAAATTCGAAGGTGCGGATGTGCGAGCCGATCCAGTGTTCCAACTCCTGGCTCTCGGTAGCTTCAGCATAAGTGTAGTTGCTGGCCCCCAGGACGGCGACGAAAATCGCCGCCTGCCGTTCCGGCCCACCTTGGGGATCGTGGATGGGAATAGTCGCCCCGGCGTAATCGACGAACAGCTTCTCTCCCGCCACGTGCTCTTGCCGCAACACTACGTCCAACTGCTGACGCCAGCGCTGGTACAGTTCACAGAAGCGGCTGTAGGCGTAGCCCTCGGGATGGGCCTGCCGATATTCTTCCCAGGCGAGCTGTAAGGTCAGATGAGGATGGCGTTGGAGTTCTTCGTGCAGTCTCGCAAAATCGGGCTGGGCCTTATGGGTCTCGTAGGCGCGCCGCAGCGTTCCCCCAAACAGGGCCGCTTCCAGTTGGCGATCATCCCAACCTTCCGGCAGCGGCCAAGTGACTCCCGCCGCCTCGGCGCGCTTCAGGTACTCATAAACCGTGCCGTGTCCGATCGAGCAACTGCGGGCGATCTGCCGCTGCCCCAACCCCAGCTCGTAGCGGAGTCGGAGTACTTCCTTGAGCTTTCGCATGGACAACCTCTGCATGGGCAATGTCGGTTACCTCCACCTTCCAGTGGAGTCGCATGGCCCGTGTTGTTGTCCAGCGTCGTGCGCCCGGTCCCCGGCCCGAGGGGTCCTAACCCCGGTGGTCCCCCGGCCCCGAACCCTGTGGAAATCTTTCCGAAATTATCCCGGTCAGCGTTCCGACAACCGGCAGAAAAGTGACCGGATTAAAATCGGAATCCCTGCCCGGATTCATCCCGGAATGGTGCCCGGATTAATTTCGGAATGCTGGCCGGATCAACCCCGGAATCCCGCCCACCTTGCCCCGGAATCCCCAACCTTCCGAAGTCCCGGCGTGGGACCTTTAAGGAACTTTGGGGAAGGCTTTTTGAACTCTACACAGTTGGCCTCTTGGGTGAATTCTATCCCTCAGTATCACAAATGCTGACACCCGATAAGAAGTTTACAAATGGCCAAATAGATGCGCTTTTGGAATTTGGTGCGGATGTTTTTGTCTTCGAGATGAAGGCGTCAATGCTAACTGAACCGGCAAAGAGACTCGGCGATCGTGCCGAGTTCATGAAGGATTTAATTCTGAAGTTCGTGCGAGACAATGATGGGAAACCCAAGGGGGTGCTGCAACTTGTAAACTCTTGTACAGCAATCGAGAATGGAACGGTCAAAACGGCAACCATTCCTACTAGGATCTATCCCGTTCTAGTTTCGGACGAGCCAATGGTAGAGAGCTTCTGCTTTAACGCCCATCTGAACGAGATCTTTCAAAATGAGCTTGGCTCCAGTATTGCGGTGCAGCCGATCACCGCGATGTCGGTTAAGGAGTTTGAGGAGGTGCTCACATGCGTATCGCAGGGTGCGTTTACCTGGGGGGATCTATTGACGTCACGCTTCAATAATCACGGCGTTGGGCCATTCTCGGTACACCAAGCCATCAGCGATCTAGTCCAGAAAAGCAAGATACAACTTCAGCGAAGCCAAATTATCAAAAAGACATTCGACGAAGTGCGTTCAATCATTTCCAGCAAATACAAGGCACAGACGTAACAGAACGAGCTTGACCCTTGAATCGGTCACTGGATATCTCGGAGTCATTGGACTTGTACCCAGACAATTCGCCGGAGTATGTGCAGTCAGGGAGAGCCACGTACTGCTGGCGGCAGGTCTAGCCCCAATTCTTCAACGTAATTTCTTTGATGCCGACACTTGTCGTCTATCCGCTTTTGGAGTTTAGGAATCCCAATTAAGAGAGCTCCTACGTGTTCCGCTTCGGCCAACTGCTGGGCGCCATTCAAATATTTCCGTGCCTTGCGAAAACGATATGTAAACGTAAACTTCGCCGCGAGCGTATACATCACATGCGCAATATCCGACTTGTAATTGCCGGCCGCGAACTCTTCGATGGCCTTTAGGAGATACCCAATGGACTGGCTTTGCGCTTCCCTGAGTTTCGAGCGAATGCCTCTGGTAAAGCTAATGAACTGACTAAGATGCCAGCGGCGGACGAAATAGAGGTTCGCGATCTTGCTTTTAAGCTTCCCGCCACTACAAAACTCGAGTTGGTCGTCCATGAATCGGGAGAAGGAAATTTCCGCTAGGGATATAAACAGGTGACCGCGCATATAGTGGTCCTGGCTCGCGAGAATTGCCGCGAGAGCGTCAGCTTCCAGCGATGCTATGTCCTTTTTTAGTTTGCTTCGTTCAGCCGCGATGGCAGCGAATTCTTCCTTGTCTGCTTCGAGGGAAAATCCGATCCACTGGAAAATGCCGGCGGCGAGATTCAAGTTGCGCTGCCGGTAGGTCAGGTTCCCCAATTCCCTGTAAAGAAACTCCGCTTTCTTCCCCAGCAGGTATGCCCGCACATCATTCTTCCGCATGGCGGAGGCGAGCTCAATTGTTGCATCGGTCACCTGAAGAAGTCGGTCGTTCTGTGTCAGGGGGTCCAAGCCGACCAGCAATATCAATCCCGCGCCTAATCGTGTTCCGCAGTTCTTGGAAGCGAAGAGTTTCCAAAGAACGGGCAGAGCTTCATCTTTTGCTCCGGCGTCGAGAGCGTGCTGCGCAGCTTTTAGTTCATCGGCTTCGGACATAGCGTTTATGGCGCAATTTGGCCAATTTCATTTTCATCTCGTTCCGTAAAATCCGCCAGATAAGGACCGGATCCAGCGGGAAACGCCGGAACCAGCGCCGCTTCACTCTTGACGAATTGGCAATGAAATATTGGTGCGCATATCCGACCACCATGCGGTTGCACTCATGGATTAAATCCTCTCCAAGGCCGAGGTACCCTCTCATATTGTTCACCCAACTGAACAAAACGAGGATCTCCGGAGATAGCGGCATCAGAACTTCCACGTGCTTCTGCCCGAGCCCTGCACCATGGAATCGCTGCCATTGCAGCTGGGAATTAAACAGAAAGCATGGAGCATCGGAGGTGATAAAGGAGCCGCGCCTGCTGGCGCACAAGAAGGCAAGATTCATCTTTGAAAAAATGGTCGTCGCATATGGAAGCGTCCAGATTATGCTTAGTTTATGAGCATTGTCTTTCGCATGTTTCAATTCAAGGGATTTCTCGGGCGGCAACCCGTGCTGCCTCTCCAAGTCCTCTGTCATCTTACTAAGACGGTCGAAAAAGTCTTCAATGTTATCTTTTTGCTTGAGGGTTCTTTGGAGCATTGCCGCCACAAAAGCGCACAGAGTGACATGCTCGTATTCATTTAAGGGAACTCTTCGGCTGATCGTATTGTCAAAAACCGTTGCGTACTCACTCTCGATCTGCGAGAGGCTCTTTTCGAGTGCATAATCCTTCTTGCCATCCTCCACCTCGAAAGTATAAAGGTCGGTTTCGATCAAAATGTTTTTGGGAGCCCTTTTCCTACCCCTCTTGCTTTTGCGATCAAATATCCAGACGTAGGGTTCTTGGCCTGGCGGCGTGTTTGGGTCCACGAACTGCTTCAGGTAGCATCGGGGAATTACATGCTGGCTCTTGGGTTCAGACATAACACATTCATTCTATTCCTTTCCGCTCGAATGCAAAGCAGGTCACACGGTGGTCAGTTGGTCGTGTAGTCGCCTTACCTCTCCTGTGACACGGGGTTTGGCGACGTGCAAAAAGGACCGGTTCGATAATGGCTCTTCCCCAATACGGCGTGGCACTATCGACGGGTTTGATCGATCACACGGCGAAGGTCACGTGCTGCGGTTTCCGGATCGGCTGCTGCGCAGATCGCTGAGACCACTGCGAGTCCGTCCGCGCCGTGCTCGATCACCTGAGTTGCATTCGAAGCGTGAATGCCGCCAATTGCCACCAGAACGTGCTTCGACGCGCAGCGCAACACCGTGAGGACGCGGAGTCCTCACTCGGATGCAGTATCGGTCTTCGTGGGCGTCGAGAAGATAGATTGATTCCTAGGCAATCGCCGTCATCCGTGACGGCATAGGCCATCACGGATGACGGCCCCAGAGCCAGTAAGGTGTTCGCGGTGGTATTCATCACGACGAAGTTCGTGATGTTGTGCACCAGCGGGGCTTCGGCACGAATGCGGGTGATGGCGTTCCACATTAGTTCAGAGTGATCAGCGTGAATCCTCCAGAACCTCTATAGTCGCGCACGCGCAGCAGATGCACAAGATTGGCGTGCAGCCCAAAACTTACACCCAATTTCACCGTCAGCACCCAAAATCCTGGCGAAAAATGCGGGGTAATAGCTCAGGCCTTCTCTGAATCGCGGTCGCGATGCGCGTCCTGCCAGACAGTCCATACGGCCTGCTCGATCTGTGCCAACTCGCTGTCGTTAATCTCAGAGAAGGAGTCCCGCTTGCCCTTGGAAAGTCTTCCTTTGTTTTGCAGGATGAGCCGAATCAGCAGCGATGCCCGCCGGTTCGGCATGTCAACGATATCGAGCACGGCGCGAAGTGCCGCGTCAAAGACCGAAAGGAACCCGATCTCATCCCGCAGATCGCTGCGGATCGTCTCCTCGATGCACTGATAGAGATACTCAGCTTGTGGCGTGGCGTCGAAATAGCGATAAAGACGCGCCGTGTCGTTGCTCACGTTCAGCCCGCGCTGCGCATCCAGTTCATAGTTGATAAAGGGCATGGCTGAAGTGGAAAAGCGCTCCAGGGCCTGGTCGTATGCAACCCGATGGCGCAACATCGTTGCCGAAATCGGGAAGAGAATATCGGCAGGAGTGAATCCCAGCTTGGCCAGAATGTGATGGACAAGGAAACGGTGGATGCGACCATTGCCATCGTTAAAAGGATGGATGAAGACAAATCCAAAGGCCACAACAGCCGCCGTGATGACGGGATCAGCCTTCTCCGCCGCCTCCAGACGATGGACCATCTCCATCCAGCTATTCATCAATTCCGGCACATCTTCCGCTTTGGGAGGAACAAAGCGCACATCTTCGCTGAAATCCGGAAGCGTCTGCGAGACGAAATTCTGCGTCGAACGCCAGTCCCGCTGAGCATATCGGGGATCGACGATCTCATTCTGCAGGTGCACGAAGGAATTCTTATCCGTGGCGTCAAACGAGGAAACCTTCATGAGCGCCGATACAAAGCGTGCCGTGCGATCCTTGCTGGGAGCCTCGCCTTCGATGGCAAAAGAAGACTTGGTCTCCTTGCCATATAAGTATGATACGGCGCGGGCAAGAATGGCGGGATCGCTGCTGGTGACGATGGCCAGCGCGCGTTGAGCAAGATCCTTTTCCGTGAAGGTTCGCAACGTACTCGTCCGGCGCACCAGTGGGGAGTATCTTCCCGAACCTAAGAGGTTGTCGTTAATCCGCTGGCGGCGCACCAGCCGGCGCGGTCCGGTGATATGAATCTTCGGGTCCAGCAAGTCGATGTAGCCGGACGGAACCAGATCATCGACGGGGAGCTTCCGCTCCATCAACAGCTCGTAGAGGTACCAGGCACGGCGCGCAAAGATGCTGGTCGGCTCAGAGTGAATCCACTCTTCCAGCTTCGGTGCCTCCAGCTTCTGAAAGAGCGCGCCGTACACATCCAAGGCAATGGGCTCATAGCGCAAGGCAAAGCGGAGATTGCCAAACAATCCCTTGGGAGCGTAGCTCTTTGGGTATTGCTCCAGGACACCGCCGTTCGAAACGACAGTCCGCCTGGCGCCAGCAACCACTTCAGAGCGTGTGGCGGGAAGCGGAACATTCAGTCCGAACTCCTCGATTAACCGATGGAGACCAATGGTTGCGGGAAGTGATGGTGTGAAATCATCATCGGCCATGGCAATTTCCCATTTCTGACCATGTCTGGTGGATATTCGCTATCGAACAGATTCCACATTAAACCACAAAAAGCTCATTTTCAATGTGAAATTGTCATTATTGGCAGGTAGTCATGGAAATTCTTAATCCGTGGCACCAGCGCTCACGGCGGCGGCAGCAACCACCAGACGGATATGAACTTCATGTTATGACTGCCACCATGGCCGCCGGCGGTTCGTAACTCAAGGAAGATTGGCTCCTTCAGGGGACGGCCGGCTCGAGTTCTTAACATCAATGAACCTGCGGGGGCGATTACCGTTGTCACGGGCGGAGAGAAAGCGCGCCCGCATCAAGCGGCAGATTTCAGCACTGCTCGATCTTTCCGGCTGCATCGTCGATGGTTTCGGCGATGGCACGGATCTGCTTGTCGGTAAGATCCCCACGCGAGGTTTTTAACTTCAAAGTGAACCGCAGATTTTGAATTGCGCGGACGATCTGCGGCGCCTCCGCACGCTTGTGGACGCTGGCCGCTTCCTCCATACGGGCGAAGATCGCGTCGATGATCGCCTTGTTGTCTTTGAGGAAAGCCTTTCCCTGCGGGGTAACGGAATAGAGCTTTTTGCCGCTCCCGTCCGCCTCGACGGCGGCCAGCCCCATTTCCTCAAGCATGGTCAGCGTGGGATAGACAAGCCCCGGACTCGGTGCGTAGGCTCCTTCCATCCGCTCTTCGATAGCCTTGATCAACTCATATCCATACGACGGTTTTTCTGCGATGAGCTTGAGGATGACATAGCGCAGGTCACCCTGATCAAAAATGCGGTGCCCCATGTGCCCGTGGCCGAAATGCCTTCCGCCGTGCTCCCCTCCACCTTCGCCACCCATAAAGAAGGAGTGCCTGCCGCCCCAGTGCCTCATTCCGTGCCCCTCCTTTTTGCCAAACCCGTCTTTAGGCATATCTCCTCCCTACACTTGTGACAGTCTCCGCAGCAGACACCCGTCTTGCCGGTCGCGGGCTGGACGGCGGCGCTTGTCCGTTCGCTCCGGCCGCCAACAGCACCTCGGATAGAGGCGACGTGATGATGCTGCCGGTGATGCCCGTGGCTGTGATGACGATGGTACCAGCCGCGGCCCCAAGCTTCAAATCCATGCACCTTGGGTTGCGGTCCCCATTTGAATGTAGCGCCGCCCTTCAGGGCGGCATATTCCGTGCTGGAGCCCGGCGCTCCGCCTGAAATTGGAACACCACCCCTCTTGGGCTCTTGCCCCACCTGGAGTCTTCCATTGAAGATAACGGCAAGGAATGTGCCCAGAGTGCAGAAAAGGACCGCTATTGTCTGGTTGCGACCTGCAGGCAAAACCCCTTTCGACAGCATCCAGAACCCCGTGGAGCCAATATAAACCATCGCTGACACCACCCAGGAAAGTCCAGTCCGCCTGCCGACGGCACGTCCGAACCGCAGATGTTCCAGCACCTCGATTGGCATCAGCAGCGTCGCCGCCGCACCGCGAAGGAGGTGGAGCAGGCCGCGTCCCATCAGATGTCTCAGGTGTTCATCCTCCCGGCAGAATTGCGGGGAGGAAAGTCTGTTCTGCCACGTCTCCGTATTGTCCATTTGCTCTCCGACCGTACTTAGGTATATCACGCCTGTGATATATCACGCTATAGTCTGGCAAGCAAGGGGGAAGGTGAACTTTTTGATGGCGGAAACAGGGGAAAGCAACTTCTCATTGACACGCAACTCATTACAACTAAACGATACAGAGGGTACTCTACACCATCCCAAGTATCCTGAAATACGCCTATCGGACCTTCAGATTTGACTCAGAGGGCCCGCAAACCAGAGTGATTTTCTTTCTTGTTGGTTTATGAATATGCCAGGATGCTTAGCGAGACTATGCGTTACTCAAATAAGATAAACCAGCTTTATCAACTGCACGCTGAAAGCCTTTTATGACGCGGTACTGACCATAGAACCATAGCTATTGAATCCCTCCATGTGTTGCTGATAAGACAAGTGTTGACCTGCCCCCCCGAAAACAGTACCGATGTAATCTCTTAGTGGCTCGTAACTTATTGAAACTGAACGGCACAGACGGCACTCTGTATCCCTGAAAACGCCCTCAAATACGCTTATTGGTCCTCACCGGGGCCGCATTCCCGCCGCTTCCATCGGTAAAGCTGACCACCCGTCAAGACATAATTGGCAAAGCGTAGGGCGCTCAACCCGTCCTCGTCGATCCGGCCTTCCTTAAGCAACATGTAGACAAGAACTCCCAGTGGCGACAATTGGTGTGGATAGACGGCGGCGGGAGAGGCAAATATCTGGCGCAGCTTTGGCATTGGCGCGAACAGCTCGCTTACCGCAGCCGAGCGCCCGGCGCGGCAGGCCGCGAGAAAACAAAATTCCGGCTCGAATTGACGAAGCCAATTTCCCATCACTCTCCAGCTGCGCAGGCCGTCCGCCGTAAGGACGAGCCCTGATTCGTTGCTATGGCCGAGGATTAGGATGGAGCGGAATCGACCATGCTCATCGAAAACCTTGGCGAGGTCCCTTGCGAGTTCCGGCTCAGAGGCGGTTTGCACGAACGCGATACTTTTGTCGGGGAATAGCGTCTTGAGAAACTCTGCGAATGGGAGGCCGAGGTTCAAGCCGCCGGCGGCAAGTTACCGGGAGTCGCATTCGATGAGCAGAAGGTGGGCTCGGGCGGGCCGTCGCGGTTTTGTCCGGCGTGACGTCTGCGCTGATTTCCGACGCGACGGCATCGGGAAAAACCTCCCTCGCTTGGAGCACCATTCTGCCCGCTTGATCGCTATGACCGGGATCTACCAAGGACCGAGAAGCGGCGAGAAATCGACCCTTGATCCCTCTACGGCCTATGTCGTACAGGTTTCATTCTTCCATGCGGTCGTCAGAGCGGCGTGAGGCTTTCGTTTCCTCAAATTCTTCAAGTTCGATAAGCATTCGCTCGTCTTTCCACCAGAGCAAAGACAGAACCCAGCCGATGCGTGGGCGGAAAGAGTGTTCCTGAATGTAATGTCGTCCAGCGCTAGGATGATCAAACCAAGCCCTGGCCGGTACCTCGCCGATCAGCTCCCGTTCCGCATCAGAGTTGAGCAGTTGAAGGGCAAGCGTGTTTTTTTCGGGCTTCCCGGACGGCCAGAGCTGATCGGGAATGCTCGGAGCACGCACGAACCATTCCCTGCCCTCGTCGCCGTAACAGACGAGCATCGCCGGAAGAGGCCCGTATTCGACGAAACGGATTGCGGTGGCCGTGAGGCTCGTTGTGAATGTCTGAGCAAGACTTCTTACGGCCGTAAAATCCAAAACCCTTATGCCTTTCGCAAGCGGGACGAAAAGCGAGACAGGGAGCAGAAGCCCGCTGGCGTAGCGGTTCGCCCGCACTTCGGGATTGCTGGCGGACCAGTCTTTGATGAACTGGGCTTCCTGACAGCTCAAGGAAGCTTTGCCCCGGTCGTACATCCAGTGCCCTAGTTCGTGGGCTGCGGAGAAGCGTTGCCTTGCACGCGGTGAGCCGGAATCAACCGTGATGATGGCGCTGTTACCGTTTCCGACGATCCGGGCGGCGCAGCCGGTCAACGGGCGATACCTGACCGTGGCCTTGCAATAGAATGCGATGGCCTCGATGTCAATTTCATCTGGAGCCGCTATGCCCAGCTCTTTTAGAAGCTGGTCAGGAGACTTGAAGTAATCCCTATTCTCCATTGATTTCGTCGCGTTGAAGCTCTTCCAATATGCCCAGCTCGGCCAAATCCTCAAGATAGGTTTCGATGTCGTTGTCGGTGAGCTTATCCAAATCCCGGTACTGGGCGGTCACGAACTGTGTGAACTGAGGGCGCTGGACAAGAAGCGAGAACAGTCTCCGCCGTTCGGCTGGCGTGTCGGGAATCGCGTATGATTTGCGCTCCATACCCTCTATCTGGCGGTTGTATCCCGTACGGGCGGCGTTCAGCGCCTGCTGCCGAAACGCCTTCACCGTCGCAAGCATCTTTGCCTTCATGCGGGCGGCTTCGGCATCCGGATCAACTCCGGCCAAACGAAGCTCCTCAATGACTTCGGCGTCGCTCGCCTCGAGTATCGAGTCAGCCAGCGCATTTGTCACGGCCTCCAACCTCTGCTCGTCGGTCCTATGTTTGTTGGCCATTAGTTCCCCCTCTGCCGAGATGAGCGGTTAAGCCAGCCTCATCTAGACGGCGGCGGATTCTGCGGACAATGGTGTTGTAATCATTCTGCGACAGGCCCCATAGCTCGCGAACCCCAGCGGGGTCAAACCCATCCTGCCAGGCCATCAATACCATTTGCGCTTTCTCGTCCCCTTTGAATAGAGTCTCGATCTGCTCCAAAGTTTGCTTCTGGTGCAATGTCTGTTCAGGGTCTGGACGCCGGGAGGGCGCGCTGTCTAGGGGGTTGACAACTTCTCCTTCATCATTTGTTCGGAGGAGGTCGACCTCTGTCACAGGTGTTTCCTGTTGCTTGAAGGACTTCGCCCAGTTACTCGATATGCTCGTAATCGCGCCGGTCAGGAATCGGAAAAATCCGACCTTGGCTTTGTTCCAACGCCGCGTATCTTCCAGGAGGTCCGTCAACGCTGTATTGAGGAGATCATCTCCCGTTCGGCCCTCTGCCTTGGGACCCAGGTGGAACGTGCGGTAATCCGCATAGCGCCGCAGCTTCACCCACTCTCCAGGCGTGAGCGCCTCGATTGCCGCCGTTATTTCCTCAAGCGTGGCTGCCGCTTCGTCAGGGACGCGGCGTGAGAATTTGGTCGCCATGCGCGCTCCCCCAGCCATTCTACCGCATGTCCCTCCATCCGGGAGATGCTCATCCAAGCGACCCCATCGACAGCAGAAAGATGATTTTCCCGTTTCCTGTGTCAATGCCACTGCGAAATCGAGCAATTCTTTATCGAGGGAAGTCCAAATCCGCCCTGTCACGGCGGCCGGCGCCGTGAATATGACGGTTTGCAGAGTCCGTAGCGCTACAAAACCGAAAGGAGACTGAGATGGCAAAACGCGCGCGCATCCGTTGCATCAACAAGACCGACCGTCTAAACCCGCACGAGAGGATTCGGAGTGTCGGCGGGGTCAATCCTGATGGAGGACGGTGGAAGCAGAGCCAACAGCAGACGATTCAGGATATCGAGTCCGGGGAGTGGGAATTCTACGTCAGCCAAGCTGGCAGGACTGTAAACGTGATTGTTGCTACGCACAACGGAAACAAATACATCAAGACGGAAGCCGACGGGATTCACCCGGACAATCTCCTGGCTCTTCCGGAGTGCCCGTAGTCACCCCCGGTGAGCGGAAATCTTGGCTGGTGGTGGCGGGGATTGTGGCGACTTCAACGCGCCCGTGCTCGTAGGCGTTGAGGAAGCAGATTGATGGCACCATCGAGCATTGTGCGTCCGGCCGCTGCAGGGGATCTCGCAAAGGGAGCGAGTGAGCGCCGATTGACGTTCCTGCCTTTCCAGTAGTCGGCAAGCGAGCGTAGTCTCGTTTCAGATCAGAATGGAGAAATCGTATTTCAGCTTTTGGAGGAATCTGTGAACGGAGAACAAACAGGCAGCATTCTCATTAGCATTGTGGATGGAACACGCAGGCCGTTGCCAGGCGCGGTGAAATGGTCCGCCAGAATTCATGATGGCCGCTCGCCGAGCGAGTGGAAAATGTGGAATGTAGACGGCTCCGGCCCAAGCGAACTTGTAAAGGACTTGCCCTGCTTCGACAATCTCTTCGATAACTACACGGTGATCGTCAGTGCCAAGGGTTATGAGGATGCCGGCTGGGTGCCGGTACGCATCTTTCCGGGCAGGCCCGCGACGGTCGATCTGATGTTGATCCAAAAGGACGCTCACCTGAACTTCAGCGGAGCTGGATGGCAAGCGCTCAATAGCTTGCGGCCCCGCTTCGCGCAAATCATTTCTGCAGGGATCACCGATGCTGTGGATCGCTACGGCAAGCTGATAGAGGAAAAAGAGGGGCTCCTGCTTGCGTGCCTCCTGAACCTGCTGACGACCATGTCGCAGATCACCTTGCCGAGCGAAAAGAGTCCGATCGACTACTACTGGCAACCGATCCGGGACGATCCTCAATTCCCAATGGCGCAGGACAGGTTTTTCGCGTATGTCGACAAGGCGCTCGTTGATGATGTGGTAAAGGCTGGGAAGTTGGGATCATTTGCGGAAGAGAAAAACCCCGGCACCTGGCATCCGGGTGCGACACTTAGCTACAAGCAGAAGCAGTTTGACGTGACCAACGTCCAGATCACGTTTCACCAGGGCAACGTCAAGACAATTCAGGGGCCATCCGGCGCCGTTGATTGCGTCGTTGTCGAGCCTGATATCGATTATTACAAGGACCCTCTGGCCCATGCCCTCCTGGAGGTCGTGCCGAACAAGCTCACGGGCGGACTTACCGATCCCAGAGTGGTCTATACATTGAGGTGGATGGCCGGACGGCGTGTGGGGTCTGAATTCAACCCGCTATATACAATGACTGTGTAGGACAGCGGCGGGGCCATCGCTTCGGTCCGTCTTTACCCTATGCCGGTCGTCCCCCGCCACGCCGCAGGAGCGCTGGCAGGGGGATGCCCTTGCCCCAAGAATTGCACGCTGCGGCGAAGGCGTAATTTATGCATTGCATATCATGCCTGGATAGTATGCAACGTGGTTCGGCCGCGTCAGGTATCCGGGCTTTCCCGCGCCCATCTTGCCCTGAGCCGCCGGAAGAACTCAATGCGCTCGCCGTCAAGATAGTGACAAAACTGCCGGAGCGCGGCGGAGGCTTTTTCCAAAGCCTCCTTTGTCACTTTCAGGGGAGCTTTCCGGAACAGCAAGGTCCGCCATCTGAGGTCGGCGAAGGCGGAATCGGGGTATTTCGACGCGTGGGCCGAGGACTGGTAGATGTTGAGACTCAAGAAATCGAGATTGTGCGAGAAGTCGTTGCGGGTCACTACGACCTGCTCCAACAGCTCGATATCCGCCCCACTTTTGCTCCAGTCGATCTCCAGCATTTCCTGGAAGAGCGCGCGGTAATTACCAAACCAGCTCTAATCTTGTTCATCTCATGAAGATGCGGAATGAGGTGCTGCTGGCCGATCTCTTTCATATATTCGTGGAGGAAGGAGTGGAGGGTCGGTTGCAGCAGTTCCAGGCAGGCTGCGCCCGCAATATTCACCGACGCGTCGGCGTTTTCCCACTGCGCGAGAAAGGCGGGCAGTATCGCACGCCACAAATAGCCCTCTGGCTTCTCCAAATCCTGATCCACAGCCCCTGAGCTGTGATATAAAATCTCTCACTTCCGGTGGTACAAAATCTCGGTCAGGCCATGGGGACAAGAGGCCACTACTGGCGAAGAGCGAACAATGATTAAGAAAATGAAGTCGCCGCTATTACAAGCCGCGAATCGCGCCAACAGTCTCAAATCAACAGGACCTCAAACAGTACTTGGCAAGGCGCAATCTAGCCGCAATTCAATGAAATATGGCGTATTTGCCCGGGTACAGGTGGCGAGCATGAAAGAGCTCGGCGAGGATCCTGCCGCCTTCGAACAGCTCAATGAATCCCTTCGCCAAGCTTTTTGCCCCCAGGACGGATTCGAGCAGATGTTGGTTGAAGACATGGCGGAGATTCGCTGGCGCAGGCAAAGGCTCATGCGCGCAGAAACCGGACTATTGGCTTCCAAAAAGCGCGAATTCAGTATCCAGCGAGAATGGAAAGAAGCCAACTACGGCAAGATTTCCAACGGAGAGGCAAAGGATGTACCCTACCCCAATATGGGGCTGGTGTCGCTTGGTCCCTCAGCCGAGAACATCGCTGAGATCATAGGTTTATTGGAGGATCTGAAGCATTCGGTTGAAACCGAGGGCTTCGCGGAGGAGGAGTTTTGGCGCGTCAAGGCGGTTTATGGGGAAAAACCTAGTAATACGGGGGGGTATTTGATGGACCTGCTTGATAGGGCTCCGAGGTGGGTGAAGGAAGAAAGTGTCAAGTACTCTGAAGAAGTCGAAGTGTTCCGGCGACCTATCCTCGAAACCCTCACCAGAGAAATTGCGTTTTTCAGGAAGATGGCGGAGCTGCATAACGCAGGGGACGCGAAGGTGACTGAGGCTTTGATGGATAGTCAACTGATCCCCTCACAAGAGGATCTGCGGAAGATTATGGAGTACGAGGCTGCACTTGAAAGGCAGTTTGAAAGAAAGTTGCAACAATTGGTGGCTTGGCGACGGTCCAAGGAACAGGTTAGTACTGGAGATTTCAATTAACAATACGATATAACATAAATATATAATATCTCATAGTGGTATATGTTATGGAGCGACACCAATGCGAACGCCAAGCAATCCGAAAACGAAGCCGTTATCCCCCTGAAAATAAAAGACCCGCGAAACTTGACTTGCTAAACCTGCGCCGTGTCAGGCACCAAAGAGGTTCGCAAGTTCCAGAGACGCTAGTCGCCAGCTTGACGACTCCCTCTTAAAGCGTTCCTGACGAGCACCTCGAAGAATGCCCTTGTTCGGTGCCGGCGACCATCTGCCACGGCGAACAATGCTCGTTCGGTAGATCGCCACCGCGTTTGAATTGCATTCTTCGGGACTCACCAACAGGCTGACAAGATTTGTCCAACCGCAACCGGCCCAAGCCTGAAAGGTACTCTGGTTTCGATCCACGATCTTGATCCGCGCCAGGATCCTCGGTGTGGGGTTCCTTAAAAGCACTCGCAGGCCTCGGTGTTCCCTCCGTCCGGGATGACTGCAGGCGTCGCGGCGGGCTTACGATTATGAGCCTTTTCTGTGACCACCGCGGCTCCTGACGACGAGTTGAAGAACGGAAGCGTGTTTTGCCATGTCAAGAGCTGGCTGACGGGGAATCGTGTCATCTCCCTCCGCGCCCAGCCGCCGATCGTGGGAGTTTGGGGATTCCGGGGCAAGGTGGGCGGGATTCCGGGGTTGATCCGGCCAGCATTCCGAAATTAATCCGGGCACCATTCCGGGATGAATCCGGGCAGGGATTCCGATTTTAATCCGG
>Ga0335069_10001099_pt1 | contig 43564 bp, 34 predicted proteins | sample Lox_Sample_11_FD_206714 | JGI IMG/M metagenome (GOLD analysis project Ga0335069, IMG submission 206714) | Soil microbial communities from Loxahatchee National Wildlife Refuge, Florida, United States - Lox_Sample_1.1 | ecosystem: Environmental > Terrestrial > Soil > Wetlands | place: USA...
TGCGTCCATCCCAGCCCTGTCTGCACTGGAAAACGTCTCACCCGCTTCCTGGTCTCCGGATGGCAGTTCCGTCCTGTATGTGTCGGACCGTGCTGGCGTCGACAACATCTGGCTCACCGACGTGAACTCCGGTAAATCGCGCGCCCTCAGTCCTTCGAAGAACTCCCAGAGTGGTCCCGTCTGGTCTCCGGACGGCAAGAAGATTGCCTTTCTGGTCGATGATGCCGGAAACGAGCTCTACGACATAGTGGTTGCGGACGTCGATACTGGCCAGGTGACCAATCTGACTGTTACAGCGGAGGTCGCGGAAGCAGATCCCGCCTGGTCTTCAAATGGGAAGCAGCTGGCTTTCAGCTCGCGCGGCGCCGCCGACTCCTCCGCGCAGATCGAAGTCATCGATCTGGAAACACACCGCCGCCGCGCGCTGACGGCAGTAGGTTCGCGCGAACGAACTCGGGTCGCTCCCCTGTGGTCCAGAAACGACGATGCAGTGTACTTCACCGATTTGAGCTGGTCCTTCACTGACTCGAACGTGATGCGCGTGAGTGCGACCGGCGGCACCGTCGAAAACCTCACTCCGCATACCGGCGAGGTTCTCAATACTTTGCAGGACCTTTCCAAAGACGGGCGATGGGCACTCATCCTCTCCGATGCTGAAAATGGCTGGCGGAACGTGGCATTACTCGATTTCTCGGCGCATGCAAGGCGCTGGATCACACGGGACCGGTCGAACCACTTCGCGGGCGCGTTCTCACCCGACAGTGCGCTGGTGACGTATGTCCGTGACGATGCCGATTCGGCCCAGGTTTTTTCCTACGACATCCTGAGGCGGGCGAGTCGGCAGCTGACTAAAGGAGTTGGCCTGCATGAGTTGCAAGTACCTCGCTCGGTGATGCCTCATGTCGGCGCCCGAATCTTTTCGCCCGATTCAACGCGTATCGTGTATCGGTACAGGAGCGGCACGGCGCCGCCGCAACTCCGCAGTCTTGAACTGTCGGATCTACGCGAGACCATGCTGGTAACACCCGAGCTGCCTCCGGATGTCGCGCAGGGTCTGGTCGCGCCGGTACTCGTGTGGTACGCAAGCAGCGATCGCAGGTTCAGGATTCCGGCATTCGTGTGGATTCCTCCGAATCTGTCCCGGGACGGGTCCAACCCGGCGATAGTCGAGATTCACGGTGGGCCGATGGATCAGACGCGTCCTGCGCTGCTAACGTACATCCAGGTACTTGCGACGAGCGGCTACATAGTGATCAGTCCCAACTACCGGGGCTCGGCCAACTATGACCGCCGGTTTTTCGTTGCTAACCGGATGGACATGGGAGGAGGCGATCTGGAGGACGTGTCCGCCGCAGCGGACTTCCTGGTCCGTACCGGCTACGTAGATCCGAATAAACTGGGTGTGTACGGCGCTTCAAACGGTGCATATCTGGCATTGCTGGCACTAGGGAAACAATCGACGCGCTGGAGGGCCGGCGCCGCGTTGTACCCCTTCGTCGACTACTTCACCGGCTATGCGACGGAGTTGCCCTGGATTCAGGCGGTTGATCGCGTCCTCATGGGGGAACCACAACGCCATGCAGAGCTTTGGCACGAGCGTTCGCCGATCACCTACGCCGCGCGCATTCGAGCGCCGGTGTTGATGACGGCCGGCGTCAACGATCCACGCTGCCCGCCAGAACAGGCGCGACAGATGGCCAGCGAGATTCGTCGCGCGGGAGGAAGTGTAGAACTGATGATCTTCGGAGAGCAGGGACACGGAACTGAGGATGTGGACGCCTACACCGACGAGAACGCCCTGGTCGTGAAGTTCTTCGACCAACATCTTCGGGAAGTTCCCGCTTCATCCCCGCATTGATCACGTCCGCGTCGTAATCGACTGAGCACGCCCACGAAATTGTGAGAAGAGCTCGGTCGCGTTGTTTCCGCTCCAAGCGGAATTATCTGACGGTACAAATGACGGTAAAATGTGAACGCCCCGATGCGAGATCTCTGTCATTCAGTTGATTATACGTGCCGGAGGCAATTGAGTGGGAGTGAGCCGGGCTGTCCAGCGAGAGGGTTGCAGGTCGCAGTCAACGCGTACCGGGCATACTCTGTTGACTTGGACTATTGAACTGGACAACCGGCCAACGGCAGTGGAGGTATCTCATCAATGAGACTGACCTGTACTTCAAGCCTCTTAGTCGCGATATTGTTACTCATCGCCACAGTAACAATTACGCAGCCCGTTGACGCTGCCGCCGGACCGACGGGCCCCGGCGCCCATGGACTAACCATCACAGAGGACACACGGACCGCGGTTCGGTTGTTGATCGGCGAAACCGTCTTGCACAGCCACGCCTATGAGTACGATCGGGAGCTGGCCGATTTGATCGGACCGAGGCTGACAGGTTCAGCCAACTACTTTAAGGCGGTGGGTTGGGCGGAGGATCAATTCAAAGCGCTAGGACTGTCGAGCGTACACAAGGAAGAGTGGACTATACCTGCAACATGGGAACCGGAGACTCCGGCGTCCGGGCACATCATAAGTCCCGTCGAACACACTTTGCACATTGTGTCCCTGGGCTGGAGTCCGTCGACCCCTGCCGATGGCGTCACCGGAAAGGTTGTATACATCAAGGAACTCAATACTGAGAAGCTTGAAGAGCAAAAATCTGAATTAAAAGGGGCAGTCGTGCTCTTCGATCGCGCCAGTCTGGGCGAAAATCCGGCGCTCAATGTCACGGTGTCCGCGCTGTTGAAACTCCGCTCGCTCGAGCCGCTGGCCATCATGAGTACCGGTCGTGCGAACGGTGCTGAGTCTCTCTCATCATTGGGTTTCGATGGGACGATCGCTCCCGAGCCACTCGTACAGGTGGGTCTCGAAGATTCATTGCTCATTAAGCGATTGCTCGAACACGGTCCGGTATCGGTTCATTTCTCAATGACTAACCGAATACACGCAGACGTCAAGGTTCCCAACCTGGTTGCTGAATTACCCGGCACGGACCCAGCAGCCGGAATCGTTCTACTTGGCGCCCACCTTGATTCGTGGCAGCCAGGCACGGGCGCTCAGGATAATGGTACGGGTGTCGCCAGCGTTCTGGAAGTTGCGCGATCCATCAAGGCGCTGAATCGTCCTCCGCGCCGAACGATACGCTTCGTCCTGTTCGGCGGCGAGGAGCAGGTGATGCTCGGATCGGCGGCTTACGTGCGACAACATTTCTCAGAGCTGGATAGAATTGATGTTGTGCTTGTGACGGATAGCGGCTCGGAAGCGGCGAAGGGTTGGATGGTAATGGATCGAGAAGACGAGAAGAGTTCGGTCGAGGCACTCAAATCGTTACTCTCCGGGCTCGGCGCCGACGGAATCTCGTCGGATACCGAGTATGCATTTCAATCGGATCATGCGCCCTTCGAGTTCGCGGGTGTACCGATGATGATGCTTTGGACGGCAACGGATAAGTACGACACCCTGGTGCACGAAGCGGCCGACACGTTCGATTCGGTAGTCAACAAGGACCTCACGCAGGGGGCGGCGGTCATGGCGGTTACGGCCTACGGAATTGCCAATAGTGCACAATCCTTTGCACCTCACCTATCCCCAACGCAGATACGCAGCCTGGCCGAGAAGTCAGGAAACCTGAAGGATCTCGACTACCTGAAGAAGGTTGGGATCCTGCCGTAGGGTCGGCGGCGTAGCTGGTCATGACGGTAGACGACGGTGCCGGACGCAGCAAGGAGGGCATTCATTTTCCGATCGAGGTCGTCGATGGCGGTTCCATTTCGATGCTCTCGACGTCCCCCCGCCTCGAGTATCGGCGAGGTTGAGAGTTTTCCGGACCACAGGTCCCCTCTGACTATCTCCTGGAAACCATGCTCTGCACGATGGGTGATGGGCTACGACGGACTGCCGTGATCGCATAGAAGTTCTCGAAGACGCTGGGCACCGCGCAGTAGCGCTGCAATCGACCGTCCCGAAGTTCGTCCTGAACGACGACCTCAGGGAGTACCGTAATCGCACCCGAGTCGCGCGCGAGCAGTCGCAGCATCGCCATGTCGTCCACTTCGGCGGCAATATCGACCCGCAGATCATGCTTCTCGCACCACACATCGAACTGGCTCCGAATGTCGCTGCTGGGGCCGGGGACCACGAAGCGCGCACCGGCGGCATCTGCGGGGAATCTAAAGCGTCGTCTTGGCGGCCGCGGGGGGCCGACGAGGCAGACGGACTGCCGGTCGATCCGCACGCAGCGCCAAGGCTTGCCGACTTCTGTAACAACAGGTCGATTAGAGAACACGACGTCGAGGTTGTGCACCTGAAGGCGGCCCAGTAACTCTTCAAGGCTCCCCGACTCCAGACTTAGTCGCACTCCGGGTCGATTCAGCAGTGGTCGAATCAGGTTCTCGAGGAAATTTCTCGACAGCGTCGCCACTGCGCCCACACGGAGCCGCTGACTGCGCTGCCCTTCGCCGCCGCGAACGGTGGCCATCAGTTCCTGGCCAAGACCAAATATTCCATCTGCGTAGTCGAGCACTGTCGTGCCGAACTCGGTGAGCAGCAAGCTTCTGCCGGTTCGATCGAACAGCGGTCGTCCCAGATAGCCTTCGAGTTGGCGGATCTGGGCCGACAGCGCCGACTGCGAAACTCGCAGCTGGCTGGCCGCACGTGTCAGGTGGCCCACCTTGGCAACCTGCCAGAAATAGAACAGGTGGCGGAAATTCAGGTTCCTCATGTTCTTTCCAGACGAACGAATCGTTCACATCATTCTATTTTACGACGGAGGACGGCGAACCGATACTGACACCTGACTCATCGTGACGGGTACTCAATGCTTCGGCTTCTCGAATGGCTGCCGTGGGCCTCATCCGGCATCTACGTGACCGGTGCACTGTTGGCGGCTGCGCTCCCGGCCCAGGCGTGGCCTGCGGTGACCGCGTCGACGCGTGCCGCTCTCGGAGCCGCGACTATTTACTGCGCGGCCGCTCCTCTCTACGTCTCGCCCTCTGGCGCTCGCGCCGCGCCAATCCTCTCCATCCTGATCGCCTTTCTGGGCTGGGTCATCGGCGCCTACTCGCGCAGATACCTCCGGGGAGAGGCCGGGCAGTCCCGATTTACGCTTGCGTTCCTGTGTACGCTCGCCGCCGTCAGTGCGGTCGCGGTCAGCACGAACCTCGGCGTCCTCATCGTCGCCTGGGCGGCCAGCAGCGCGGGACTGCATCACCTGCTGACGTTCTATCGCGAGCGCCCCGCGGCAATCATCGTTGCGCACAAGAAATTCCTGGCAAGTCGCCTGGCGGAGGGGCTTCTCGTCATCGCGGCGATCCTGCTCTACAGGGAATGGGGAACTCTCGACATTGCGATGATCACGGCGCATGCCCAGGTTGCGATCCCCTTACCTCGGTCGGTGGGCGCTGCGGCCGTATTGATTTCCGCCGCCGTGCTTCTCAAGTGCGCGCAACTTCCGCTGCACGGCTGGCTCATTCAGGTCATGGAGGCACCGACGCCGGTGTCGGCGCTGCTCCATGCGGGTGTCATCAATCTGGGCGGCTATGTCCTCATTCGGCTTGCACCCCTGATCGGGGCGTCCCCGGCCGCTCAGACACTGCTCGTAAGCGTCGGGAGCCTTACCGCCGCAATTGCGGGCCTGGTGATGCTCACCCGCATCACCGTCAAGGTCCGCCTCGCATGGTCAACCTGTTCGCAGATGGGATTCATGGTGATGGAATGTGGATTGGGGCTCTACGATCTTGCCCTGCTTCACCTGGTCGCGCATGCCCTCTACAAGGCACATGCGTTTCTTACCGCAGGGGAGGCAGTGAGGGAGGGGCTCGCGCGGCAACTCATCGCGCGGACCGGGATTGATGCTAACCGCCCGACGATTCTACGGTCACTGCTTGCCCTACCCACCGCATGGATCGTTGCAACCGGTTCGGCAGTCTTGTGGCACAAAGCCTTCGGCCTTTCGACGGTCCCCTGGATCGCAACGGCACTGCTGGCCTGCGGTCTCGCAACGCTTCTGTGGTTGCCTGCCCGAGTGCCGAACTCCAACGGGAGGGGGTTTCTGGCGATTGTAGCGGGTGCGCAGGTTTACCTCGGCTGGCACTGGGTGCTGGCAGAGCGGGTTGGAGTCGCTACGCTCCCGCCCAATATGGTCCTTGCGGTCTGGTCATTGCTGGTCTTTATCGCACTTTACGCGGCCCAGCTGGTTGTCTTGATGCGACGGCCGTGCGCTTCGGCGAGCACTTTCTATGACTGGATTTACGCGGGACTGTATCTCGACGAACGCTTTACGCGTCTCACCTTCCGGCTCTGGCCGGCGCGCGCGGTATCGTGCGCCCTCGAGGGCACCGCGGTCCGACAACTCACGCAACCGGGCAGCACCGCATGAATTCCGCGTTCGATATCGTAACGCCGCCGCGATCTGCCTATGCCTCCGCCATTGAAGACGCGATCGGTGCCATCGCGCCAAGCTGGTCGCTCGATCGCCAGATCGCCGTCAATCCCTATTGGGGCTTCATCGATCGCACTTTCGATCAAGCGGCGGCAACGCTGCGCCGCCTTGTCGGCAGTCGCTTTACCCTTGCCCCGAGCGAGTACCTGACTGCCTGGCGTGCGTGCGAGATTACTCAGGCGGCCCTCACGCGCGCACTTGCCGAAAGTGGTGCCTCGGTGACGCTGGGCAGCGCAGTCGCCTCCCTGAAGATCCATCGGCCACTTTGCACAGGGCTTCCGTTGGTATCGGATATTCTCGATGAGCGCACCACGCCCGGCGCGGGGCCGCGCTGGTGCGACACCATCACACAGCAAGTGAGCCAGTTCTGCGCCTCCTACTTCGATGAGCATCAGGCCGACTGGCACCGTGGGCGGGTCGGCGGTCTTTTCCGGGGGTGGCGGGCCGGCCTCCAGAGCGACCACGCGCTCGAGCCCCTGATGGATGCTCCGCAGGTCCGCGCCCGCGTACCGGATCTTCCGGTGAGTGCCGACGGCGCGATCAGCTGGTCACTCGAGCGCCTTGGCATTCCTCCGGAGGAAGCAAGGGAGTTCCTGCAGGTGTGCCTCCTGCGCATCAATGGCTGGGCCTCCTGGTGCGCCTACCTCAGTTGGGAGGCCGGGCTTGCCGAGTCCAGCGACCCGCACCTTCGAGAATTGCTCGCGATCCGCGTCGCTTGGGAAGCACTCCTTTTCAACGACCGGGGCGAGGCGGAGTCACCGGGATCCCAGTGGCGGAACCGGTGGATGCAGGCGCGCAGTATCAAGCCGTCGCCGTTCGACCAAATAGACTTGATCTGGCAGCGCGCGCACGAAATCAGCTATCAGAATCGCCTGGTCGGCCTTCTGACTGCGGACGGTGCCAGCAGAAATGCTCCTCGTGACGACTCTCGGCGCGCTGCGCAACTCATCTTTTGCATCGACGTCCGCTCGGAACGTTTCCGCCGCGCGCTGGAGAACACGGATCCGGCGCTTGAGACCCGAGGATTCGCCGGATTCTTCGGGCTGCCCATCCGATACACACCGATCGGCACCAAGATGTCGCGCCCGCAGCTGCCAGGGCTTTTGGCGCCGGCCATCGATGCCACGGAATCCACTGGGAATGCCCGGGTGGATGAGGCAATCGCACAGCGACGCGAGAGTCGCCTCGAGGTCAAAGGCGGTTGGCTACCGTTTCAGCGGCTGCCGTCCGGAGCGTTCACGCTTGTCGAGACCCTCGGCATCGGATACGTGAGCGCGATCCTCCGCCGGCACTTCGGCGCCGACGCGCACTCGGTTGATTCAATCGGAATTACGACACGTGACGCCCGTACGTTGCATCCGCATCTCTGCTTGCCGGATGCCGACGCCGTCGGCCGCAAGACCGATCTCGTCATTTCGATCCTGCGGGCGATGGGCCTTACCTCAGGATTCGCGCGCCTTCTCGTGCTCGTCGGACACGGCAGCCAGAGCGCCAACAACCCGCAGGCGGCGGCTCTCGATTGCGGCGCATGCGGCGGCCAGACCGGCGAGGTCAACTCACGGGTCCTCGCAGGGCTCCTCAACGAACAGTCCGTCCGCGCGGAGCTTCGAACGCGGGGACTCGACATTCCCGAGGATACGGTCGCCGTTGCAGCCATGCACAACACCACTACCGATGAAGTGACACTGTTTGACGTTGCGCAGCTACCAGAGAGCCACGTGCCGGACCTGGAACGGCTGCAGCACACTCTAGTGGAAGCAGGCCACCGAACACGTGTGGAGCGTGCGCCCAGCCTTGGATTGACGCCGCTCCCGCAGCGGCCCGAAGTGCTGCTGAAGCAGATTCGACGTCGAGCACGGGACTGGGCGGAAACCCGACCGGAATGGGGATTGGCCGACAACGCAGCATTTATAGTGGCGCCGCGGTCCCGTACCCGCGGCATCGACTTGGCGGGACGCGCGTTCCTTCACGACTACACCTGGGCGGACGACCGCGACGGGGCGGTACTTGAACTCATCATGACGGCGCCGATGCTCGTCACGCACTGGATCAATCTTCAATACTACGCTTCGACCGTGGACCCAGTGCGTTTCGGTAGCGGCAACAAGGTGCTGCACAACGTGGCCTGCGGCCGAATCGGCGTATTCGAAGGAAACACGGGCGATCTGCGCATCGGGCTGTCGCGGCAATCGGTGCATGACGGCGAGCGCTGGATGCACACGCCGCTACGGCTTTCGGTCTTCATCGACGCGCCGAGAGAGATGATTGACACGATCATCTCGCGGCATCCCACAGTCCGGCGACTCGTCGAACACCAGTGGCTCTATCTGTTCCGCTTCGCGGATGCCGGCATCGAACGACGTCACGAAGGCATCTGGCAGGCATGGGAGTCCGAGAGCCCTATGTCATGACTCTCGATAGTTTCAAATAAGGGCTGACTCCGGACTCCAGCCGGAGCGGATGGGCAACAAACCGGCGATCCAAAGCGGTTAGCCGAAGCGATGATTGCCGTTCTATGGCATGATGAGCATCATGCGATTCCCAAAGGAGCACAAGCTGCTGGTCCGGAAGCGGATAGTCCGCGCCGCGGCAAGAAAATTGCGCGGAGCTGGGCTCGAAGGGCCGAGTGTTCCCGATCTGATGAAGGAAGCAGGGCTCACCCATGGCGGCTTCTATGGTTATTTTCGCGGTCGCGACGAGCTGGTTGCCGACGCAGTGCGAACTGCCGGCACCGAAACCGCCGAAGGTGTATTTAAACCATCTGCGGATCTCACCGCTGTCCTGGACACCTACCTATCTGAAGAACACCTTCATCACCCGAACTCCGGCTGCGTCGTGGCTGCGCTGGGCTCCGACGGCTGGCGTAAGGGAAAGAAGATACGGGCGGCCTTCGCGGACGTAGCGGAAGGCCTCGCCCGACTTGTCGACGAGAAGATGGGACCCGTCGCGCAGGGTGACGCCATCTCAGACCGCGCTCTCGCAGTCACGGCTCAGATGGTTGGCGCCGTGGTCCTCGCGCGGCTCGTAGATGACCCCGTGCTTGCGGCCCGAATGCTGAGCGCCGGCCGCGAAGCGGCACTCAAAATCTGAGTGAGCGAATGATTCCTGGTCCGCTGATTCATAGAATGATGATCATAATGCGAAAACGTTTTCGATGGGACAAACCATGACCGCTTCCCTCACTTCACGAGCGACTCCTGGATCCAAATATGGCCAATGGGCCGTCGTCACCGGCGCGTCGGATGGCATCGGCAAGGCCTTTTCTGAGTTACTTGCCCAAGCCGGCTTCAACCTCGTGGTCGCTGCGCGACGGCAGGACGTACTTGCAGGGTTAGCGAAGCATCTCTCCAATAGTCACGGCATCGAGGTCCGCCCGGTTGCCTGCGATCTCGGAAGGCCAGAAGGGATCTCACTGCTTGAGGCTGCGACGAAGGAGCTGAATGCGGGCCTGCTAGTCGCTGCGGCAGGCTTCGGGACCTCCGGTCCATTCCTGAGCTCGGACCTCAATGCCGAACTCGGGATGATCGACGTCAACTGTCGCGCGGTGACCGCGCTCGCGCATGCATTTGGAAATCGATTCGTGCGTCGAGGCGGCGGGGGTATCATCCTCCTGAGCTCCCTGGTTGCATTCCAAGGGGTGCCGCGCGCGGCAAATTACGCCGCGACCAAGGCTTACGTGCAGACGTTTGCTGAAGGTCTCCGACAGGAACTCTCCGGCTCGGGTGTTGAAGTGCTTGCGGTCGCGCCAGGCCCGGTCCGTAGCGGTTTCGGCCAACGCGCAAACATGCAGATGGGAATGGCCCAGACGCCTGCCGAGGTTGCGCGCGGGGCGCTACGGGCGATCGGAACCCGTGGAACGGTGCGACCGGGGTTCCTGGCGCAGTTCCTCGAGCTATCACTTAAGCCTTTGCCCAGGTGGGGCCGGGTCCGCGTCATGGGTCTCGTGATGAGCGGCATGACCAAACACCAGAACCCCGCGGCTCAGTCGTAAAGGAATTACCTTTCGTCGTGGCGGATAGGAGCACGTTTCGGAATAACCGCGGAGTCCTCGGATGTCGTCCGTCCCGATCCCCCGACGGACTTCCGGAGTCGGGAAAGGACGTCGTAGAAGTCCGAGTCCCGATCGCGGAGGCTCCCACGCGCTGCGAGTTCCGCAACGTCGCCGCAGGAATCTATGCCATCGCCGTAATGTTCGACGAGAATGGTAACCGCAGGCTCGACAAGAATTTCGTCGGAGTGCCGACGGGGTCCTGACGGGTCGGTGCAGGCTGGACACCGTCGCATGCAGAAAGTCCACGAACCAGTCCCAGCGCTCGACAACGCCCGCGTGCTGGTCTTCCCTCCGCTCCTGCTGGCGCTCTGTGCCGGGACCGCGGCGCTGACCAGCTGGGCGATACCGTCCAGCGGCCTGCGAGCCATTATTGCCTACCCGATGGCCGGGCTGTTCGCGATGGCCGGCTTGTGCCTGGAACGCTGGGCTCAGCACTCGCTGCGCCGGGCGAATACGACCGTGCATCCGTCCGGATCCACCCGCGACGTCGTCAGCACGGGTGCGTTTGCGTGGTCCCGCAATCCCATCTACCTGGCACAAGGACTCCTGCTGGTTGCCGTGTGTTGCCTGCTCAGGAGCATCGCAGGCTTTTGGGTGTTGCTGCCCTGGTTCCTGGTCATGCGAGTTGGTGTCATCGCGCGCGAGGAGCGCTACTTGCTGGGCAAGTTCGGGCCGCGCTACGAGGCTTACCTGGGGAAAGTCAGGCGTTGGATTTGAGCGTCGCGCCGTCCGGCCCTGCTCACTCTCCGGCGTTTGCCGGTGGGCGCCGCCGCCGACGGTACACCGCTGCAACCGCAGCGGCTGCAACCAGTGTGATCACGACGAGCGCATGCCAGCTGTTCTCGTAGCCAAAGGCGCCGCCAGGCGCCTCGCGAAACTCCACGACCACGGCGCTGTGGATCCGGTGACCGGACAGGCTCGCCCCGAACAAGGGGCCCAGCACGAAATTCCACGCAAAATGCGCGGCGATCGCCGGCCACAGGCTCCGCGTAAGTTCGGTGGTTGCAGCCAGCGCAATGCCACCGAGGAAGATCACGAGCATTGCGAGGAGAGAGATACCGTCGTTCGACACGTGCGCCGCGCAGAACAGTGCCGAACTGGCAACCAGGGCCACGCCCGTCCCTGCCCATTGGCGCAGGTACTGGTAGAGCAGGCCGCGGAAGATGAGTTCCTCGGCCGCCGCCGCGGCATAGGTCACGGTCAGGTTGGGCAGTAAGTAGGCGAGGGTGCCCGCGGTTACCGACAACGGTCCATGCGTGACTGCGATGGCGGCGTAGATCGCGAGCATGGCCGCCGCGCCGCAGCCGCTGCCAACGAGGCTGAGCCGCACGAACTGCGGCCAAGCCAGGTCTGGGCGCCGGCCGGGGGCCGCCCAGTGCCCGCCGAGCCGATAGGCCCCGACGAAAAGCCCCAGGCTGGCCAACCCCAAGACTGTTCCGAGGGCGGGCCGGGCATCAAAGAGCGAGGCAATCCCGCCACCGGTTGCCAGCCTCACCAGGTACGAGGTCGCCTGCCATGCCGCGACCAACAGCGCGGCCATGATCGCAGCCTGGGCCAAGGCTCTCTTCTGTATCCATTCCTGCACGAGCGTCATGTAGGCGACCTCAGTTCAGCCTGAAAACGCGGGCGACCATCGGGGAATCGAGCAGCGTGTGCGGCGCGATGGCATGGTAGCCGAGCGCATGCACCCAGGCGTTGCGGGTCCTCAGGGTCACGAAGCTCTTGAACATCCCGGGCCCGGTGTACGACAGGAAGGCGAACAGTACGGAAAGAACCGAGTTCCGCGCTGTCGCGAAGGACGACCAGCCTTCCACGAGGGTGGGCCGGTCGAAGGGCGCCTGCGAGTACGACTCGTCCGGGTGAGGACGAGCTGACGCGGCAAACGTCCGTGTGCGACATGGCAGTGCTCCGTTCCGGTGGCGGCGCAGGCTCGGCAGGCTACGGTTGTCCGGCCGCTGTCGTTCGCGGAGACGCCCGGTCTTCGCGCTGCGGCAAGGCCAGGTCGCCGAGCTCCCTGGCCTGGCGGGCGAGGGCCCTGCGAGCCTGGCCCAGCGAAGACAGGTAGCCAACTGGTCCACCGAGGAAATTGCGCCCGCCGTTGGCGACTCCCTGGAGTACCGCGACCGGTTCCCCGGTTGCTCCGTCGACGACTTCGGCCTCGCTGGTGGCGCCGCCTGCCGTGACGGGAACCAGCGCGACTGCCATGGTCACGCCGTTCAGCAAGGGATTGGCCTTCGCGACGCCCGTGATCGTCGCGCGGATGACCGCGACGTCGGGGCCCGGCGAAGCCGCTTCGGCCAACTGGCTGGCGAACACGCGCCGCAGGTCGTCGCGGTATCCGGCCTGCAGTGCGGCGACGTCGGACGGCGGCAAATAGGGCGTGCCCGGGACCGGCTGGTAGCCCACTGGCTCGACGAAGAAGCGGTCGGGCGACCACTGCGGTCGCAGCCCGGGGAGGCGCAGGCCGCGACTGCGGTAGGGGTGGTCACTCGTTGCCGGCGCATACACTGGCAGCGAGCCGGTACGCGTCTGCTGCAGGCTGGCGCAGCCTGCCAGGCAGGCTGCGGCCAGTGCGGCGATGGCCATGGCGGTGGCGGGCCGTGGGTGGGTCTTCATCCGCAGGTCCTCGCATTGCTGTGTCAGGCCGCAGTCTGCGGGGAGCCGGTGCTCAATGGAATTGTATAAATAGGCATGCCTGCTATACGCTGGCGTATGGCAATTCCAAGGCTGGCAAACGCGTGAGGCCAAGGTCGGAACCGAGCTGGGATCTCTATCGCTCCTTCCTGGCCGTGCTGCGCACCGGGAGCCTCTCGGCCGCGGCGCGCCAGCTGCGCCTTACGCAACCGACCATCGGCCGGCAGGTCGCCGCGCTCGAGGCCGCGCTGGGCGGGGCGCCGCTGTTCACGCGCTCGCAACGCGGCCTCCTGCCGACGCCGGCGGCGACCCGGCTGCGCAAGCACGTCGAGGGCATGGAAGTGGCCGCCGCCGCCCTGGCGCGCGACGCGGTCTCGAGCGAACCGGAACGGATGGTGGCCAGAATCTCGGCGCCGGAAGTCCTGGGCATGGAGGTCCTGCCCGGCGTGCTGCGCGGCTTCCAGCTGCGCGAGCCGCAGGTCGCGATCGAGCTGTCGCTTTCCGATGAAGTCGCGGACTTGTTGCGCCGTGATTCCGACCTGGCCATCCGCCTCGTCCGGCCGACGCAGAAGGCCATCGTGGCGCGCAAGGTCGGCGAGGTCGGCCTGGGACTGTACGCCCATCGCCGCTACCTCGACCGATTCGGCCAGCCAAGGTCGTTGGCCGAACTCCCCTCGCACCTGCTGGTCGGGTTCGATCGCAGGCCGCCGCCCAAATCGCTGCAGGGCTCATTGCCCATGGCCGTCAGCCGCGACCTGTTCGCCTTCCGTTGCGACAGCGACCTCGCGCAGCTCGCGGCCATCCGCGCCGGCATGGGCATCGGCTTCTGCCACGCCGGGATCGCGCGCGCGGATCCGGACCTGGTGCCGGTGTTGCCGGGTACGTTCGACATGCGCTTGCCGCTGTGGATCGCGATGCACGGGGACTTGAAGCGCCACCCGAGGTTCCGCGCATTGTTCGCCGAACTGGCAGAGGGGTTCGCGAGGTTCGCGGCAATGGCCCGGCGCTGAGCCGTCGCCAGGGGTCATCCAGCGACCGGCGTCCGTGGCGTCAATGTCGTGCGATATAGTGGATCCCCATCATTGCAGTCATGCGCCCCGGGTTTTCCGGCAACCAGGGGCTCGTCCGCAAGTGAGATGAGCCCCCTATTCAGACGATTCAGATCAAGACTTGTCCGCCTTCTTCGGTCTGATCTTCTGACCTTATCGCACGGACTCGCGGGGGGTCAGCTTGCCCGGCAAGCTATGAGGTCTGCACGCGGTGCTGCGTCGAGGGGGTGCGATGCGACTCATCATTTTCGGTGCAACGGGCGCCACGGGACGTCAGCTCGTGACGCAGGCGTTGGAGTTGAATCATGAGGTGACTGCATTCGTTCGCGACGCGTCGCGTCTGACCGCGCGCTCGGTCAGACTCCGGGCGACTATCGGAGACGTGATGGACTCCGCATCCGTAGAGTCAGCCGTGCCGGGGCACGATGCCGTTCTAGTCGCTCTCGGCACAATGCCTGAGGGCCGAGAGGCACGCGGTCGTCGACGGCCGGCAGAGCCAGTGTGTTCTGTTGGAACACGCCAGATCGTAGCATCCATGGTGCGCCACTCCGTGAATCGGCTGATCGTCGAGACATCCCTTGCCGTCGGATCTTCTCGCGAAGACTCGCGGTTCGGTGCGGCCACGTTTGTTCGATGGATCCTGCGTGACGTCATGAACGACAAAGAACGCCAGGAAGCAACAGTACGTGACAGCGGTTTGGACTGGACGATTATCAGGCCTGCTCGTCTTACGGATGGCCGACCTGCAATGCAGGTTCGGGCGGGAGAATCGCTGGCGTGGTCCATGCTGTCGACAGTTTCCCGCGCCGACGTAGCTGCCTACATGCTTGGAGCGCTTGGCGACACCTCAACGTATCGGAAATCGATATCGCTGATCGGGTGAGTCAGCGTTCCGAATGACGCAATACGCCGTGGCGCTCCAGCTCCCCAGCGAGCGTGCAGCGGCCTTATAGGCGCTCGCCGAGTCGGTGCAGAGTAGTGCGTCGTTCTTGACCTCGGGCGCGAGAATGGTCTCGAACCTGTCTGCACTGACGGGACCAGCTACTGGGTGCCGCACGCCCCCCGGAGTGCGTAACGCATCGGTGCCGGCGCGGATTCATCCAGCAGGATCGCCTCGCTCGCCGTCTGCAGGGCCTCGAGCAGGGACGCAGGCACTGCGGGAAGCTGTTCGACGAGCGGCCGCGCAAACAGGAAGCCCTGGAACAGGTGAACACCGAGGGCACGCAGCGCGACGGCCTCTTCGATCGTTTCAACACCCTCCGCTATGACGGAGATATCCAGGCTGCGGCAAAGCCCCACCACGGCACCGGCGATCCGGGTACGGACTGGATCCGTGTGTATGGAGCGGGTCAGGGCCATGTCGATCTTCAGCACATCGGGCTGGAAATCCGCGAGCATGTTCAGGCCGGAATGACCGGCACCAAAGTCGTCGATCGCGGTGATCATCCCGTGCCGCCGGTATTCCTTGAAGATCGACTGAAGGTGCCCGACATCGCGCGCGGGTTCGTTCTCGGTAACCTCGAACATCAGGTGATGCACCGGGAATCGCGCCCGCTCGGCCGCCTCGAACGTCTTCTGCAGACAAGCCGCCGGCTGGTAGACGGCATTGGGTAGGAAATTGATGCTGAGAAGCGCCTCCATCCCCAGCCGCGCCGCCAGTTCGATCGCTTTGACGCGGCAGGCCTGGTCGAAACTGTAACGATTCTGGTCGTTGATCTGTGACAGGACCTGCGCCGCGCTGCCTCCGCCGAGGGGCCTGACGAGTGCCTCGTAAGCGTAGATATCGCCAGTGTCCACGTCGACGATCGGCTGGAAGGCCATCGTGAACTGCGGCGGTGTTATGTCCGACCGGCACGCGCCGCATTTGACCTTGGCGATGGGCAGGCTCATGGCTTGCGAATCCTACAGGCTTCCCAGCGCGGCGCGGCGACCACCGCGGGCATAAATCCCGGGATTGTGGCGTAGGTCACAAACTCCATGCAGCGACCGCGGGTGGCTCGTGTTACGCGTCCGGCGCCTCGGAATCGCTGGCAGTGCCTCGCACGGGAGTGGGCGGAACAGGTTCCGTCAGTCAGGAGTTTCCACTCGCGAACTCATCGTAGCAGCGCGCGTGAGCGAGCCCGGCCCGGTAAGACACTCCCGCGCTCTTCAGGTTTTCCAGTCGGTCCAGATTCCTTCCATGGCCGGCGAATCCGCCGGATCGGATTGTCCACGGTGGCGTTTACCGCGGGGTCGAGCAGTCCCCTGCGTCGTAAATGCCGCAGAGCAACCTGCACGGACGACTTGGATAACCCGGTTTTCGTCGCGATCGTCTGCAAGCTCGCCGCCACTTCGTCTCGTCGACCCAGTGCGGATCTCCTCAGCAGGTACAGGAACACGATAAAGGCTGACGGTCGGCGATCGTGCCCGACCAGATCAGGCATTAGAACATCGACTACATACTCGTCAACGGATAGAGGTGGCATGGTGGCGAGTACTATAGCAGTTGCCACTATGGCCAGGCCTTTTTCGCGCTATAAAGGGACCGGAGGTACACGAAATTGATCACCCAACTGAAATTTGTCGGTATTCCGACGACCGACCAGGACCGGGCACTCCGTTTTTTCACCGAAAAGCTCGGATTCGAGATTTCCACCGACCAGAAGTTCGATGAGAAGCAGCGTTGGATCGAATTGCGCATTCGTGATGCAGCGACGCGAGTTGTGCTGTTCACTCCAAGGGGTCACGAGAATCGAATCGGGACTTTCTTCAATGGATCGTTCGCGTGCGATGACGTGCACGCCACGTACCGCCAGCTCAGGCAACGCGGCGTGGATTTCGTCAGTGAGCCGCAGGAACAGCCGTGGGGGACATTTGCAATCTTCAAGGACCCCGATGGCAACCAGTTTGTCCTTTCCTCCTCATAGGCGGATGGCGGATGTCTGACATCTTTTCAAAGCTGAATCTCAAGAGCGAAAAGACGATTCTCGTGCTGGCGGCTCCGGTAAGTTTTGAAAGGGAGCTGGCCAGGCTGGTCGGCACGAAGGTGGAACGAAGCCTGAGCGGGACAAGGCAGTTTACCTTCGCGGTCGCGTTCGTGACGCAAAAGTCAGTCGTGGATCGCTTATCGGGGCTTCTGGCGGCACAGGCAGCGGGCGATGCGATCCTGTGGTTTGCGTATCCCAAGGGCTCCTCGAAGAATCTGAGCTGCGACTTCAATCGAGACAGTGGCTGGGATGTGATCAAAAAAGCCGGCTGGGACTCGGTGCGGCAGGTAGCCATTGACGAGGATTGGTGTGCGCTGCGCTTCCGTCGTCGGGAATTCATCAGCCGGCCGGCAAAACGAAATGTCTGAACCTGTGAGAGCATTCATGATCCGAATCGGTTCACCTGTGGCGCGCTGCATTTCTGTCGATCCGTTGGCCCCCGCGATCTGACAGAGTACCAGGTGATCGAAAGCACGCCGTCACGGCTGCGGACATCCTCAACGCTCGAGTGCTGCCGCTCTGTTGAGGAGCGCGGCGTGCGGCTATCGCGGATGGCTCGCTCGCCGCCGTCGGATGGAATGGCTACACTCCGCCGATGCCACGTGCGATCGGCATCAGTGTCCACACCGGATGGGGAGCCTGCATCGTCGTGGGCGGATCGCTGCAAAAGCCCGAGATCGTGGCCAATCAGGTGATCGAGCTTCTCCCTGAGAGGGAGCGGTTCTGCTATCACCGCGCCGCCACGATGACATCGGACGCCGCGCGGGAGTGGCTCGCAGGCGTGCGCGCGATGGCGCTTGCCCGGGCGCGAATCGAACTCTCGCCGCTGCTCAGGCAGGGAGCCGCGATCAGCGTCCTCGTTGCCAGGGAAGGCGATGTTTCTGACTTCGCGACCGCCGTCTCGACTCACCTCAGAATCCACTCGGCGGAAGGCTTCTTCTACCGCGATATTTTCCGCGACGCGTGTCAGCTTCCCTGCCGTGTCGTCGCGCCCTCGTCACTCGACATCACGCGCATCCCAAAACTCGCCACGAAGCCTTGGGCTCGCGACCAGAAGCTTGCCGCTGCGGCGGCGTGGCGCGCGCTGCACGCCAGCGATTCGAAAGGGCGAATTGGGGAAGGCCGAGTGGATAGCGACGGCAATCCATGCTGAGCCAAGGCAGCGGTGAATGACTTGGCCGATGCGCCGTGAGTCCCGGGTCCATGCGGCCGATGCCGATGCTTGCATCGCAGCGTGCAACCCTTAGACTGGCGCAACGCCATCTCACTCACAAGCAGTCGGCCCGGGCGAGGTACCGTCACCATGAGTGATCGCCCAACAACCGTCCCTGCGAAGTATGAACTGCTGGCTCGAGAACTCGAGCAACAGATCGCGGCGGGGGTGGTGCGACCGGGGGATCGTCTGCCTTCCGTGCGTCAGGCATGTGCCAGCCGCCGCTTGAGCCCGAGCACGGTCTTCCAGGCCTACTACCTCCTCGAATCACGCGGCCTGGTCCGCGCGGCGCCACGGTCCGGCTACTTCGTCGCCGCGCGCGCCAACGGCGTGTTGCTCGCAGAGCCGCGAACCTCAGAGCCGCAGTCCGGAGCGCAGGTCGTCGAGGCCAATGACCTGATCTACGCATGTCTTGGTGCAGTGCGCGCTCGTGACATCGTGCCCTTCGGTTCCGCGTTCCCGAGTCCGACCCTTTTCCCACTCGATCGACTGCGCCGCGCGCTGGTCTCGAGCACCCGGCGACTGAAATCCTCGGACATGGTCGAGGACCTGCCGCCGGGCAACCTGCGGCTCAAGCGCGAGATCGCGAAGCGCTATCTGCGTCAGGGTCTTGCCGTCGCGACAGACGAAATCGTGCTGACCCACGGTGCGATGGAGGCGCTGAACCTCTGCCTGAACGCGGTCGCAAGGCCGGGCGATGCGGTCGTGGTCGAGTCTCCAACCTTCTACGTCGCGCTGCAGGCGCTGCAACGCCTCGGTCTGCGCGCCATCGAAGTGCCGACCCATTGCCGCGAGGGCATCGATCTCGGCCGCCTCGCGCAGGTGATCGAGCTCTACCGCCCAAAGGGCTGCTGGCTGATGACGAGTTTCCAGAACCCGCTCGGCGCCCTGATGCCCGAGGCGAAAAAGCGCGAGCTTGTCGAACTGCTGGCCCGCTACGACTTGCCGCTAATCGAGGACGACGTGTATGCCGAACTCTACGAAGGCGAGGCGGCGCCGCTGCCGGCGAAGGCCTACGACCGCCGCGGTCTGGTGCTGCACTGCTCGTCATTCTCGAAGTGCCTGGCGCCGGGCTACCGCGTCGGCTGGGCCGCGCCCGGCCGGCTGGCGCGCGAGGTCGAGCGGCTGAAGCTGATGACGAGCCTGTCGGGGTCGATCCCGGTGCAGGCGGCGCTGGCCGAATACCTGCAGGAAGGCGGCTACGACCGCCACCTGCGACACCTGCGACAGTCCATGCAACGACAGCGCCACAGCCTGTTCGACTCCGTAAGCAGGCTCTTTCCTGACGGAACGCGGGTGATGCGGCCGGCCGGCGGCTATTTCGTGTGGGTCGAATTGCCCGTCGGGGTGGACGCTATGGCGCTGCATCGTGCCGCGCTGGCGCAACGAATCAGCCTGGCTCCGGGGCCGATCTTTTCGCCGCGTGGCGAGTTCCAGCACCACATCCGGCTGACCTGCGGCCAGCAGTGGGACGAGGCGCTCGAGCGCGCCATGCGCACGCTCGCACGGCTGGTTGATGACGCATTGCGCACGCACGCCCCTCCCCAACCGTCGATCTGATCCGGTCGCCTAGGCCCGCAACTGCTCACGCCGCCGGCACCAGCGGGCAGGCAGAGTGCGGACATGGCGAAAACCAACCTGATCTCCCTGTGTCGCGCACCGCGCTGACGCTGGTTCACGCGCCACCGAGCCCTCTGCGTGCGCTCCAGGAGGTGCTGGACCGGCTGGGCCCATCTGTCTTTGCGGGTCTTCTCGGCGCGGACGGCACGCTGCACTACGCCAATCAGGCGGCGCTGCGGGCCATCGGCAGTACGCCGGAGGAGGTGCTCGGCCAGCCCTTCGAGGCGACCCCTTGGTGGCAGCGCAGCAAGTTGTCGCAGCGACGGTTGCGACAGGCGCTGATCAGCGGAGCGCGCGGGGAAGCCTCGCGCTTCGACGCCCGCATCGCCACCCGCAACGGCGACACGCTGGTCATGGACTTTTCGCTGCTGCCGCTCTACGGGCCTGACGGGCGTGTGACCCACCTGATTGCTTCAGGGTGCGACGTGAGCGAACGAGTGCGGGCGCAGCGTCAGTTGCAGCTGACCCGCCATGCCGTCGAACAGGCCAACGACGCGCTGTTCCAGGTGGGACCGGACGGTGCCTTTCGCGATGCCAACGGAGCCGCCTGCCGGTTACTGGGCCTGACGCGCGAACAAGTGCTGCGGTTGCGCGTGCCTGACGTCGACACCCAGATCGACAACTCGCAGTGGCCACTGCGTTGGCGCGAGATGTGCGAGCGCGGTTCCCTGCGCTTCGAGACCAGCCTGCGCCACCACGATGGCCATGAGATTCCGGTCGATGTCTCGATCAGCCTGGTGACCAGTGGCGATGAGACGTTTGCCCATGTCTGCGTTGACGACTTGCGAGAGCGCCGCGCCGCCGAACGCCGCATCCAGCAATTGCTGCAGTACGACCAACTGACGGGTTTGCCGAACCGCCAGTTGCTCTTCGAGCGTCTGAGCACGACCTTGCAGACCAGCCCCGAAACAGCGGTGCTGGTGCTCGAGCTCGACCGCTTCAAGCGCATCAATAACGGCCTCGGCTCCCACATCGGCGATGCAGTGTTGCGCGAGGTGGCACGGCGCATCGTCGCAGCCGTGCGTGGCGTAGACCTGGTGGCGCGACGCGGCGGCGATGAGTTCGTGATCGTGATGCCCGCGCCTTCGGGAGCCGCGATGCACACGGCGCAGGGGCTTCTCGATGCCATCGCCCGGCCGATGACGATCGAGGGGCACGAGATCTATCTCACCTGCAGCCTCGGCCTCGCCGTGGCGCCTGCAGATGGCGACAGCGCGAACTTACTGCTGCGCAACGTCAGCGCCGCGTTGCACCAGGCCAAGCTGTTGGGGCGAAACCAGATCAGCGTGTATGCCGGGGTGCCGTACGAAGCCGACCCCGAGCGGCTGGCGCTGGAGAACGCGCTGCGCCACGCGCTGCGCGACGAGCAGCTCGAACTGCACTACCAGCCGCAGGTCGACCTGCGGCATGGCCGCATCGTCGGCGTTGAGGCCTTGCTGCGTTGGCAGCACCCGACGCTGGGGAGCATCGCCCCGGATCGCTTCATCCCGATCGCCGAAGAGACCGGTCTGATCCTGGCCATCGGCGACTGGGTCCTGCGCCGCGCCATCGAGCAGGCAGGGGCCTGGCAGCGTGCCGGCCTGCCGATGCGTATCGCCGTCAACCTGTCGGCGCGCCAGCTGCAGCAGCCGGAACTTGCGCGGCGCATCGAAGGCCTGCTCGCCGCGTCTGGTCTCGACCCACGGCTGTTCGGTGTCGAGGTGACCGAAAGCATGCTTATCGCCAGCTTCGATCAGGCGGTGCAACACCTGCGAACGCTACGTGCGCTCGGCGTCGAGGTGTCACTCGACGACTTCGGTATCGGCTACTCGAGCCTGAGCTACCTGCGCCGGCTGCCGATCGACGTGGTCAAGATCGACCGCTCGCTGGTGCCTGACGTCACGGCGCCGGCAGAGGACGTGTCGATCACACGCGCCATCATCACAATGGCGCATCAACTGCAGATGAAGGTGCTCGCAGAAGGCGTCGAGAGTGAAGGCCAGGCAGCTCTGCTCGCCGCCAACCATTGCGACCAGATGCAGGGTTACTGGTTCAGTGCTGCATTGCCGGCCGAGGCGGTCGAATCGATGCTGCAAGAAGGCCGGCAGATCGACCCGGCGCTGTTTGAGCGGCGCTCGCGGCAGCGCACCCTGCTGTTGGTCGACGACGAGGAGAACATCGTCGCCGCGCTGCGCCGGCTGCTGCGCGCCGAAGGCTGGCTGCTGCTCAGCGCCACCACCGCCGAGCAGGCGCTGCAGCTGATGGCACGACACGAGGTCGATCTGATCCTGTCCGACCAGCGCATGCCGGGCATGACCGGCGTCGAGCTGTTGCGTCGCGCCAGGCAGCTGTACCCGGACACGATCCGGCTGGTGCTGTCGGGTTACACCGAGCTGCAGTCGATCACCGATGCGATCAACGAGGGTGCGATCTACAAGTTCCTCGCCAAACCCTGGGACGACGAGCAGCTGAAGGCTCACCTGCGCGAGGCTTTCGCGATGAAGGAGATGATTGACCAGAACCGCCGCCTCGATCGGGAGGTGCAGAGCGCCAACCGGGAACTGGCCGAGCTTAACCGGCGGCTGCAGTCGCTGCTGAATGTGCAGCGCGAGCAGAACCAGCGCGAAGTCGGCAGTCGCGAGGCGCTACAGGAACTGCTGGATGCCGTGCCGGTGCCCGTGTTCGGCATCGACGACGAAGGCCTGCTGGTATTCGCGAACGCGCCGGCACGGGCGCTGGACGGACCGGGCCACGACCTGCTCGGCGGGCCCGCGGCCGAGCAGCTGCCGCAGACCTTGCTGAAGGCGCTGGACAGCGATCCCATGCCGATCACGCTCGCGGGGCGCTGCTGGTGGGCGATGAGCCGGCGGTTGAGCGGCAACGCGCGCGGCCGCCTGCTGGTCTTGCTACCCCAAGCCGGAGCTTTGAAGTGACTGCACAGGCCATTCCCGACAAGCCACCGGTCGCGCTGACGCACCTGTTTCGCCACAGCCTGCGCGACGGGCGGGTGCATCCGCTGTTGCACGTGGTGCAGCGCTATCGCCAGCAGTCGCCGCGATGACGGCTGTTCGACCGATCGCCCGCGATGAACTGCTCGCCGCGCTGCGCGATCTGCCCCCGCTGCCCGCGGTCGTACTCGAACTGGTCGAGTCGCTCGGTCACGACGAACTCAGCGTCGCGCAATACGATGCGAAGATCTCGTGCGACCAGGCGCTGGCCGCGAAGATCTTGCGCCTGGCCAACTCGTCGTTCTACGGCCGCGGCCGGCAGGTCCGCTCGGTGGCCGAGGCGATCACGATCCTCGGCTTGCGCATGGTGCGCGGAGTCGTGACAGCCGCGAGCCTGAGCAGCAGCTTTCGTCGCTACCCCGGCTTCGACCACGACGCCTTCTGGCGCCACTCGATCGGCAGTGCCCTGTGTGCGCAGTCGCTGGCCGGTGAACTGCGCCGCGACGACGGCGCTCAGGCGTTCACGGTCGCGCTGCTGCACGACGTCGGGCGGCTGGCACTGGCCAGCACGTTTGCACCGGCCTATGCCGAGGTCGAGCAGTGGCGGCGTCACAGGGATTGCCCCGATACGGATGCCGAGGTCGCCGTGCTCGGCATCGATCACGCCGAGGTCGGTGGCCTGATCGCACAGCACTGGAACTTCGCGCCTTCCATCGTCGATGCCATCCGCCATCACCACACGCCACCGGCTAACGCCGAGCTCACGCTGACGGGCATCGCCCATGTGGCCGATAACATCGCCCACGCCCTCGGCCTGGCCGGCGACGCCGACGAGGCCGTGCCGGCACTGGTGATACCGGCGTGGGCCGCATGCCGCCTGGACGACGCGGCCTGCATGCGACTGTTCGCTCAAACCGAGGCGCAGTTCGAGACCCTCTGCGAAGCGCTGCTTCACTGATGTATGACCGAATCCGAACTCATCTCCCTGCAGCGCGCCAACGAAGAGCTGCGCGCGCTGAATCAAAGCCTGCGCAGCGCCCAGGACCAGTTGCTGCAGTCCGAGCGGCTCGCCTCGATCGGACAGCTCGCCGCTGGTGTGGCGCACGAGATCAACAACCCCATCGGGTATGTGTTCTCGAACTTTGGCACGCTGGAAGCCTACCTGAAGCGTCTGTTCGAGATGATCGAAGCCTATGAGCAGGCTGAAGCGGCACTGGCCGACAGCTCGATCGCGGCCCGGCTCGCGGCCCTGCGTTCGCGCGTCGAGCTCGACTACCTGAAGCAGGACATACCGATGCTGATGGGCGAGTCCAAGGAAGGGCTGTCGCGCGTGCGCAAGATTGTGCAGGACCTGAAGGACTTTTCGCGTGTCGACACTCACCAGGAGTGGGTCTGGGCTTCGCTGCACCAGGGCATCGACTCGACATTGAACATCGTCGCCAACGAGATCAAGTATCGGGCCGACGTCCGCCGCGAGTACGGGAACTTGCCGGACATCGAATGCCTGCCGTCGGAGCTGAATCAGGTGTTCCTGAACCTGCTCGTCAACGCAGCCCATGCGATCGGCCCGCAGCGCGGTCTGATCGTCGTACGCAGCGGCGACGCCGGGGACAAGGTCTGGGTCGAAGTCGAGGACAATGGTTGCGGGATCGCACCCGAACACCTGCCGCGCATCTTCGACCCCTTCTTCACCACCAAGCCCGTCGGACGCGGCACCGGCCTGGGCCTGTCGCTGGCCTACGGCATCGTGCAGAAGCACCATGGCCGCATCGAAGTACGCAGCGAACCGGGTCGCGGCTCTTGCTTCCGTGTCACGTTGCCGGTGCGACGCCCGGGCGCCGAAGGTGCCCCGACGTGACGGAGGCCCTCCCGGTGTGGACTGTGCTCGCCGTCGACGACGAGCCGAACATCCTCGCCGCGCTGCGGCGGCTGTTCCGCACGACGGGCTGGCGCATCCTGACTGCTGGTCACGCCGAAGAAGCGCTGGCGCTGCTCGCCACCGAACCCGTCAACGCCGTGCTGTCGGATATGCACATGCCGGGCATGGACGGTGTGCGATTGCTCGAACGGGTCACCCAGGGCTGGCCGCGTACCGCGCGATTGCTGCTGACCGGCCAGGCGGATCTGGGCTCGACGATCGCTGCCATCAACCGCGGCCGGCTGCATCGCTATATCGCTAAACCCTGGAACGACGAAGAGCTGCTGTTGACCCTGCGCCAGGTCGCGGAAGGCCAGCAGCTCGAAGCCGACAAACAGGCGCTGGAGCGGCTCACGCAACGGCAGAACGACGAGCTGAAGGAGCTGAACTCGAGTCTGGAGGCCCGCGTCGCCTTGCGCACGGAGGAACTGGCTGCCGCCAACAAAAGACTGAAGCGCAACTACCTGACATCGATCAAAGCCTTCACCGCGCTGATCGAGCTGCGCGGGAGCGCCCAGGTCGGACACGCGCGCCAGGTCGCCGACCTGACTCAACGCATCGCCCGTGCGATGAGCCCGGATGCCGACACCCTGCACGACCTGCCGATAGCCGCCTTGTTGCACGACATCGGCCACATCGGACTCAGCGACGCGGTGCTGGCACGACCCGTAAGTCGGCTCGACCGCGACGAACTGCAGCGCTACCGGCTGCATCCGGTGCTCGGCGAACAGGCCTTGCTGGCCTCCGATGACATGCAGGGCGTCGCGCCGCTGATCCGCGCGCACCACGAGCGCTGGGACGGGCAAGGTTTCCCCGACGGCCTGTGCGGCGCGGCGATTCCACTCGGTGCCCGCATTCTGGCGGTAGCCGACGCGTTCGAGGACCTGCGCAGCGGTCGGATCGACGGTCATGCCCTGAGCCCGCTCGATGCCCGCCATGCGGTGCTTGCTGGGCGCGGCAGCCAGTTCGATCCCACCGTGGTCGATGCCTTTGCGAGCCTGTACTCGGCCGCGCCACCCAAGCCGACCGTCGTGACGTCGGGTGTTCGCACCTCGGAGCTGCGTGCCGGCCAGATCCTGACTCAGCATTTCATATCGCCCGAAGGCATGCTGCTGCTGTCCGCCGGCCACGAACTGAACGACGACCTCATCGGCCGCATCCGAAACTTCGAGAAAAAACATGGCTTGGCGCTGACCCTGGCCGTGCAGGTGCCGCAGGAAGCTTCCCGGTGAAGCAGTTACTGATCGTCGACGACGAGACCGCGGTACTGCACGCTTTGCGCCGCGTGCTGCAGCTGCACTTCGGGCCTCAGCAGCTCGGCGTGGAGGTGTGCCTCGATCCGCTGCAGGCCCTCCGGCGCCTGCATGAGAGGCATTTCGACGTGCTGATCAGCGACTACCGCATGCCGGGCCTGGACGGTGTAGCGCTGCTCGCTCGCGCCAGAGAATTCGACCCGCGCATAGTGCGCATGATGCTCAGTGCCGCCGCCGACTTCGGCACCTTGCTGGCCGCGGTGAATCGTGCCGGGGTCTTCCGCTTTATCCCGAAGCCGTGGAGTGAACCAGAGCTGCTGGCCGATGTGCGCGCGGCGCTGGCGTTCGATCCTTACGCCATCCCGAGCGCCTACGAACTGGAACGGCGCCGGCTTGAGGCGCTGGAGCCGGGCATCACGCAGGTCGATTGGGGCCCGAACGGTGAAGTGTTGATGCCGGACTGCCTGCCGAGGCGACCGAGGCCTTGAGGCCGTTGCGGAGCTGCAGGCATTGCCTACCCCTTCAGCGCGCCTCGGCTGAACAATGCACTTCGACGATTCGCGACACCACCTGCGCGCGTTGGTCGTCGTGTTCGACGCACGTCATTAAACGCATCTGACAGCATCCAAATCGCCGTCGGATTACGACGTCACCGGATCAACGTCGTGACGCTTAAGAGAATCGAGCCCGATTGGAACCTCTATGCCGCGGCCAAGGGGTCCGTTGGTGTTACAATGCAACGCATGACCACTCGCCTGCGGGACACTCAACGCTACACCTATGCCGATTACCTGATCTGGTCGCGTAGCCATGGCGATGAGCTCATCGATGGCGTCGCCTATGTCAGGGAGCCACCGTCGCCCTCGCGCTCGCATCAGGAATTCGTTGCTGAGATGTACCGCCAGGCAGCAGATACGCTGGAGGGTGAGACTGGCCGCATTTACATCGCTCCCCTGGATGTCCGGCTGCCCAAAAATGCTGAGACGGACGATGAAACTGACACCGTCGTGCAGCCGGATCTGCTGATCGTCTGCGATCGGAAAAAGTTGGATGACCGGGGCATCCGCGGGGCGCCGGACTGGATCGCTGAGGTTCTCTCACCGGGTACGGCCGGGTATGACCAGACCACCAAACTGACTGCCTACGAGCGGGCAGGGGTCCCCGAAGTGTGGCTCATACACCCCGTCGATCGCACGCTGACGGTCTACCGTCTTCAAGACGGTCGCTATGGTCGGCCCGACATCATCGAGTTGAGAGGCGAATCCGCTATGACCTCGGTCCCGGGCGTACGCATCGACTGGGACCGCCTTCTGGCCAGAATCAGCTGATCGCTGCCGGGTGACAGGACCCGCCGCCGTGGGGTACCCCCGGGCCGCGCAGCCGATGTTTCCCTGACCTCAAGCGGGGTTCGTCTCGATCTCGACGCGAAACGTGTAGCGCTCGAGTTCCCTGCGCAGGTTGTGGGCGGCATCGGTAATCGATGAATCCCTCACCGACAGCACCACGATAATCGCGCCGCCCGCATCGCGTATCTCGACGCCAACGCCGGAATCCCGGCAGACCGCCCTGGTGACCGCATCGATACAATGCCTGACAGCATCGAGTCGGAGGGCCGGTTTGAAGATCTTGCCGACAGCCGTGACCGGCATCGCCTCGATGAAGCGCACGACGCGAGGAACGGCTGCACGCTCAGTGATCTCCCTGTGACAGTGCTCGATGAGCTCAGACTCGGTCACCGACATGCCGGGGCGCGGTTGCACATAAGCGATCGGGACCTCGCCCTTGTCGCGGTCGGGCTCGCCGATGGCGGCGGCGTGCAGGACAGCCGGGTGCTGGAGAAGAGCGGTCTCGATGGCGAGTGGGTCGATATTGTGGCCGCCACGGATGATCAGGTCCTTGGATCTCCCCCGGTGCCAGATGTACCCGTCCGGGTCGATCGTGCAGAGATCGCCGGTATTCAGCCACGTTGCCCCCGCGGTTGAATCGAAGAAGAGGTCCGAATTGCGTGCTGTGTCCAGATAACCCGGCGTGACGCACGGTCCGCTGATCGCGAGAACTCCCAGGGTGCCGGGCGTCGTGTCGAGGCTGACCGTTCGCGACCCAAGTGGCACGCAGAGGGCCCGGTGGTAGGGGAACGGCAGACCTATTGAGCCCAGCCGAGGCTCCACGCCATTGGGGTTGATGATGAGTGCCCCCTGCAGTTCCGTCATGCCCCAGCCTTCACGCAGTGGCACGCCGAACTTCGCCGCGAATTCCCGCGCCACCTGGACCGGAACCGCTCCGCCGCCGGCCCAGATTCCAAATCCGGCCGGTGCCCGCCTGGCAGGGTTGTTCGTCGCGATTGCCGCGGCGGTCGTCGGGGCGCAGCCCGCTTGCGTGACACCATGGGCCTGCACGAAGTCCCAGAAGCGCGCGACAAGGTGCGGGTTGCGGTACCCCTCAGGACCTACCAGTACAATCGTTTGTCCGAAGAGCAGTGCCGCACGCGAAAGAATGACCGCGCCTCCAACATGGAAATAGGGCATCCCGACCGCAACGATCTCTTCGGCCCCCGAGCCATTCCAGGTGCCGCTGCACCAGGCGTTCAGCAGCTGGCCACGCTCGGTGAGGCGAACCAGTTTGGGTACCGCAGTCGTGCCACCGGTATGCAGGAGCGCCGTGGTGCGATGCGGATCAGGTGACTGTTCAATGCCTGGCTCGCCCCGCGAGCCTGCATCGGCCAGCTGTCGGAACGATTCGAGGCACGAGGAATGGTCGACGTGCCAGACCTCGCGCAGCGTCGGTACCATCGCGCGGAGTCGTCCAACCTCATTCCAGGCGCCGGCCCCGTCGGCGGCGACACCGCAGATGAGAACGGTCGTACCGGCGGCATTCATGATGCTGGCGACATGCTCGATCCGCAGGAATGGATTGATCGGGTTGGCAATGCCGGCTGTTGCCCCGGCCCATAACGCGATGAACGATTCGGGTAGCAATGGCGTGAGGATGGAGACGACGGGATTTGCTGTCCCCGAGACTTCGCGCAAGCTGCTGGCAATTCCGCGAACCAGGTACGCCAGTTCGGCGTACGTCAGTCGCTGCTTGATGCGGGTCGGCTCGTGCCTGTCAGCCACTACGATAGCAGACTTCGCGGGATTGACTGCCGAGGTGTGTTCGATCATGCCGAGAATGGACCAGCTCGGAAGCAGGTCCAGGTAAGGCGTCTGTTCGATTGCACGGACGTCCTGGATCGACGCAACCCGGCCCCGTGCCACCACGCCACGTCGCGGCGGTTCCAGCCAGATGGTCGCCAAAGCCTTCCTCCTCGAGCGCAGAGGTTACGCCGGCACCCGGCAGATCATAATGCGCAAAGCCGTCGTGCTATAAGCTCGAATTGGCTCGCCGAAAGCGCCGCAATCGCCACTTCACGGAGTGATCGTGCAGCCCATACTATATGCCCATCCGTTCGCCTCATACTGCTGGAAGGTGCTCATCGCCCTGTACGAGAACCATACGCCGTTCACCTACCGGACACTGGGGCCGGATGATCCGCAGGCGGCGGTCGAACTGCAGGCGCTGTGGCCGCTGAAGAAGTTTCCGGTGCTCGTGGACGAAGGGCGGCCGGTCATCGAGTCCAGCGTCATCATCGAGTATCTGCACCTGCGTTTCCCCGGGCCGGTGCGCCTGATTCCGTCGGATCCGCAGGCAGCGCTCGAAGTGCGCTTCCTCGATCGCTGTTTCGATAACTACATCATGAACCCCATGTCGAAGGTCGTGACCAACCAGATTCGGCCGGAAAACCAGCGCGATACCTACGGAGTGGAGGAGGCGCGGACGACTCTGCAGACCGCCTATGAGTGGCTGGACGCCTTGATGGCTAACCGGACGTGGGCGACCGGAAACAGTTTCACGATGGCCGACTGTGCGGCGGCGCCTTCGCTCTTTTACGCCGACTGGGTACTGCCGATTGCGGAGCGATTCGCTCATGTCCGGGCCTATCGGTCACGGCTGCTGGCGCGGCCTTCCGTGGTCCGCACGGTGGAGGAGGCGCGGCCATTCCGTCCCTTCTTCCCGCTTGGCGCACCCGACCGCGACTGACCGTGGGTCCCTAACCCCGGCTCCAACTCCAATAAGATAGCGATACCGGGGCTAGGGCGCGGGGGATGACAGACTCGATCGAGACCATCGTCGGGCGTGAGAGCGGGCTGCACAGGGGGCTGACTTCCCGCAAGATCGCCATGATCGCCATCGGTGGCGCGATCGGCACGGGACTGTTTCTCGGCAGCGGCTTTGCGATCAGCACGGCAGGCCCGAGCGTCCTGATCAGCTATGCCATTGGCGCGTTGATCGCGCTGCTGCTGATGGGATGTCTGGCCGAGATGAGCATCGCGCATCCCACAACGGGTTCCTTCGGCACCTACGCCGAGCAGTACCTGGGACCCCTGGCCGGCTATCTGGTGCGCAACCTGTACTGGATGAGTGTCGTGCTCGGGGTGGGTACGGAGATCACCGCCGTGGCCCTGTACATGAAGTTCTGGTTTCCGGCGCAGCCCGGATGGTTGTGGATCGTGCTGTTCTCCGGCACCCTGATCGGGATCAACGCCAGCAGCGTGAAGTCCTTCGGTAGTGTCGAATACGGATTCTCCTTCATCAAGGTCACGGCGATCGTGGGCTTTATCGTGGTGGCGGGCTATGTCGTGCTGATGGCTCCCTCCGACCCGCTGCAGGCCACCTCGAGCGTGGGCTTCCACAACTACAGCGCGTCCGGGGGATTCTTTCCTCATGGGTTCAGTGGAACCTGGGTCGCGACGATCATGGCGGTCTTCAGCTACCTGAGCATAGAGATGATCGCCGTGGCCGCCGGCGAGGCGGCCGAGCCACGGGTCGCCATCATGCGGGCGTTCCGCTCGACCGTGTTCCGTCTGGTGCTGTTCTACGTGTTGACACTGGCGCTCATGTTGGCGGTGGTGCCGTGGACTCAGGCTGGTTCGAGCGAGAGTCCGTTCGTGACAGTCATGCGCACGCTGGGTATACCGGCCGCTGCCGGGATCATGAATTTCGTCGTGCTGATCGCCGCGCTGTCCGCAATGAACAGTCAGCTGTACGTCACCACGCGGATGCTGTTCAGCATGTCGCGAGCGGGTTATGTTCCCCGCAGTCTCGGCACTCTGAATGCACGCGGCATTCCCCTCGGTGCGCTGCTGGTGTCCTCCTCGGGTATCGCCGTCGCGGCTCTATTGAACGTCATGTGGCCTGCCGAGGCGTTCATTCCAATGGTCGCCGTCTCGTGCTTCGGCGCGCTGTTCGCGTGGATGATGATTTTCGTGACGCACTACGCCTTCCGGCGCCAGCGCAGCCGTGAGGCGAATGCGGCAAGCCGATTCCGGGTGTGGGGCTTCCCTTTCACAACGCTTCTGGGCGCCGGGCTCATGTTCGCATTGCTGGTGACCACACCTTTCACGTCCGCATTTCGCCTGACCCTGCTGGTGGGATTGCCGGTGCTGGCGGGACTGACACTCCTTTATCGGCTCCAGCAACGAAGCACCCGCAGTAGGGACAGCACAGCTGGAGGCGTCGGGCCCGGAGGCCTTGATTCCTGACGAGAGTCGGCAAACCCGCAGCCATCGCGCTCGGAGCGTTGCCGATTCGGTCTCGTCACGGGGCCGGTTGAACTTTGGCCCGCGTGCGCAGGCGACGCATGCGTTCATCACTCGGTGGATGGCTGGCGAGATAACCCTCATGCGCATGCGGCTTGGCCCGTAACAGCTTCTCGAGAGCATCGGCCAGCAGGGCCGGCGACCTGTGATTGGCGAGCATGAGCGCCGCGCCATAGTCGTCGGCCTGTTGCTCGAGCTCCTGTGAATACTTTGCCTGCATGACAGCGGCGGGTGCCGCAGCGATGAGCTGACTCATGTCGCCGGCGTAGAACGTCCAGAACGCGCCGATGGCGGAGCTTTCCAGGAGCAGCCGCAGACCATGATGCCCATACGCATGACCCAGTTCATGCGACAGCACGGCGATGATCTGATCGTCATTTCCGAGTGTCGTGATCAGTTCGTCGAGCACGACGATAGTCCCATCAGGCAGGGTGAACGCGTTGGGGCCGAGGCCGGGCGAACGCCGGAACAGGAGCTTCGAGTGCGGCGTCCCTCCGTTCGGCAATTCCAGGGCACGAAATTCCTTAGTCAGCGATTCCTGCCGCGCCTTGTCCAGATTGCTGTCCAGCAGCAGATTCCCGTCGAGTGCGCGAAGCGCCTGCACGGTCAATGTTTCACCGACGGAGGGCGGCAATCGCACGGCCAGCCATGCTGCTGCCGCAGGCAAGCCGAACCGGTAGGCCAGGAAACTCAGGGCGATGAAGGCGATGCTGGAGAAGAGAATGTGCCGCAGGCCATGCTGCGCCCGGTCCACCCAGCCGTCACGGTGACCCGCCGCGCTCAGCAGCGCATCCAGGGCCGCTACTTCACGCACTTCGCAGAACGATCCATCCTGGAAGCGCAGCTTGCGTGGCGCCCCTCCGAGACGTTCGTCGATACGGACACTCGTGATCGGGACCCGCAACTCGATGCCCTGGCCCGAGAGGACCAGGTCGGCGCCTTCCGCTGACAGGCTGACGGGATGGATGCGCGTGGAGCGCCCGTCGAAGTAGTTCGCCTGCAGCGTGGTCATCCCATCGCGGATCCTACAAGCCGATGTCGAAGTCGAACAGGCTGGCGGCTTCCTCGCCGGCGGCCCCGACGAACTCCGGCTCCGAATCCACGAATTCCTGCAGATCCGATGCCGGCAGCAGCCGCATGCATTCCACCTGGTAGCGCGTCAGGCGCACCATGGCCCACGGGATGAACATGCCGAGCGTCACGACCACCAGCACGAGATTGCTCACACCGATCCACGCCAGCTTCCAGGGCGAGATCCGGCACTCGATGCGATGCTCTCCCAGGCGGGTGTTGTTCCAGATCAGGTTGGTGATCAGCGCGCGGAACACCGGTCCGACCACCAGGGCGACCAGGATGAACGCGCCATAGAACAGCAGCAGTGCGCGCATGACCGCACGCGGATCGGCGTGTCCGCCCTTCGAGCTGGCCATGAGGCCCGCAAGGGCGCCCCCAATGCCGGCGACACCGAGGATCACGCCTGCGGCCACCATGACACCGAGGGTCAGAAGATAGACGCCGTAGAATTCCCCAGCACTCGCCTGGAAACGGAAGGGGGTGCGGCCGAACCAGCTGTTGCCGTGCTGCCAGGCCTTGATGCGCTGGTGCGTGAACGGAGCCAGGATGTAGAGCGTGATCAGGGCGAGGATGCCGTTCAGCAGGAACACGCGGTAGGCACCACCCAGGCTGCCCTTGAAATGAAAGCGCGTACCCCGCCAGCTGGCGTTGTAGAGCCGGAAGCGGAACGAATTGCGCAGCAGCCACGGCATGAGCAGAGCCAGACCGACCAGGACCGCCGCAAGCGTCCTGATGGAGCGCATCTGGATGGAGAAGTTGTACAGGAGCAGCAGGATGACCGCGATGATGCGCCCCAGCAGGATGCGCGCGGCGCTGCCGTGGAAATCGAAACTCGAGCCGGCTAGCTCGGTGTGCCGGTAGAAGTACTGCAGCCGCCGCACTTTGGCCCAGGCGGAATAGATCCCCAGCGTGACGATGGTCAACAGCAGGTTGACGATCCAGATGCCGAAGTAGCCGGAACCGGTGCCCGTGAAGCGCAGGGGTTCGGGTGCGTACGATACCGTGGCCGGCGGCGGTCCACCGGCGGCAGCGACCTGTTCCATGCGCCCTCCCTACAGGATTCTTTGAATTGTTATCAACAGGCTGTGCCAAAGTGTAGTGGCAACGCGAGGGCAGCGGCAAGCCGGCCTGTGATTGCACCGCTACGCAAGTCAGGCGCTCCTGCGCCCCGACGACCGATTCCTCCGACAGGGCGAAGCGTCGGCCGGGAGCGCCGGAGCGGTGCCCCCCGCTACAATACCCTGTCCGATTCGCAACAGAAGAACGAGACCGGAAGGAACAACCATGCCAATCCGCGGATTCCTGGCCAGGGTATTCGTCGTCGCGCTGCTGTGGCAGGGCGTCGCGCTGGCCGCCACTGAGGATGAACCGACCCGCCTGCTGCGGCAGCCGGCCGTCTCCAGGGATCATCTCGCGTTCGTCTACGGCGGTGATCTGTGGGTCAGCGACCGCGATGGACAGCACCCGGTACGCCTGACGACTCACTCAGCAGCCGAGTTCGAACCGCATTTCTCGCCGGACGGGAAGTGGATCGCCTTCTCGGCCAACTATGACAACAATGTCGATGTCTACGTGATTCCTGTCGGGGGCGGCCAGCCACGACGCCTCACCTGGCATCCTTCCGCCGATATCGTGTGCGGCTGGAGCACGGACGGAAAGCGCGTGCTGTTCGTTTCCAACCGCGAGATCGCCAACAGTCGAAGCGGTCAGTTCTACGAGGTCGCGCTCGAAGGTGGATACGAGCGCAAGGTCATGCAGGCCGTGGCCATCGAGGGCGTCTGGTCGCCGGACGGCAAGCGCTTGGCGTACCGCCCGTATCTGATGGCTTACAGCGGTGGCAGCGGGTGGCGCCAGCATCGTGGCGGCGACACGCCGCCGATCTGGATACTCGATCCGAACGGCAAGGTGCTGGAGAAGATCCCGCACGAGAATGCCTCTGACAGCAACCCCGTGTGGATCGGCGAGGATGTGGCCTTCATCTCCGACCGGAACGAGGGCAGCGCCAATCTGTACCTGTATGAATCCAGATCACGCACCGTCCGGCAGCTGACTCACGAGAGTCCCTGGGACGTGCGCACTGCCGGAGCCTACGGCAGTACGCTGGTCTACGAGGTGGGTGGCCAGCTCAAGTCGCTGGATGTGGCCAGCGGCAAATCAGCAGCCATCCCGATCCATCTCACGGCGGAGTCTTCGCAGGCCCGTCCGCAGTGGAAGGACGCGACCAAGAACATCGGCAGCGCCTATCTGTCGCCCACCGGGCAGCGGGTTCTGATCACCGCGCGAGGTGACGTATTCAGTGTGCCGGTCAAGGATGGGTCGGTACGCAATCTGACTGCAACCTCGGGAGTGCGCGAGTCCGATGCGCTCTGGAGCAGCGATGGGCAACGGATTGCGTACATCAGCGACGAGGGAGGAACCCAGGCGCTCCTGATCCGGGATGCAAAGGGTCTGGAGAAGCCAACCCGCCATCCCCTCGGACCCACCGAGGCCTACTACACGCTCTTGGCCTGGACGCCCGACTCCCGGCGCATCGTGTTCCAGGACAACCATCTGCGCCTTTACGCGATCGATCTCACGACCAATGCCGTGAGCCTGATCGACACAAGCCCGAGACGCGCGTCGTTTGCCACATCCATCTCACCGGATGGTCAATGGCTGGCGTATACCGTCGTGGGCGAGAACTACCTCACCCGCGTCCGACTTCATCACTTCGGCGCCGGGCCGAGCGTTGATCTCGCGGATCAGTTCATACAGACGGACGATCCGGTGTTCGGCGGCAGTGATCTGCTCTACTTCACCGCCTCCACGGACGCAGGCCCGACCAGGGTCGGTCTGGACATGTCCACGCAAGAGCGCCCGCTGCGCAAGGGAATCTACGCGGCGGTGCTCGCGGCCGACGGCAAGTCGCCGCTGGCACCGAAGACTGGCGATGAGGAGGCCAAGGGCGCCCACGACTCTGACAAGGGTGGTGGCAAGAATCCGGACGCCGATGCCGGGCAGAGCAAGGACGGCACGGCCTCGGGCAGCGCAGCGCCGGACGGCGGAAAGGACAAGTCCGGCAAGGGCGCCAGGGCTGACAAACCGCCGAAGGCCACGCGCGTGGATGTGGCGGGTCTGGCGGATCGCGTCGTGCCCATCCCGGTGGCGGAGCGCAACTACGAGGATCTCATCGTCGCCGCCGACGGCTCGCTGTTCTACCTGTCACGCCGTCAGGCGGGTGCGACGATCGAGCCACCGGGGCCACAGGAGGCGGCGAATGCCGAGCTGTTCCGCTACGACTTCCAGGACCGTGCGGAGAAATCCCTGCGAGCGGCGCTGGTGAATGTTTCGGCGAGCGGCGACCACAAGAAGCTGCTGCTGCAGGTGGGCGAAGCCAGGATGGAAGTGGCCGACGCCAGCGAGAAACTGGACGCCAAACCGCTCGATCTGAGCGGATTACGCATGCTGGTGGATCCGCGCCAGGAATGGCAGCAGATCTTCGATGAAACCTGGCGCATGGAGCGGCAGTTCTTCTACGACCCCAACCTGCATGGCCTGGACTGGCAAGCCGTGCGTACGCGCTACGAGCCCCTGCTGAAATACGTGCAGCGTCGCGAGGATCTCAACGAGTTGCTCGCGGAGATGATCGGCGAGCTGCAGGTGGGCCACAACCGCATCGGGGGCGGGGATGTGGAGGAAGAGCGTCCCGCGGCCATCGGCCTGCTGGGGGCGGATATTCGCCTCGAAGGCAATCTCTACCGCATCGCGAAGATCTATCGCGGCGATCGCTGGAATCCCTTCCTGGTGGGGCCCCTGGCGGCGGCCGGGGTGAATGCGAAGGAGGGCGATGCCATCCTGGCCATCAACGGCCGCTCACTGGATGCATCGACCAACATCTTCGCGCTGCTGGAAGGCACCGCGGACAAGCAGGTCACTCTCACTCTCAGTCGGGATGGCACTGCCAGGTCGGCCCGCACGGTCACGGTCATTCCGGTCGGCAGCGAACAGGCTCTGCGCCAGTGGGAGTGGGTGCAGCACAACCGTGAATACGTGGATCGCAGGACCAACGGCAAGGTGGCGTACGTCTACCTTCCGGACACCGCGGATCAGGGCTTCACGTTCTTCAACCGCATGTTCTTCTCGCAGGTTGACAAGGATGCGGTGATCGTGGACGACCGGCGCAACAGCGGTGGTCAGGCGGCCAACTACGTGCTGGAAGTGCTGAATCGCAAGTACCTCGCCAGCTGGAAGGATCGCGACGGTCTCACCTTCACCACCCCGGGCGCGGCGATCTACGGTCCCAAGGTGATGCTGATCGACCAGGATGCCGGCTCCGGTGGCGATTTCATGCCCTGGGGATTCCGGCACCTGGGACTCGGCAAGCTGATCGGCACCCGCACCTGGGGCGGGCTCATCGGCATTTCCGTCAATCCGCCGCTCATCGACGGCGGCCGCCTGAGCGTCCCGTACTTCAGGTTCTACACGCCCGAGGGCGAGTGGCGCGTGGAGAATGAAGGCGTAGCTCCCGACATCGAAGTCACACTGGATCCCGTAGCGGTGAATGAGGGCCGCGATACGCAGCTGGATGCGGCGATCGCCGAGGTAACCGAGCAGCTGAAGAGCGCGCCCGCGGTGGTGCGCAAGACGCCGCCACCGTACCCGACGCCCTTGAAGAAATAGGTGCCACGGGGCTGGCTGCCCGCGGCGAGCGCCAGCCCCATGCACCAGCCGCAGGCATCAGCCGCAGGCATCAGAGTGTGGCTGGGGGCCGACTGTGACGGCGCGCCGGCGATCAGCTGCGGTCGATCCGGAGTATCGTTTGCAGCAGCACGTTGGCGCCGTTGGCGCAGTCCGGCCACCGCGTCAACTCGTGGGGCGAGTGACTGACGCCGGCCACGCTGGGTACGAAGATCATTCCCATGGGCGCAAGGCGCGCCATGATCTGGGCGTCGTGACCGGCACCGCTCGGCAGATGCATGGTCTTGAATCCCAATGCTCCCGCGGAGGCCTCGATCTGTCGTTGAATCACAGGCGAAGCCAGTGCGGGCGGCAGGTGTTCAGTCGGCCGGATAGTGATCTCAGTGTGCGTGTCCCGCGCAACCTGCGCGGCGCGTTCCCTGATGGCCGCGCCCAGATGCGCCAACGTGTCTTCCGACAGGTCACGGAACTCTATCGAGTGTCTGACCAGTCCGGGCACGACATTGGGCGCATTGGGGGAGACGACCAGTTGCCCCACGGTTCCGACCTGCCGGCCGGGCATTGACGTCACCAGCTCCTGAACGGCCTCGATCAGCTTCGCTGCCGCGAGCAGGGCATTGCGGCGCTCCGGCATCGGAGTCGTGCCGGCATGGTTCGCGAACCCGCGGATCTCGACCTCGTATTCGTCGATGCTGACGAGGCCCTCCACTACGCCTATGGGAATCCCAGCCTTGTCCAGGACACCACCCTGTTCGATGTGCAGTTCCAGGTAGGCCTGCACGGAGCCTGGCGGCCGGCGCGCGCCCTCCAGGTGATCGGGATCTCCTCCGATCCGGCGCAGCCCGTCGCGCATGGAAACTCCAGCGAACATCCGATCCAGGTCGGCCGCCTCCACGGTACCGATCTGTCCGCGACTGCCCAACGTGCCGCCTTCTTCGTTGGACCAGATCGACACCTCCAGCGGGTGGCGCGTGCGGATGCCCGCATCCTGCAGCGTATGCATGACCTCGATCGCGGCCAGTGAGCCCAGGTCACCATCGAAGTTGCCACCATCCGGAACGGAGTCGATGTGCGAGCCGAACACAATCGGTTTCAGAGAGGGGTCTCGCCCCTTGCGCAGGCCGTGGAGATTGCCAGCCGCATCGATACTGGGCTCGAGTCCGGCTGCGCGCATGAGGTCCATCACGTAGCGCCGGCCTGCCACGTCCGCATCGGAATAAGCGATCCGGCTTACACCGTCCGCGAAGGTTCCGCCCGATGGGCGGCCGAACACGCTGAGCTCTTCGAGCGATCGTTGCAGCCGGGCTGCATCGATCCGCAGGGACTCCAGGGCGGGTTTCCCGGATGAGGTGGAGGGTGTGGCGATGCACGCGGCGAGGGCCGCGAGTCCGGTCATGAACTCTCGTCGATCGACAGCTGTGCTCATCTTCTGGCGGGCTCGCGGGTTACCGGCTGCCGACAGCCTAACCCACGAGCCCGACAGACGCGCGTCTACTTATAGGTGACGTTCGTGCGTGACAATTCGTCACGGTGAGCCGTGAAGTCCACCATCGAGCCGAAAGCCGGACCGGCCAGTGGATTGGCCTTCAAGGTCTCGCGTAACGCCGCGCCCACCTTGTCCAGCCCGCTCGAGTCGGGCGCGATATACAGGATCAGGAACGTGCCGGGTGCTTCGGTGTGGATGGCTTGCTCATCGACCTCATATTCGATCAGCACGCCGTCCGCGAGCAGCTTCTCGAGCATCGGTACCACAACAGCCTTGCTGAGCTGATCGACTGCATCATCCGGTGCATCCGCTTTCAGCTTATAGCTTGCCACGTGAGTGTAGGCACCATGCCGTGCGCCCGAGTGCCAGTTGTAATACCGGCTCACCCACACGCTGTCCCAGTGTTTGGTCGCGCTGCTCAGCACAGGCGAGGTGGGCGTGCCCGACTTGTAGAACTCGTCGAGTACGTTGAACAGGGCCGCCATCGACATCGCCTGCCACCAGTTGTCGTGCGTACCGCCGTCGGCCTGGTGTACCAGGGTGACGTCGTCGCCATAGCCGACGATGGAGCCGGCCGCCAGATGCTTGTCGAGTATCTTGTCGTCGGCCGCGCCTGCCTTTTCCATATCGGCCCAACGCGCGCGCGGGATCGCCCAGTTCGATACGTAGGTGTACAGGGGCGGCTTCTCCGCCGCATCCGCTGCTCGTGCCACGCCCGGCAACGTGGCTGCGCTGGCAAGCGCCAGTACGCACAGACCCGCCGGAACCTTCCACACTCGGCTGTTCATATTGTTCTCCCGTGAAGTCCGTCGAGGACTTGGGTAAGGGTGTCAGGGGCGGCGCAGTATAGCCCCGCCGAAGCAGCGCTGATTCGTGCTGCGGTGCACCGGAGGGCGGTGCGGTTTGCGGGCAGACCGGTGTGGCTTGCGGATGAGCCGGCGGGGCTGGCGGATGAGCCGGCGGGGCTGGCGGATGAGCCGGCCGGCTTGCGCATGGGTGGATCGGCGGTTATTTCGAACGCGGCGCGTTGAAGTGATAGTTGAACTGGACGAAGAATTCCCGGCCCACGGGGCTGAACCAGCGCCTCGCGTAGTAGGGATAGCTGGTCCAGGTGGAGTCCTTGCCCGGCTTGGTGTCGAACAGGTTGTCCACGATCAGGGTCAGGGTGGCGTCCGGGGTGAAGCGATAGTTCAGCGAGGCGTTGTAGACGGAGGTGGCACCAAGACGCTCCGTGCCATCGTAGTTGGGCAGGCCGCCCAGGCGCGAACCGTGCAAAGTGGCGGTCAGATCGCGGATCGACCAGGAGAGCGCATAACTGGCCTTGTTCTTCGGAATGACGTAGTCGTACAGATCGGTCAGCTCGTCGGTCACCGGGTCACCGGCGAACAGCTGGATGGTGTGCGTCAGGACCTGCGTGTAGCTCAGTTCGAACGCGAAGGTGCCGATGCGATCGGTGGGCAGCGAGTAGTGTGCATTCACATCCACCCCGGAGGTGCGGTCCACCGCCGCATTGATCGGCAGCACCAGCACCGAAGTGATGCCCAGCGGATTGGCCGGATCGCTGGCGGAGTTGCGCACCACCTGGCTGAGCACCTGCTGGCACAGCGCCGAGCTGCTGTTGACCGGCACGCCATCCGTGGTGACGCCCAGGCGGCAATCCGCCTCCTCGCGCAGGATGGTGTCGCTGTCCTGGTATTCAACCTCGTTCTTCAGCTTGATCAGGTAGTAGTCCGCGCTGATCTGCAGGGTGTTCAGCGGTCTGAACACGAACCCGTAGGTGAACGAGGTGCTGGTCTCGTCCTTCAGGGCCGTGCTGCCGTGACTGCGGCCGTTGAAGTCCACGTCGCCGTTGCTGCAATTATCGACGAAATCCGGGCCCGAGCCCGGCTCGTTCAGCCGGCACAGGTAGTAGTCGGTGCCGTCCGAGCTCGAGCCGCTCAGTCCTGCGTACAGGTAGGACAGATCGGGTGCCCGGAAACCGGTGCCCACCGAGCCACGCAGCAGCAGGCTCGAGAACGGCCGGTATTCCAGCCCTGCGGAGTAGGTGAACTTGCCCGAGGTCGTCGAGCTGTAGTGATAGCTGTCATAGCGGCCCGCGGCGGTCATCTTCACCTGCGAGAGCACGGGGATGCTGAACTCCACGCCCGTCCCGGTATGGCTGCGTGAGCCCACCGCGCCGGTGTTGTGAAGGCCGAAGTACGTGCCATCGAGCGAGAGCGGATCGGGCTTGAGACCGTAGTACTGGTAGCCGTATTCGGCCAGTCCGGCAAAGCCCACGGGGCCGGCCGGCAGCGCGAACAAGGTGCCGTTGTTCACCGTGAACGAGACGTTCTCGGACCGTGCGCTGTCGTTGTCGATCGAGTCCCGGGTAATGGAGCGGAACTGGTCCACCGTCAGCGGCGTGTACAGGCGACTCACCGGCGCGTAGTACATGTTGTAGCCGCTGACCGGGTCGACGCCGAGCGAGGGTCCGAGGTAGAGCGCCTGGGCCTCGGCCGACACCAGTGCCGGCCACCTGCTCTCCAGCCGGTTCTGCGAATGACCCAGCAGGAATTCGTAGTTCCAGCTCGTGCCGAAACTGCCCTGGACGCCGGTATTCAACGAAACGGTGTGATCGATGTTGTGGATCTCGCCCGGATCGAAGCCGCCGTTCTCCTCGATGGTGAAATAGCGGCGCTGCCACTGCTCCACCTGGCCGGTAGCGGTATTGAAGAAGGGGATCGGCGTCGAATCGCCATTGAGCTTGTAGCTGTTCTCCCACTGCAGCGGCGTGTTGTAGCTGATCTGATGGGAGAAGCCCGCCTGGATGTCCAGGAACAGGTTGACCCGGTCGTTCAGGTGGTAGGTGGCCGAGCCGTAGAGGCTGACGGCCTTGCGACCGTTCTCGAGCGTGCCGTAACCCACGTCGCGGTAGCTGCCGCAGTAGTGGCCATAGTCCTGGCGGTAGGCATAGAAGACGGAACCGTGATCGTACGCCGCCAGAGCGTCGCAGGTTGCCTTGCCCGGATCGATGTAGTTGCCGTCCTCATCGATTCGCGTGAACACCGGGCTGGCCGCGATATCGCCCGGATCCGCCGGGCTGTCCAGGCGGGAATTGGTGAAATCGCGCTGATAGGCCCACAGTGGCGCCTCGCGCAGCAGCTCCATGCCGAACACGGCATCCAGCCGGTCATTGGAGTAGCCACTGGAGATCTGGAAGCGCTGCGAGTCGCCGCCGCCGTGCTGCGTGTCCCCCACGCGAAAGTCCACCGTCGTGCCGTCTGCCTTCTTCTTCATGATGAAGTTGATGACGCCGGAGATGGCATCGGACCCATAGATGGCCGAGGCACTGCCACTGAGAATCTCGACCCGGTCCACCAGAGAAGCGGGAATGTTCGATATATCAGTGAAGTTGCTGTTGCCATTGTAGGACTGCGGGTAGTCCGCAATGCGCCGGCCGTTGATCAGCACCAGCGTGTGGTTCGGACCGAGGCCGCGCAGGTCCACCGCCTGGGCTCCCGGCGAGAAGCCGTCGGTGATCTGGTTGTTGTCGAGCGCGCCGAGATTCTGCGAGAGCGAGCTCATCACCTCGGCGATGTTCGAGAAACCGTTGTTCGTGATGTCCTGCGAGCTGATCGTGACGATCGGCGCCGGCCCCTCCACCGCGGTCCGCGGAATGTGCGACCCGGTGACGATGACCGTCTCCACTTCCGGGCTCGAACCCTCGGCAGCGGTGGCAGCCGCTCCGGGCTGCGGCCCGTAGGTCGCGGCCCGCACACTGATGACGCAAAAAAGGACTGAAACCGCCAGCGCGCACGCTGCGATCGTTGATTTACGCACGATCTCTCCCGAATCGACTCGTTCTTGTGTTTTCTGCGGTCCCGCATGGGTGTCGGGCTGGTGCCATTCAAGCACCGCGCGACGTTCCCGCGGGACCTCGGGCAGTTGTAACATGGTGCAAATGAAGCGGCAAGGCCATTGCGACCGATGTCGCATGCACACTCACGGGGAAAGTTCCACAAGATGGATTCACTGAATTTGCACGGCGTCCGCGCGACAGTCCGGCACGCTGCACGCGCGGCGATTCGACACAGTGTCCGCGCGGCATTCGTGATGTTGGCAGCCTTTGCGGGAAACACGTTTGCGGCACGCGCGAGTGCGCAGGCACACGACTATCGGGACAGCAACTACGACTATTTCGTCGCTGGAGATCCGGCGGCGCCGCGTGCCGCCCATACGGAGTTCATGCTGGTCCTGATGGGCGGTGGCGGCATAGTTGATTCAGCGTATGCGGCGATTGCGAGGCATGCCGGCGACGGACATATCGTCATCCTGCGGGCCGTATCCGATGACAGCTTCGATCCGCAGGACGGCCAGCTCGGTGTGAAGTTCGCAACTCAATGGGGGCCGGTCCTCTCCGCCGAGACCATTACATTCCACAATCGCGCGGCCGCGTTCGATCCGCGGGTTCTGGCCGCACTCGAGGGCGCGGACGGCATCTTCATCGCAGGCGGTGACCAGGCGAACTACATTCGCTACTGGAAGGGCACGCCCGTGCAGGCCGTTCTCAACGCGCACGTTCGCGCCAATCGGCCGATCGGTGGCAGCAGCGCCGGGCTGGCCATACTGGGACACTACAGCTAC
>Ga0335069_10001100_pt1 | contig 43531 bp, 29 predicted proteins | sample Lox_Sample_11_FD_206714 | JGI IMG/M metagenome (GOLD analysis project Ga0335069, IMG submission 206714) | Soil microbial communities from Loxahatchee National Wildlife Refuge, Florida, United States - Lox_Sample_1.1 | ecosystem: Environmental > Terrestrial > Soil > Wetlands | place: USA...
ACTCCTCTCTGACGGAGGATGAGGCTGTGGACTTGGCCGTCAATCTCACCCGCAAGGAACGCCTGCCGGAACTCCTGGCGCGCTACGACGCCGTCGTGCAGAAACGCGCACAGCAGGCCCAGAAACAAGTGCTGGGCATCGTCAACAACATGCTCTCCGAGGACACGCCCAACCGCGAGCAAGTGCTCCAGGACACGCTGGCCATGCTCCGGAAATTCCCGCTGGTGCGCAGCATCACCGGCATTCGCAGGCTGGTGCAGGCGCGTATTGACAACCACCACCAGGACGTTGATGAGGACGAGTTCCTCGTGCTGACTTGATGACTTGATTAACAGCCCACACCATTTGACGGATGAAAAGAGTATCAGATCGAAACCGGACGGAACCAACGAAGGCAGGTCCTGCAGTTTACGCATATCAGGACGATTTCAACGGCAAGACGCCAAGATGGCTCGTTGTTGACGTCGACGACAAGCTGATCTACTGCCCGGAGGCAAAGGCAGCCCAGTGCGAAGCCATCCTCACGGCTGCAAAACTGGCTTGGCAACTGGTTTCGCGTGAAATCCTTGCCGCCAAGCTCAGTGACGGGATGCTCGACCATGTCGCAGAAGCGCCGGAACCAACGCAGATCGGAGCTTTCAGGCAAGACGTGGTTGCGGCTCTGCAAAGGCGGCACTTCCCAAAGCCGGTGGCAGAACGAATGGTCAACGAGTGCCTCAAAGGCATTCTGGCCAGAGGCATCATGGTCCGGCGGGGAAATCGGCTTTCAATCGATCCGCGGAAGGGAAAGGAATTACTGAATCGCCACGCCTGGATTCGAAACTGCCGGCTGCTCCTCGGAAATATCAAAGCCCGGATGCCTGAACTCGAGGCACTGCGCAAGGAGGCCGTCGAGGGCCTGCTCGCCTCCGATTGTTTCTACCGCTACTACCACTCGAGCTTCAAGGTCTATGGGTTGCAGTCCCTGACTGAGCGCATCGTGGAAAAGCTCAAGTCGCTGCTCCCAGGGCAGGAGTTGAATCGTGATTTCACCGCCATTCTGGCCAAAGGCACAGGCGTGCGGTGGGAGATGAGTCACAACCGCGAATGGCACAAGTATACCGGGCCCATCCTGGAGGCATTCTTCCATGCGCGCACGATGCTGGAACTTTCCATCCGGTCGGGGAAAAGGATCAAATATCCGCCCACCTGTTTGCCCACTGATTGGGCCGCGGTCCTTTACCTCTTCAGGCTGCGCTAGCGATCGTATTTATAGCTCCGCAAAACCTCGGGTCCCAGGGTCGGGCGGCCTATTTCGGGCATTGTCGAACCGGCGGAACATCACCTTTACGGCTGATATAAAGATCCAGCCACGGGACCAGCCAATCGTTGCTGCAGCGCTCCCGCGCCGCGGCTAGCAGTTCCGGGGCACTGGCCGGCTGGCAGCGAGCCACGTACTCCACCAGCCAAGCTGGCTGCCGCAGCAACTCCCTTTGCACTATCCGGTCGAATTCGCCGGGGAAACGGCAAGCCCAGGCCAGCATCCATTCCGGGTGCCTGAAGGCGCTGCGAAAGAGCACCTTGCGATCCATCTCCGGGTAAAGCCCCACGAGGTTGAAACACAACTGTGGATCCGTCAGCAGGAGCTGCATCGAGCGGCAGAGATTGGCCAAGGCAGCCGCTCGCGTCATCCGAGATGCCTGCAATTGATGCCAGGCCCACGCGCTCCTCGAGTTAAGCTCCCGCGACCGGTAAATGAAATCCAGAATTTGAGTGTGATAGTGGGGGTCGGGCTGAAGCCGCTGCCATTGCACCGCCCACAATGGGTCCGGTAGCAGAGCCTGCTTGAACACTTCGGCGGGGTTTGCCAGTTTGCGTTCCGGGTGGGCCTTGAGCCAGTTCAGCAGATGGAACGAATACTCCGGGGAGAGTTGGATGACTTCCTCCAATTGGGGGTTGCCTTGCTGTTGATTGGCTTTGAGCACCACATGCATGTGGCGGCACAGCACGTGCAGTGAATTGAAATCCAACTGCACGCTGTCGTCCAGGCGGAGAAACACCTGCGGGAGCAGGTCGAGCATTTCCAGAATGCTTTTGTCCCAGGAGGACCTGGCCAACGCCACCGCGACCTGCGAAAGGTAGCGGTCGAAATCGGAACGCACCGTCGGGTCGTCGGAAGGCAGGCCAAAAATCGCCAGCGGCTGTTTCAGAACAAACGCGGGCATGGCTATCCCAAATCGAGTCCCGGGGTGTTGGGAGGGCTGAAAATGTAAGGATCCAGTTTGGATTTCTCGATGGTATCACCGGCTGCCGAGGCCGGGGATTCCCAATCAGGAAGAGTTTCCTGCCCATGAGTGATGGGCCGCGCCGGCTGGGAGGTATGGCCTGGGACTGTCACCTCCCTGCCTGCAGACAAGACTTCAGTCACGGACGAACCCACCTTCTGGTGGTCGGACGCTCTTGCGGAAGCGAGGCGTGCCGGCGGAGGCGGGGTTCTCCTCACCTCTTTCTCAAAGGCCGTGCCCTCCCGGATCGGCAACATGCCGGAACGGGCGACCGGGTCCATCTGGTTGAACGTGCGGAGCGTGCCCACCAACGCAGGTGAGAGCGTCATGCCTCCATTATAATCCCGCAGTTGGTGCATCGAGCATCGGAGGCAGGCACGCCGCCGCTGCAGCGCCTTACAATTGGGAGTGAGACCGCGCTGGCCGGCCACCCACGTTGCGGCACAGCGTCAGGCTGCGGAAGCTTCGCTTAAAGGACCTCAGTGTCGATGGTGCGGGAGCGCGCCGCCAAGTTTTGGACTACGCGGGGGTCAACCAACGCGCCAGGATACTTTTTCCAGCGGACCGGTTCTTCGGCGCGGAAAGCGGCCGCATTTTCACGTGCAACAAAGATTTGAAGTCACAGCAAGACCCATGAACACCTTCAAACGCATCCAGGAACTACCGGCCGAACTGCGCGATTACATTCAACTCGTCCGAGCCGATAAAGGCATTAACCGCGAGAAAGAGAACCGGAAGGGAGCGGCCCTGGCAGCGCTAAGGCAAGTTCTGCCAACAGGCACCAAGAGCATTTTCGTGGTCACGCGCAAGGGCGTCATCCTGGCCGACATCAATCCCCAGAGCCATGCCGAGTTCAATCCCGAGGATCCCAGCCCCGAAATCAAGACCGTGCTGGACGCACAAGCGGAAGTGGCCGTCGCCCAACTAAAGCTCAATGCCGCCATCGCCGCCGGCAAGGCTGCTGGCAAGGTCATGGTGAAGAACGAGGACAGCATCCGCGTCGAGGTACTGACGCCCGCCAAACTCATTCCTGTTATGCAAAAACACGGCCAAGACATCCGGGTCTTGCGCCGCAAACCAGTCCTTGCCCTGGCCGCCCGATGAGACCTTTGGAGGGAGAACTTTACGATTTCCAAGCCGAGGGGGTCGAGAAATTCGCCGCCTGGTTCCAGGATTCCCGCGCCGAGGCTCCCACCGAGGCCCTGATCTCCCTGGCGGTGGGCATGGGTAAAACCCGCACCGCGGCTTCCTGCATCCGGCGTCTGCTGACCGCTATCAAGCCCAGCGCCAGGATTCTCTGGCTGACCCACCGCGAAGAGCTGATCGCGCAGTCAAAACGCGAGCTGGAACTCTACACGGGAGAATACTGTGAAATCGAGCAGGCCCATCACCGATCCACGGGGCTGGCCAATATCATTGTCGGTTCCGTGGCTACTTTGCACGGCAAGCGCCTGCAGAACCTGGCGGCGGACTTTCAGCCGGACCTAATCGTTTGCGACGAAGCCCACCACGCCCTGGCCTTGAGCTGGATGCAGGTCAAGCAGACCTTTCCCCGGGCCAGGATTCTGAACCTGACCGCCACCCCATACCGCTCGGATATCGGCAACCGGCTCGATCTGGGGCTGGTGCTGGTCGAGCGCAACACGACCGACGGGATTGGCCTGGGAATCCTGGTGCCGCCCAAACCAGTCGGCAAACTCGAACTTAATCTGGGCGATGTCAAAAAGAGGCTGGGGGATTACGATGCCGACAGCCTCTCAACCCTGCTGTGCCATCCCGACATCCTGCGGGCCTGCGTGAAGCTGCTTCAGGAGCATGCGCCGGGACGAAAGACTATCCTGTTTGCCGCAACCGTGGAGCACGGCAAAAGAATCTCCTCTCAACTCCGCGAGGCCGGCTTTCGCGTGGCGGAAGTCTATGGAGACACCCCCACGCCCGAACGCGCGGATTACTATCGAGGCATCCGCGAGGGGAAGTGGGACATCCTGACCAATAACCTGTGTCTCGACACGCAGACTGAGATTCTTACGTTAGACGGATGGAAGAACCACCAGACGCTCACCCGCAAGGATCTCGTCGCCAATTGGGAAGGCGGTCGAATCTGGTTCAGGCCGCCCAAAGACATCATTGTGCGGCCCCGCAAGCCCGGCGAGCGCATGGCGGTCCTCCCCGGGACCCAAAGTCTTCGCGTCACGGAAGGGCACCGGATGCTCGTTTTGAAGAACCAGGATTACGTCCATGTCCCGAGCCAGGAGTTGATCGGCGCGGCGTGGAAATACCCGGTCTGCGGCCAACAGGACCTTGGGCAAACGGCGGTGCAAATACCCTTGCCCCCGGACGAGCCGCAAAGCGCGAACCCGTTCAAGCAGGCAAAATCTCTGAACCGCCACCAATGTGCCTTCATCGGCCTATGGCTCGGCAAGGGCGCGAAAGAGCAGCCCGCCAGCGGACATCACTGCCTGGCACCTTATCTGCAAACGGGCAAGAATCTGTTGTGGTGGAATCTCAGTGCTGACCAACTGACGGCGCTGTTTCGAGGCTTCATGCTGGCGCAGGGAAGTGGCCCGGAGCAAACGCCAAGCCGTGAAGGAGCCGAATCCTTCAAACTCACCAGCGCCGACAGGGAGACGTTGGACCAGCTTCAAGCGGTTGCCGTTTGCCGCGGCTACAAGGCTGAGCTTACGGGGGTGGGAGCCCGGTTTACACTCGCTTTGAGCCGGCCACTGCACGTCTCGGTGGGCGGCGGGGAACAGGGGTTGCAGTGGGACACCCAATCACCCATCGAGGAGATCGTCTGGTGCGCCTCGACCGAGTCCACGAATCTCATCATCCGGCGCAATGGCTGCGTGTCGGTCATCGGCAACTGCCTGACCGAGGGGTTCAACCTGCCGGCCCTGGATTTGGTTGCCATGTTCCGGCCGACACGCAATGCCGGCCTCTATTTGCAGTGCATCGGCCGCGGGCTTCGCCGGGACCCTGAAAATCTGAAGAAGGACCACTGCCTCATCGTCGATGTGGTGGATACCGCCAAACGCAAAGGAGGCAAAGAATTCCCGCTGCCGACCGAGGACGACTGCCGCATTTACAGCGCGCTGCACAATCGCCAGGCCTCGCAGCCAGAGGTCTTTCTCAGTTGGTTCTACTCCCTCAATGATCTTGAGCGGTTAGTCCAAAAGCAGATCACGGTGGCTCAGTGCGACCGGCTGGATACGCCGCAAGAGGTCCATCGCCTCCTGTCGCCGCCCTGGATGCAGTTGCTCCCCGGGCAAGCCGTGGATGGCCGGCTGCCGCGCGTTTGGACTCCCGAGGGCCAATACCCGGATTTGCTGCAACCCTTCCGCCTCAACAACCCGGATGGGTTTCGCCTGCTGGCGTCCCATAAAGGCTGGGTTTATCTCCCGCACAACCGCCTGCCGAAACATGAAGAGGCGCTGATTGAATTAGCCGCCCAGGTGACCTGCCGGGACAGTGCCAACCGCAATTACACGATCGAAACCCTCATTTCACGCGATGCCCAGCTCCGCAATTTCATCCTGAACCTGTTTGACCCGAGCCAATCGCTTAAAGAGCAGGCTGCAAAATGTTACGACCTGCTGCCGCTCTGCGACGGAGGCCCCAAGGTCGCCTGGTTCAAGGTCATTGGCTCGGAGGCGGATTTCAATTTCATTCAATGGAGAGACCCCGCCCACCCCGGCCTCAACCGGTTCTTGGTCCGGACCAAAGCCGGGCTGGTTTACAGTTTCCAGCAGGAGGGGACGGGCCCTGTAACGCCCGAGCCGGGTTACAGGTACGCCTACGCTGATCTGCCGGATTTCGTGAAGGGGACGCGGTGGGCCAACCAAAGAATGTCCGGAAAACAGGCGGAGCATGTGTGCCGGATTCTTTCGGTATCGGCTGCCGAAGCTGAGCGCCTGCGGATCAGCAAACTGTCGGCCTCGGCGCTCATGTCCAACCATTGGCACAAGGCGAGGCTTAAGCGGATCGCGGAGGACCTCGGTAACCCGCAGGCGCTGACACCCGCTGCATATCACGAGAGCATCCCGATGCCCTTCCCGGGGGAACTCGGCGAAGCACTGCGTGAAACAGAGAATGACGGCATCGAAAACGGGGAAATGTTCCCCGTGCCAGCCGCCACAGAGGAAGCCTTCTGATGCAATACAGTCAGAACCTGGAAGCCGTGCTTGCCCGCGCAAAGGATTTCGCGCAGCAGCTCCAGCATACGGCCGTTAGCCCGCTCCATCTCTTGCTCGCCATTCTCAAGACGCCGGAGTGCCAAGCATACAAACACCTGGAGAACCAGCGGGCACCGATCCAGAAGCTCACGGATTATATCACGCACAACCGGCTGAACCATGAGCCTTACGGAGCGCCGACCGGCAATTTCAATAGCGGGAGCAAGTTCATCCTCAGCCAGAGCGGGCGGATCTCGCAGCAAATGGGCAGCGGCTTCACCCGCACCGAGCACCTGCTGCTGGCGCTGCTCACCGATTCAACATTGGCGCGCGAGGTTTACCCGGCCGCCGGCATCCAGAATGCCCGGCTCACCCATGCCATCCTCGGTCAATACGGGCTGCAGGAGCAAATGGTGGGAGCCGCCGAGGGGAACGCGGCCAATCGGGAATTCACGGAGGTCTGCGTCAGCCTCAATGAGCTGGCCAGGAAAGGAAAACTCGACCCGGTCATTGGCCGGAAAGCCGAAATCCAGCGCACACTGCAGATTCTGGGGCGGCGCCGCAAAAACAACCCGGTCCTGCTGGGGGAAGCTGGCGTGGGCAAAACTGCCATCATCGAAGGCCTTGCTCAAAGCATCGTGAATAGGATCTGTCCGACGCCGCTGCACAATCGGGAGGTCTTCATTTGCGATGTAGCTTCGATGGTCAGCAACACGGTGTTTCGCGGGCAGCTCGAGGGGAGAATCCGGGCCATCCTCGACCACGTTCGCAACAACCCCAACATCATCCTTTTCATCGACGAAATCCATCTCATCGTGGGGGCCGGCAACTCCATCGGGGGCATGGACGTTTCCAATATGATGAAGGCGGCTCTGAGCCGGGGAGAGGCGCGCGTCATCGGCGCGACCACGCTGGACGAATACAATAGGACCATTGCCAAGGATTCCGCGCTCGAAAGGCGCTTCCAGCCGGTGCGCGTGGAGGAACCGCCCGATGAGGACGTGCTGGCCATTCTGGAGGGGAGCCTGCCCGCCTACGAGGCATATCATAATGTCCATTACGCGCCGGGAACGGCACGTGCGGCCCTCCAATACTCAAAGCGATACGTTCATAATCGCCATCTACCGGATAAAGCGCTGGATGTGCTGGACGAAGCGGGCTCCGCTGCTCGTTTGGCTTCTCCAGAAATCTCCCTGGGCACCGAGGAGGCGAGTCTGGAGATCACCCGTCCTTCCAACGGGAAGGTGCAAGGGGTCGCGCAATCACCTTTCGACGAAGGGATGGCCATCCTTGCTCGGATGCACCAACTCAGAGGGCGGCATCACAACCCATCGCGGACGTGCGTTGTAACCGAGGATCACATTCGCCATGCGGTCAGCGTCATGAGCAACATTCCGCTGGAACGGTTGACCGCCGAGGACAAGCGCTTCGCCCTGCAGCTTGACGCAATCCTGGGCCGGGAGGTCGCCGGCCAGAAGCAGGCAGTGGAAACTGTTTGCCGTTATATCCGACGCGGCCGCACTCGACTCAAAGATCCCAAGAGACCCACCGGCGTCCTCCTCCTCCTTGGCCCAACGGGGGTCGGCAAGACCCTATTGGCCAAGCGGGTTGCCGTCCACATGAACGGTTCCGAGGACCACCTCATTGCCCTGGACATGAGCGAATACATGGAGCGCCACAGTATTGCGCGATTGCTCGGCTCACCTCCTGGCTACGTGGGCTACGAGGACCAGAACACCCTGGTGGAGCGGGTCCGCCGTCATCCATACGCCGTGGTTCTTTTCGATGAAATCGAGAAGGCTCACCAACAGGTATGGAACGTCCTGCTCCAGATTCTTGAAGAGGGGCGCCTGACTGACGGGCAAGGCAGAACAGCCAGTTTTCGGGATGCTTTCATCCTGATGACGTCCAATCTCGGATACGAGCATTTCCGCAGGAAAAGCCTCGGATTCAATCCCAGGCCCGACGCAGCCAGGGAGGCGATAATGGACGCGGTGAAGAAGGAGTTCCGGCCGGAATTCCTGAATCGCATTGATGATATCGTCGTTTTCGACTCGCTGACCCAAAACGATTGCCGGCGGATCGCCGACCTGGAAGTGGAGAAGATTCGGCGACGCACCAAATACACAACGTTGACTTTGTCTCCGCAGCTCAAGGACAAGGTCCTTCGGGAGGGATTCTCGGAGGAATACGGGGCGCGGCAGTTGAAACGAACCTTGGAACTTCTCGTGGCCGATCCTATAAGCGACGCGCTGTTGCGAGAGGAAATCACCGGCACTGGAGCAATACTCGCGGACTACGATTCTGCAAGAGGGGTGGTGGTCCGCGAAACCAAACTCCGAAAAACAGCCGTGCAGGAGTTGGCGCCTGCCGGAGTTTAACAGTGCCAATTCGGGAGTCTGGCGGCCCCGCACAAGTTAGACCGCCAGGAATCGCCCCCAAGAGCACAGTGAACACACAAACGGGCAAACCACCCAGGACCGGAGGCTATTACCGGGTGGCTAGAGAAGTGGACAGCCTCAAGGCCGGGGATCTGGTCCTCGCTTGGACGGACGCCGAAGGCCAAATTCATGGCCTTTGCGGCGAAGCGCAGTTTTACTATGACGACGAGGAGTTTGCGGCCCACTTTGAGTTGGCCCCCTCTGGACGCGCAGAACGGATGGCTCAACTGGAGCGCCTGTTAGCCCAAGCCGAAGCAGGTGATACCGCTGAACCGGCCGGCCTGCTGATGGCGCAAACGGAGCCCGCCTCGGGTGGCCAGGCTCTCATCACCACCCAGAAACGCAACGAGGTTGTCCAAGCCAAGAGAAACGCGCTCCAAGCCAAGAGGCGAGTCGAGGTGCTCAAAGCCGAGATGAAGGGCCTTCTCGTCGAGCAGGAGAAAATCCTGGAGTTGGCCGCCACGAAATGGGGCGAACAGCTCGACAGGCTCACCTACGCCATCGAGAGCATCAATCTCTACTTGGGGCGGGACGAACATTTCACCTGCATTCAGGAAGGGGATCCCGCGCTGGCAGAGGAAGCCATCGCAGTCCGCCAGACGGTTTTGTTCATGGATGAGGAATGTGCGCTGCGCACCGACGAAGGCGGAATCGATTTCAAGACCATAGACGATTTTGACCGATGGCTTTGTGAGCCCGAGCACCTGCGGCAGGTACTGCCGGAGGCCAAGGGCATCGTCGCGCTGCGGCTGCGCCGGGGAGAGAAGTTCTACGCCGACGCAACGGTCTGGGAGAAAATCATTTTCAACCAGGCTAACGGCGGCACTTATATCCTGGTGCGTAACGGCCAGAAACTCTGGCGCATCTGGAATAATCTCGAATTGCCAGGCCACCTGTTTCCCACCAGAGCGGAGTTCGAGACGTTGTTCTATGACAAGTGGAGTCAGGAACCTCTGCAACCCGGCAGCATCAGCTACCAGAAGGCCCTCAACGAAGCGCGCGGATTGCGCAAGCTTTACCTCCAGGCAGCGCTGCTGCTCCAGGGAATTATTGATCGCACCCGCGTGTTTCATCCGCTGGCTGTCGAGCGGGTAAACCTGCTGGACCCAAACCCGGACCCGGCGGTCATACGGCTCATCCGGGATGCCGAGAACCTGTTGGGAAGCGGACGGAGGCCGTACGCCGAATGGCGGCGGGCGCTCAATGATCGGCTTGAGCTGGGAAAGCGCATCGTCTTTGGCGGCACCTCCTACATGCGCTACCAGCATGAAAGCCGCAAAGAGGGTTACAGCCGCACCCATCCCCGGTTTGTGGACTGGCCGCAGTGTGATGTGGTGTACACCCTGGCGGGCGTCGGATCTGATGGGCGCGATTTTCAGTTCCAATTCCAGCGAGAGGAAACCAAGCGCCGGGCAACCTTCAATCTCTATAAGAGCGACGATTTCATACTCAATTTCGACGATGCCGCCGAGGAGGACATCGAATTCTATCTGGGCGATCGGGCCAATCGCCACCACTACCTCACCAGTTTCCCGTTGCTCCAGGCCACCCTGAGGCTCAAGCGTGAGGAGAAGGAGAAGGAAAAGCCATTCGTGGATTTACTGGCCCGGCAGGCCGCGGCCCGATGCGCAATCGAAGACGGGGAAGCTCGCCAATGGTTGTCTGGCATCATACCGTGGTGGAAGCAAAGGAACCGGTTCTCCCGCAGTCTCACCGCAGCCGAAAAGACGGCGTACAAGCAGATACTAAACGAGGTGCGGTTGCGGTTGGAGATCCGCGCCAACCCGGCCAACGCGCAAACCGCAGCCCGAATTGCCGCCGCTAGGCCCGACTGGCTTGTCATCGCCAAGGATACCGGTTACACCGTCACATGTCTGCGGCGTGTGCCGGGAATTCTCGGCTTGGTGACTCGCGAAACCTGGGGTCCCGACGGGCAGGATCTGAAGGGGACCCTGGATTGGTACATGCCTGGAACCGAAACCGGTCGCTGGGAGGCATTGGCAGCGCGGCCGGAATGGAGGGAATGGCCCAAACATGGTCGCCGTGAGGAATTCCTGTCGGAACCGGAATATCAGCACCTGCTCAGTGAAGTCCGTGCAACCATGCAGAGACAAGACAAAAGGCGCTGGAAAACCTTTGTAGCGGTGACTGCGTCACAGCACGCTATTTATGTTCATGGTGTGCGAGCGCGGGATACCTGGAGCGGCGAGGGCGAGCCGGAATGGACGCTGAAGCAGGCCAAATGGGAGCGGACAAAAGGAGTAGTGAGACTCCAACCATCGCCTTACTGGGCCACCCTTTCCGCCGACCTCTGCCTTGAGCCCAACGACCGCAATCCGAACCAGCTTTCAGAAGATAACCACACACCGGATTACGAAAAGTCGCGCCTTCAACAGCTGACGCCGGAATTGCGCCGGTTGCCTTTCACGGTCTATGGCCATCGGATGCTTTGGTTCGAGGAGTCGGCCCTCCTGGAATCACGCAAGTTTCTGCTCAAGGAAGCCACCAAGCGGCGCCGGAAAAACCGGCGCTGGGCCACAGTGCGCTTTTACCAGGAGCACTTCGAAGAGGTGCTGAAGCAGCGGTTTTGGGAGCACGAGAAGCAGAAATACCTCGCCGACGGCGGACTGGCCGAACTCTGGGAAGACCACCGCAAGGCCATCAGGTTTCGCCGCTTGGAACTCGACAGAACCGATCTGGAGAGCTGTCTGAGCTTTCTGGTCAATGGCGGGATCAAACTTGCCGGTCGGCAGAGCGGCGAAATATGGGCGCTGGCTGCTGAGAAGGGCTGGAAAGCCAGCGACCCGGAAGCGAACCGCAGTCTGCCGGCAAATATTCCGCTGCCCGAGCCAAAGGACGAGTGAAAGCTCTCTATCCAAAGCCGCTCCTGGTTCTCGTCCATCCAGGCAGCTTGTGCGGCAGCTTTCAAACCGCCAATGATTGGCACAAGGACTGGGACCGTTACGCGCGGACGCGGAGAGCGCAGCTCTGTGCGGAGTTCACTTCCTTGGACGCCTACAAAGCAGTTGTGTCGGGATCCGACCTGGATGACGAAATCCCACGATTCAGGGAAGTTCAAGAAGCGGTTTCCTGCGCCGACCGAGCGTACCGGGCTGGCGAGACAGAAGAAGGGCTGCGACGCGCAGCCCAAAGAATATTCAGAGATTTCTCGGGCAGGGCCAAATCGATCATCGTCACTGGCGCATGGGCCGACCGCAAGGATGGCTGTGCCTGGACGGTGTGCGAGGAGTTGCGGCGATGGAGCAGAAACCGGCTGAAGGTCGGGCTCTCTCCCTTGGCCGCACGCTATGACGTCCAGGGAGCCGCGATCAAGGCCGGCGCCGTCCATCCGCTCGGGAACTGGGTTTCACGGGTGCGCTGGCACGTGGCCAGAGACCTCGAAGCCCGCGACCTGAACGAAAACCACTTGCGCCACCACAGCGCGAGGACGCCGGAATGGAAGATCCTCGGCCAGCGGCTAAAAGCTATCGGCGGCACTGTCGTTTGCGCCACTTTCGAGGAGGATATCCAATTGATTCTGGACCGTGGCAAAACATGGGTTCCACTACAGAAGGAAATCGTCTTGGTTCGCGGCGAGGCCATCCGCTGCCACGACAATTCCATTTTGCTTCAAGAGGCAAACCCGCATCTCCACCTTTGCACAGGATATGCCCTCTCCAACGACGGAATCTGGCGGAGCCATTCCTGGTGTTTTGAGGAACAAACCTACAGGATCGTTGAAACCACCCTGAAGAGGGTGGCTTACCATGGAAGTGTGCTTGTGAGGGGACGCGGCAAGCAAGCCCCACTCAAGAATCACGGCAGTTTTTCAGAGCGCAGACCCAGAACGTAAGCCGCTTCAGGACGCAAGCTGCGCTCATCAGACCGAACCAGCACAACACCGATATGATAAACCGATACAAAATCAGCATCGCTGGCCGGGTTACCCCGGAAATCCGCAACAAAATCCAACCTACCATTCAGACGTTCGCGAAAGACCATCAACTGCCATTCAACACCGTCTCCGGGGCGGTGATGTTCGCCGCCGAAAGGCTCAACGGTCGGGTGACAAGGGAGCGCGTGGAAGCGCTCATCACCGCTGAGACGGTGAAGAGTTACGAGTTGGAACTGCAGCGCCGCACAACGGCCCGCAGGGTTCAAATCACCGGAATGATTCGTCGCACGCTCCCGGTTGCTCAGCGAACTGCTGAAGTGATCGACAAACTGTATGGTCAGTTCGCCAGTTTCAAGGGTTCCATAACGACGCTGCAGCAAGCGATACAAGCCGAAGTATCCGCAATGGATGCGCTCGTGTTACTGTGACAACAACCCATTTGAACCTGACAGCCGGCAGCATGACGGCACGCCGCCATCACTGTCTGCTCGGTGATGAGAACGTGCCGCCAATGGAGGCTATCCACGCTGATCCGTCCTAATCCCTCAGTTCTCCGGGACCTCCAAACGAGCCCGCATACCGCAGGCTGAACCGGCCTCCGCTCCACCTTACCAGCGTATAATCCCGCTGGTTGGCCCACTCCAGGAACATGCGGAGGGCGTCCTCTTCCGAACAGGATGGAGCCAGAGCATGCGTGATCATACGGGCGGTTTCAGAGCGTCCTTGGCCTCCGCTTTCCTCAAGCTCAACCAAATTGCCGCTGGAATCTACAATCTGCACGATTGTTCCGAATGGACCGGACGCGAGGAGTATCCGCAGCCCCCGAGCATCAAGCGCGTGGCGAAAAAACGTCGCCTTGGAGATGCAGTCCTCAGCGGGGGCGGGCGAGGCAGCTCTACTGTTTGGGCAACTTGGGCAATTCCCGTGTACTTGGAGCCAGTATTTGATCCCTTTCCGGCACAACCTCGCTTTGAAGGAGGTAGCAATGCGCATCAAGCATCGCCGCTCAAGTATATGCCGGGACCCGCAACGCAGGCAAAGGCAGTCATAAGTGGTGGTGTCGGCCCGGCCGGTGTAATTCTTGATCGTCAACAGTTCGTAGCATCCCGCGCGTTGGATGCTCCAGTCGGGCTCCAGAAATTCTCTCGGAGTTCCCATGCCAGCATTATGAACCCAGCCATTGTGATGTCCATCGAAACTCGGGAAATACAGATCACCCGGTAAACTCGCAGGCACGCCGTCCGCTTCACCGCGCTTAACCGGGGTTCAGGATTCACTCTCTGGCGGTCTTTTCGACATCACTGCCGCATCAATGCCCCCATCAGCGCCATCCTCAGTGGATGGCAGAAATGTTCGGAACGTGAGATACCAGTTCACGCGTTCCTTCCCGGTGGAGGGGTCGCGCTCGCGGCGACCGTATGGGGTGGCTTTGTTGAAGCGGCCATTGGTCATGTCCGGCAACCGCTCGGCGAGCGAGCGGACCTCGGGGAGGATGGCCTCAGCCTGCGCGCGGGCCAGATTGTTTGCTTGGGCGAAAGCGGTTGGATGGTTCTGGTGCCGGAAGGAGAAGATGTAGCCGTTGGCCTTCAGAGGCAGGGTGCGCAGCTTCTGTTTGAAGACGAGCGCGGCGGTTTCCTTATCCTGTGCGATGGATTTCCTGAGTGCCGCTCCGAGGTTCGTGGCATCGGCGAGAGTGATCCTGTTGCCGCGAGTGCCGCCGCGGTCAAAGTCGTCGCCCGGTGCGCGAATGCTCTCCACGTAATCGGGAGAGCGGGATTTGTCGCAGCGCTTTCCCCTTTTCGTGGTCGAGCTTTCTGGCGATGTGCGTGGTCATGGCGGGCTGCGTTCGGATTCACGAGCCGGAGTCACCGGTCCTTGTCTGACGCTGGACGGCGCCGGCGGTGGCGGGCTTGCGCTTCCTGGCTGGCAGCACCGATGGACAGACGACAGAGCAAATTGCTTCGGCTACGGCGGGGACTCCTTTTTCTGAGATGGCGGCGAGCTTGCCAAGGAGCATGGGCGAGAATTTGGCCACTTCGACCTTTGTGACTTTGTGCCAAACTGGGAGAATAACTTTGCCGCCTTCCATTTCGCGCGAAAATAGGCCTTCCAGCTCGGCCTTGGGCCACTCCTTGGCGAAAAATGCATGGGACAGGACAACGACCCCATATTGGCAAGAGGCCAGGCCTTCATCAATCTTGGCTCGGAGCCGGTCGCCGATTTTCAGTGTACATTCGTCGTACCAGACGTGCAGTCCCAAGTCAGTCAGAGCGGTTGCGAGCGGTCGGACAAAGCCGTCTTTGTCTTCGCCAGCATGCGAAATGAACACGTCGTAGGTGCGGTTAAGCCGGGCCATCATGGCGGAGGGGATACCACCGTGCTTGATGGCCCAGTGGGTGCGGTTGTACTCCCAGTCTGCAATGCCGAGGCGGTCACCAAACTCCATCACGATTTTGCGGGTGAAAATGCCTTCCTGTGCGAAGCGGAAGGTCACGTCCTGGCCGCAGACGCGGATTTCACGGAGGGAGCCATAGAGGGTGGTGTCGCGGTTTTTGGCTTCTGAGTGCTTCTCATACATGAGCAGTGCCGGCACGCGCTCGAGCCGTTTGAGAGTGCGGGGCTTCTTTGTGGAGATCTTGTCGGCTTCGGGCGCATCGGTGTATTCGGCGAACCGTGTGGCCTCCATCCGCATGAGTTGATCCGTCTCCCAGGCGGTCGGGTTATTCGATATGATGAGGTTGAACATGGCTGTTGGTCGGCCCGAAGGGTGCGTTCTGGGAAGGCTTACGCGGACCGCTTCAGGACGAGGACATCATTGGAAAAGACGCACTCGGCCAGTTTGTAATCCCCGATCCGGTCGAGTGCCGGGTCATACGCTTTGAAATCCTCGGCGCCCACTTCGACCACTGATTGGATGTGGAAGGTGCTATCGCCGTTGTTGACCGAGATGAGAATGGGACAATCCTGCTCGACCGCTTTTGTGATGGCGGAAAAGTACGCCTCCCTGGTCGTGATGTTACCGGTGAAATGGAGGCACAACCTCGCGTTCTGAAAAGTGGCGTTCTGCCGGGCGGGTTCGGCAAATGTCTCGAAGTTGCCATGGCGAAAGGCGCATTGGCGTGCGAGTTGCAAGAGGTCTGGGTCGTCGAGACCCTTAATTGATACCGGCACAGCTTTGAGTGGATTAACGGAGACGATTTTGGCGAGGGCTTCCTCCCCGAACCTTTTGCAGTAGCCGAGAATCATGTCTTCCTGTGTGATTGTTCGGAGGCCCGAATAGCGGAGCATGTTTTCGATACTGGCGGGGATACACCAGAACCCGGCGCGCTGCGGAATCTTGGGGAAGCGAGTTTTCCAGTCGGTTAATGATGGCATTACAGTTCTCCTTTGAAGGCTTTGTTCAAAACATGTAGCATGGCGTTTAGTTTAGGGAAGGCTTCGGTTTGGAGGCGCACCTTGAGCAGGCCGATTGGGCAGTGGGACCTGCCGGGATTGAAGCGGGAATTACCGCCAGAATCTACCAATTCATTTCGCGAGTATATCATTTGTTATATCGCATATTGACATTTTATTCTGACTATGTCAAGCTTGGACCTGTGACGAGCGAACAGATCAAAAACTTGCGAAAGCAGCTTGGGCTGTCGCAAGGGGCTTTTGCCGAGAGGCTGGGGGTTTCGTTCGCTACGGTTAATCGCTGGGAGAATGGGAAATCAAAGCCGCATAAGGGCAGGATTGCCCAGATGCAGGCGATGGTCAGTGGGAAGGCGACGGCAGAATCTGACCAGCTATATCTGGCGGACGCCCCTCCGAGTTTGAATTTTGAGGGTGACTCTGAGGCCATCAAGCTGGTGGTGGATGCCCACCGGCTGCGGAACGGGCACCAATTCAACAAGGCTTACGGGCTGGAGCTCTCCAGGGTGGTGCCGCTGCCCCACCAGCGGGTGGCGGTGTATGAGCAGATGCTGCCGCAGAATCCGCTGCGATTCCTGCTGGCGGACGATGCCGGCGCCGGCAAGACGATTATGACCGGGCTTTACGTTCGGGAGATGATCAACCGGGGGCGGTTACGCCGGGTCATCATTTGCTGCCCGGCTGGGCTGACATGGAACTGGCAGCGGGAGCTGCACAACTTCTTCGACCTGGAGTTCCGAATCCTGCGGGGGCAGGACTTCCAGACAGGCGACCCGCTTACGGATGAGCACGGGCTATTCATCATCAGCGTGGATACGGCCGCGACCGAGCCAATCCGCGAGCGGCTGGCAGCGCTGGGCGATAACCGGTTCGACCTGGTGGTGTTTGATGAGGCGCACAAGTTGTCCTGGGCCGACCCGAAACGACCGGACACCAAGACGCGGCGGTACCGGCTGGCTGAGGTCCTGGCAAAGTCTACGCACCTGCTACTGCTGACGGCGACGCCCCACATGGGCAAGCTGTTTCCCTACTTCGCGCTGTGGCGCCTGCTGGATGCCAACATCTTCTCAACCATGGAGGCGCTGGGTGCGGTGAGCCAGGAGAAGCGGCGCCATTTCTTCATCCGACGACTGAAAGAGGAGATGGTGGACTACCTCGGGCAGCCAATCTACAAGCCGCGGCTGTGCCAGACGGTGAAGTTCGGGCTGTCGAAACCGGAGCAGGCTTTTTACGAGGAATCGTCGGACTATTTACGCTGGAGTTTCGAGACGAACAAGACGCTGAATCGGAACGCGGCGGCGATGGTGGTGGCGGTGCTGCAGCGGCGGCTGGCGAGTTCCACGTATGCCATGCTGCAGTCGCTGAAGCGCCGGCGGGAGAGGATCGTGAATGGCACCGGGCCGGAGCCGACGGCCAGTCCAGAGCGGCTGCTCGAACTGCTCGACACGGCGACGGCGGATGATTCTGAGCCAACAGAGACTGGGACGGAGAGCCAGGAACGGGTTGAGGAGCAAGCCCTGGCCCTATCACGACCGCAGGGCGAGAAGCAGCAGGAAATCGAACTGCGCTATCTGGATGCGACGATCCGGCAGGGCGAGGCGATCCTGGACGACCAGTGCGAGACGAAGTTCCTCAAGCTACGTGAGATCATTGACTCGGCGGAGTTCCAGAATGAGCGGCTGCTGATTTTCACCGAGCACCGCGACACGTTGGAATACTTACAGCAACGATTCGAGGCGCTGGGGTACACGGGGCTGGTGGCGGCGATTCATGGGGGCATGGATGTCGAGGAGCGGGAGCGGCAGCGGATTTTCTTTATGCCGCCGGCGGAGCGTAGGCGTCAGAACATTGCGAATCCCGACGGGCCTAGCGCCAGGATTCTGCTGGCGACGGATGCGGCCGGCGAGGGCATCAATTTGCAGTTTGCCTGGCTGATGGTGAATTTCGACGTGCCGTGGAATCCGGCGCGGCTGGAGCAGCGCATGGGCCGATTGCACCGGTTCGGCCAGCGCCATGACGAAGTGCGCATCTTCAATTTTGTGGCGGAGAAGACGCGTGAGGGCGATGTGCTGGCGACTTTGCTGGCGAAGTTGGACGAAGCGCGGCGCGAGCTTTGCACTGACAAGGTGTTCGATGTGATTGGCCAGCAGCTCCAGGAAGTGTCGATCCGCGACCTGTTGCGCGAGGCCCTGTTTGAGACCGCTCCCTACTCGGCACAGGAGAAACTGGATTCCCTGTTTGCCACACAACGGCTGCGGGCCGCAGTAGAGGAGCAGAGGCGGCAGGCGTCGTCGTTTGGCGACGTGGCCAAGCGGTTGGGGCAACTGAACAGCGAGATCGAGGTTGAGCGGTTCAACCAGCTCCTGCCGGCGTATGTGCAGAACTTCGTGGAGAAGGCTGCACCCCGGCTTGGGTTCGAGATCGAGGGTGATCTGAATGAGCGGGCACGGCTGAGCCGGTCGATGGGGTCGGGATGGATTGAACCGCTGGCGCTGCATTGGCGCGGGGGCCTGCCTCCGTACGTCTCGGTGAGGCGGACCGAAGGGTTGGGTGACGGGGCGAGCGGCACGGCCTTTCTGAGGCCCGGGGAACCGTTGTTCGACGCGATGTGCGACGAGACGATCCGACGATTTGCCAGAGATGCACGGCGGGGGGGCTTTTTCCTGGACCCCTCGGCGGAGCGGCCGTATTTCGCGTCCGTGTATGTATGCCAGTTGGGCGAGCGGCCGCTGCGGGCCGGTGACACGAAGCCGCGGCTGATGGAGCGACGGTTGTTGGGACTGCGGTGGGATGGAAGAGGAGAATTTGAGACGTGCGCGCCGAATCACTTGCTGGCCCTGGTAGGAGCGCCGCCAGCGCTGGCTTGGAAGGCGGGCACGTTGCTCCAAGCTCCGGCCGATCAGGTGCAGCAGGCGGACGCACAAGCGCGGATGATGGCGGAGAGCAATTTCCTGCAACAGGCCCGGACGGCGCTACGGGCCGAAGCGGTTGGGCGGCTCGAAGACCTGCAACGTGGGTTCGACTTTTCCGCCGGGGAGCTGGCGGAGCGACGGGTTGAGCTGGCACGGCGGTCGCGCGAGGGCGACGCGCAAGCGGCGCAACAACTGGAGTTGGTAAAGCGGGAGCAGGGCCGGATTGAGCAGGAAAAAGCGGAGGCGCTGCTTTACGAGCAACGACGCGGCGACCTTCTGGAAGTGGTGACGCTAGAGCGGGTGGCCGTGGCGCTGGTGATCCCTGACCAGAGCGCGGAGGCTGTGGAAACCTACGATAAGAACATCGAGGCGATCGCGATGCGGATTGCCACCAATTACGAGGTGGACCGGCACCGGGCGAAAGTGTTCGATGTGTCCGCACCGCACCTGGCTCGGGGTTATGACCTGGAGAGCCACCGGGCCAGCGGGGAGAAGATAGTGATCGAGGTGAAAGGCCGTGCGGGCCGGGGGCAGGTTCATCTGACGGAAAACGAGTGGCCAACGGCGGCGAACGTGCGGGACAAATACTGGCTGTATGTGGTGACGGACTGCGCGACGGATCCAAGGCTCTACCGTGTGCAGGACCCGGTGCGGCTAGCGTTCCGGACGCGGCAGAGTTTCACCCTCAATATTGGGGACATTATTAGGGAGGCCGAAACCGAATGAGCCAGGATCCATCCAAGATTGCTGTTACCAGCGTGCAGATGAACGAAGCCGGAGCCTTCCCCGGCAAGGATTTCTTCTCTCCCCGGAAATTCCTCCAAGCACGGCGGCCGGAGAGATTTTCCGACTCTGTTGTAATCCCAACTGCCTCCTTAGACCGTTCCCAATTAGAGTATCAGCTTGATTCTCTCACCAGCCGGAAACAGGAAACCGACTTTGAGCGGTTAGCGAAAAGGCTGATCGAACGCACGATTTGCCCAAACCTGACCACCATACGACGCCAACTCGCTAAATCGCATGACTGATTCCCCTCGCCTCATCGAAGTAGCATTCCCGCTGAAGCAGGCGTCGCTGACGAGCGTGCATGAGAAGAACGTGCGGCATGGGCACATCTCGACGCTGCACATCTGGCCGGCGCGACGGCCACTGGCGGCGTGCCGGGCGGCGCTGCTCTGCACGCTGTTGCCTGATCCGGGCGACGCGCAGAAGCGGCAGGAGCTGCTCGACATGATCGGCGGGACGGTGGTGAAACGCGTAGTCGCGTCGGAAGACGAAGAAGGGAACGCGGTTTCTGAGGAAAAGGAGATGGTGGAAGGCGGCGTGCTGGTGTGGGGCAATGAGAACGCGCCGGAGATGGAAACCTTGCGCGCGGCCATCAAGGAGTTCTACGACGGCAACGCCCCCAAGGTACTGGACCCGTTTGCAGGCGGCGGCGCGATCCCGCTGGAAGCGATGCGGTTGGGGTGCGAGGTCACGTCGGCGGACTTAAACCCGGTGGCGTGGTTTATCCAGAAATGCACGCTGGATTACCCGCAACGATTCGCGGGGAAGAAATGGCCGCTGCCGGATTTCGTGCGGGATTGGCCAGACTTCGTGGAGGATTTCATCGCGGGCAAGATGAAGAAACGCAAGGGCGACAAGAAGCCGCATTTCACCGACTCTGTGAACCGTGAACTTCACGAAGCGGCACGCGAGGTTGAGGCCCCTTCGGACAAGGCATCGGCCGACTTCAAGAGGGTGTCTTTACCGCATGCGGATTTGGCGTGGCATGTGCGGGCGTGGGGGCGCTGGGTGCTGGAGCGAGCGCGGCAGGAACTGGCGGCGCGCTACCCGATGGTGAATGGCGAGCCGACTGTAGCTTACCTATGGGCGCGCACGGCGCGCGACCCGCAGACAACGGGACGCGTTCCGTTGCTGAAAACGTTCTGGCTTGGCAAGAAGAGGGGCAAGCGCGCCGCGCTTCTGCCGGTTCCCCTAGCTGACGGTTCTGGTGTAACCTTCAAATTGCTCCAGGAGCCAGATTTTGCGCAACCGCAGCGGGTGATTGAAGACAATGAATGCCTGCAAAGATGGGAGGTAACCGCCGACGCGTTGGAGGATTTTCTGGCCAAAGGCACCATGAACCGCGCTGGCGTTTGGAGTCCGTGCAGCGGACGGCCCGGTGTGATCGCGCTGACGATGGAGGATTTGCGGCGACAGGGACAACAAGGGTTGTTTGGAACGCAGATGACCTCGGTAGTTGTGGAAGCAAGGGCTGCCGTCGGGAAGAAGACACGGAAGCACTATCGTTTGCCGACCGCGGCCGAGTTTGAGGCCGCAGTTGTTGAAGTCGAGGAACTGACGGAGGCATTCAGCGGGGTGCCAAAGGGGGTCCCGAACGAGCCTTTGGCTCCTGTTGGAACTCTTGGGTTTCGTGTTCCCCTTTACGGATTCAAGTCGTGGGGCCAGCTATTCACGGACCGGCAACTCCTGGCACTTGCAGCTTTCGTCCGAAGCGCACGATCGGCCCACGAGCAGCTTTGTGCGACCAATAGCAGCCTCGCTGAAGTGGTCGGCGCCTACGTTGCTTTGTGCGTTGACCGACTTGCCGACTATTCCAGCGCCGTTTGCTCCTGGCACAACACCGGGGAGAAGATGCGGAATACCTTCGGCCGTTTCGCTCTTCCGATGGTGTGGGATTTTTGTGAGGTTAATCCGCTGTCGGAAACATCGGGCAACTTTCTCGGGGCTGTGGAATGGGTTGCTCTGTATGTCAGCCACGCGTTGGGGGCGTGTTCGGCAAGCCCGACGGTTTCTGTCAGGCGCGAGTCGGCGACAGGCAGTAGCGCTGAGCGCCAAGATGTGGTTCTAACTGACCCGCCTTACTACGATGCTATTCCTTACTCGGATCTGATGGACTTCTTTTACGTGTGGCTCAAGCGGTCGGCGGCCGGCCTTGGGACTGACGTGGACGGGAATCTGCGAGCAGACGTTTCACCCAAATGGGACCAGGAGAGGGGTGACGGCGAACTGGTTGATGATGGGTCTCGTTTTGGTGGAGACAAAGTGTTGAGCAAGCGGACCTACGAGGGTGGGATGGCCAGAGCTTTCGCACGCTCGTGCGAGCAGCTTGGAGACCAGGGTCGTTTGGTGATTGTCTTCGCGAACAAGTCTGTTGATGCCTGGGAAACTTTGGTTGGCGCTCTGATTCGAGGGGGGGCCGTTGTGACGGCGAGCTGGCCGATTCAGACTGAAATGCCGAATCGCACACGTGGATTGAGTTCCGCCGCCCTTTCCAGTTCCGTGTGGATTGTTTGCCGCAAGCGGGCCAGCACGGCGCCACCCGGATGGGAGGAGCCGGTGCTGGAGCGGATGAAGCAAATTCTTTTTGACCGCCGCGAGGAACTCGGCGGCATCAACATCCTGCAATATTACTTTGATCTGGGTATTCGGGGGCCGGACTTCATCTGGGCCGCGCTGGGTCCGGCGCTTCAGGCTTACAGCGAGCATCCGTTCGTGAAGAAGACCGGCGGCGGGATGATGACGGTGCGGGAGTTTTTGGATGAGGTGCGCAAGTTAGTTTTGCAGTTCTCACTTGGGGAGTTGCCCGGCTTTCATGAACTCCAGCGCGAGACGCAAGGGCGTGGGGAAACGGTGACGCTCGACCCGGTGACTCAGTACTACCTACTGCACCGGGCGTATTTCGGCCTGGCACCCGCGCCGGCTGGCGCGTGCATCCTGTACGCCAACGCGTGCGGGAAGGACGAGACAGAGTTGAAAGTGGTGTGGCACATCCTCGAACAGGGCGGCAAGTCCGGCGCCGGCAAGAAAGGTCGTCCGCGCAAGGATGCCGAAGAGGGCGGAGCCGAAGATGTCGAGGAGGAAAGCAGCGGCAGTGAGTATCGGTTACTGGACTGGTCAGAGCGCGTCGAGGGCGATGACCTGGGCGAGAGCCGGGGCGGGCTGGCATCGCCGCTGGTGGATAAGCTGCATCGGTTGATGGCACTGTTCCAACGGAACCAGGCGGCGGACGTGCAGCGGCTTTACGACGAGTGGGGACTTGCGAGCGAGCGGGCCTTCCCGCCGCTCTTGCAGGCGATTCGTGAGCTGGCATTGAAGGACGGGAATGACATGGAACAGCGGCTGGTGGAGTCGCTGGCGACGCAGTTGAAGCTGACGCGGCGGCAGGTGGTGGAAGACGGGGTGGTAAAGGAAGCGCCGTTCTTTGCGGCAATTGATGAGGCGACGCGGGCGAAGGTGAGTTACCGGAAACAGAAAAAGTAAGCTTATGGCGAAACAAGTCCTAAAACCGTGGAAGGATGTTTGCATCCTGCGGAATGAGATTAAGACGAAGACGCTGACGATGGCGGATTTCGCGGTGGATCTGCACCGCGTGATCTTCGAACCGGGGGGCGCCAAATACTACACGGACCCGGAGGCTTTTTTTGCCACCAGCTACGCCACGCCGAATCTGAGGCGGTTCTGCCGGGACGTGCTGCGGCGCCTGGCGAAGGAAGACGGCGGCGAGCCAATCATCAATGTGGCACAGACATTCGGGGGCGGGAAATCGCACACGCTGACGACGCTGTACTACCTGACCACGCTGGGCGAGAAACTGCCGCGCAAGGCGACGGCCGTGGAACACATCATGGCGGAGGCCAAGCTGGCTGATCCGCCTGCGGCCGTGGTGGCTTCGGTGTCGTTTGACTGGGTGGACTGGAAGAAGGGCGGGAAGGCAAGGGGGCCGGATGGCAAGGAACGATCCTTTCGGATGCCGTGGAATTTGATCGCGTGGCAACTACTGGGGCAGAAGGGGCTGGACATCCTGGGGCGGGATGAATCACAGCCGGACCATGACACACCGCCGGCAACGCCGCTGTGGGTGGAAATACTGAGCGAGGTTGAGAAGTCGGGCAAGGGAGCGCTGATTCTGGTGGACGAATTTCTGATGTGGGCGCACACGGCGGCAACGCCGGACCCCGACCCGGCCAACAGGGGGAGAGGGCCGGACTGGATCCAACGGCTGCGGAACTTCTTCCAATGCCTAGCGCAGGCGGTGGATGGGTCGGAAAGATCGTGCCTGGTGGCCTCACTGCTGGCGACAGAGCCGGCCAAGAACGATGACACAGGCAAGGCCATATTGGACGCGTGCAACCAGGGATTGAACCGGCAGGCATCGGTGCAATCGCCCGTGGAGAAGGGCGACCTGGCGGAGTTGCTGCGCCGGAGGATGTTCGAGCAGTTCCCGGAGAACCCGGCGGATCGGCATCCCCTCGTGACGGCGTTTTGGGACCGGATGAAGGCGATTGACCCGGCGCAGGCGAAGCTGCCCAACGCGGAAGAGAAGCTGCGGGATGCGTATCCATTCCATCCGGACCTGCTGGCGCGGTTTTTCGGGAAGTGGACGGAGTTGAACCAATTTCAACGGACGCGAGGCGTGCTGCAAACGTTCGCCGCCGCGTTGCGGGAGGCGGAGAAGTGGGACAAGTCGCCGCTGATTGGGCCGCAGGTGTTCCTAGCGGAGCCGGGCAGCACGGACCTGAGCCCAGCGCTGCAGAAGCTGGCCGAGGTCGCAAAGGAATCGCAACCGGAGAAGAAGCCGCAATGGCCGAGCAACCTGAAGACGGAGTTGCCGCGCGTGATTGACGCGCAGAAGGCAGCGGCCGGGACGTTGAACGGGCGGGAGGTGGAGGCGGCGTGCGTGGCGGCGTTCATCTACTCGCAACCGATCGGGGAACAAGCGGAAGTCGGGGACTTGCGGTGGCTGGTCGGGCCAACGTGCGATTTACCGGCGGTGTTGAACAACGGGCTAATCGCCTGGGCGAACAGCTCGTGGTATTTGGAGGAAACCGACGCAACGGAGCCGACGACGAACGTACCGAAGTATTGGCGGCTGGGACCGAAACCCAACCTCAACCAGGTTCACCATAGTTACAAAATCAAGGCCCTGAGCGTGGCCAAGAGCAAGTTCGATGAATTGGCAAAGAAGTGCACGCCGCTCAAAGAGGGATGTGACCAGGAGGGAATTAAGTTCCATAACCATCCGCCATCGCCGGCGGACGTGGAGGATGACGGCCTGTTTCGGCTGGTGGTACTGGGCGCGGACCATGCCGGACAGCCGGGGATGAAACCGCTCGCAAGCGCAGAAGCGTTCTTGCGAACGCACTCTTCGCCGACGGACAACCGCACTTGTCAGAACGTAGTACTCGTGGTGACGCCCAGCGTGGGGGGGTTGCAGCAGGCAGAACAGCAAATTGCTGAGTGGCTGGCGTGGCAGGAAATCAAGGGCTCGAAAGATTTCAAAGACTACGAGAGCCATGTGCAGGAGATGGTGGCCAAGCGGGAGCGTTTGACGAAACAGGCGGCGGAAACGGCGGTGAAGAACGCCTTCGAGCTGGCTCTGCATGTGGATAAGGTCGGGGCGGTACAGGTTAAGAAGTTTACGATGGGGGCACAGGCATTGTTCCCGACCCTGCTACAAGAAAAAGACTTTCGGCTTTTCAAGGAGAAGATCGACGCCGAGACGATCATGCCGGGCGGCCCGTACGCCGTGTGGCCGGCGACAGATGACCGCGTACAAGTGAGCGCGCTTTACCAACAGTTCGCGAGGCGGCCCAACCTACCGAAGCTCCTAAGCCAGCAGACGGTGACGAACACAATTGCCGATGCGGTGCAGCGGGGAGTGCTAGCATTGCGACACGTGCGGCCGGACGGATCGGAGCAGTGGTTTTGGCGGTCGAAGATAGACGTAGCGGACTGGGAAAAAACGAGCGAGGCGTGTCTGCCGAAGAAAGCAGTGCTGAACAGCGTTAGCGCGAAAGCGGTGCTGCCGGAGGCGCTGCCGGGATTATGGCCAGCGGAGCCGAATGGGGTGGAATTGGCGACGGTGTGCTCGTGGTTCGACGGGGCGCATGCCTTTCAGGAGGTAACGCAACCGGGGTATCCGGCAGAGGCACGCGCCATTCCACAGGCGGCAGTGGCTGAGGTCCACAAGGCCGTGGCGCAGGCCGTTAAGACTGGCGACCTTTGGCTGGTCTTCGGCAATGACAGCGTGTGGCAGGAAGAGCCGACAGCCATTCAACTTGACGCGAAAGCGAAAGTGTTTCGGCGTCCGGCACCGCTGGGCGCCATCGAATTGCTGCCGGGCGCGCTGAAGGATGCCTGGAGCGTGGGGGCGGAGCCGAAGACCACGCTTGCGAAGTTGTACGCGGAGCTGAAAAAGGTGAGAGGGAATCCGTGGCCGGCCAAGGCGTTCATCAACACGTTGAATGAAACGATTGGTCGCGGGCTGATGCAGCGGGTATCTGGGAGTGGGCCGTTAGTGTCGCTGACGGCGGACGGAAGCGTTGAACTGGCGGTAAAGGGATCAGCGCCGCCGCAACCGCCGCAACCAGAGCCAGGGCCCGGCCCTGGGCGGAAGCTGTCGCCTCGAGTGACGCTGTCGCCCGCCGAGTTTCAGGACCTGGCGGATGAGGTTTCGCTACTGAGCAAGTCGCTGGCGGGATGCGATGTGCAGTTCGAGGTAGCGGTTTCGGTGAAGACGAAATCGGGGATGGACCTGACGGCGGCGAACGGGCTGTTGGGGAAGATCAAAGATGGGTGGAAGCTGTAACCATAATTGCCTTCAAACGTGAAGCCCCGTGTTCAAGAAACCACAATCGAGGAGGTAACCTATCTCTTCGCTCCCAACGAGGAGCACCGTCCAGTTATCCTTTTGGGAGCAGGCGCCAGCTTTTCATCGGGCATCCCGCTTGCTGGCCGGATGGTCCACGAGATCGCAAAGTGGGCATATGCGCGAAGAATGCGAAATACCACACCGGACCGAATTCAAATTCGTCGTTCCGAGTGGGAAAACTTTCTCAAGGGGCAATCATGGTACGATGCCGCCACCGCTTTGCCCGAGCTGTACCCACATGCAGTCAAAGAACTTCTTGTCCCAAGTGAGTTTCGTCGGTCGTTCTTCCAAAAGGTCATCAGCGATCACCCGACACCATCTGCAGGGTATGTAGCGCTAGCAAGGCTTTGCAAGCGGCACTTGGTTTCCCATTTCTTCACCACGAACTTCGACCCGCTGTTGGAGAATAGTCTGAGGGCCGAAGCCCCTCACATTCGAGAAGTCACCACCGTCAATAAAACGCCTCTCGACTTCGAGGCTTTTTCACCCAACCGAAAGGCCCAGGTCGTCTATTTACATGGGTCAGTGGAAAATTACTCTGACAAAAACCTCCCGAATGAAGTGCTCAACCTGGATGCGAATCTGTTGCGGAGAATCCATTCGTTGATCGAGTATTCACCTATTGTGCTGGTGGGTTACAGGGGAGCAGAACTCTCGATCATGAATGACCTATTTGAAAAGGGCCTGGAAGTATCGGGGAATTATCGGCGGGGAATTTACTGGTGCATGAGGGGCACCGAAGAGCCCCACGACAACGTCCTGCGTTTGCACGAAAAAATCGGCAATAATTTGCGGCTCGTGCGCATCGAAGGGTTCGACGAACTCTTCGTTGAAGTTGATCGCAGGCTCGAAGGCGAATCGTTGAACCCGCAACTCCCCTCCCGGGACATCTCTGCAGCCCCGGCAAGCAGTTCGCCGGATTCACAACCTTATACGAACGCTTCCTTCGATGACCTCGACAAGACGCTCTTAGAGGCCGGGATTGAGGAACATTGCCGCAGAATCAACAACTCGGAGATTAAGGACTTCGAGGCGCATCTTCTGGAATACGACTTCGCTTCGCGGATCGACGGGAGAATCGTTCCCCACTTTGGCCTATGGCTTCTATTTGGCAATAACGTAACGCAAGAGCTGCCTCACTTGAAATCCATCTTGCGCATTGGTGATAAGGAGGAACGGGTGATCGAGGGAAACTTGATTTCGCAGTTCAACGAAATCCGGCAGTTCCTCGCTTCGGAGGAGATGAATCCACCTTTGCGCATCAAGAAGTCCGGAGCGGCCGAGGAAAAGAATGCATACCATCCGCGGGCCCTGCTTGAGTTACTCGTGAACCATTTTGTCCACCGAGATTACTTTATAGAGGAACCCTGCGAAATAGTTATCCAACCCGGCACGGCCGTCATCTTCAAGACCATCGGGGGTCTGCCAGCGAAGGTCCTTCATCAACTATCCCCTGATGAAAAGGGCAAGTTCACTCCACGTCGTGGTGTGCGCGAGCAGCGGAATGCATTGCTGGCCGATGTGTTTTACGGCATGCGAGTCATGGATCGTGAGGGCTCTGGCCTTGTTGACGTCCAGAAATTCGCCCTTGAGCATGAAGGCGGCACGGATTTTCGGATCGCGCCCCGAAATTCTGGTGTCATTTCAACTTTGTATCAAGCGATGGCCGATCCCGCAGGGCGCGGTCGAACGGCGCGAGCCCGACCAGAAAAGCTCAGGTTTGTTGCAAACCTGTTTCAGATCCGCCAGCTACCTCCGGTGCTATATGCTATCCCGCTGAAGAACCTGTATGCCTCGAAGCCAAAGGAACTGCATCTGAGCGGCGTCGCGTTTGATGATATCCCTCCGATACGAACGTATGCGGGGCAACTCATCGGTTTTGAATCCTTTCAGCCCTTTTCCTCAGAAACCGACAAAGCGGCCGAAACCGCAAAGGAGACGACATTCGAAATGGCGGCCTGGCTCGCGGACCCGGATAAAAGGCGGGTCGTTGTTGCCTTGCTCAGGAAATACTGGGAAAGATTCCTAGCGGGATTCACGGCGGACGGCCTGGTTGTTGACCGGCTGCGGCGTCGGGCCTATTTCATCCCCGACGAGAATGGAGCGCGCGAGATCACCTATGATGCGCCCTCGCGTAAGGGCGAATCACGAGGGGTGGTGAAGGACCGCGAGACATACAAGGAAAACGAAGGGATCGCATATTCAGTCGAGCAATTCGGCGGGCTATGGGCTATCCAAATCAAACCGATTTACGTTTTCACGGATGCAAGCGGAACGAAAGCTCTGCCCGGAATGTACCAAACAAAAAGAGCCACCAAGCGGTACAAATTTGATCGCAATATACAGGTTGTTCAGGACCTGAACTTCTGGACCTGCTACCTGATGCGGAAGAAACCCATCATCGATCTCGCGAACTCGCAGGAGGTCAACCTCTTCCTCGAAGGAAATTTGTTGGATGTCGAGGCCACGGAGATTTCCCAATGAGAATCACTCTTAAGCAAATCCCTGAGCCGTCCCTGCTTTTTGGACGAGGCGAACTAAGCTTCGATCCGAAAATCGGCCTGCAGCAGGGAGGACTACTTTCGATAGACGATGGCTCAGTCAAGACCATCCGTTTGGGCCTCGTTAGTGTAGATACCGAAACGAGTAAGATCTTCAGCTGGCTCAAGCGTTTGGGCGGATGGATGATCGATAGTGCTGACAACGCTCTACGATTTCCAAGGTTTCCGGGCAGTCAAAAAGCAGTGCATTGTCGGTTTGAAATAAACGAGACGAAGCATATCAAAGAAATCAGCGAAACTGAGTTCCTTTTGGCGCTTAAGACGGGGTCCCAAACCGAGCGGTTTGAAAATCTTCTGCAACTATACTCTTCTAGGATAGAGACGCTCTTTCGGGATGGAGGTCCGTCATGTGTTGTCGTTGGTTTTCCCGAAGAAGTCGCCACATTGCGTGTCGCCAACACCCGCCTTTCGTATCAGGAGCAGCAACTCCTGCAGCGCTTGCAGGATGAGGCAACAAGCCAGCAAATGGAACTTTTTGACAAATTCACGGCCGAAGAGAAACGCGTTGCAAGGGAGTTGTTGCCCCAGGCTGAAGATCTCCTATTCCGAAGTTTCCACAGGGCCTTAAAGGCTCGTTGCATGAACCTCCACGGAGCAGTTCCGTTGCAAATCATTCGCGGTCATACCTACGAGCCCGACTCGAACAAACAGAACGATGCCACCAAGGCATGGAATATTTCGGTAGCCTTAGCTTACAAATCCGGGGAGATCCCGTGGCAGCCAGACGGATTGGTTCCCGGCACGTGCTTTGTTGGAATATCCTTTCATCACCTCAAACGAAGATCAGGTGATCTCGTTTATGCAAGTCTGGCACAGGCATATTCAACGGACACCGAGCCCTACGCGATTAAGGGCGAGTCGGTTCCACGCGACCAGACGATTGGGAAGCAGCCTTATCTCAAGCCGGAACAGGCTGAAGCAGTGATTTCGCGCGTCATTGAACAATACGAAAGCCAAACGGGGGACGGGCCATCAAGGATTGTCATCCATAAGTCTTCTATGTTCCAAGCGCCCGAAATCGAGGGGTTTCGCAGGTGCCTCGGTGATGTTTCCCAGGTCGATCTGGTATCCCTCAGCCCTACTGGACTGCGGTTGTTGAACAAGGGCACCAGGGAGGTCAGTCGGGGATCCTTTGTGGAAGTTGAAAATGCCAGGACATTTTTGTTCACCTCGGGGTACGTGGATTGGTGGAAATCGTACCCTGGCCCGCACATACCGGCGCCCTTGGAGCTTCGCCGGGCCGACGGAGAGGATCTGGAGCGTTGCGCCGCGGAAATCCTGGCGCTTACGAAAATGAATTGGAATAGTGCAGAGGGGCTGGGCAGAACTCCGATTACAATTTCGTTCGCGCGGCAGGTCGGCACAGTCATGACTGAGCTAAAGGACGAAGATGACGTCAACCCGTTCTTTCGCTTTTACATGTGACCCGTTGGCCCAAGGCACCCGAGTGGAGACCGTCGTGATGGGGTGCTACGGGAGATTCAGTGACGCCCCGAACGGTTCGGCGGAGATCGTTGTGGCCCAATTCAGTGGTCTGCCAGTAAAAACCCGGCCCGCTCCCGGGTCATATTGACGTCTGCCTGATAATCTTTGATGCTTGGTTTTATGCAGCAGAATGCCGCGCGAAGTCTGCCATCGGTTTCGGTCTTTTCGCACCTCAATGCGGAAAAGGCGCCGCTGTACCGGGCTATCCTGGGGGTGTTTCTGGAAGCGAAGGCCTCTTTTGCGCTCCACCTGCGACCTGCCGACGTGCGGACGGCCCTGGACACAAAGGCATTGCTGGACGAAAGCGATGCTGGCGCTTTGGATGCCGCCCTGAACCAACTCTGTGAATGGCGCAATCTTGAGCAAGATCGCGACACCGCAGATGTTGCCACCGTGGAAGAGTTCTATCGGCCCAGGTTCCTCTATCAACTCACGGCAGAGGGCGAGGCTGCGGAACACGCGCTGGCCGTCTTTTTCGAGACCCTGGTGCAGCCAGGTGAGCTTCAGGCCACTGCGCTTGCCGACATCCGCCAATACCTCGGCGAACTGGCGAAACTGGCGGAAAACGACACACCCGATGAGGCCGTCGCCCATCGAGTGCTGCACTTGCTCACAACGCGTTTTGAGCAGTTGACGGGGCGGGCGCAGACTTTCCTGCGCAGCCTCCAGCGCACGATTGACCTTCACGGAATCACCGTCGAGGCCTTTCTCTCCTATAAGCAGGCGCTGATTGAGTACCTCGAACGGTTCATCGGCGAACTGGTGATTGCCACACACGAGATCACAGAACGGTTGACGGAAATCGAACGGCACCGGATCGAGCGTTTGCTTGAAGCGGCGGCGCAACGGGATTCTATTGATGTTCTCGAACATGAAAAGGCCGCACGCCTGACCGAAGCTCGCAGCCTCTGGTCGGCGCGGTGGGCGGGATTCCGAGGGTGGTTTATCAGCGACACAGGCCGTTCATCCCAGGCGGAAATCTTGCGCGGCCGAGCCCGCGCGGCAATACCGGCCCTTTTGAGCGCAGTGGCTCGCATCAATGACCGGCGAATCACTCGAAGCGATCGCGTGGCGGACCTGCAAACCCTGGCGCGATGGTTTGCTGAGGCGCCCTCCGACCGCGACGCACACCGGCTCTGGCGGGCCGCCTTTGGGCTGGCGCCCGCTCGGCACCTTCGGGTGGATGAAGAAACGCTCGCGCAGAGGGAACAGGCCCCGGTTTCCGCGCAGGCCAGTTGGCTGGAGGCCGAGCCCCTGCGGATTTCGCCCCGGGTTCGGCAGTCCGAACGGCACGCGCTCAAGGGGCCGGCAAGGAGCGTCGTTGATCGCAGCAAAGAAAAGGAACTTCTCGCGCGCCTGGCAAGAGATGAGGCCGAGCAAATCGCTGCCGCCCAACGCCGGCTTGCCATCGGCAAGCGCATGCGCCTTTCTGAGCTGGGCGCTCTGGCCAGTGAAGCGGAACTGGATCTGTTCCTCGATCTGCTGGGAGAGGCCTTGGCGGAAAAGGTTGACTCGGGCAGCGAAGTCGTTGCGCATTCCACGGATGGGAGCTTGCGCATTGAATTGGAACCGATTGGCGACGGCACGGAGGCCGTAATAGCGACCTCGGAGGGGGTCTTCAGCGGGGATGATCATTATGTCACCATCACCTGCGCTTTTGATGAATCAATAGAAACCTCTCCGGTCACAGCCGTAGCAGCGGACGCCGTATGAACGCAGAGGCCCATCCAAATCCGCCTTCTCCGACCGTACCGCTGGACGACAAGTTAAGCGAGGTGGCGCGCGAGGAACGCCAGCGCGCTATCCGGGCGCTGTTGCAGAATCCGTTGCTCACGGCCGACGGACCACATGGCGCTGAATTCGGGTTGGTTCGACGTCATGCGGACGAGCTGCGCGACTGGCTTGCCCACCAGACTAACTGGACACTGCAGGTCACGAGCGAGTTGGCGCGGTTGCGGAAAACCCCGCCGGACACAACCGATTGCACGCGGGCGGCGCGCGATCTGCGCACGGATGCGCCGTTCACCCGCAGCAGATACGTGCTGCTCTGCCTGGCGCTGGCGGCGCTCGAGCGCAGCGAGCGGCAGACCACACTGGGCCGGCTTGCGGAAGCGATGCTCGGTTTCTTCGCCGGCGACGCATCGCTTGCGGCGTGCGGGCTTTCTTTCGACCTCAAGTCCATGGACCAGCGGCGCGACTTGGTCCAAGTCATACGCTTTCTGTGCGACCGTCGCGTGCTGTGGCGGCGCCAAGGCGATGAAGACCTGTTCATTAGAGACGAGCACAGTGATGTGCTGTACAACGTGAATCGTCCCGTACTGACCGGGATGCTCTGCGTCCGGCGCGGGCCGTCCACCGTCACTCCCACGGGCTTGGCTGAACGCCTTGCGGCGATTGTCGAGGAACCCATGCCGGATACCGAGGAGGGCCAGAATCGGCAAATCCGGATCCACCTGATGCGGCTGCTGCTTGACGACCCGCTGTTGTACTACTCAAGCCTGGAGCCCCGTGAACGCGCATACCTTGACCGCCAGCGCGGCATAATGCTGCGACAAATAAGCGATTTCACCGGCCTTGTTCCCGAGGTGCGCGCCGAGGGAATCGCGATGCTCGATCCGTGCGGCGACCTTTCGGATCTTGCCCTGCCGGAGGAGGGGACGGAGGGACATTTGATCCTCCTCATGATTGAGTTGCTTACCAATCGGCTCAGGGAACGGGAACAGGAGAGCGTGGGATTTTCCGAGTTGTGCATGCACACGGCCAACTGGATCGCAGAGTACAAGCAGCATTGGCGAAAAGACGTGACCGCGCCAGGCGCGGAGCGCGCGTTGGCCGAGGCCGCCATTGGGCGTCTTGAAGCACTCGGGCTGATTCGACGGGTCCCGGACGGGGTTCAGCCGCTGCCGGCGCTCGGCCGGTATGCCCTCGCGGAGGACGCAGAACAAGACACCATTGAGGAGCCGACCCTATTATGAAGACGAGAAACCCTCAAAACAACGGGGAAATCTTGTTGCCGGCAGCCCAGCGGCAGCGCTGGCAACCGATTCGGGGAGGACTGCTGAACATCTATCGCTACGATTACCAGGAGTTCCGATACGAAGACGGCCGCCTGCTGCTACGCGGCAACAACGGCACCGGCAAGTCGCGCGTACTGGCGCTTCAACTGCCGTTCCTCCTTGACGGCGAGATTGTTCCGCAACGCGTTGAACCGGACGGCGATCCGGCAAAACGCATGGAATGGAATCTTCTTTTCGGAGGCAAATATGACGACCGGCTGGGGTACACCTGGCTGGAATTTGGGCGGCTTACCGAGCAGGGCGAAGCCGAATACAAGACGCTCGGTTGCGCATTGCGGGCAGTCCAGGGGCGCGGGATAGCACAACAGTGGTTTTTTCTGACCAACCAGCGCATCGGGCGCGATTTGTTCCTCGTGAATGAAGCAGGGCAGCCGCTTTCGAAAACGAAGCTTGAAGCGGCGATGGGCAGCCACGGCAAGATCTTTGGGAGCGGCAAAATCGAGGACGACCGGCGTGAGTACCGCAATGCAGTCAACCAATCGCTCTTTAACCTCGGCGATCGATACGAGGCATTGCTCAATCTGCTGATCCAGCTCCGCCAGCCCCAGCTCTCCCGGAAACTGGACGAAGATCGGCTTTCCAACGCGTTAAGCCAGGCCCTGCCACCGCTGCCCGACGCCGTGCTCGGCGACGTTGCGGAGGCGTTTCGGAGTCTTGAGACGGATCGAACAGAGCTGGAGAACTTCAAAGCCGCGCGGGACAGCGCCGAGTTGTTTCTCAAAGAATACAAACGGTACGTCCAAATAGCGGCGCGTCGCCGCGCCGAGGACGTGCGCAAAGCGCATTCCGCATACGAGGCTACGATGCGCCGACTTCGGGCGACAGAGGCCGCCTTCAACCAGGCCGAAGGCGAGCTGGCTGAATTGGAGAAACAGATCGCTCAACTCTCCATTGAAGAGCAACGCGCCATGGCTGCGGAGAGCACGCTTCGCGACAGTCCTGAAATGAAGGACGCGGGGGCCCTTGCCAGCGCCCGCGCCGAGGCAGAGGCGGCAGAGTTGGATGCCGGGACTGCCGAGCAGGAGGCTCAACGAGCTGCCGCTGCGCAAACGCGAGAAGCGCAGCAACGAACGGCCGCGGCAGACCAGAGAGATGCCTCGGCGGCCGCCGTGGAGGCCACCACCGCCAGAGTGCTGGAAGCTGCCCGAGCAGCCGGCCTGGAACCGCAGCACCGCGACATCACCGCACGACTCGGCTCGGAAGACACTAAAGCCGTCCGCGTCGAATCTGTGGCGGCGGCGCTTGCCGATTTGGTGAAACGCCGGCTGGACGCAGCCCGGCACGTGGAGAGACTCAACCAGCAGGTCGAGTCGGCGCGCCAACATCTAACAATGGCCCAACAGGCGTTCAACCAAGCCGAGAGCCAACTCAACGAGAGTGTTGAGGCCGAGCGCCAAGCGATGTCAGAGCTTGGAAAGGAAACAGCCACCCTCTTCGACGCCTACCGTGTCTGGGCGGCAAATGCAAAAGAATTGGAGTTGCCCGATGCGGATGAAATCGAAGCTCCATTCGCGAACTGGTGCGAGCTGCCGGAGGGGGATAGTCCCGTAATCAAAACCGTCAAGGACTCGGAACGGAACGCGCTTCGCCGCATCGAGTCGCAGCGGGCCGACGCCGAGACTCGATTCAAGGCGGCAACCCAACAGGTTGCGGCCCTGGAGGCTGACTTCATCCGTGCGCGCGACGGCTACCACGAGCCGCCGCCAGTGCCCCATACGCGTGATCCCGGGCGACGGGGAACTCGCCCCGGGGCGCCGCTCTGGGCAGTTTGCGATTTCCAGCCCTCCGTGTCCGAATCGGACCGTGCGAGAATAGAGGCCGCGCTGGAGGCCAGCGGACTGCTGGACGCTTGGCTTACTCCTGACGGCCGTCTGCTCGACCGCGACGATCAGGACACCATTCTCGTCGCGGGCATAAGCTCACCGGCCCCTGACGGAGCAAGTCTGGACCTTGTCTTGACTCCCAGCATTGATCAGCAGGATGCCCGCGCCGGCACTCTGTCCGAGGCAGGCGTATCTGCTGTACTCCGCCACATCGGGTTTGGCGCAAAAGCCGGGCTCATCTGGGTGGATCGGAATGGAGAATGGCAGCTTGGGCCACTGCGCGGCTCATGGAGCAAACCAGCCGCCCAGCATCTTGGACATGCTTCCCGTGAGGCGGCTCGTCGGGCTCGGATGGCAAGACTGGAGACCGACATCCAGGCGGCACAGCGAGCGACCGAAGCAATCAAACAGGAGCTGGCATTGTTGGCCGAACGGACCGAGCGGTTACATCAAGAAACGGAGCAAGCTCCAAGCGACGGCAACGTCAGGCGCGCTTTGGCTCAAGCAGAAGCATGGCGGGAGAATGTGATGCAAATGAGATCGCGGCTGACGGAAGCCGAGGGCCTGGTGGGGGAGAAGCGACGCGCAATGAACGCGGTCATCGAAGAACGCAACCAAACCGCGTCCGACCTAAAAGTGACCGACTGGATGGACCGTATCGCGGCTCTGATAGATTCGACTCACATCTACAGCCATGGGCTGGCCGAGTTGTGGCCCGCAATTCGGGCCCAAACCGATGCGCAGTCCCACCTGGCGCTAGCTGAGGAAAGGGTGGCGGAAGCCGTCCGCTTTCGCAACGAGCGTAACGCGCATCTCCTGACATCCCAGGGCAAGGCCGCAGGCGCGCTCGAGAGATTCCAGGTCCTGGAAAGCACGGTTGGAGCTGGCGTTCGTGAGGTGCAGAAGAAGCTCGAAAATGCCACCAAGTGGGTGGTCAAGGTCCGGGCCACCAAGACGGAAACGGAGCAGAAGCGAAATGACAAGCAGGTGGAGAAAGCGGTCGCCCAGGCCAAAATCACCGAAGTCACGAGCGATCTTGAGGCAAGGGAGTTGGAGCGCAATGCCGCTATCACCGGTCTGGTCGCGTTTGCGGGCACTCGGCAACTGGCGGTCGCCCACAGCGAATTCTCAACCATCGAGCCAGGGCAATGGTCCGTGGCGCGGGCGGTGGAATTGTCCCGCCGGATCGAGGCGGCTCTGAGCGGCACAGATCACGGCGAGGAAGCTTGGAATCGAAACCAACGTGACATTTACAGCCACTTCGAAACTCTGCAGGGCAGCCTCCGTGCTCACGGCTACATGCCCGAGGCCTCGATGACCGACGGCATTTTCGTGGTCAGCATCCAATTTCAAAGCCGGTCATGCACCATTGCTGAGCTCCGGGACAGCGTCGTTACCATCATCCAGGAACGGCAGGAACTGCTCGACGCGCGCGAGCGCGAAGTGCTGGAGAATTACCTGATCGACGAGGTCGCCGAGCATCTCCACGACCTCCTCCACCGCGCGCTCAAATGGAAGGAGGAGGTCAACGCAGAGCTCCGCGAGCGTCCGATGAGCACCGGAATGATGCTCAAATTCCTATGGGAACCGCTGCCCGACTTGCCGCCCGCCTTCGCCGAAGCGAGGCGGCTTCTGCTCTCGGCGCGTGGGACCTGGTCTGCGGCTGAGCGCAAGGCCGTGGGCGAGTTCCTGCAGCAGCGGATTAAAGCCGTGCGCGCGGCAAACGATACTGGAACGTGGCAGGACCATCTTGCCGAGGCGTTCGATTACCGCAAGTGGCACCGATTCGGCGTCGAGCGGAAGCAGGACGGGGTATGGAAACGCCTCACCCGCCGCACGCACGGAACCGGTTCGGGAGGCGAGAAAGCCACCGCCCTGACCCTGCCGCAACTGGCTGCCGCGGCGGCACATTATCGCACTGCCGACAAGAACGCCCCGCGCCTGATCCTCCTCGACGAAGTATTTGTGGGTGTGGACAAAAACATGCGCGCCAAATGCATGGATTTGCTGCGGGTGTTTGACCTGGACGTCATGATGACCAGCGAAAGCGAATGGGCCTGTTATCCGACTGTTCCCGCCATCGGTATTTACCACCTTTCAGCGCGCGAAGGCATAGACGCGGTGCATGCGACCCGGTGGGTGTGGAATGGGAAACAGCGTATGCGCGACGACTCGCCGCTGCCCGAGGCCAGGCCGCCGGCCGCGAATGACACGGCTCGGCTTACGGAATTGTCATGAGGAGCAACAACGCACGCCTTGAGGCAACTTTGGGTCGTCCTGAGTTGAAGCGCCTGCTTCAGCGGCTTCGCACACGCCTTGAACGCGGCCGTCCGCTCACCGGAACCTTAGCTCTCGCGAATGCGAGCTCTGGGGAGCGCGACGCAATCAACCGATTGCTCGGGCGGACTCCCACGCCTGGAGACTCCTTGGCAATCTCCCTCGATCGGCTGGATGAAAAGCTCCGCGTTGCCGGCATCTGTCCCGGGCTGAGCGCTGCGGTGCAGGAACTCACTGGCCCCGTTGTTGATCGCCGGGCAGAACGCGAAGCGGTGGAGGGCCAGTGGGCAAATCTCTTCGCCGCCGCTTCGAAAAGGATCGCCGCGCGGGCGGAGTTAGAGCCCTGGCTTCAACAATTGAGCGTCGCCGGCTTGCTACGGCGGTACGGGGTTTCTGGCGCAAGCCAACTTCTATCCCAGGCCCTCGACGTTTTGGCGGCATTGCCCGCGCGCGATATTCGACTGGCCGAATTGGCGGCGAGGACGGTTGGCGACGCCCATGCGCTTGATCCGGACACCTCGCTCGGCTCCATCGTTCTGCGCGCCGCCGCCCTGCTCGGCAGGAGCGAGAAATGGGACGACGCACAATCCCGCCGTGAGACCTGGGCCAGCGTGGGGGTCATTTGCGACGAACTGAGCGCGCCCGTCCTGGTTCTGAACCTCCGCGCGTCAGAGGATACGCCCATCAGTCAGGCGCTCGATGCCTATGCGGCCATTGGCGAGCCTACCTATCTGTCCGTCCGCCAGTTGCTCCGTACGCCACCCGTGTTCTCACCGACGCGCCTGGGGCCGGTGGTTTATATCTGCGAAAACCCGAATATTGTGGCGGCCGTTGCGCAACGGCTCGGAGCGGACAGCAGGCCACTGGTATGCATTGACGGCCAGCCGCGTACCGCCACACGTCTCCTTTTGAACCTGCTCCACGATGCCGGAGTTCGCCTTCTGTATCACGGCGATTTCGATTGGCCTGGGATTCAGATCGCAAACACAATTATGGAGCGTCACAAGGCCCACCCGTGGAAGATGAGCGCCGGCGACTATCGTGCCGCCGCCACTGGTTCGCTCGCGCTCGAAGGCAGACCGGTGGCGGCTAGTTGGGATGTCGAACTGATGCCGGCCATGAGCGAGATCGGAAAAGCTGTTCACGAAGAGCGAGTCGTTGAGAACATGCTGGCGGACTTGGCGCGACGCCAAAGCGACTGAATCTGCATTCCGTCTATTCGAGCTTCGGAGCCGGGCACCTTGAGCGCTGACGCAAGCTGATGGCGTGCGCCCGCTTTTTCTGCTGATGCGACACGTAAGTCCTGCGCTTTGGCGGCGAGGTCGCTTGATTCCTATGTTTCGCCGCCGAGCATAGTCCTTATCTGCTTGGCGATTTCCTTTGCACGACCGCCAACGTCCTCATCAAAGCGAACTCGAATCAGTTCTACGCCGTGGGCCTTGCACATTTCGGCTTTCTTTCCATCCCTTTCAACCAACAGCCGAAATGCGGCCTCTCCGCCGAAGAATTCCAGGGGCTCAAAATGCTGGCGCCCCATGTATTCGACGGCCGCCCCGGCTTGTGGCACATAGACATCAAGGTGTTGTGGTTCCAGCCACGTGGGCCGGGCGTGTTGAATGACCTCTGTCCCCCGGAGGAGGCGCCGGAGGATTTGGTAGAGCTGGTTTTCTGCCACCCAGGGCGAACTGCCGATTTCACGTTTCCAGCACCCTTGGAGCCAGTTCCATGCTTCGGCCATGAGGTAGTTCCATTCGGACATATTTCTCGGCGATTCAGGCGGGCCAACGACGCCGATGTAGAAGGGATGGGCTGCAGGACGCGCCTGTCCTTCGCGCCAGATTTCCGCCACTTCTTCCGCACGCTCTGCTCCCCGCGAGCTAATCCATTCTTCCAAACGGATCCGCGCCCACTCTTTGCACGCCGCCAGGCGAGGAATATCGAGGACAACCTCCGTGCCAATCTTCTGGTCCGGTTCGGCCGAAATATTTGGCCGGCCGAGCATCTGAAAGATGCCCGTCAAAACATCAGAGGCCGTAAGCGGGAGCCGGTTGTTGAACCGCAGGTCCAGAAGTTTGCCCAGGTGCCGCTTATCCATGATTGGATGGCTGCTGAAGAGGCGGACGAGCCTTTCGGGAGGCACGTCATCCCGCCCCGGAAAACTGTCGTGTCCCAGCGCCGCAAAGAGAAAGGAGCGGCTGATGGAGGTAACACCGGAACCAGTTACCAGGCTCATGAAACATTGGAGATCGTCCTCTTCTCCCGTCTTGGCAAACCTTTCCAGCGCCCGCTGGGCGGATTCCAAATGGGTGTCGGCCTGCCGGATGTATGCCAGCGCGTGCCTGGCGCGGGCGGTATCTCCTTTGCGAATAGCTTCTGCCATCGAAAGTGCCTGGGCCGCACCGAGACGCGGGCGGCAACGGGCTTTGAGCTTGGCCAGCACCTTTGCTTCCGTGTGGGTCGGTTTCGCCCGAAAAGCCTCCCATTCTGTTTGAGAAAGGCCGAATATACGTTCGAGCAGGCTGAGGACTTGCGGTGGAGTCGGAGCGCCCGAGCGGCACACGGCCACGGCCAGCATATCCAGATAGGGCTGGGCTTTGGTGACACTGCTTCCGATGCAGATTTCCTGGGGAGGATTCCACCTGCTGAATGCGGCCTGCGCAAAACGGGCCAGGACCCTGTCCCATTGCTCCTGGAAGAAGGCCAGCTTGATCAGCCGGTCGTCGTCGGGCCCGGACCTGTAGGACTGGGCGTCGCTTTTCGTTTGCGAGTAGTGCGCTTCGGCTTGTTGGAGGTCTCCTTCACACCAGCAAATGTCCCCAAGTTTTCTCGGGTGCTCAGGCTTGAGATACTTCTCGCGCGCTTCAGAGAAGCACCCACACGCCATGTGAACGTCAGCAAGATATCCGGCGTGGACAGGCAACCCGGTGGAGCGAACGATGAAGAGCTTTTCCCGGGGAGACAGCTCCTGGTTTGGGGTCTGCGCGACGACGTCAAAGAGGAGATTGCCGATCACCGAATAATTCGGGATGCAGTAGCTTGAGTCGCGACCATAAAGCTGGAGCCTCATAGCGCTTCCAGCAAACCAGTTTTAGCTCCTCGCGGGAATCACAAACGGATAGCAAAACGCCCGATCGAATCGAGCGAGGCGCTTGTGGCCATGCCTGGCCTTCCAGGCGAAGTGAGGCGAATAAGAGCCTGCGGCCAAAAATCATTATGCCCTGAATGAAGAACCCGAACGCTGTCAGGCCTTCCGCGCAAGAACTCAACGAAAGCATCCGCCAGCCAGGAGACATTCTTAAACTCAAGATGGGGATGGTCATGGCCGAACCGAAATTCGACGGGTCCTTCGTGTACGTCACTCGCGACCGACTCACCGGAGAAACGATGCTGTGTACCAGAGACGGCAACCAACTCCAGCTTGAGCCGACGGTCCAGAACTTCCTGTACCATCATTTCGCGCCTCTGACGGAGCATTTCCTCTTTGAAGCCGAGATCGAGCCGTCTCCTTGGACGGAGACCAACAAGGCCACCTTGAATGGTAATCTTTACACCGGGAAGCCAATGCCGTTTTGCATCCGGCTTGTGGTGCATGACGTCCTGCCAGTGGACGAAATCGAAAATCCCGCCTCCACAGCGCGCGAACGCTATGGTTTGCTGCGCAGCCTTGCTGGTGTCCCCGAAGACGCGCAAGTGATGCGACCGCACCTTTGGGACAGGAACGAACGTGCCGGCATCTATATCACGCCTTGCCAGGAACTCACACTCCCCCAGGTGGCGGCTTTATTTCGACAGGGGTGGGAAGCAGGAAAGGCCCAAAAGCGCGTCACGGTAGGCGGGCTCCCCTACGAAGGACTTGTGCTGATCAACCCGGAGAGCCTTCACCAGGGCGGCCGGAGCAACAAATGGAAAGTGAAGCCGTTCCATACGGTGGACATCCGGGTCGCGCAGCTCAGGGAGGGGCACAGCGGCAAGGTGCCGCTCTTCGAGGTCCGCGGATGTGACGTGAAGACCGGCGAAATCGTCAAGATCACCAGCGGAATCAGTCCCGAGATGTTTGCCGAGATCAAGCGGGCCGAACAAGAGTATGCCACCGTCATTGTGGAGGCCGAAGTCTCCTCGCTCAAGGATTTGAAATCCGCCAACCCAACGATTTTGGCCATCCGATACGACCGGATGGTTTCGCCCAAGCGGAAACCGGAATTGGCGGCAATGGTTTGAAAAGGTCCAGGACAGGCATGAAGCGTCGGATCCTGCCAAGCCAAAGATCATGAGCGAAGAGTTGTACTACACCTTTCACTGTCCCAAGTGCGGTTGCGCAACCTTAGAGGAAATCCTCACTAACGTGACGCAAAGCACCTCTTTCCAGCGGGTCAACTGCGATGATGGCATCGCGGAGCCGGACTACCAGAACACCGCGACGGAAGGCGGAGACATCAATCGCTACCAGTGCCATGCTTGTGGCTTCGTTCTGCAGAACGAACACGGCCACATCATAAACGACACGCAGGCTCTGAGGCAGTGGCTGGAGAAAAACGGCCAGAAGACCGAAGCCGAGTGATCAGGATAGTTCAATCGGCGACAGAGAACTCTCCGGCTTAGCTTTCGGCGTGTCCCGATGCCGGCGTAGATCCTTGCCGGCGGATTGGGCGGGCGGGTCGTCTGAGTTTGCGAAGGTGAAGCCGGCCAGCCAAGGATCGACAATACGCTCGACAACGAGCTTGAGCTGTTCACGGGTCACCGAGACCACGGTTTGACTGGTCTTGTCGGTGATGACAAGTTGGTCCTTGGAGGGACAAATGCAACGCACCTCGTCCACGGCAGAAACACCCGGAGAAAACGTCGAGCATTCCCAGTCGCCCTTTCCGTCCAGGGGAATGTTCCCGTCCTGCCACGCCTGATGAAGGCCGCTGAGGGTCTCCGGCAGGAGACGCATCGTTTGTCCACGCTGTGACAGCCGGATCCGATCATCGCGCACGGCGCCTACGTCCAGCAGGAGCTTCCCCCGATCGGTGAACGTCATGCCGCGATAATGCTGACCTGATTCCCGGAGGCGCCGCCGAGCGGTTTGATTGGAGCCAAACTTCACAATCCATTATAGGCCAATGGGACCTGTCGTAGCCGTCCGGCTTGTTGCCCGGCCTGCGCGAGGCCTGGACCAAGTGCAAATCGGAGCTGGGCTACGCCACCTACGAAGATGTCGTAAGGACATTGCCACTGAGAGGCCGGCTCCACGCCCGGGTCAGGCAAGTCGCGGAAAACCTGAAACACTTCTGGAAGCAAAATCCTGCCGGGATTCTGATGAGCGTCGATCGCGCGGGCAACAACATCGCTTTCAAATTCAAGCCGCCGACCGAAACGGTTGGCGCCTAAATCATGAGTCCCGCCAACCAGCCGGCATTCCAGTCAAAGGCTGCGCCTTAAAAGCAAAGCCAGGAAAACCGATGCCACCAACCAGCAGCCAGATCGAGTTCAAGAACTTGCCACCGCGTTCCGCACCGGCACCAGTCGAGGAAGTGGGGGAGTTGGAAGAAGTCCTCCGGGCGCTCTTGCTCGGCC
>Ga0335069_10001101_pt1 | contig 43524 bp, 68 predicted proteins | sample Lox_Sample_11_FD_206714 | JGI IMG/M metagenome (GOLD analysis project Ga0335069, IMG submission 206714) | Soil microbial communities from Loxahatchee National Wildlife Refuge, Florida, United States - Lox_Sample_1.1 | ecosystem: Environmental > Terrestrial > Soil > Wetlands | place: USA...
AATGTGGCATAAGCGATATTTTGAGCAATTAAAAGGAGTTAAACATATTTTGATAAGGGGCAATCACGATTCTAAAAGTAATAGCTGGTATTTAGACCACGGCTGGCCGTTAGTTTGCACCTCGTTTAGCTTTGAAATGTTTGGCAAAAATATAATGTTTAGCCATTACCCTACGGCTTGGGATGGATACTACGACGTAAATGTTCATGGCCATTTCCACGATACCGACCACCGTCGCTTTGAGCCGCAGTTCACGAAAATTTTGAATGGCTATCATAAATTACTTGCGCTGGAAAAAACAAACTATCAACCTGTATTATTAAGAACGTTTTTAGGGATTTAACCCCCTTACTTATTAAAAAGAAAGAGAATGTCTATGAAAGAATTGCTTTTAAGTCGAACTAGCAAGGGGGAATTATCTGGTAAATTTAAGGCTATCGTTGATGATGATGTTTTTGAAGAAGTCAGTAAATATAATTGGGCAATCGCTAGTTATTATGGATATGCGCAAAATTATAAGCTTGGTTATCTTCACAGATATATTTTAAAAGCGCCCAAAAAAGTTTATGTTGACCACATAAATGGTAATCCATTAGACAACCGCCGAGAAAATTTAAGAATATGCACCATAGCTCAAAATAATCAGAATGCCCGAAAACATAAAAGTAGACTATCAAGATACAAAGGAGTAGATTTCCATAATAATAAATGGCGAGTAAACGTGAAGAAGAAGCATATTGGTTATTTTGAGAAAGAGATACACGCCGCTATGGTTTACGATATTTGGGCGAAGGAATTGTTTGGAGAATTTGCAAAGCTTAATTTTCCCGTTCTCCCCTAAAGTGAGATGGCGTTGTGGGTTGCCGCCGAAGAATAAGGCGGGATGGCGCAAGCCAGTAAAGTTACTCTCCGTAACGCCCTCTCGCTCAAATGAAATATATGATTAACTGGCCAAAATATGTAAAAGTTCGTAACCCTGACCGAAAATGGTATCAATTTTGGAAACCTTTAATGGTTTGGGTTAGATATAAAGATTGGTTAAAAACTTTATGAGAGGGTGGTGGAAAAGGTAGACACAAAACTCTTGGTGAATAAATGCGTTTTAGCCTCGCGGAGCAGAATAGCCAAGAAAATTCAAACTCTAAGGTGCAAATCCTTAGCCCTCTCGCTCAAGTGGCCTCTAGGGGAGGGTGATTACGGATTCGTTCACAGTGCCGTATGAGCCTGAAGTGTGAAGGGAAGGGCTTCGGCTCTCTCCCCTAGGGGCTTAAGTGGTTAGTCGGACGGCGTTGTTAAGCCACAGCACAGTGCCGTTAAACGAGTGGCTCATCCGACACTTAAGTGTTTATGGGAATTGGTGTGAAAGGTCTTATGAAAAAAGGTGGCCACAATTATCATCCTTCACGCACTAGCGGGATTCAAAAGCAAATCCGTGCCAGGGATTTTGACGCCTTAAAAAAGAAAAAAGCTAAAAAGCTTAATAAGCCTTTAGACTTAAGCAAGGGCGATTGGAGTTTGAGGTAATTTATGAAAAACACCGAATACATAAAATGGCAGGGGAAGACGCAGAAATGGAAAGCGCAGGGAGAAAAATCCGCCCGCGAGTTATTTGATGATGACCTTTTAAAAGGTGGCTATTGGGCAGCTGGGTATTCCCAAGCGATTACTGATTTTATTTTAAAGTTTAAGGATAAAATTTAACTAGAAAGGAATTATGAAGACAATGACTGAAAACAGAATGCGAGCAATGGAAGAGCTTAGGCAAGCGGAGATTCGGTTTTGGCAGAAAATGCACCCAAAAGCTAAAGTTATGTTTAAGAAAAATACAATAGTTATTGAGTATCCCTTACCTACCGATTTTGACGCAATTAGTAAATTTACCGAAAGATACGTTTAACCCCAAGCTAATTAAACTTTATGACCGACTTAAAAAAAGAGTTCTTAAAAATCAAAAGTTGGAATGGCTTAGAAGGCGTTGCCGACTGGTGGCTAGCTAAACTTGAAGCCGCACGGGATGAAAGCCGCCGTGAGGCTCAAGATGAGATACGGGCTTGGGCTAAAGCACACGGCAAGAATTACAAAGAATTGAGGGATTTTGTTGATTTTATAAATGACTCTCGCAATATATGACCGACAAACTAAAATGGCGTGAAAATTTACATAACAACATCCTTTCGGTAATGTATCCCAAAAAAGGAAGCGATGGAAAGTTTTTGTCAAAGTTACCGCCTATAATAATTGACGCAATAGATTCCGCTTATGTCGCAGGCTTGGATAGTGTGAGCCAAGACCTTGAAGCCGCACGGGAGGAAGGCTACCGAGATGGGCTTACCGATGGACAGAATAACCCGATGGGAGTGACTAAATGGAAAAATTATGGCATCGATTTCGGTTACTGGGAATATTTTGAAAAGGTATGCCGCCGTGAGATGGCTAAAGAGATAATTGAAGCGATACCAGATGAGAAAAAAGATATAGGCTATACGGGAATAACTTTGAGTTCAACTTCTTTAAAAGACCTTAAAGCCCAACTCCGCGCTAAATATTTAGGAGATATATGAAAAATAAATGGAGAATTGTATTTTGCGGATTGTGGGGTCTGGTTGAATTAGGCGCTTTAATTATAAGTATCTGGTTAGCTCTTTTTGGCTATTTATTTACTGGTTTACTTATTTGGCTAATTGGGGATTTTTGTGGAAGTGGATGGATTATAATTTTATGGTTGCCTGCTTTATGGTCGGAAAGAGTCTTAGAATTTTGGCAGAATATTTAGGAGAATGAAATGGCTAAATGCAAAAATCAAAAATGTGGCAAAGAGTTTACACCTCATAAAGCCGCCTACTACCAAACGCAAATTTACTGTTCGCGCGCCTGCGCTGTTAAACGCACGGGTTGGGGAAAGTTTCACTATCTTAAAGTAACTAAGGCACTTGGAGGTTACTAATGACCCATCTTTGCAGGGAAGACCAACATCATTTGTGCCAATACGAAGATTGCGATTGTTTTTGCCACAAGCGGCTTTCCCTCATCAAACGCTACGGGGAAGAATGGCTTAGGGAGTTAGGACGATTATTTACACACAAAAATTAAACCAATGGCTTTTTACATCCAACGTAATGCTAATAAATATGGCGCGCAAAAAACAATCTACAACAACCTCAAATACGACTCTAAAGGGGAAGCTGGTTATGCCCAAGAACTTGACTTACTCCTTAAAGCGAAGCAAATTTCCAAAGTTGAGCGACAAAAAACATTTATTCTTTATGGTAAAAATGGCGGACGAATCACCACGCATCGGGTGGATTTCCTTGTAACCTTCCCTGACGGCCATCAGGAAGTTCACGAGTATAAAGGCTGGGCTTCCGATGTTTGGAAAATTAAGCGGGATTTATTTGTAGACAACTACCCTGACATCCAGTATGTTGTCATAACAGCTAAGGGAAATTGGTTTAATAAAAAATTTAGATAAATAGCCTGGACCGAAAACGTTCACCCAAACTCTTTTTTACGCTACCGTATGGATGCCGTAAAAAAGTTCCAAAGCAAACTAAAAGTGGCTATACAAAAACCGCCTTTTAAAGGGCGGTTTTTGTTGGCTTTCTATCAGCTTAAATATTATAGCACTTTATGGGAAAGGGGCAAAGCTTGTTAGCCTTTTGCCCCCTTCGTCCCGCGGGTATTACTTAGGTGTTCGTGGACGCCACTTTGGTCTTTTCTGTGGCTTTAATCTCCTCATAGCGTGCCTCAATTTCTAAGAGTTGGGTGGTGATTTGTGTAGCAAGCCGTTCTATCTCCGCCTTACCCAAATACGAGTTTTGGATGAGCTTACGGATTAGTTCGGCAAGCAAAAAGGTTGGCTGGGCGAGCGAGCGCTTGACAATCGTGATACCCTCCTATTCTTGTAGAGTTCAGGTTTATTACGGGGCTGGCAAAAAAGCTGGACAGGAGCCGAAAGTTTTTTCCCACACCCAAGATTGGTGCAACGTCCATTATGGTTTGTAGCCACACGGCGGTTGCAATGCGGACATACCGGCGGTTTTTCCATTTCCACCTCCTTATGCGGAACCGAACTTATGGTAGCAATAAACTAAAACAATGCCTAAAACCGCCAAACCGCCGGCTACATAATAATCGTGCTGGGCTAAAGTTGAGGCGGCCGAGGCAAAAAAACCTAAGGCGAGTGACATCAAAGTCACATCGGTTGAGGAAACATTATTCATATTATTTTTCTTCAGTTAATTCCTGGGCTGGCTCGACTCGTTCCAGCTCAATATACATTTTTTTACCATCGCCAAAAGACGAGGTAACTTTATAAATTTCTCCGCTGCTATCCTTAAACTCATTTCCTATTGTCAGGTTGTCAATATGTAACATTAAAGTCCTGACACTTCTTTGGCCTTAGTAAAATCTATGCTCCCATCAGGGCCTAAAATGTCAGTTCCTAAATTTAAGGCTTTATCTTTAATCGCGTCTTCCGAAAGAGCGGGCAGGTAAAAGCCATACTCTTTCGTCCCTGTCTTGTGGACGAACTCTGCGTTGGTCATAGGATTTATGGTTAATTGAAAATAATGAATTACAGGGGCATAAAGAGGGCGGATTAACTGCCCGTAGCTCTCAAAAACCGTAGTCGGATTAACCAGCATATCAGCGTGGGTCGTGGTGGAGAGTTGGAGTTCAAGCCAAAGGGGAGCTTTGCCTAACCAAATTAAAGGATTAGAACCTAAGTTAGTGTTCAAGGTCACAGGACACTTCTTAGCCTTCGCCAATACTGTCGGCGGAATGTCTTGGTAGAACTCATCCCAAGTATAGTTATCAGTCGGAATCGGCCAATCTTCCTCTAAAATAAGCCCATATTTGTTAATTGCGTTGACTACATTTACATAGGAATTTCCTTGAGGTGTCGTGCCGGAAAGTTTAGCTAAAGCCCGTTCAGAGAAGTCAACTTCCACTCCCGTCTGTTGCTTTAAAATCGTTTCAATTATATGGATAGCCGAAAACGAAACACACGCCGCGGTTTCGGTGCGCTGACTTTCTTGAACATCTCCGTCTTGGGGCACAAAAGGTTGCCAGTCCATTATTTTTTATTTAATTGCTGCTGAATCAGCAAGATGTTACTTTGGTCTAAGGTTTCCTGGGCTTGGAGGGCGGTGTAATTCTGGCTGACTTGTTTTAAACTCACCTGAATCTGGGTGAGTTGAATCTGCATATTGTTAATCGGAATCACCACGGTAGAAACAAACGTCCAGCCTACGCCTAAAAGAAAAACCACTATCAAAGCCACGCGGGTCACGCTTAACTCGGTGTTGGCTAAGTTGATTCGTCTGTCAGGGATTATTATTGGTTCTGGCATAAAGTTCTCCTAATTTTTGGTTTAAAACTTCTCGGTCTTTTTCCAGGTTTTGCCATCCTCGCTGGTATACCTCGTCATTGGGAAAGCCCCTGCTGAAGTGGTAATGCTTGATGACCGCGCTTTCACACCTTGCGGCTTCTTTTCTCTGGTCAGCCAAAGCCCATAGATAATTGTCAACACCAACGTGGTTAAAATCAAGGTCGAATATCTGCCCGTTAATAGACGGAATAAAGCTCTTTCTAATGATAAAATGTTCATTGATGTTTCCTTTATCTGGATAAACTTCGCCTGTGTTAAAAGCGACTAGCGCCTTATTTTCCCTTTTCGCAAAAGTTACTGCTTCGTAAAGACTTGTGGGCGTAAATTCTATATCATTGGCGGCATAACAAATCCACTCGCCCTTGCTCATCTCTAAACCTTTAGCCACTTTCACAGGCACGCTTTCGTCACCCTCTATAACGAGAACTTCTACCAAATGTTTAGGATAGTAAAGTCGGTCTATAGACTCTAAACAGCGCTTAAGTCCTTCTGGCCTTCCTAGCTGGGGGATAATTATGCTAACTGTAGGCAACAAATCAGGGGAAATATCCGTCCAAGTCTTCATAAAATGGTGGAAGGTGCGGGTATTAGGTGTAACATTTATAATCCCCGTCTGATGGTTGTAAGGGAAAAAATAATCTGAACGTAAAATAACCGCATCTTTACCATTATGTTGATACATTAAATGGGTAAAAATTTCCATTGAGCTTTCAAAGTTCTTGCCATCTAAGGGTGTGAATTTTTCGTGGACTTGCTTAAAATATTCTTCCCATAACGGGTGGTTAGGAACAGACCCTATCAAGCTTGAACCTACAAAACCATTTTCTTCTATGGAGGCAAAAAGTTTATGGTCTAATAAATCGTCAAAGTTTTTTCCAGGTAATATCTCCTGGTCTGCGTCTAAAAATATGCCGCCATAAGTCTGTAAAATCCAAGCTTCTAGATAATCCTTAGCCTTAACCCATTTTTTATTTGCTAAGGCCACCTTAACGTATTCAGGCGCGTTAGCTATCTTGGTTAAGGAGTCGTCCTTAAAATTCTCCTCCGTTAAGACAAAGTGTTCATAGCCAGGAATATGTTGCGAGGCTATGCTTTTCTTGACCACATCGGGCATTGGGTCGCCAAACCAGCAAGTCCAAATCTTCTTCGGGATTTTCTGCGTTGAATTGCGTTTCTTGAAATCTACCACCCAGACCCAATCAATTATTTCATCAGGTTTGCCAAATCTTTCGTTTACAGCTTGGACTACACCCATCCAAGTGCCTGGTAGGTAGTCGTGGCCGCATAAGATACCGTCATCTTTGACCTTCGGTAGCCAAGCGTCTATGTCTTGTAAAACCTCTTCGTAAGTGTGGCCTGCGTCGATAAAGCAGATGTCTATACTTTTATCAGCAAAATCTTTCGCCGCTTCCACGCTAGGTTTAACTATAATATTAAGGTGTGGGTAATGCCCGACGTTTTTCTTAAAAACTTCCAGCATATCCCGTTCCTTGGCCATCCCATTGGTCAAGTCTTGGGTGTCCTTAGAACCCTTCCAAGTATCCACACAGTAAACTTTACTTGCCTTACCCGATAAAATCGCGTCCGAACTCCTGCCAGCCCAACTACCGACCTCTACAAAAATATCTCCCTCTTTAGCAACTTTATGCAACCATTTTAAATCCTTCCACGTCATCCACCCTTCAATCCCTTTATCTAAATAATCGGTTGGGTCTTTAGGGCCGAAGTAGTATTCTACATCCCTGTTGTATTCAGGGTTGTTAGGTTGGTATTCTAACGCTTTCATTATGGCTTGCTGGGCTTCAGGAATCCTACCTAGCCAACCATAAGCTTTATACAAAATCTCATAGGGTAAGTGCTCGTAATATGCTTTGTTCGTCGCATAAAAGCCGTTCCAGGGTATCTCCATCGCCCCCTTAGCGTAAGAAGCCGCCGCTTGGTAATTTTTATTCCACAAGTAGAACTCCGCTAGTTTCATTAAAGGCTCCCTGCGTCCTGAATCTATATAAAAAGCTTTAGAATACATCTCCGCTTGCTTTTCTGGGTTATTTAACCGAGCATAGATGTCGCCCATAAAAATCAAGCTCTCCGCCCGTTCGCTATGCCAGCCGTTCATCTTTATGTGGCGCTCAAATTCCTTTAAGGCGCTCTTAGGCCTTCCTGTCCAAAAAAGCTCCCTCGCGAAGTAGTGGGAGTTCCTGTCGTTATGTGGGTTGTTAAAACAATCCACGGCCAAACCCCGTAAGTAAGAGTGCCGGTCGTGGGGTTCTTGGAAGTGCTCTAACCTAAATATTTCGTTGTTAAGGAACCCAATCTTAGCCTGCCCGCTCAAAACCTCGTGAACTAAACCTACCCACTTGACCTTCCGCCTGTCGTAGAACTTGCTTTGGACGAACTCAATCGCCGGTTTTCCGTATCTATCGTGGGCGAAGACAAAGTTATACTCAAACTGCTCAAACCCCTGGTCTATAAGTTCGTTAATCTTATTAAAATCTAAAGTAGTCAGCTGCTCATCTGCGTCTACAAAGCTCACCATATCATTGGAAGCTAAGGAAGCTGCGTGGTTACGTGCAGAAGCAAAGTCAAAATATTCATCGCCTCCTCGGACTATAGATTGTTCATTATCATCACGGAATCGTCTATTGATTGCATTAGCTAGTTCCTCTGGAATAGTATCGGTATATTTATCGCCGACTTCCTCTACCTTACAGCCCCAATCCCTTGCAATTTGGGCTGTATCATCAGTTGAACCCGTATCCAGGAGGCAGACTTCCCCACCATTGGCTTTAAACTCATCTAACGACTTAAGCAGTCTAGGCAAAACCTTAGCCTCGTTCTTAGCTATCAAACAGAAACTGAATTTCATAGTTCTAGCGTTTAATTTTTAATCCCCATTAAAGAAAATGGCATTATTACCACCCGTTGTATAGGTGATAACAATAATCCCGTTAGCTCCATTACCGCCATTACCATTACCCGCCCCGCTAAATCCCCCGCCACCACCGCCGCCTCCGTATAATCCACCATTTCCACCATCATCACCAACTACCGAATTGGTAACATCACCACCGCCACCACCTCCACCACCACCGGAACCGTGGGTCGAATCCCATTCCGTTCCTGGTCCGCCATTACCGCCCTTAATCGTTAAGCTGGAACTGCCGTCACCGCCACCGCCGCCACCGCCGACCGTGCCATTAGTATTATGCGCCCCGCCGCCTGAACCTGCGTGATTGTTGCCGCCAGCGCCGCCTGTATCTGAATTATTTGCTGTATTACTGCCGTTTGAACCTCCGCCATTGCCTCCACCACCGCCACCGCCGTCAGAGTTGGAGTTTCCATTAGCGCCACCCTTGGCACCCACGCCTAAATTGCCGCCAGCGCCGCCGCCGCCATCGCCTCCAAAACCTGCACTCGTAGTCGTGCCATTACCGCCGTTAAATCCGGTTGTGCCTGTGCCTCCGCTACCGCCCACGCCATTGCCAGTTGAACCCAAACCTGGTTTGGCAATTACCACATTGGTATTCCAGTGAGTTTCCGTCCCAGGCTGGCCTATAGCTCCGCTATTTCCGCCAGCACCTCCTTGTCCTATCTGTATTCCGTTAACCGTCGTGCCGGATGTATAAGCGACCGAGCTAGACCGATATTCTCCACCACCGCCAGACTTTAGGCGCTGTCCATAGTCGCCGCCGCCGCCTCCGCCTATGGCTTCAATAGTAATGTTAGAACCATTTGTGGCAGCCCCAGACCAGCTCGTGCCAGATGTTATAAACACGGTCACATTACTGGCATAAGCGAACTGGCTTTTAACCAATCCGAGCACTAATAAAGTCACGAGGTAAGAAGCTAAACTGATTGTTAAAAGTTTTTTCATTGTATTGAAGTTGCCGTTGTCGTCGGTGCCTGAAATGTCGCATTAGTATACTTCCATCCAGGGCCAGCGACATCGCTTTGGACGAAGGTATCATTAGCTGGCGGCGGGTCAATCGTGGGGTCAGCTATGGTCGCCCCAATTACGTTGCCTTGCGGGTCAACGATGGCATACCTGTCGTTAGAAGGTGTTAATCCTGTTTGAAGTGAAACCGTGCTTTGGAGGGTCGGGAGGTCGCCATATAAACCATTATCTAAGATAATTTTAGCCTCACCTTTGCCAACCTTAACTGAACTAAGGTCTTGCGTGCTGCCTATGACAACTGACCTAATGCGTCCAGTGGTAGCGGAGTAGACAACAGCAAACTGGCCAGGTGGCAACATATTAGGCTGTTCCTGTAAAAGTCCCAAGCCTACACCTATCCCTGCTGCAATCGCAACGCATATAATAGATTTGTGGAGTTTTTTCACGGCGCGAAGTTAGATGATTCAATACCATAGCAATTAACCAAGCAACCAAAGGTAGCAATATCAATTTGGCCATAAGTTCCTGTAGTGGGTGTTGGTGTCGTGCCCCCTGTCCAATGGATTAAGGACTGCCAGTTAATGGTGTAGACCGTCGTCGTTGCTGCTTGGACTATTAAAAAATACCTGCCACCAGCTTTTTGGTTGGTGAAGTTTATACCTAATTGGGCAGCATTGATACCGATACGCTGGAAATTGCCGTGGCCCCAGTCAATGGTTGATGTCGCCGTCGAAGTGCCATTATCATAGTAAGCGGAGTAGTATTGCCCTGCTACAGCCATTGTTGTGGTTGCGTCCGGCGTGGACGTGGCTATCGCAATACCACCATCAGCGAATATCTTAAGATAGTTAGAGCCTGTTGATGATGCTACTACTAAAAGAGGCAACGTCGGGTATGTAGATGTGCCTTGGACATAGAGCACCGTAGAGTTCGTTGTAGTGTTAATCCCTAATGTCAAATTTGGGTTAACCGTGAAGATGGAAACGCCCGTAGATGTATTGACCTGAAAAGGATTCAAGGTTGTAGTTCCTTGAACTAAGAAACTAATCGTAGAGGAAGTTGCATTTGCACCTGCGACCGTAGCATTATCTAAAAGAATTCCCACGCCTAGCTGGGTGTTAGAAGTCCATCTTGTTACATAGCCAGTTGTGCCAGTAGAAAGTGGCATTAAACCTAAAGTAGATGTCGCCACCCATTGGGGAGTCGTGCCAGAGGATTCTAAAATATTACCTATCGTCCCTATAGGCAAAATAGTAAGGGAAGTTATGGAGCTGGTAGACACAAACAATGAACCAGCGGTTGTCGTTCCCCAGCCAGTCCCTCCTTGGTAGACATTTAAAATAGCAGCCCTAGCGCTTGCGCCAAGAATTATCAAGCCTAGAATAATCCCTATGGCAATTCCTATTCCTATAAGCCCTAGAAGTTTTTTCATAATATTAACTTAATTATATCAAGTTAAAAGAAATAAGTAACTACAGCCGTCACGCCGTTGCCAGGGTTGACCACGGGGGTTACCGTAGCACTAGAAATCGTGTAATCCGTGGTCGGTGTCAAAAGTCCGCCACCTACAAAGACTAGCTCACTTCCACTTACAGGAGTATGGGTTAGCGTAATTGTTCCACTAGAAAAAGTCAGGGTTTCACGCACGTAAGTGCCAGGTGAAGCCCCAGTATACCCTGTGTAGCCAGTCCTGCCGGTATAACCCGTATAACCAGTAGGGCCTATTGGACCTGTATATCCGGTATACCCCGTATATCCAGTATAACCAGTAAAATTACCTGGCCCAGTATAACCAGTAAACCCTGTATATCCGGTATACCCCGTAAAGTTGCCTGGACCCGTATACCCCGTAGGTCCAGTTGGGCCTAAAGGTCCAGTATACCCAGTATAACCTGTGGTGCCTATTGGACCCGTGTAGCCAGTGTATCCCGTATAGCCCGTGAAGTTTCCAGGACCAGTATATCCAGTTGCTCCCGTAAGTCCTAATGGTCCCGTGTAACCTGTGTAACCAGTTGGGCCTGTTTGTGTAGCCATCCCAGCTGGTCCTGTATAGCCTGTAGTTCCCGTGTAACCCGTATACCCAGTCGCCCCGTTTCCTGTATAACCCGTGTAACCAGTTGCGCCGGCATCGCCTGTGTAACCTGTATAACCTGTATAACCAGTTGCACCGCTACCGCTTCCACTTCCACCTCCGTGCATTAACTCTTCAAATTTATAATGTTTCCCGTTAAACCTAAAGCCTAAAGGGTCATAACTTTTCATCTTACCGATGGCGGCAATTATCTCGGTAGAGTTTTTTAAATTGCTAATGTCTAATCTGTCTTTTTCAGGCAACTTTTTAAGTAAATCTACAACTTCTTTGGGGTCGGGATTTTTACCATCTTTTCCGTCTTTGCCAGGGTCACCTTTTTCACCTTTTTCACCAGGTTTGCCGTCAAAATAATCCACGCCTTTTATCGGGGTGTAGCCATCTTTACCAGGCACACCACGCTCTACTTGGCTGATTATCTCGCCCTTTTGCTCCTCGGTTAAATCATCCCAGCTCAAAGCAGGGCCAACATCGCCTTTTTCACCCTGTTCGCCTTTTTCCCCTTTAATGGAACTTAAGAAATTGGAAACAAAATCTGCCGTAGAATTTACTTTTTGGCCTTGTTCACCAGAAAGTTTTACCTCTAAAGGAGTCTTAAACGTTTCTTGGATATTATCTAACTTTTCGTGCGTTGAGGTCATATCTAATTCAGGCTTATTTACTTTTTCCGAAATCGCATCAAGCTTTTCCAAAGCTTTGCCGTGGGCTTCCCCAAGTTTATCAAGTTTGCCATCCATCTTTTCGTGGTGGTCACTATGGTCTAAAACTTCGTCAAAAATTGCGCCAGCAGGGTCTTGCTGCGCTTTATTTTTCTTTAAAAGCTTCTTAACCTTTTTAAGTTTATCGGGGTCTATCATTTCTTTTTCCTTGTTAAAGCTTTAGCGACTAAAGGTGCGGCGGCAAAGGCTTCTATGGGAAGTTTAGCTTGGGCTTTCTTTATAGGAACTTCGTTCCAGGTCACGCCTTGCGGGTCGGTAATTGTCTTAGCGCCAAACTTATTCTTTAGGTATTTACCAACTTCCTTTTCGTAGAATTTGTAGATTGGGTTATTGGTGTCTACTTTGCCGGAGATGTCAAAAGATTCTCGGTATGCACGTAAGTAATCATTTTTTTCCGCATCTATAATTCCTTGTGCGGTTTCTCCCGAATGAACGCGATATGAAGCTCCAGTCTGTGAATTAACAACTATTTCCCCACCTTTTTCTTTAATAACTTTAAATCCATTCATAGCTTCATAAACATTCTTTGGCACAGCCTTAAACTTCCCATCTCCGAGGACATCGGTGATTATCCAAGAATCACCTTGCATCCCTTGTGTAACTTCTAGCCCAGTTTTTAACTGTTCTGGTTTTAAAATATCTTCAGCAACAGGAATTCCATTTTCATATTTAACCGGTGACCAAGTTGGAGCTTCCCCCAACCCCTCAATCTTCATCGCCGTTTCCCCAGTCGGGAATTGGAGTTTAGTCTTTCCATCCTTAGCAGCTTGCTTAATTTCTTCCCTTATAATCCTTTCCTGCCAGGTGTTGCGGTAGGGTTCTAGTTTAGATAATCCCTTTTCGTTAGCTACCCACTTTTTAGCCAAATCACTTGCTTCTGTTCCCTTAAATCCCCTATCGTGAGCTTCTTGTAAGGCAAAATCATAATTTTTAGCAAATGCAGTTGATTCATTCTCCAACCTTCCCTTTTGGAAAAGGTCGCTTTGGAGTTCTATGACACGGCGAGTGTCGCCACTTGCTCGTCCTAATCTAGTTTGAGGGTCTGCTACCGTTATTCTGCCCCTACCTTCTGGAGCCATATCCTCTACCCGTGTATGGGCGAAGTAATTATCTATACCATCTCCAGAAAAATGAACATCTCCTGCTGAAGTCTTTATAGGACTTTCATAGATATTTTCTTTATAATTTGCTACATTACCACGCAAATTTTCAGGTAACGTAATATTTTCATACCTGCTTCCTCTTGCTTCAGCAGTAGCTTCCATTCCTCTTACCCTCTCACTTGTATCTATTTTTAGCGGCAATAACTCCGTCTTCACCGCATTAGCAAAATCCTTCACAGGCACTTTGTCTGGGAAGTCCTCTAAAGTTTTCTTTATAAGGTCGCGTTCAGCTTGCTTTACATCCCCGCTATTAGTCAGGTCGCTTATAAACTGCTTGCTTACAACATCACGGCCTTTTAGCTTATCTATAATCTTGGTGGAAAGGTCTTTAAATCCTTTAAATTCAGGGGGGGCTTCTTGAGGGGCAGTTTCTTCCTTAGGTGCACCTGGCAACCCTCCTACCGCTTCAGTTGTAAGCCCCACATTAGGCTTTACGGGAGTGTTAAAAACTTTATTCAAAACCCCAGAAATATCTACGCCATTTAATTTTCCCCAGCCTGCTAAAACTTGAGTAACAAGACTTGGATTAGTCAAAATATATTCAGCTACTGCCCCAGGTAAGCCTCCCTTTAAGAAAGCTGCACCAGTAGCAAGAGTTCTAGTATAAGTTCCAACTTTTTGGCCACCAGCATTGGCAATATCCTCTACAGCTTTTAATACCGAAATTTCCTTGCCTATGCCTGGACTAATTTTCTCTAGTCTAGCCAAAGCTGGTTCTTTACCAGCATTAGTTACATTAGCTAACCTAGATAAGGCATTATCCTTAAAAGTCCCATCAGGTTTTAAGTAATCCCTTTTAATTTGTTTAAGCAGTTGGGTTTCAGGGGCATATTTTTCATCTAATTCTCGTAAACCCGTAATTTGGTCTTTGCCCATAATGTCGTAAGCTGTCCTTAAAGCCCTATTCATAGTAGTAATAGCAGTAGTTTCTCCTTGCCCATATTTGGCCGCTTGGGAAAGAGTAGAACGGGCATTAAGAAATTGATTCGCTGTCAATTCATCTCTTTTCCCAAAAGTATCAATAAATCTTTGTAATCGTGCTTCGTCTGCCCCACTCATAGGTAAAGAATCAGCATCGGTTATAACTTTACCTGCTTTATTTATCTTTACGCCAAATTGGTCTAAAATATTCTTTAAAGGAGTGCTAATCCCATTGGTGGTCGGGATTTTAACGCTTTCCCCACTTTTCCTTATAGCTTGGTATTCTTTCCCTGTGGCAGATAAATCTTCCAGCCGTTTATCAATCGCTGTAGAAACTTTTTGGCCAATCGCATCACGGCTATAATCAGACTTATAATCCTTACCAAAAAACTTTTCAGGGTTTTCTAAAATTGTATTGATTGTCTTAGGCGACATCCCACTTACTCCTGAAATGCCTAATTTAGTCAAAGTTTTGCCAAAATCCGCAACTTTCCCTACCCCTTTCCCTGCCAAATCAAGAGTTTTTACGCCAGGCTTGGCTATAGTGGAAATTGTTTTATCAATCGCTTTGCCTACGCCTGTATCAGCTACAGTTGCAGGTTTGGGCGCACCGCTTTCTTCGCTAATAGTTTCTCCCCCTGTGGGAATATCCAAAGCTCCTTTAAGTCCTAATAAGGGGACGGCTAATTGGAAAGGGTCTTCAGCCAAAGACTGAAGGCTATTAGTGAATTGGCCTTTTGCGGCTAATTGGGCGGCTTTAGGGGTAACTGCTTCGCCAGCCGCGCTTGTGTAGCTAGGCGTTAAATCCTGTAAGTTAGGCACATTGATTTTCTGGGCATTAGGTCCCGCAAAGGCGTGACCAGGAATAGAAGGAAGTTGGGCTGCTTTGTTAGCTAAAATATTTGATTCTTGGATTGATTTTCCAGCCGAACTTATGTCATTTAAAAATCCGCCAACTGCGCTAGGAATTTGGGATAAATTTTTTAGGGTGTTATAAGGGTTAAAAAAATCAAATGTCCCTTTGGCAAATTTCAATCCTGACTTGCCAATATTCGCCGCTTCTTTACCTAAAGTGCCAAAAAGTCCCGAAGTATTTTCTGGCCCCATACTATAAGCAGGGGTGCTTAAGAAATTATTTATGGAATCATTCAAGCTTGGCTTAGGAGGGGTAGGAGGTTTGGCTATTGGAGGCGCACCAAAAGGAATAGTATCCGGTTGGGTAGGCGATACTAAAGGAGGTGCGCCAAAAGGAATTGTGGCTGGATTAGGCATAATTAAGCGGGAAAATAGGGCTTGACAAAGATATAGAAATATCTTAAACTAGCTAGTTAAGTCTTATTTAATTAAATTTATGATTTTTAATATTCTCATTGCTCTCTTTGTCTTAGCTATGGTTAATAGTGCGTGTGAAATGTGGGAAGAACGCAGAGTTCGTAGAATCTACGAAAATAAGTAGTTATTGCTTTACCCATTGCGTGCCGTCAGAAACGTAGCCAGGATAACCATAACTTGCCCCATCTGTTCCTTTAGGAATGGTTGGGGTATTTTGATTGCTAGTTGAACTACTACCACCTACCAAAGCGTTTTCCCTATCGTTTATTAACTGCCTCAAAATATTTAATTTAGTATTCACCACATCCGCAGTATCGGTCGGGCTTGGTAAGTTATTGTTAATCTCTTTAATAATTGTCTGGTTGCCGCGGAAACCTTGCAAGCCAGAAATTGCTTTAAATATATCCAAACCGGCGCTAGTCAAAATCCCCGAAGAAGCAATCGTCGGGTCAATTTGGCCAATCTGTTCAAACTTAGTAATCCCATAACCTCCCAAATCCCTAGCTAAAGCGCTTGGTTGGGCAACCGAACCTACAATATTCGCAATCGTATCTAATTTAGCATTAGCGTCTTTTATGTTAGTTAAGTCAGCCGCTTCATTCTTGTTAGTAATTACTTGCAAGCCAGAAGCAGTTGCATCATCAATTATCTGTTTTTTCTGGGCAGCTGTGCCTTGAAGGGCGGTTGCATCTACATAACCTACCCCACTAGAAGTCGTATTGTAATAAGGGGCAACACTAGAAGGCACTTGCACAGGATTGCCTTTATTATCTAAGACTGTAGAAACTCCAGCCGTTCCTCTGCTGTAAGGTGAAGGGGCTATATATACAGCTTTGCGGTAAAGGGCGGAATTCGCTAACTTCGCTTCCGCTTGGTCAGGAGTATCAGTAAGCAAAATTCCAGCATCTGGGTAATCATTTTTTAACTTAACTACTGCGGGGTCAGCAATATGCTGAATCTGTGAAAAATCCGTCTGACTTTCAGGAAGTCCTACCTGCTGTCCCGTAGCTTGCTGGTATTGGGCTAATGTAACTGGTAAACCTGTCTTAGTATCGATGGCGGTATTTCCGACTAAATAAAATGGGGCGGTAATCCCATTAGTCGCCGCAAACTGAATCGCCGCTTGCTGGTTCTGTAATTGCTGTTGGGCTTCATCCATCTGTTGCTTATGGATAGCTAAAGCATCATTGGTGGCGTTCCTAACATTGTCATTCATCTGTTGGATAGCCGAAGTTTTGTCCGCGAATAATTTAGAAGCTTGCGAGTAAGCGTCATTTATCATCGTGTAGTCTTGGTTCATAAACCCTTGCTGTAAATCGGCCACAGCCTTGGAAGCTTGATTATCTATATTGGCGATTTTAGTTACGCCTTCATCTACCACGTTTTTTATAATCCCTAAATTTATAATCGGAGCAACACCAGGAAGTTCTGAAAGTTTAGCCATCCCTTCAAAGTTTTTGTTAGCCAAATCTTGTTGGGCTTTAAGTTGGGCGAAACTATTTTGTGTAGCTTGGATTTGGGCTTGCTGGGCGGGGGTAAGCGGAAAAGTCCCAGTCAGAATTTGTTGAATCTGGCTTTGGAAATTCTGAAAAGCCGCATCTGCCTGTCCTTGGACGGCAGCTATAGCATCATTAGCTTTTTGTGCGCCTTGTTGTCCCGCTTCACCATTTATAATTTTATCTAAATCATCAGCAGTTGCTGCCGGAGCAGGTGCAGGGGCGGGAGCAGGGGTTGCTTGGGCTAAGGCTTGCTGGGCGGCAATATTTTGTGTCTGCTGGGCTTGGGCTTGGACAGCTTGGTCTAAGCCTGCCTTTTGATTAGTCAAATTATTTATAGCATCTTTAGCCGTCATTACGCTTGGAGGATTAACTTGCTTTCCTGTCTTAGCGTTATACGAAGAGCCATCTAGAAACGACAAAGTAGGCACCGGAGCTGGGTTAGGAGTCTTAGGCGCAGGAGGTGGTGTCGCTCCATTTGCCGGCTGGGGACTCAAAGTCAAACCACCTGAATTCAAAGCTTGGTTTAAATTCAAAGCAGGTGCAGGTGCGGGAGTGAGCGTTGAAGTTGGGGTTGTAATTGGCATTGGATTTTAATTAAGTTGTGGGTCCAAAGGCTTCCCAAATAATTTGATAAGCTCCAGTTGGGCTGCCTGTTTTGACCCAGGCTATGGAGATGTTCGTCGCGTTCACGCTTATAGTGCCAGTTTGGTAAACGTTATCAGCGGTTCCTGTAATTATTAAACCCGTGCCAAGTGTGCCTAAGTTAGAACCAGAACCAATGCTTGTATACATCGCAGTTTGGGTCGTGCCGTTGTAAACAGCCAGAGTTTGAAAAGTTACTGCGCTTGCGGTTGCGCCCTGGCTTTTCCAAAAAGTCAATCTGACGTATTTAGGAGTTACGCCTAACCCGTGAGCTATAGTTTGCGTTCCAGAGGAATCACTCACATCTTTGGTCGTCGTCCCGTTGGCATAAGCTCCCGTGGTCGTTAAAGGAGCCACTCCTGAAGGCGAAAGCATCTGCCAATTATCATTGGTAGAGTTATAAGCTACCTCTACAACTTGATTCTGTAGAATATCTCCTGTAGCAAGAGCCGTGTTGTAAAGTTTTACAATAGCTTTGGCGGCTCCGCTTCCGACCTGTAAAGTTGCTGCCCCAGTATTGGCAGTCCCAGCTTTAAACCTAAACACCATTCCTGCGGAGTAAGCAGATATAGCAGGAGTTGGTGTAATTGCGTAAGCATCAGTCCCAACCGAATCAGCCCCATAAATCGGCACACCTTTTTGGAAATCAGTTTGTGATACGTAAAGGTTAGAACCAGAGGGAGTGGTAGTAGAAGCTAACGCCGCTTTTTGTCCGCTAGTAGGGAGCTGTAGTCCATAAATGGAAGCCGCTAAATCAGCGGGACTGGCAAATAAGACAGCACCGGTTGAACCTGTGTTCGTGCCGGCATTGACTTGGGCTGTCGTAGCCTCTTGGACTAAACCTTGGACGCTCGGTGAAGCATTAGGCGCTCCATTAAAAGTGAGAGAATCAGCATAAGCTTTCGGCACAAGCTGTTCAGGGTCGGTAGGGAAAATCGCGATACTATCCATCCTTGGATAATTCGGCAACGTAAAAGTCCAAGTGCCTGTAATAGTTTCATCGTCATTTTTATCAGTAAAAGTATTGTAAAAACCTGAAGTATTGGAAATTACAAACTTCGCCCCACCCGCGTGGCTTTTGGCAAAGCCGGAGGTTTCAGTATAAGGAGAGAGAAAAAGCACGTTGGAAATTCCAGTTAAAGTCGCAGTCCCATTAGCATTTTGGGTTATACCTGTAAAGGAAACTTGCTCTTCTTGCGTGCCTGAATTAGGTTCTAAGGTGGCAAAACCTTTAGTCCCAAAATCAGCCATTGTCAAAGGCACGCCATCAATGCTATTAAAGGAAGAAAGTATGACTTCAGTATCACCAAGAACTACACCGGCTCCAGCTAGGGTTGCCGCTTGGATTTGAGCAAATTTTATATTGTCGGCCATAAGTTTAATTTAATATTATTGCGTAATCGCGTTATTCCCCTCACTTGTCGGCAGTTGGGCGGGTCCAAAAGCAATTAAAGACCAAATGTAATCAATGCCAGAAGAGCCAAAGAACGGTGAAGCTTCATAGTAAGGAGTCCTTGGGAAAGTTTTAATCACGCGGAATTTATCAGTATTGGTTTCATCTATCACTAGGTCACCACCTAGAGGATTCTTACCTAAACTTTCCTTGCCTAAACTATTTAAGCCACCTGTAGTCTGCACAATTTGGGTGTCAGTTCCTTGAATCGTGCCATTATACTGGCCTCCAAAGCCGTCTAGCTCATAGTTAATGCCCATATTTATGGTAGCATTAGGAGAAATATAACCTTCAACGTAAAATTCATTCTCACTTTTGTTCTGGGGGCGGACTCCATATTGCTGGTAGGCAAAAACTGCCAAAGCTGGAATCGGGTGGCCGTTAAAATTATAACCCTCAAACATCTTGTAAGTTTCAGAAACTAAATAGGAGTGGCCATATAACTCACCATCAATCACTGAAAAACGCGAGAACGGCATCGTTAAAGGTGCTTCCCAATAATGGATAGGAGAATTTGTCGGATTAGCTGTCGTGGTATCTTTGGTCATATTATAAATCCGCAACAATCCCTCTTTAGGCACAGCCACCAAGATAAAATTCTGCCAAAAGAATATGGAGCCATCAGTAAAATCGTATTTATTCATATCATTGACTATGGGAAAAGACAAATCCGCCATCTGGGGGGTCAAAACCACATTGTCCACACGGCCTAAAGTATTTACAATCGGTTCAAAGGAAACGAATATCACATCATTTTTGTTCTTGCTCACAAAAGCTTGGCTTTGTGCTCCCTGTAGTCCTGTTGTTTTTAAGCGCTGTAAAGTCGGGGTCAAAACATCTATGTTGGTAACAAAAACTTGGCTATCTACAATCGTTGAAGCCGCCGTGCTGATAGCTTTTTGCACGACTTCATACCATTGGTTAAGTCCAGCTGACACATATAACTGGTCTTCTTGGGCGATAAAAGCCCTAGGTGGTGCTTGGCTAGTTAAAACAATGCCTTCACCCGATTGTCTGGGAAAGCTAAAGTTATAATTAGTATAAACTCCGGCTACCGACACATAAATTTGGTTGGAGATTAACGAACCAATGTAAAGTTGGGTCGCCGTGGTTAGACTTAAAGTGACAGACAAAACAGCGCCAAAAGTTGTAATCAAATCATTTTCAAAATCCACAGGGATTCCCTGCATAGCTGAATTTAAAGTCGTTTTAACGGTCTGGTGGATAACATCGCCGGCCACGCCTGCACCTGTCGGGTCTGGGGTAACACCAACTAAGGTTAAGCTATTCCAACCACCCGTAGCTTGATAATCCACCCCATTTATAGTCACCGAGTGGGTTCCAGAGTTATAAAAACCTTCCTCAACCCAAGTTTTTGTCCCTTGTTTGGTAATCGTGTTGTTACTTATAGCTAATATCTCCATCTTTGCGCCAGTCCCAGTCCCACCTGTAACCGAAATACCAGAAGCAGGCGCATAACCTGTTCCACCATTAACTATACTAACAGAGGTTATTGCCCCAAAATCTACCTCCGTAATTTCCATCGTAGCTAATGTCCCGCTACCGCCTGTCAATACTAAATTATCGTCCGCGAAATAATCGTGGCCTTGCGTCCTTAAAGAAAGTGTTAATATTCCACCTCCACCATCTACGGTTTCAACTTTTACCGTGCCTCCGGCGGCTGACCCTTGGGTTATAGTTAAAATATCGCCTACCATATAACCAGTCCCTGCATTATCTGGGACAGGATTGATAGTATAAATTGCCCCTAAACTTACCACACTTTCAACTCTTAAAGTCGCATCGTCATTACCGCCTGTAAGCGTGATTATATCTCCTACTGTATAGAGTTTGCCGCCAAAAGTATTAGGCAATATAAAGCCACTTTCAGTCACCGAGGAAACTGCACCAGCGGAGTTGGAAGTTGAATCTAAAGTTGTAATCCCCCCGCTCCATTCGTATATCTGCGGAAGGCCATTAACAAATAATAAATGGGATTGGGACATATCATATTGCCACCAGTTGGTAAAATTAAAATTTACCGAAGTCAGCCCTGTCATTAAATCCCGCCATTCCACCGTGCCATCAGGGTAGACATACCTATATTGGAGTTTGCCGTTGTTGACATTATCTAAAAAGCCCGCTCGCAGATGGCGAATCAGTCCTATAGACATTTCCCAGTCAAAAGATGATAAGATAGGTGCTGACATAGTTAGTAAAACATTGGTGAAGAAATTGAGCTTGCCCCTGAAATTGAACGATGGGAAACATATAAGCTGAAGATTTCAGTTGCCGTTAAAACGCGGCTAAAGACCTGCCAGTCATCGTAGATTGCCGAAGCGTAAGCATTGGGGACGAACGAAGCGCCTAAGGTGAACAAATCGCTATAACCTGAAGCCCCATTACCGCTAGCGCTAACCTGTGCAACGTTGATACCATCAACGTATAAATTCACGGTCGAACCATCATACGCATATGCTAGGTGATGGAAGTTCGTCGTGCCTAAATCCACGTTAAAACTTGCAATCTGCTCCCCAATCCCTCCTTTGCTTCGGTCTACAAACACGGATTTAGTCCCAGAAGTATCTTGGTAACCGATGAAGTTGCCGATGTTGTTCGTGGAGCTTGAGCACACGGCTAAATAGTATTGCGCGTTAGCTCCAGGTTCAGTTAGGATTTTAATCCAACCACACAACGTAATAGCCCCTCCCGTTATTCCCATATTCGTAGCCGCGTGGAGGTAAGTTCCGCTGTTAGATGTGCCCAAATTCGCCCCATTGTTAAACTTAGCTGGCGTGAAGGTCGCAGACCCTGTATTGGTCAAGGTGTTCGCACCTTTGGAATCAGACGTGTTCTCCAGCTGATAGTAAGATACCAAGCTAGCATCGTTAAATAACGGGCTGTGTAAGAACGGGAGAGATGGCATTAGTAAGAGATGATTACTTCTAAGAGGTTCGCCGTCGCAGCTAAGTTATCAGACCCAGACCCACCGTCACGGTTAACCCTAAACTGGACCATCTGCGAGGCCGCAGGTGACCCCCCCAACGTGATGGCCGAGGTGGCCGAGGAGATATGCACCTGTTGAGCCGTCGAGGTGTTAGCCTGGGTTACCGACTGGGCGCTTCCCCACGATTGGTCAATCGTGTCACCGCTCGCATAAGCCCTGCCCTGGCAACTCCAAACCACGGAGTTGGTGGATGTTGAGTTAGCCGTCCAAACGAATTTAGCCGTCACGGTGCCGCCTCCATAAGCTGGGGGCATAAACACCGTCCACTCGGCGTAGTTATTCCCACTCTGTGAAAAATCTAAGGTTTGGATGTTAATCTTGTTGCTAGAAAGTTCGGTTTGGTTAGGCCCGCTAGCGCCGCTTGTCAAACTGCCCCAACCGCCGGCAGCCCCTAAGACGATGATGCTGCTTTGGCCAGCACCTGTGTAGCCCGTGTAACCCGTATACCCCGTTGAACCAGCACCCGATGGTCCAGTATACCCAGTAGGCCCTGTGTATCCAGTAAAATTACCCGCGCCAGTATAACCTGTGTAACCCGTCGTTCCATTTCCTGTGTAGCCGGTATAGCCGGTAAAGTTTCCAGCCCCAGTATATCCAGTTGGGCCTGTATAGCCCGTGTAACCGCTAGGTCCTGTATAGCCCGTGAAATTTCCAGGCCCTGTGTAGCCTGTTGCGCCAGTATTGCTAGGGCCAGTATAACCTGTATAACCCGTTCTGCCTGAATAGCCCGTCGCACCTGTGTAGCCCGTGTAACCTGTCGTGCCTAAAGTCACCAAGTTTTGAACTTGGATTTTTTTAGTTGTGCCATCTCCGGCCACGTCTACGATAGGCAAGACATCGGTCGGTGAACTGCTGCCTAATTCAGTTAGCTCTGTGATTTTTTTATTTTCAGCCATATATTATGCGTTTAAAATTATTTTGCCTGTTGACTCTAAAAGTAAGAAACCAAGTCCAGCGTCCTCGTCTTCCCAAAGTAAAAAATTTTCACTAGCTGATTGTCCATCTAAGACATAGCCTTTAGTAATGCCTACAGTGTTATTTACGCTCGTTAAAACATTCTGCGAGCCTTCAATCAAGACGCCAGGGGGAAGCTTGGTCTTGTCCTCACGGTTACGGTAACCTAAGGCAAAAGAGTCAGTTAAGGTAAACTCTCTTACTTTAGCCGCTGCAATCCTCCGGCCTACGGTAAAACCTGGGTTAGAGTATTTTTGGGCCATAAATTATTGGTTCCACCGGCGGGGCAAAAATGCGTTATACGAAGGTCTAGGCAAGCCATAGTAAGGTTGCCTAGGTTTCTGTTTTTCGCTCTTATAGAGTCCTTTATACCGCTCCACATCCTGCTGGTAGTTTTGTAAGAAAAAGTTAGCGTCAAAAAATTCCGCATCCAAGCCTTGAAGTTGCTGGGCGGTTAAGTAAGCGACCTGGTTAAATAAAATATTGTAAGAATCGGTATCTAGGTTAATTAGGTTAGAATCATCCGTCACGGTTTCCTGAAATGCCCCCGTAGTTGCATCAGCGAACATATACTTGGAATAGTAAACATACTCCATAATCTGGCCTAAGCGGGATGCAATATCATTTAACATCACGCCAGTTTGAGCTGTGCCATTATAAGTCCAAGTCACTCTTAAGTAAGTTATCTCCGAAGCATCAGGCGAGCCTACAACCGTTGCTCCGCTCCATAGGTAGGAAAGTAAGTTCCAGCCGTTTTCAAAAGCGGTCAAAGCTTGGGTTTGGGTGGCATTAACTTCGTAGTAAGCAGTCGGTGAAGAGCCAAACCTTAATTTAACCCCAGAGAAAACCGAAGCCGTAGGTAAGTAAGTGTATAAAAACCACGTAGCGAAGTTCACAAAATCCTCTAAGTTGACCGCTTGCATTGTCGAATTTTCCAAATAGCCAGTATCACCAGGTGACCCTGCGGCTAAATCAAATTGTAAAGCCCCACCGCCAGCTAAATAATTAACGGGATTAACGACTAGATTAGAAGCATTGCCTCCCGCAGTCCACGTTCCATTATCAGTTAAAGAAGAAGCGTAATTTACAATTACGCCCGTGTTAAATAAAGGTGCGTTGACTTGGATATTTCTCACGCCCTGGTTCCATTGGATGGTAAACTGGTTAGCAAGCGAAGCTATGGTGGCTAGACTGAACTGCTGGGTATAATCTTGGTTAAAAACCTGCCCAGGAAACCTATTTACCTGTGGCCGGATGTCAATTATGCCATTGCCTTTGACATCAGGGGCTAAGTAGTAGTTATAAACGCTTTCAAAAATCGGCGTGGCAAAAGGCAGGACACGTTTAGTTTCCTGCGGGTCAATATCCTGCAAGACTTGTCTAGCGGCGCGGTTAATAATCCCGTTTAAGTTGACCACCTTGTTCAAGGTAGTCCCGTGGATGACACCCACTAAATCCTGCTTAAGTTTGAGTATATTATATGCTGGCATATTTAGGCATTGGTATTAACTATAACCACATCGCTAGCCGAGGTAACAACATCTAAGCCATTACCGCAGACGGCATCAAAAATATAAGTTCCCGCTACTGTGGAAGCTGGTAGCACAAAATAAGTTACAGCGCTTGCAGCAACACTTTGAAAAGTTACCGTGCCTGTAGTAGTTTTAGGCACAACCACCGTGTGGACGACGCAACTGCCAGCAGTTTGAATATGGGTCGTCGTATTAGTTGTAATATACGTTGAAGTATTAACATTCATAAAATTTAAAGGCTTGTTTTAATTGTCTAATATTTCTAGGCTCGCCGCCGTAATCGTAATCATTAAAGCGGTTAGCCCAAACCTCATCTATCTCATCTAACTGGAAGTTTTCAAACTCGCTATCAACCAAAGCGAATCGGAAAGCTTTTTTGAAAGGTGGGAATAATAAAGCTAAATTTAAAAGTCTAAACACCATCTTAAACTTATCAGTCACCGTATTTTCGCCCTGGGCAGTATCGCGCCCTAAATAAAGTTTTTCAATCCGCTTCAATTCCTTACGGGAATTAGCTAATAACCTATCTTTAGTCGTCATCATAGCAATATCCTCAAAGCGGAAGCGGTAAGTATTTTCACCTTCTAAAAGTTGGGCGGGGATTCGGGCAAAGCCGTAACTTAAGTCAAATCCAAAACCTAATTTCCTTAAGAGCGCGAAAGTAAATTGGAATAACTCGCGGGAGCAATCATTGTAGTAACGAGTATGCAAGTAATGCGGGGCGTAAAGATAATCGGCCAGACGTTTAATTTGGGTAAGGATGTTACTCGGCCAATGCCAGGTGGGTTTTAGGCACATCACCATCCCAATGCTAATGCGCTTCATTATATTGTTAGTTTCGGTTGACTGGCTGTAAGACATCCCTTTATTCGGCACAGGCCGGCCTTCATAGTAAGCTAATATCCCACCTTTTTCGGGGAAACTAAAACTTTTAAAGCCATAATAAGTTTCCCAAACCCGTAATTCGCTTAAAGGTTTTTTAGGGTTTAAGAACACAAAATCTGGGGGCATTACATCCATAGCGTTTATTTAATGGCTCAAGCCCCCCGCTTTCTTTCTTTAAAGCGGGGGAATGAACTATCAAAGATTCTACGGGCCAGTATAACCGGTGTAGCCAGTCCTGCCGGTGTAACCGGTATAACCGGTCGCACCAGTCACAGACGGGCCTGTGTAACCAGTAGGACCTGTCGGGCCTACTGAACCCACTCCGTTAATTGTCCAAGAAGGGCTAGCCGTTGTCCCAGTCATCTGGTAAAGCGTGCCATTGTCCGTGCGGATGCACAGACAGCCAACTTGGTAAGTTGCGGCTTGGGTTTCAGGCGTGGTATCACAAGTTACCACCAAAGCTAAACCAGTAGAATCTTCAACATATACCGTTGTATCGGCCGAAATCGGCCAACCAGGATTTATTCCAGGCATAAGTTTAAAGATTTAATGGTTAAACACCGGTAGAACCAACCGCTCCCGCGTAGTCAGGCACAAAGACCTGTTCACGGAAGTTACCTTGATAAAGGTAGGTGCGGTTGTTGGAATACTGCCAGGGGCGCAGGGCGGTTTCAATGCCCTGGCGGATTAAGCGGGAAACACTATGTTGCGGAGTCAACATAAACCAAGCGGTATCACTACCGCCGGCAGCCGCTCCCAAATACGGGGAGCTGTAAACCGTAAAGCCATAAGCTGAACGATAAACGTTGATAGCATTGTTGGAGTTATCGGCAACCAAAGCACTTTCAGTCAGCTGGGTAGCTAACTTAAAAAGTTTGGACGGGACTAAGAGAATGGACGGAACGCCACCCAAAATCACGCCAGCTTGGTTTTTCTGTTCGCGCAAAGCGACAATTGCGTTGTTAATTGTCGTATCGGAAAGCGCGCCAGAAATTACATTACTTACCGTGCCACCGCCAATCAGCGGGTGGGAGGCAGAAATGAAAGCCACACCATCGGCCGTTAAGGTCGTGGTGAAAGCGTTGACGAACAACTGGAAGGCGTTTTGGTCTTGGGTTACGCGGGCCATAAAAGCAAATTGCTTGACATCCTCGGCCCATACGCCGTGCATATTGTCATCAAACAGGTCTTTAGAAATTTCAATACTATCGGCGAAGTCCTGGACGTAGATAGTATATTTGTTGCGGACGGCAGGGTTGGAAGTCGGCACAGTCTGAACTTCAGACACCTTGTTCCATAAGCCAGTCGCCTTGTTAATCTCACCAATGTAAGCGGCGTGCTCGGTCGTTACTGGTTTGAAAATTACACCAGTATTAGCCGTGGCAATGCCAGGAGTTGAACTATCGTATTCAAATTGCTGGAAGAATACGGTATCAAGCTCGGTCTGCACAATGGCGAAATTTTGTGCTTCTGTGAACATAAAATTTCGTTGTTGTTAATAATTAAGCCAAATAGCTGACCGCATTACGGAAAGCAAAGCGAACTTGCCCAGGGTTCTTTAAGACGTTTAAGGGCATAATGACACAGCCGTTATTCGCGCCGTCAGAAGCGAGAATCGTGTAAGTGCTGGAGGTCAAATCTAACAAGACGCGAGCGCCAACCAAAGCATCATACAACGCTTGGGTAGCAAACGTAGCCGCTACTTTCGGGGCAATCAAATAGGTAATACCAGGCAAAAGCTTGGTAACCCTAACTGACCCAGGGGCGCTGCTCGTGTTGGTGGAAGTTGTAGAGGCAATACCGGCATAATTGTCGGTGCCAACTACGGGAGTATTGGTGGCCGCAGGCGTAACGTAAGAACCGGCGGTATTCCCCAAAGATTTAGCCACCGGCTCGCCGGCGTTAATCAAAGTGGAAGACGCGCCGACGCAAAATGCATCGTCGCCTGGGTATCCAAAAGCTCCTTCTGTGTGAACTTGAATATCACCAAGAGCCATAAAATTAAGTTGTTAATTATCTTCGCAGGTTTTTCTTGAAGCGCTCAATTTTTTTGTCATCCCAACCCCTGGCTTTTAAATCCTTGAGCTGGTCGGCTGAAAGAATATTATCCGGCACGCTTTGGCCTTCCGTAGAAGCGCCTAAGCCCGTTGCTCCAAGTCCAGCCCTGTTTTGCAGGGCTGTTGCCATTTCTTTCTGCTTTTGTAAAATGGCTTTTTTGTCGGTAATCAGGGCGGCATTTTCCATCCGCTCCCTCATTGTGCCTTCAGCCGATACTTTGTTTTCAAAATTCCAGCGAAGAAGTTTCCTTTTAGCTTCATTGCCGCCGGAAAATTCCGTCAGCAAATTTTCAATGGTATCTTCAGCTAAAGTGCTTTGCAACTTGGGAACGATTTTTGGCAGTTCCTTAGCAAGCGCGGCGGCAACTTGGGCTTCAATATCCGTTGTTGGGGCTTCTTCACCTTCCGCTTTGGCTTTGCGCTTGGCATAGCCTTCGCGGTTTTTCTCGGCTGTTTCAAACTTTTCAACCTGTTCGGCTAACTCCTTGTCATAATCGACTTCAGGAGTTTCCGGTTTTTTTTCTTGAGTGCCGTCCTCAATGGTAGGTTTTTCTTCCACCACAATATCTTGCTCTGGCATAAATTTATCTCGCTTGCGCGGTTTCTGGTCTAGCAAAGCTAGACCGTTATCTCTGATACTGCCCTGGCCAGTATCAGGTTCTCTTTTTAATAAAAGGTGTAAAAAAATACAGCGCCATTGCTGGCGCTGTATCAACCGTGAACAGAGAGAACGCTAGAACCCCCCATTCACGGCTTATATAATGCCGTCAATGTTAGTCTAGCGTTTAAAATTTTTAACGTGCTTCTTCTATCTTTTTGATGATATTTTCTTGCACAGAAATAGTATAACACATCATCTTGGCGTTCAGCAGGTCTTGTAAGTCCTTACTCTGGTTAAAGGCCAATTCCTGGGCTTGGGCTTTTAAGGTTGCGGTCATAATTTCCCAAATCTCGGTATTGCGCATCATTCGCGCTTGGGCTTTTAAGCTGGCTTTCCTTTTTTCAGTAACTAATTCCTTATTTAAGAATAAATGGCCGCTCTTACTGGCTGTTAAAACCTTATCAGCCTTAAAAATTGGGAATAAATGTTCAAGCGCGTAATTAAGCAAGCGGAGTTTAAAGCTCTTCATCACAATAAGGGCAGTTTAATTCTTCGGGTTTAACACGTTTCCCGCAACTTGGGCATTTCATTGAAATGAGTCTAGTAAATCTTTGGTGTGGCTTTTAGCGTGGTCGCCGCCCATCTTGTAACCATCCCCAAAGCCTTGCGTAAAAGCATTAGCCCTAGCGTCAATAAAGTCTTGGGGAAACAGGTGGACAGCCAGCCAGTAACGTATCTTTTCCCAGCGGGTTTCCACCGCTTCAGCTTTCCGGCAGTTAGCGCATTTCATAAAAACTCGGTCTTTAAAGTTTCAAGCTTGCGCTCCATCAACTCTTTATCAGTCAAGCGCTGTAATTCCCGTTCTAAGCCGGAAATCAAACCTTTGGTGGTGGAAATCTTTTCATCCTTTAAAGCTTCAATCCACTCCCATTCAGTAGAGTTTTCTTTACCCTGGTTCATTATGCCTTTTAAATCCAGCGTAGTCAGCCTGTCTTGGCTGCGGAATTCAGAATACTTGCGTATGTCAATTTGGAAGCCCGCATCTAAGGCAATGCAGAAATTCTTGCAGATATTTTTGGCATCCTTAATGCTTTTGGCATTTTTTAAGAGTAAGGGATAAATTACATCGGTCACTAATTTGCGCTGCCTAAATTCTTCGGCTTTAAGTTCTTTCTTACTTAGCTTTTTTTCTACCTGGCTTTCTTTTGATGGCGAGAGTTCCATTGGGGATAAATTTAGTTAGTAAAAGGGCAAAGTGGTCGTCCATTTTCAGGCTTTCAGCTTCGGTTTTCATCCGCGTTAAATGCGCCGTCCAATTCTCCAAAATTATCGCCGTCGGCGCTATAGGTTCGTCCTCAACTTCCAATTCCTTATCTAGCTCTTCAATCTTTTCCAAGCAGGAATTAAAAAGTTTAACGAAGTCAGTTTGGTCAGATTCTAAGAACGCCTGCATCTTTTCCAGCGTAATGGCTTTTAAGTCCTCATAGGTTGTGCCATCGCTTTTAACTACATTGCCTTCTACTAAACTGCCTTTGGATTTTGGGATGTTAAATATTTCCCTCAATTTAATCCTGGTAAGCATTGGTAAGGCTAACCAATCGTGGGTGGACACTTGAATTTCCATTATTGTATAGCGTTATTTGATAAAGGTGATTGTGGTAGCGGAGTTTTACCGCCTAAGGCGGCAAGCGGGCTAGGTGATTGTCCTGCACCGACCATCGCAGGTTGCTGGCCTTTCGCCGCCATTGTCGCTGTCTGAATCGGCCCTTGCGGTTGTTGTTGGGCTACAAACTTATCTGGGTCTTTCTTAGTCTTCGGGTTAGTCATCAGCAAGAGTTTTAAAGCTTCCTCTTGGTCTGCCATCGGGTTTAAAATCAACCTATCATAAGTTTCTAAGTCAAAGGCGCGTTCCAAATCTTCCGAACGGGGGTTTAAGACATCAGCGTCAATCGTCAGCATATAAGTTAGGTCACGGAAAAGCTGGGGATTAACCTTATAAATTTCCATATTGGAATCCACGCCACCTTGTTCTTTTAGGACATCATAACTCATCTGCAAACTTTGGCCTTCGGAAATCTTTTCATTGGGCATATCACCGCTAAATTGAATTTTTCGCGCTCTAGCCTTCCCATTAGATTGTTTATCGTGCAACAAAAAAGTCTTGTAAACCAAATCAGGCTTATCTGTAATCTTGTCCACATCCACAATCGTCAGGTATTGCAAAATATCGCCCATCCGTAGAGTGCCGTAATCTTTGACATACTTAGAAATCATCTTAATAAACAAACCTAAAACCGTGGCGGCGTTCTGCTCAATCCTGCTTATCTCGTAAGCTGTCGTGCCGGCGGGTTGGTCAGCCGTGGCATCTTGAGGATTGGAAGCTGAATCTTGTAAACTCTCTGAAACATTTTGTAAAGTATCAAAACCCACCTTTAAACCATTTACATTAGTGCTTTGGACAACCCTTAAATCAGCATTAGTGTCAGATAAGTTTGTCACCGCACCAGGCACAATTACATCAGCGCCAATCATCTCCCCGCCAGTCTGGACCATTGCGGGGAAAATCTGTAAATATGTGCCGTCAATAATCATTGGGTAAAGAGTATTAACTATGTTGGCATCCTGTTGCAATTTAAAAGCTAAACTTTTGTAATAAGCGCAGCGGTTGTTAATCAATTCATAGCCAAAAACAGCAAAGGGATATAACTTATCATTTCTAGGATTCGGCGCATCATAATCAGTCAACATCACGCCGTTGACCATTATAATTTTGACATCTAAACTTTTGTTCCAGTAAGTGACTTCTTCCACATCATACTGGCGCATATTCGGGTCGTAGACTTGGTAAAAACTCTGGTTAGCGTCGTTATAAATCAGTTGCACGCCAGGGCGGACGTGTTGCCAGTTGGGATAAAGATTTTTGTATTTAGCTTCGCCTAAAGCATAAGAATAAACTTTACGCCGAATCAGCCACGCTTGCTTCTGCCAATCCGGTTCGTAAAAGTTTTCAATAAACATTTCATCGCACGGGCACATTTCATCCTTAAAACCCGACAAAGTGCGGTCTAACATATCCTCCCACTTCCATTTGCCGTTTTCTTTGCCACGCTTAACTTTCCGGTAAACCTCCCCGTATTCGGTATAAACAATGCTCACAGGGTCGGTTAAAGCCGTAATTACCGCGTGTAAAGAGGTATTAGTGTAATTAGCCTGGTCAGCCGTCCATTCCATTAAATCCCTCATTACTTGGGCGGCATCCTCTTGGGTATCGCTTAACTCGTCATAAGCATAAACTTTGGGGAAAATTAAACGCGCCGTGGCGTGGGCGGCGATAGAAATACATTTATTCCTCACAACCGGTTTTAAAGCACGCGAGCGCCAAGCGTTTAACTCATCACCCCACATAGGACCACCATTATTCGGTTGGTAAGTATTCCAAGACATTTGGTCAATCTGCATCCGGTCTAGCACGCACAAATCGTTAAACTCAACCCTAGGCGTATACATTGTCACATAACCTAAACCGAAGTGCTTGATAATCATCGCCCTAACATCCATTTCTTCAGGAGTCGGTTGGTATTGCGAAACGCCTACCACGTTAATGCCTTTTTTGATATTCTCGGCCGTTAAAAGCGTCGGGTCGTCCTGCATCGAGGTTACACCCGCAAACTTTCCGTATTCGTCCTTGTTGACGTTAATCATTGACATAAGTAATCTCCGCGTCGTCTGCGATAGACATTAGTTGCGCCGCAAACCATTGCTTGTCAGGGATGCCATTGGCTTTCCGCATCTCTTTGGTAGCTTCGTATTTTTCCTTGCCGCCATTTGCCCAAAACTTATCTAAGAGGGCGCAAAGTTCATCTTCATAAGGCGGGATGGTGACATCAAATTTCATTCGGGTATGTTTAAATGTTTAGCGATTTTTCTCACAAGTTGGAGTTCAGGGTTTACGCTATTGGAAGTCTTCGTAGCGTAATCTGACATCCCGCTTTTCTTTAAAATCAATCCAAGTCCAGTAAACAGCAGAAATGCGCCTATGCCAAATCCTATGGTAGCTAACAAGCTAATATGGAAATGTAAGACTAAAGCTAGGAAGCCTAGAATTATCGCTATATCTTTAGCTAAACTAACAAAGCTGGAAACTTCCCCATAACCTAGTTGGAAGTAAAAGAGCGTGCGGATTTTAAAGCGGTAAATCAGTTTAAAAAGTTCTCTCATCGGCTTGAATGGGCTGCATCCCAAAATTCAAAGCGCTGTTCAAAGCCTGTTGGCTGGCTTAAAGCTATCGCTGCCGCAAAAAAACCTACACCTATAATAATTGCCCACAAGATTAGTAATAAATAAATTTTCATCGCGGCCGGAATTGGTTAGGGATATACTGCTTGGCCATTTTTATCGGCTCTTTGTGTAAAGTCGGAATCGCCGTCCGGTCCATATTCTGCGGCCTAAATTGTTCAGCTTGCTTTCGGTAAACACCGGCCATCCCTAAAGCATACCTCAACGCATCGCAAGCGTGGTCATTTTCCTTAATCGGGTTCTCATCAGGATTATGCTGGTCTTTCTTGTCAGGGTAAGCGTAAGTTTCCAGTTCGTAAATTAAATTAACACAAGTGCGGTTAATGTGGAGTCGGCCGGCTTTAAACAATTCGCGCACCGCGGTAATGCCGTTTTTAATTGAATCCTTGTTCTTAATAACTTCCCGCACATTAACTTTTAGCTTAGTAAGCTCCCGTATGGCGCTTGGGGATTCTGGGTCAGGGTAAACTTTGTTGAACGCCTGCGCTTGAACCCATTCGGCAATTTGTAAATCAGTTTGTCCCGACTTGTAAAATTCGCTGTCAACCCAAAAGTTTTCATCGCTATCTCGTAAGATAGTAAGGATGGCGCAAGGGTTGGTGAATCCAAAGTCAATGCCGGCAATTCGTTCCACGATTCTTGCGTCGCATTTGTCATACAAATGTTTGCTCCTATCAAATTCTTTATAAACTAAACCTTCAGTCTTGCGGAAGTCGGCAAGGTATTCTTGAGCAAAGCGGTCTTCGGTAAGTTCCTTCTTCGCCTTATCAAGCTCATCCACCGGCAGGAAAGGATTATCATAGCTAGTAAAATGGAAAGACTTGAAATCGCTATCAGTATGTTCAAGATTGAAAAGGTCATAGAAGTGGTTAAAGCCTTTAGGCGTGGAAATAAATAAGGCTTCACCTTTCGTATCCGTCAATGTCGGCCGCAAGACTTCCTGCCAGTTCAGCCAGAAGTTGCGCATTGTCGCAATTTCGTCTATCACCAAAAAATCAAACTTCTGTCCGCGTAAAGTTTCTACGCTCTCCCAGCCTCTTAAAAAAATTATGCTCTCGCCGCCTTGCAGCGTCCGAGTTTTAACTTCTAGCCGGCTTTCGTTAATCGTCTTATGAAAAGTTTGGATGCCGTGCTTGAGTTGTTCCCAAGCAATGTCGCGGGCTTGCTGGTAAGTCGGCGCAATGTAACAAATCCGGTTAGGTTTAACTAAAGCTTTAGCTTTTATTTCTTCCACCGCTTCCGTAGTTTTGCCAAACCTGCGGCCGCAATTTACCACCCTAAACCTATGGGTGTCCGCTGCTATTTGGTTCTGGGCCGGATGGAATTCCATTTTTCTTCACTAAAGCTTCGGGTAATTGGATAATGATTGGTTTGCCGTCGGAAGTTACATCTGTCTTTGTCACTAGCCTGCCTTTTAACTTGTAAGCTAATTCCGCCGCTTTTAAAGCATCGGAGTGCGGCTGGCCAGTATCAACGACTTCGGAATAACCTTTGCCAATTCCCACCACAATCTTTTCTTTCTTTTTCAAAACTTTCGTGTGGACTGCGGCTAACAAATCATCCGGCAACATTTCTTCCATCAGCTCTTGCCAACCTTTGCTCCTTGTCACAACTTGCGGATTAGTTTGCATAGATTTTCCATAGCCATTCTTAACTAAAATTTTTCCTATGGAAACTTTTTTGCCCTTCCGTAGGTTTTCAATAGTTTCTCTCACCGCTTTGCGTTGGTTGAGCGTTGGCATTTAACATTAGTTATCTGTATTAGCAATTTGGCCCTGGCCAATTACAATTCCGGTCGTGTTAGCCGAACCGGTTACTAAAATATTTTGTGTTCCGCTTGTGACAATAAGTGTTCCAGCGCTTACTGCTGGTTCTGGTGTGGGGTTAGCCATAAATTTCCATTAAATCTTTTAAATTACCTTCAGGCACGGGGAAAGTGTTTAAAGGTCGGCTTATACCATCAATAATCTCGCCATAAAAACTCTCTATAGTTTTTTCTTCGTATAGCTGTTGCCATTCCTCAATAGCATAAGGATTCCTTAAAACTCTAACGGGGATTTGCATAACGTTTATAAGCTTTATTCTTAGCTTTTTTGCCCATCCGCTTAATTAGTTTTTTCGTTTGCTTGTAAGTAGTTTTCTCTGTGGCTTTGGGATGGCGCTTATGATATTCTTCGTGGACAATGGTGTCTAAGAGTTCAGGGTAATTTCCCTTCTTGTGCTTCTTAGCCATTTTCTTGTTAATGCGGATGATGCCGGTTTTTTCGTCATAGTCGCCAAAGCTCCGCATCTTGTTATCCACCTTACGCTTTTTGTGGAATGCGCCTTTATGCTTGGTAAAGCCATTGGTCGCGTAATACATTTTCACCTGCTTGGCTGTAAATACGCGACCACTTGGCGATTTATATTTTCCATTACCTATCGGGGTAAAGGGCATAGTTTAGTAACCTTTATGATGAGTTGGCATCGCGGGATGGCCAGAGGCTAAGTGGGCAAAGCCTTTTGCCGCGTGGCCTGCTCCTACCTTATGATGGCCAACGTGATGCTTATGTTTGTGCATTTCGTGCATATGGGCAGGCGTGCCTTTCATATGCTTGTGGTGCGCGGAGTGCTTAGTGTGCGCTCCGCTAATGCCGTGTGCTGTTGCTTTCGCCATAAATTTATTTATGTAAATGTTTAAGAGTCTGGGCTAATCGTGCGCGGCGACCTAGTTTGCCGCCTTTGCTTGCGGCCCGCGCTAAAGTTTTAGCTGGAATTTTCCGGCCTTGTTTAATACCTAATTGCCTATGTAACGCTCCTGGATGCTTGATGGCTCCTGCTATCCAGTTTTTCTTATGTTTACGGTGTTTTTTCGCCTTAATGCCTTTGTGCATTTCATTAAGTGCGCGGATAGCTTTTATTTCCTCACCTTCCTTATATTTTCCAGGCTTGTAAGTTACGGATACCGTTTTCCGCTTTTTCGTCTTAACGGGCGTGGCTAATTGGGGCTTAGCTAATCTTGGTGTCGCTTGGGTGGTATGAAGCACCATATTGCCCACGCCCATTGTTAGTTTATGGTGCTTTTTAGCGTTCATTTTCCTAATTAGCTGGCCTGGGAATTTTGGTTTCTTCATTGGATTATTTTTTAGCTGGTTGCTTCTCATTGCCTCGGACTTCAAGAATTTTTTTCTCATAAGCCGAAGTATTCAGCGCCGATTTTAAGGCACTGCCTTTGGGAGTCTTTGGCCGGCTCATTTCGGCGTTGACTATCCTGCTTTGTCCTGACATAAAGTTCTTAGTTAATTATATAAGGCCACGCCAGGCTACCCCTAATTGGGTAGTCGGCGGGGGTAATTTAGTTTTTGTCCGGTCAATGGAATCATTGACCTTGCGGATTAAAGCGCCAGGAGTCTGGTCTTTAACTCGCAGTTTCTTGTGGAGCTTGGCTTTCTTGGTTGCTAGTTTCATCGCTTTTGGTTTCTTGGGTTTGTTCGTCGCTCATAAAGTTTAGTTTAATGTTCTTGGCCCCCACAACGTCGTCAACCTTGAACCTTAAGGTTTCTCCCGTGAGGGCTTTGCGGGCTTAGTAGCACCGTAGAAAATTGGGGAGGCTAAAAATACTAAAAAAGCCGTCAAGCAACGGCTAGTAAAAAACTCCGTATTGGCGGCTTAGTGTTGAACCTGGGTTGTGATAGCAGGTTGTCATAGCTAAATTATATACCTTTGGCTTGACAATGCAAACTGGGGATAACTTTTCTTGCAAGATATGCTATACTAGATTTAATCAAGAAATCCTGCTACATTAAGAACCCTGTGTTTAGGGTTGGTCTGTATCGTAGCAGGTCAGCCAATTCTAAACATAGGGTTTTTTGTTTAGGCGAATTATAGTTTTCCTGCCAGCGGATTTTTGCGGTTATAAAGTGGAAACTACAGACGGGGACCCGACTACCCTTCTCCTTGCAAGGAGCTTCACAATGCGGGGTATCAAATTTTTGATACAGGGAAACCACTAGATAACCTATGGGTGACCTATAGATAACCTATGGATAAACAAAAACGGCGAAATAAAAAGTTTGAAGCCTACCCCCACCGCGGTTTCAGTTGTTCAGATGAAGTTTGGGAGCAGTTAAAATCGGCGAAACTTAAAAGCGGAAAAAATTGGACGAATTTTTTAAAAGATTTGCTCAATAAAACCAAATGAATATTTTTTACCAACTCACAATCTACAACCACGAAGACGCATTTATCCGGCAAGTCGTTAACCTGCGCGAAGCCCATTACGTCAAGAAGGCTTTAGAAAAACAGGGGTTTATTGTCGTCATAGAAAAGTTTAAGGTGGAGGATGAAAAATAATTAGGCTTAAATAAGACACAAAATCTTAAATAAATCCCTTGACAATTCTGTATCACGGGTGTATAATAGATATATAGTTCCTTAACAATTCGGACTCAATGGAAAGGGAAATATATGAAAAATATGGAGCTTATCCAAGCTTGGAAAGTTTTAGATTTAATTGATTCAATGTTAGACCCGCAAATACAAAGTGACAATCCTTCTGGCGAAGTTGTTGGCTGGAATAGAGGCTTAATTGCTTTAGGTAGGAAAATAGACCCTAAATTTCACAAAGTAAAATTCTAAACTAATTTTGAGTCCGAGTTGCTAGAGTGCAAACTCATTCAATTGATAAGGCGCCCTAGAAGGTGTGGCGAAGGACTTTCTCATAAGTTTGGACTTCGCCCTCTTTCCAAAAAATTAACGAAAGGAATTATGTATATCCCCCTTTGGTTCTTAGTCGCTAGTATCTTAGTCGTTATGTCCTTAATGGGCGCTAAAATTTCCCAGTTGCTGTTCTTTGGGGCAATCTTTGCCCTTGCAACTGACGCTCCTTTTACGGCCGTAATTTTATTCTTAATCAGCTTTGGGATTTGGCATTTGGAAGTCCCTAGCGAAGAAAGGTCTTATGAAAACTCATAGCGGAATCTTAAAGTTTGGCAAGCGAGAAGAAGAGGCAATGCGTTGCGTGTTAGAGCATTGCAAGATAGACATAAGTTATGGCGGAGGCGGAACTTTTAATAAAGGTGACGCAGATAACACCGCCGACGAAAAAGAAATAGCCAAAGCTAGGCAAGGCATAGAAGACTTAGAATGGATATTAGATACTTATAAAAAATAATTTATGGAAAATTTCCACAAAAAATTTATTATCTTAGCTTTAATGGACTACGCCATTTGGTTTGCTATCGGCTTTGCCACAGCTCGGATGATTAAATAAGTTTGACAGGATTGTTTAACTAAAGTAATATAATTATATATAAATTAAACGCTAATTATGCCACAGATTGACCTCAAACAAGAAACCCGCATCCTAGAACAAGCCCGTAAGACTATTGAAATAGTTAAGGCTATAAGGCGCGGGGCGACTGCCAATGAAATCGTCCAAGAAATTGGCGTGAACCATTCAGTCGCCAGTTATTACATTAAATTATTAGTCATAAAATAATATGAAAACTTTATTTACAATTATATTTTTAACCGCAACCATCCATTGGCCGCACATTTCGGAAAGCCAGCGGATTGAATTATGCACTCGCGCAAGCTTGGCCGTAATGCCCCAAGACCGCACTTACGAGTTTAAAGAGTGCTACAAACGCTTAAACTACTAATATGACCTCAACGCTAGAAAAAAAACTTAGAGGCTTGCCAGGCAAGCTTAAAGCCGGCATAGACGCAGGTGCACAACTCACGGTGTCAGAATGGGCGGAAGAATTAGGAACTAACGAAAATTACATCCGCCGAGCCTTAACAATGCTCCGCCAGTGCCACGGCTTCCACCAATACCATCCTATTGGCACTAAAAAAGGTCACAATCCCCATCAAGGTGTCATCGTAGACATCCGAACTAAAAAAGAATATCTTTTAGAAACCGCCGAAAACCAAAAAACCATTTTTATGAAGCCCCAATACAAAGCCTTTTCCAGCTGGCTTCATTCGGCATACCAAAAATATCCCGAACTTCGCCATCATTTCAAAGCTTTACTTTCCGAAGAAATGGCTATTTTAACCATAATGGACGAGGAGCTGAAAAATGGAAATTAAATTTATCGCCATAGACAAACTCAAGCGGGACAAGAACCAGCCGCGCCAAACCATAGACCACGACAAAATTGCGGATATGGCACAAAGCATAAAGACCGAAGGAGTTATCAATCCTATAGAAATTTCAGCCGACTATGTAATCATAACTGGGGAAATGCGCTGGCGAGCTGCCAAACTTGCGGGACTCAAAGAAGTTCCTTGCAAAATTCTTAAAATCAATCCGACCGAACGTTTCCGCCGACAGGTCATAGAAAATATCCACCACAATACTATGACTGATTGGGATACGGCTAAAGCTTTAGAACAATTACGCCAAGGTGTCCTGGCCTCCTTGGGAGAATCTAAGCACGGCGGAAGGCCAAATGAAGGTATCAGAGAATTGGCTAGAATGATTGGTAAAAGTCGTGATTACATCGCCGACCATTTAGAAATTATAAAAGTTTCTCCAGCCCTACAAAAAGTCTTACAAAAAGACCTTATACCTTATACTTTAATTCGTGCTGTTTCCTCTACTCCTGTTGCTTATCAAAAACTAATGGAGCAAAAAATTATCAAAGGGGAATTTCAGACACGGGAAGCCGCCTTAGAAGTTGCGGCAGCCTTAAGTCGCACTCCGGAAAAAGGCGCGACAATTTTAGAAAAAGATTTTACCAAAAAAACTGCTAAAGAAATCGGCGATTCTTTATCTAAAATTTCCCCGCGCTTCCCAGACATCATAGAAAAACGTTTAGCCCCAGGCCAAGAATTCATTAAAATTAAAAACGAACTTTTAGACTGGCTTACATCTAACCCTCCCCACAGAATTATCCAAATGGATAAAGTCACAATCATCTTAGGGCTATCCCTCATTACCGAGCGGATTAACCAATGGCAAAAAAACGCTAATCAACTTAAACTTAAATAATATGAACTTAGAACTTTCCATCAGCATAGACGGCGAAACTATGCAGCCTAACCAAGAACTTTCCGCCACCTTAAATTCCATCATCCAAAGTTATATCAAGCAAAAAATCAGCGGGGTGAAAGAGAAAAAAATAAAAGTTCCTAAAGCAAATAAGCCTCGTAAGCCCCACCCGACTCAAGAACAAATCCAAGCTTTGCTAGACAGAGCTAAAGACTTACAGGATAAAAATAAATCCCAAGCGGCTAAAATTCTTATGGCCGAATTTGGTGGGAAACTTAATACAATTTACGGCTATCTCCTTAAAGCTGAAAAGACCGGCCAATTAAAATTCGCTATTTATGAACCAAGTTACCCGCCAAGAGCTTGAAGCTTGGCAAACTTTCCTAGTAGGTAAAGCTTGCCCCAAACATCCAGCTTACACCATCCGTGAGGGCAAATTTGGCCTCTGGTGTGGCGTTAAAACAGCGTTCGGCTGGTGTGATGGTAGCTGGCCTAGCGAAGAATGGCTTAATAATTATCGTTCGGCCAAGACAGAGAATCAAAACGCTAGCGCAGAGATTTGAAATCTTGGCCGACTAACTTTATGTCTAACTTACAAAATGAAATAATCTTTGAACAGCTTTTAGAAAAAGCCCAGGAACAAGTTAAAGACCCTGACCAAGCCGAAGCTTTGGCTGAACGCTGGTTTGAAGAAAAAGGATTGGAAATATAATATGGACAAAAAAACTGAAATCGTGCCTAAAGAAATTATCCAACACCAGGACATCACAACTTTTGACCCTGCCCAGCAAGTAGAATATGCCCAAAAAGCCGCCAAAGCTTTATTGGTCATCATAGACGCAACCAAGCCTTTAATAATGCAAGGTAAGCGTTACCTTTACTTTGAACATTGGCAGACTATTGCTAAATTCTTTAACACAAGCGTAGGCATAGAAAGCACAACCCAAACGCCCGAAGGCTATATTGCTAAAGCTGTTGTCTATGACAAAAATGGTATAATTATTGGGGGTGCGGAAGCTTCGTGTATGAAGGACGAAAATAATTGGAAAAACAAACCTGACTTCCAGTTGCGTTCAATGGCGCAAACTCGCGCTATGGCTAAAGCTCTACGTTCCATCTATGGCTTCGTCGCAGTCCTCGCTGGTATGGAGGTAACGCCCGCAGAAGAAATGTCAGGCGTAGAACAAGTCAGCAAAGTCCATACCCAAACCTTAGATGCTTCACCTACCCGCCAACCTACAGAAAAGCAGAAAGCTTTTATCAAGCAACTTTGCCGGCAGAAAAATATTTCGCAAGAACAAGTCACAGAAATGGCCAAAGGCAAAACGCCTAGCCAGCTCATAGAATTCTTATTGGCCTATCAACAGTCTATGGATGCAGCAGATGAAGAAATCGCTAATAGGTTAGACTACTAATTTCTAAAGGACAATAACCTAATGACAGAACAAATCATCTGCGGCGACTGCCTGGTAGAAATGAAAAAGTTTCCTGATAAGTATTTTGACCTTTGCTTAACAGACCCGCCGTATGGGATAAAGCGAGATGAGGGATTTGAGGGATTTGGGGGATTTGGGGGCTTTGGAAAACCTATTGCCCGTAGAAGATATGTTGGCGGTTGGGATGATAGTAGACCTAAAAAAGAAGTATTTGATGAAATTTTAAGAATTAGTAAATTTGCTATTATATTTGGCGGTAACTTTTTTGCAGATATTTTGCCACAGGGCAACCATTGGATTGTTTGGGATAAATTAAATACTATGCCTACTTTTGGGGATTGTGAGCTTATTTGGACAAACATTGACCGTAATTCTGTTAAAAAATATACACTTCAATGGAACGGACTCTTAGGTAAAGAGGATAATCGCTTTCATCCTACGCAAAAACCAGTAACCTTATTAGAATATCTTTTACAAACTTATTCAGAACCAACGGATAATATAATTGACCCCTTCGCCGGTTCCTTTACCACCGGAGTAGCGGCTAAGAAACTTAAAAGGAATTTTATAGGCATTGAAATCAGCCCAGAATATTGTGAAATCGGACGGCAGAGAATGGCGCAAGGAGTTCTTAATTTCTAAAGGACAATAACCTATGTTGAACCTAAAACGGATAAAAGAACTTAAAGGACAGCCTTTAACTTTTGAAGCGATAAAAGAGCTTCGGGAAATGGGCTTAGCTTACCGACAAATAGCTGATGAGTTTGGATTAAGCCGTCAAAGGGTTCATCAGATATTTATACCAGAATATCAAAAAGTTTATCAAAAACTCCCCAAAGTTAAAGCCTACAAAAAAGCTTATGCTCAACGTCCCGAAGTTAAAGCCCATCGTAAGGATTATAGGCGAGCCTACTATCAAAAAATTAAGCAAGCCCTAAAAGAATATAACGAACGCCATTTAGGGGAAGGACAATAACCTATGGACAAGTTACTACTAAAATATTGGGCAGCAGGAAATTCAACTAACTTAGAAGTGGTGGCTGCTGAATTAACAGCAAAAATCAACGAACTCATCGACGAACTCTCCCAACTTAAATCCGAATCCCAAAAGCGGGATAAGCAGGTGCGGAGAGCTATCAAACATATCGCTCAAATACTTGAGATAGCTTTCAAATCTGGAAATACACTTGAGGCCATTGATTCTATCCTTAACTCCACAAAAGAATGAAGTTTAGAAAAAAGCCAGTAGAAGTAGACGCTTGGCAAATTACCGCAGAGATAGCACAAGGCAGAGAAGTTCCAGGATATATGCTAGACGATAAAATTGCTCCTTATGGGGATTACATAATTATAAAAACCCTGGAAGGCAGTATGCGTGGAGAACTGGGCGACTGGATTATCCAAGGAGTTAAGGGCGAGATTTACCCTTGCAAACCTGATATTTTTGAATTAACTTATGAGCCAGTTTTAACCCCCTTAACTAAATAGAGAGTGAATTATGAAAGAAACGATAAAAGGCGAATATGAGATTGACGCTGACTATACAACCACCAAATTACGGGCAATTACCGCTATTTTAAAAACCCTTTATGAGATTGAAATTAAAGATTTTAATGGTGAAGTTACGATTTGGAAAGAGGGGGTGAAAGAAGCTACTTTGAAAATATCTGATATTACAGATGGGCACCGGCCTGAGCCTATGAGCCAAGCCGAAAAAGATTATTATGAAAAGTTGTAACCCCCTTACTTATTAAAAAGAAAGAGAAAAATTATTAAACGGGCGGTGTCCTACCACCAAACAAATGCCAACATTAGAAGTGTCGGAGGAAACCCTCCAAAAGATAAAAGACCAATTAGGGATAGATAGTTTTAGAGAAGTAAACTCCTATGAAGATTTAATAGGAGGTAAATACTTTTTTCGGACTGTAACTTATTTCGTGGTTGGTGAAGTTAAAAAAGTAGTCGGGCGGTTTGCTTATTTGAAAGATGCGTCGGTGATTTTTGATACTGGCCGTTTTTCTGATTTCATTAAAGATGGGGTTCAAAGTTCAACCGAAGTAGAACCTACCAGCGATGTATTTGTTAATTTTGATAGTGTAACAGACTTCTTTCCGTGGAAGCACAAACTTCCCTCAAAGCAGCAATAGGAGGTTTTATGCTTTTACAAAATTGGCAATATGGCTGGAGCGGGAGCGGGAGCAGGAGCAGGAGCGGGAGCTGGAGCGGGAGCTGGAGCAGGAGCGGGAGCAGGAGCTGGAGCGGGAGCTGGAGCTGGAGCAGGAGCGGGAGCAGGAGCGGGAGCTGGAGCAGGAGCTGGAGCAGGAGCGGGAGCAGGAGCTGGAGCTGGAGCAGGAGCGGGAGCAGGAGCGGGAGCTGGAGCTGGAGCAGGAGCGGGAGCAGGAGCGGGAGCAGGAGCTGGAGCTGGAGCAGGAGCGTTTAAATTAGTCTTATTAAAAAGAAAGAGAATATATGAAACTTGAAATTAGGGATGAACTTATCGGTGCAGTAGAGGTTGTGTTTTTCCTGTATTGTCTGGCTGTAAGGGAAAACATCCCAGCGGCAATTTTATTGGTCGGTATAGCGTTTCATTACTCTAAAAAGTTTTAGCCTTTTAAGTCTATTAAAAAGAAAGAGAATGTATGAATAAACAAGATTTTAAAAAGCTATTTGGCGAA